>ERZ772927.62-NODE-62-length-87925-cov-5.07085_pt1 | contig 87925 bp, 94 predicted proteins | sample MGYA00512115_ERZ772927 | MGnify/ENA primary metagenome ERZ772927 (study PRJEB29015, sample SAMEA2737924) | human oral metagenome | biome: human oral; feature: human-associated habitat; material: dental | place: China | collected 2013 ... | reverse complement strand
GGACCGTGTATGGTGGGTAGTTTAACTGGGGCGGTTGCCTCCTAAAGAGTAGCGGAGGCGTTCAAAGGTTGGCTAACTTCGGATGGAAATCGAAGTGATAGTGTATGCGCATAAGCCAGCTTGACTGTGAGGAGTACATTCCAATCAGAGACGAAAGTCGGAGCAAGTGATCCGCTGTACGTACATTTGTACATGAATGTGGGATCGACAGCGCAAACGGATAAAAGTTACCCTGGGGATAACAGGCTTATAGCGCCCAATAGTTCACATAGACGGCGCTGTTTGGCACCTCGATGTCGGCTCATCACATCCTGGAGGGGGAGCACCTTCCAAGGGTTCGGCTGTTCGCCGATTAAAGTGGTACGCGAGCTGGGTTCAGAACGTCGTGAGACAGTTCGGTTTATATCCGGTATGGACGATAGGAAACTTGAGAGGATCTACCCCTAGTACGAGAGGACCGGGGCGGACGCACCTCTGGTGTATCGATTGTGGCCACCTGCTGCATTGTCGAGTAGCTATGTGCGGACTAGATAAGCGCTGAAAGCATATTAAGCGCGAAACTAACCTCAAGATAAGGTTTCCCTATGAGGACACAGAAAGACTATCTGTTTGATAGGCGCAAGGTGGAAGTGCAGCAATGCATGGAGCTAAAGCGTACTAATAGTCCCATTGCCTTTTTATGTCCTTGTCTGCTAGCGTTTATGCTTGCATAACGCTCGCGGATAAGGTAGACTTGACTAGTAATTGGTGCTTTTCAACTAGTGCCAGTCAATTAAAAATCAATTCCGTGCTGATATTTGGACATCGAAGAAAGGGGTTTGGCCCACCACGCGAGTATATGTGGAACCAAGCGCTTTAAACCCCCTCCTTCGGTGCCCATGGCGAGGAGGAAACACCTGTTCTCATCCCGAACACAGAAGTTAAGCTCCCCAGCGGCGATTATACTGCGAAAGTGGGAAACTAGCACGGTGCCGAATTATAAGAAAGCCATCCTAATAGGGTGGCTTTCTTCTTTGTTTTAAAATGTTTGTGGTATGTTTTGGGGAGTGATAAAATATAAACATGTGTATAGTATGTAGGGTGGCTACTGGCGGTATGGCGGCTGCAATTGCTTTGACGCCAGTTATCAATGCGTCAGTACCTAAAGATGCTAAAACTGAAGCGAAAAGGGTTGTGAGCGCTAAGATTTTGGCTGAAATGAGATCTCCATCATCCCTAGCTTCTCTTAAATTACCGAATATAGAAACACCGAGCTGGCACTCTAGTTCTCAATCTGCTAAAAAAATAAAATCAGCCGTCAAAAAAGAAGTAAGCTATACAATATCCACCAAGGGTAATGTCCGTTCAAATTTAGCTGAATTTTCTAAACAGGTTAGCGAAACTTTAAATGACTCTAGGGGCTGGTCGCGAATGGGAGTTGTTTTTCGGGAAGTAGCATCTGGCGGTGATTTTGATTTGGTTTTATCCCAAGCAGAATTATTGCCGACATTTTCGTCGGGTTGTGGTGCGGAGTGGAGCTGTCGAGTGGGTAAGTCGGTGATAATAAACGATAATCGGTGGTCTGGAGCGACTGTAGCCTGGAATAATGCGGGTGGTGATATGCGCAATTATAGACATATGGTGATTAATCATGAAGTTGGACATTGGCTGGGGCATGGCCATTTAAATTGTTCTGGCGCAAATAATCCAGCGGCGGTTATGCAGCAGCAGTCGATTAATCTTCAGGGATGCGCGTTCAATCCGTGGCCACTTGATAGTGAACTGTGGTCGACGACACTGGGGATAAGACTATGAAAATACTTCAGGATCGGCGTCGAATTAAAATTGCTATTGCCGTTAGCTTTGTAAATGTAGTGATTATTTTGGTGTATGGATTTATCAGCTGGAAATCTTGGGAGAATATCCAGTATATGACAAAAAATACTAACGAGAAGAGGGTTTCGGTGTTCTCTAAGCTACAAAAGGATAAGATATCTATTGAAAAGCTTAGGGAATACTCAGTTAATTTAAAGAGTGGAGTTAATGACTGTAGCGCGGTATTTTTGGTATCATGGCAAGAGAATGTTAACGACAAGTTTAAAAAATACAAAACAGATTGTCAGGAGTCAATGGAGGCTGCCCAAAGCATTGCGCATAATATTGATAAAATCATTGATTTTATGAAGTTTGACAAAGAATTAAGCGATGAAATTCATGCACTATCTGATAAGCTTGCTAAGTATCAGCCGAATGATTTTACGGCTGTTGAAAAGGGGTGGTCGAGCATAAAGAACAAGATAGAAGCTGGCAAGAATGAGGCTAAGTTACGCAAGCTAGCGACTGAGAGGATTGATGCTATTTTGCTGTCGGTGCGTGATTTGAAGCTTGCTGAAGAGAAGAAGGACAGTGGTCAATTTACTATAGCTAAGGACAAAATGACTGTAGCTATTAATTCTCTAATTAGCATGCAAAATGAGCTAGTACAAGAGGCCCAGTCTAGGGTGGATAATCTTCTCAAAGGTTTCTAGAAGATAATAGGGCTTATATAAGTAAAAAATACCCCTTTACGAATAGGGGTATTTTTCTTCTCGAATCTCGCAGAAAACGAGAATTTTTGTGGTGGAACTCATAATTTCTAAAGCTCCAACAGGTGCCGTCAGTAACTGACTTTATTAGTATAGCTAATACGTTAATGAAACGCAATATTTTATTCACAATAAAAACAACTTATGTAAATATTGACAAAGTATTAGCAATATGCTAGTATATAAACATAACACATACCATGTGTGATATATAAAGGTGAGGGTTTCCACGAATTTCATGTGGAAATCTTTTTTAAAACGGAGGAAAAAGTTTCCATGGCAGGAACAAAAGCTGGTGGCTTAAAGGCTGCTCAAAAAAATCTAGCTCGTGATCCAGATTTTTATGCAAAAATTGGACGCAAGGGCGGTAAAAATGGTCGAACTGGTGGCTTTGCTGCAAATCCAGCTTTGGCTCGCATCGCTGGTGCTAAGGGCGGACGCATTTCACGCCGTACGAAGAAGACCGTACAAAAAACTGCAGAATAAGACCGCTCCAATCTCTTAAAATTAGCCTCCGTAGGGGGGCTTATTTTATTTGGTATCGTTTGAGCTGGCAGGATTTTGCCTGATTGACTCTCCACTCTGTATTGCAACTTAGGCATCGATACGTTGCATTGTCCTTCTGTAATCCTACAGCATCACATTGAGGACAGAGGCTTCGCTTATGTAGCCAATCTCGATAACTATCTAGAAATTCCTGAATAGCAGAATCATCCATGTTGAGTTTTAAGCTATATTTCGGAGCTAAGTTATTAATGGCGTATTCCCAGGCGGACCTTTCTATGTCAATAAGCTGGATGTCTCGTTGATAGTTTTTATGGTCAAGTTTGGCGTGGGCAATCTCATGTAGTAGCTGCATTAAATCTTGTTTAGACGATAGTTTTTCGTAATAAATTGTTCGTGAATTAGGGTCCCAAGAAAAGGTCTCGCCTTTCTCGAAGTTTAGATCTGGAAAATCGTGTTTAATTTTGGCTATGCTGACTAGTAGCATTATCGTAGCATCCATATAGTACAATTTCTTCCGGGTTGGGGGCGCTTATAATTTTTGGAACAGATATAGCTGCCGGTAAACTTTCTGCTAAAAGCCCATTTAATGTATGCAAAAAATAAGGGACAAACGGTCCTATACTGCCACCTATAGCAACTACGTCTGGTTGAACGAAGGCGATAAGCGGCTGCAGGCCTGCTTTTATCCTGTCTGCAACTTCCTCCCAGACTTCGGCTGGTGTTTCTGGTGATAATTCACCAAATAGCTCTCTCAGTACTCTTGTGGCAGCAATTTCTTCCCAGGTTGTATCTTTTCCTTGGTAATTTAAGGCCATATGTCCGCCTTCGCAGTCGTTGAGCGATTTATGTAGATCGCCATTAAGAATAATAGAGGTGCCGACGCCGGTGCCAAGTGTTATATATAGTCCACATCTGGGGACTGTTTGTAGTCGTCGCATGGTCGCTAGGCCTGCCATATTGGCGTCGTTGGCGATAATTATTTTAGCCATAGGAAACTGTTCGGAAAATAATTGGCTAATTGGTTGATTATTCCAGCCTAAATTTTGACACCAAATGGCCACCCCGTCGCGCACCACACCGGGTATAGCTACGGATATAGTATCAATTGACTGGTCGTCTGTGATAAGGCGAATTTGATCAGCCACGCGCTGAATATATTGATTAATATCCTTGGGTGTAGGAAATTTAATAATTTGCCCAGGAGTGCCTTCTTTATTGAAGTTTGCTACTAGTGTTTTGGTACCACCCGTGTCAACGCCAATAATCATATATCTATTATAACAGTAGTTTTACTCATAAGGGACTATTATGATATAATAAAGAAAATTTGAGTGGAGAATGTGTAATGAAGAGGACAAATCAAGCTGGATCTATTGGTGTTTTTGTGGCAGTTGGCGCTATTTTAGTAGTGGCGTCTTTAGTAGTGTTATACACAATTAGACAAAATACTTTATCGCAGAACACGTCTCCTATTTCTAGCGATTTAGTAGCGACAGAAAAGAAGGATAAAAAAGATTCACAAGGCAGTAGTGCGCAGCAGCAACCAAATAAGCAGGGCGCTGATAGTAGGTCAGGCGGTCGAGGGGAGGCTCGCTCTGATATTAAGACCGAAGACACTAAATCCTCATCAGTAGATAAGGGCCCAGCTCATCCATCTGTAAAGTCTGATAAGGATTTGCCGAAAACTGGCCCTGAGGATTTGGCAGTTTCGGTGTTTGCTGCCGGCACCCTGGCGTTTCTTATAACTGCCTATTATCGGTCTCGCTATCTGGTGTAGCTTTGACTTGCGTCTATCTGTTGTGATATAATTATCACAATCTACGGAGATGTTTTTTATGGTGTCTCTGAAGAGCAATATCAATTTTAAGGAAGGGGTCTTTAGAAGACTTATGGCAGATGCCAAAATTACAATGGACGACCTGCTGGCGCAAGCAGGCGATAATGTTAAGCAGATTACAGTCGGTGAAACTGTCGACGGTACTGTTTTATCAGTTAAGAAACACGAAATTTTAATCGATTTAGGGCCTTTGGGTGTTGGTTTGGTGCCACGCCGTGAAGTTAGCCTTTCAAAAAGCTACAATGTCGGCGATTCGGTTATCGCTAGCGTAATTGATTCTGAGTTGGAAGATGGTTACTCTCTACTATCGCTACGCAAGGCGGCGAAGGATCGCGGCTGGGATGAGATAGCTGCTAAATTAGAATCTGGTGAAATCATCACGGTCGTACCGTACGACGCTAACCGTGGTGGACTACTTGTGGAATACGAAGGTATTCGCGGATTCTTGCCAGTATCACAGTTGTCAGCTGAACACTATCCTCGCGTAGGTTCTAGCGACAAGGATGAAATCTTGCAGCGATTGAACGGCTTGGTAAAGAAAGACATTAAAGCGCGAATCTTAGATGCTGACCGTAAGGCTAACAAACTGATTTTCTCTGAGAAAGAAGCTGTTAAAGAGGGTCTGGCAGAGCGATTCCAGAAATTGGCAATTGGTGACACCGTTAAGGGTGTGGTCACTGGTGTTGTAGATTTTGGTGTGTTCGTTAATGTTGAAGGTATTGAAGGTTTGATTCACATCTCAGAAATTAGCTGGGAGCGTGTCAATAATCCATCTGATTATGTGAAGGTTGGTCAAACCATCGAGGCTAAGATTATTGCAATTGACAAAGAGCGCCTAAGCCTAAGTATGAAACAATTGACCAAAGATCCTTGGTTGGATGAGGTTGAGCAGTTCAAACCTGGTGAAAAAGTTGAAGGAACAGTAACTCGTATAACTCCCTTTGGTGCATTTGTGCAATTGAGTCCAGCAGTTGAGGCGCTAGTACATGTTTCAGAACTGGGCGGTGATGGTACTGATCCTGAAAAGGTGTTCACCTTAAATGAGCGCAAAGAATTTACGGTTTTGGATATTGATAAAGAAAACCGTAAGATTTCTCTTTCGCTTGGCAAATCAAAGAAAAAATAATACAAATCCCCTGAAGCGTAGTTACGCCCAGAGGTGAGAGGAGCTTATTATGGCAGAAAAAATCGTCAATATTGCGGATTCGGTAACGGTTGGCGAATTAGCCGAGACTCTGGGGCTGTCAGTAACTATGCTGATTGGTGAATTGTTTAAGAACGGGATTGCGGCAACAATCAATCAGCGAATAGATTTTGAAACAGCGCAAATTATTGTTGAAGAATTAGGATTGGATGTGCAGTTAAAGCTTAAAGCTGCGTCTTCGGAAATTAAGCATCATACACGTAAATTATCGGATAAGGCAGTGCCTCGCCCGCCGATTGTGGCTGTAATGGGGCATGTCGATCACGGTAAGACTAGTCTACTTGATGCTATTTTGGATAAAAAGACAGTTGAAGGTGAGGCTGGTGGAATTACTCAGCATATCAGTGCTTATCAAGCTCAGCGTAACGACCGAATGATTACATTACTAGACACGCCGGGACATGAAGCTTTTGCGGCGTTAAGGCAGCACGGCGCAACCTTAACGGATGTGGTAATTATCGTGGTGGCGGCTGATGACGGCGTTAAGCCGCAGACTGTTGAGGCTATTCGATTTGCTCGTTCAGCTAATGCTAAAATTGTTGTAGCAATTAATAAAATTGATAAGGAAGCCGCTAATCCACAGTTGGTGAAGACTCAGCTGGCTTCTGAGCATGGCTTGAATCCTGAAGAATGGGGCGGTGATACAGTTATGGTTGAAGTTAGCGCTAAAACTGGTCAGGGTCTAGATAAATTGTTAGACATGGTCTTACTGGTGGCAGATATGGAAGATTTGCGCGCAGACGAGGATGTTTCGGCAGAGGGACTGGTTATTGAAGCTCATATGGAAACTGGACGTGGTGCTGTTGTCGGGCTATTAGTGGAAAACGGACACCTAAGGCCGGGTCATTACTTGGTGGCTGGTACAGCTTACGGACGAGTTAGAACTCTTCAAGATTTTCGCGGTAAGGCAGTGAAGGATGCTGGTCCAAGCATGCCAGTTAATATGACCGGATTTAAGGAATTGCCGCAATTTGGTGACGGTTTTAAGATTGCAAAGAGCGAGAAAGAGGCCCGTAATTTGGCGCAAAAAGCGAAAATTGAGCAAGAAAAAATGGCAGCTACTACTAATATTACTGGCGCAGACATCCTTAAGATGATGAATCGAAAGCATGACGCGGAAGAGTTTAATGTTATTGTTAAGGCTGACGTTCAGGGTTCGGTAACCTCGGTAGTCGATAGTTTGAAATTGATTGATACAAATGGCGAGGTTGAGCTGCATGTCGTTGGCACGGGTGTGGGTAATATTTCTGAAAATGACATCCATTTGGCGGTTGGTGAAAATACGGTGATTTATGGATTTAATGTCGATCTGCCACCAGCGGTTAAGCGTTTGGTGATGCGCGAGCACGTAGAGGTACGAATCTTTAAAGTTATCTATGAGCTATTGGATGATGCTAAGGCTTCAATGGAGGCGCTATTGGCGCCGGAAGTTGTTGAAACTGAAATTGGCGAGCTGGAAGTTAAGGGTGTTTTCAGGACGATGCGCGAAGAGATAATTGCTGGTGGTGAAGTGACTCATGGTAAGGCGTCTAAAGATTTGTTAGCGCGGGTTAAGCGAGGTAAAGAGCAGATTGCTGAAGTTGAAGTCTCTTCGGTTCAGCGTCAACAACAGGAGGCTAAGGAGGTCTTTGAGGGTGAAATGTGTGGATTAAGTCTTAGGACTAAGAAAAAGATGACCTTGGAGATTGGTGATAAGTTGGAATTCTTCACTCGTGAATTAGTGAAGAAGACACTGGGTTAGAGTGCTGTAAGGTAGCTGTAGTTAATAGCAATATCTTATTGTTACTGGTATAATTTAAACATACGTATATAGAAGAAAGAAAAGGAGGACTATGTTCCAACTGAATGAAGAATTTCTTAAAGAGCTGGGTCTAGATAAATTGCCAGAAGAACAGCGCAAGCCATTTTTGCAGCATATTTATAGCGAGCTGGAACTAAGGGTAGGCGAGCGACTTAGCCAAGGTATGAGCGATGCTCAGCTGGAGGAGTTTGCTGGTATTATTGATAAAACTCCGGGTGTTGTGGAGGGATTTTTGGCAAAGTATGCGCCAAATTACCAACAAGAGCCTATGTTTCAGAGGTTACTGCAGGCTTCAGGTGTGGCAGCTGACGATACGCGCCTAAGGGATGAATTTGCGGCTACGAAGTGGCTGGAAGTGAATCGTCCAGATTATCGTGATGTTGTGGCAGCGGTGATGAACGAGTTGAAGAAGGAAATTATTGCCAACCGCGATGCTATTTTAGGTGGCATGAGTGCCCCTTCAGCGCCGCAGCAGGCTCAAAGCGACTTTGATTTGGCTGCTTAGCCAGTAGGCTTAGCCTTGATGACCACGGAGAAATTCTTCTGCGGTCATTGTTTTTCCGCTGGTTGGAGCGATAAGTTCGTCAATAATTAGATAATTGCCGTCGGAGAATTTTTGATCAAGAGGGGATTTTGGAGTATTGTCGCAGTGAGATTTTGTAATGATAATATCTCGGTTATTAATAGTCATTCGGCTACGCGGAAACCCGAGGTGTGCTCGAACGTGAGCTTCGGCTTCTACGGCTGTCATACGTTCTGGGTTAATCCGTGAATCTTCCTTGGCTAACAGCTGGCAGTATGTTGCGTCGCTATCGTTTTGTGGTGTCGGAGTGACGATAGCGCTATTGATAATATCAGGTAGATTTTTTATTAATAGGGCAGTTCCGTCGTGGAATAATTTATCGTATAATTCTGGCTTTGTTTCTTTTCTTGTGAGAGGTTGGGTAATTTGCGAATATATTGGCCCGGTGTCCATTTTGCTATCAAGCTGCATAATTGACACTCCGGTTTCATGGTCTCTGTTAGCTATGGCTGCCTCAATTGGCGATGGTCCGCGATATTTTGGCAATAAGGAGGGGTGAACATTAATAATTCCTGGCGTAAATAGATCAATAATTGATTGCGGAATGATTTTTCCGTAAGCGACTAATATACCCGTTACTGGCTGAAGCCGCTTTATATGTTCGGTAATTTCACTTACTTTGTTTGGTTGTAAAACAGGGATATTATGCGATTTAGCAAATGTTTTAACTGGAGGCTCGGTAAGTTTATGACCTCGACCACGCCTGGTGTCAGGTTTGGTAACGACGCAAACAACATTAAACCCATTCTCGACAAGAGCCTCTAGAGTAATTAAGCTATAACTCTCAGTCCCAAAGAATACTATTTTCGGCGATATCTTTGTCATAATCTAGTGGTTGCAGCTCGCCTTTCTTATCGAGCGTATAAAAAGCTTTTTTTTTGTCTTTAATATGATCAATAAAAACCAGGCCATTGCAGTGATCAATTTCATGTTGTAAGACTCGCGCCAAGAAGCCTTCTGCCTTAATGCGAATTTCCTCACCCTCCAGGGTCATTGCTTTTACACGAACCTTACTGTAGCGGGGAACTCTGCCATAAATGCTTTTAACACTAAGGCAACCCTCGAAATCTTCAACAATCTCACCCTCATACTTTACAATTTCTGGGTTAATAAGCGTTATAAACTCTCGAGTTGATTTTTTCTCAAAATCCGCACGGACAATTACGACTCTTTCTAGTTTATCCACCTGTACGGCTGCCAGGGCTGCACTGATTTCGTGTGGTCGTGAATCTTCCCAGTCAAGTGCCGCTGCAGTCATGTCGTCTGCTAATTTTGTGACGTCGTCTGTGACAATGTGAACTTTTGATGATTTTTGGCGAAGATGTGGATTTGGTAGTGTAATAATATCGTCTCTAGTCATTATTGTAATTATAACAGAAATTACAACAGACTGACAGGGTCCAGTTCGTATTGCCAATGAGTTGAGGGTAGAAATTCTAGAATATTAAGCAGCTCTTGTCGGCGGGGGCTTTTAATGACAATTTGCCAGCGATATGTATCACGAAGTCGCTCGTAAAAAGCGGGCGTTGGCCCTAGTATCTCAATATTGTTAGATTTGGTCTTTAATAGGTCTGCTAGTTTTTTACTATTTTTGATAGCGGCGGCTTCGGTTTTATAAATACAGGTTAATTTTAGTAAGTAGGCAAAGGGTGGAAAATTAGTTTTTTGCCGTTGGCTGATAGTCCTATCGTAAAACTCTGAGTAATCTTGAGATAGGCCATTTGTGATAGATGGATGATTTGGCTGATATGACTGGACAACGACTTCCGTAGAAAAGCTTGATCTACCTACGCGACCAACCACCTGGGCGAGCAATTGGAATGTTCGTTCGGGTGATGAATAGTCGGGCAGTGCTAGTCCGGCGTCTGCTTGGACGACCCCAACCATCCTAAGGTGTGGTAAATCAAGTCCTTTGGCGATAACTTGCGTGCCAATAATAATATCTATCTCACCATTTTTTAGCTCATCATAGCGCTCGTCAACCGTAGATTTTGTATCGGTGTCTCTATCAAATCGAGCAATTTTTTTGTTCGGAAATAACCTCTGTAATTCACTCTCAATGCGTTTGGTGCCGATACCTTTGTGGATAATATTTGCGTTTTTACACTCCGGGCAGCTAGTGGGGACTTTCGTTGAAAAATTACAAATATGACATGATAATTTATGATGGTCAGCATGAAGGGTTAATGGCACAAAGCACCGTGGACAGCCAGCTTGCCAGCCACAATTTTCACAGAGAGTAGTGGCTGCTGTGCCTCGTCTATTGTGAAAAATCAGAGCCTGTTTATTCTTTGATAAGGTTTTAGACAATGATTCTATCAGGGCATCTGATAAGAACTGATGTTGAGCAAAATTATTGCGCTTTGTCATGTCAATCAATGTAATGCGGGGGCGAATTGTGTTCGGTCGAGCCGGCTTTGTCATGGTTGCTATGGGAGTATTTGATTTTTTGGCAATATAATAATCGGCAACTGCGGGCGTGGCGCTACCTAAAATTAATTTACCGCAGTGTTGGTTGGTAAGAATTGAGGCAACCCGTAAGGCTGAATACCTGGGCGATTGTTCTTGCTTAAAGCTGGGTTCGTGACACTCGTCTATTACTACTAGTCCAAGCTGCTGCACGGGCGCAAAAAGCGCAGACCGTGGTCCTATTACCACCACTGGATCATTGGAGCCGATAATTCTTTTCCAAACTGCATGTCGCTGCGCTTCAGTTTGTTTGGAGTGGGTGACAATGACATTTGGTAGGCGTGCGGAGAATTCTGCGACCAATTGTGAGGTAAGAGCTATTTCCGGCACGAGGATTATCGATGACCTTTCTTCTCCCAGGGTTCGTTTTACAGCCTCTATATATACTAAAGTTTTGCCCGAACCGGTTACGCCGTGCAAAAGAATAGTTCCATAGCTTAATTCATCAATAGTCTTGAGGGCTGCCTTTTGCTCATCAGTGAATACATTTTTTATTCGATTTTCTATTGAATTAACAGAGGTGGTGTGATTGGCTGTACGACGTTTTTTAGATAGACCACTAGGTAAAATGGTTTGCCAAACTGTCGCCTGATGGGTGGCGTAATATTTACTCATCCAGGATGCTGTTTGAACTAGCTCAATCGGCAAAGGATAGTCTTCGATGATTATGCTAATGGGCTTGACATCAAAATCGGGTTTACGAACTTCTTGCAAAACTATACCGACAGCGTTAATTTTACCGATTTCTATGGCAACAATTGTTCCGGTAGGCAGCCTATCCTCGGAATAATAGGTAAACGAATCAGCGTCGCTACGGACAATTCTTGTTGGCGAGACCAAATAATAATGCATGTTCATATTATATCGCGAAAAAAATGCTAAAATAAGCATATGTATTTTGAGAGTCGTTCGCAGGCTGGGGCAATCCTGGCTGATCAAGTACTGGAAAAGTATCGCTATGAAAACTGCGCAGTGGTTGCAATTGGTGAGGGTGGCGTATTGGTTGGCGAGCAAATTGCGGTAAAACTCCACTGCGTACTAATGATGCTGCTTAGCGAAGGTATTGAAATTCCTGGAGAAAGCTTGAATATCGGTGTGATGTCGCAATCGGGGCAATTCACCTATAATAGTCAATTCTCTGACGGGGAGATTCATGAATATACAAGTGAATTTCATGGCTATTTGGAGGAGAAAAAACGTGAGGCGCATCAGAAGATGAATAGGCTTTTGGGTGACGGTGGAATTATTGATAAGGATATGTTAAAAGACAGAGTGGTGATTTTGGCGAGTGATGGATTTGGAGATGATTTGTCGGTTTTGGACGTAGCTTTGAGCTTTATAAAGTCAGTTCGAATTGAGAAACTAGTGATTGCAGTGCCATTCTGTGGCGTGGCGGCGGTGGATAAATTACATATGACGGTTGATGAGATGCATATTCTAGACGTGAAAGAGAATTTTATGGGATTAAATCATTACTATGAAGACAATACATTGCCGTCAAAAGAGGAGACTATAGCGAAAATTAATCAGGTAATTTTGAATTGGCGGTAAAATGCTTGTCGGGTGTTGTAAAATTGTGATAAACTTGAAGTAAGAAAGATGCGTTAGGGAGGTTATGTTAGACGTTTTTATTACATCTAGGGTGCGGCGAAAAATCGTAGTAGTATACGCTAAGTATCCTGATTTTCATACACATGTTCGTGGTTTGGCAAAGCTAATCAAAGAGGATCCTGGTAATATCCAACGAGAATTGAAGCGGCTGGAAAAAGTTGGGTTTTTGCAAAGTGAAAAACAGGGTAACTCGCGCACGTATTTCACTAATAAACAATTTCCAATTTTCAAAGAGTTACAAAGTATGGTAATCAAGTCTCAGCAATATTCAGCGCGCTCAAAGCACGGTATGGCTGATAGGGACTAATGAATTTATTTGAGAAGATCTTAGTAGCTCGGGGCTTAACTACTCGGGCAGCGCGCGAAGCTTTTTTGCAGCCGGATTATACGGCAGTGAAACATAATCCGTTTTTGTTGCCGGACATGAAGAAGGCAGTGGCGCGTCTGAAACAGGCGCGACAGCAGGGTGAAAAAATTATTATTTATGGCGATTATGACATTGACGGACTGAGCGCTACGGCGCTGCTGCTGGATGCGTTTGGTAAGTTTGGTTTTGAGGGCGTCGATGCTTTCATCCCGAACCGGTTTGTTGAGGGTTATGGTATGACCATGGGTGCGGTGGATAAGGTGCGCGACATGGGCGCAGATTTGATCGTAACGGTGGATACCGGTAGCTTGTGTCATGCAGAGATTGCATATGCTGCCAGCTTGGGTATTGATACAGTGGTGACAGATCATCACAACGTGGCCGAAACGCCGCTGCCGAGCGTGGCAGCGGTGAATCCGAAGTTTTCGGGCCATACATACCCATTCCGCGATTTATGTGGGGCGGGCGTGGCGTTCAAGTTGGTGCAGGCATTGCAGACTGAGCTGGAGGGACTGCCTGATGGCTACGAAAAATGGCTGCTGGATTTGGTGGCACTGGGGACGGTGTGCGATATTGTGACGTTGGCGGACGAAAACCGGGCGAATGTTTATTGGGGTCTGGAGGTTCTGAAAAAACAACAACGCCCAGGATTGAAAGCCTTGATGACGGTGGCGGGTATTGAACCAGAGCAGGTTAATGCTAGGCATTTGGGATTCGGCTTGGGGCCGCGCATGAATGCGGCGGGTCGGCTGGAGACGGCGCAGCACGCGCTGGATATGCTGGTGGCACGTGATGGGCTGGCGGCACTGGAGGCGAGTGAAAAATTGGAAGAATTAAATATCAAACGCCGTAGTATTCAGGATGAGATTTTTGACGAAGCTTGCCAGCAGGCGGACAATATGGCTGATGATCGAGTTTTGGTGGTGAATAGCGGCAATTGGAATCACGGAGTTATCGGCATCGTGGCGTCAAAGTTGGTGGAGAAATATAAAAAGCCGGTGTTTATCATTGGCGAGCGCGGCGAGGAAGCAACGGGTTCGGCGCGCAGTTTTGGTGATTTTTCAGCGGCCGATGCAGTGCGGGCGGCGGACGATATTATTATCAAAGGCGGCGGGCATGGTGCAGCGGCGGGCGTGACGCTGGAGACTGAGAAAATTGGTGATTTTCGGAGGCGGGTGAATGAGTTTTATGATTCGCTGCAGCTGACAAATCAAGAGCGATATTTATTGCCGCGAGCTGATGTGGAAATCGATGATTTTTCGGAAATTAATGAGGAATTGGTGGAGAATTTGGCGAAAATGGAGCCGTTTGGCAATGGCAACCCAGAGCCAGTCCTGAAAATTACCACAGCGAGCGTGCTGAATGTGCGGCCAATGGGTGCGGATGGACAACACGTTAAATTAGCGCTGCGTGATAAAAACGGTAAGGTTTTACAGATGCTGGCGTTCAACGCGCCAGAGGAGTTTTTCCGCGAGCCAGGCGACGAGGTGGCGGCGTGGTTCCAACCAACCGTAAATGAATGGCAAGGCGTGCGGACGGTTGAAGGGCGGTTGCTACATTTGGCTTAGGCGTAATAGTTGCCGTTACTTATAGAATAGTTTATTATTATAGTGTAGTAATACTTTTTAAGTAGAGGGTTATTTTAGGAGTTGTAGTAATATGAGAAACTGTGAAAATTCTACTGAAGTTGGGCGTGGAGAAGGTGTGACGGAAGGTGAGTTGCGAACAATGGGCGCGTTAGCCATGAAGGCAATTGAAAAGCTTAAAAAAACTACCATTAGGGAAGAGACTGTCTTATTAGGGGACGTTCCATTTGATTCTTGGGACGAATTCGCAAAATCTGTACAAGAAATGGCTGGATATAGTTATGAGCCTATTCCAGTTAAAATTAATACAAAAAGGCTTATAGCAACAGCATTTCTAGATGATAGAGGAGAGATGTCTGTAGAAGAGAATTCCGTACCTGAGGAGGTGTTTATAAACTTGTCAAGAACGAGGTGTGTTGTGGATGCGGATAGAAGTCATAAGTCGTATAAATTCACGTGCCCAGCACTTAAGAAATATCCATCTGGAGAGCTCTACCCAATACGCGAGGTGTATGTTATATCAGCAATAGATGCCAACGGTAGCCAAGAAGTGGATTTAAAGATTATTCAAGGCGGTCTTAACTAAACCTAGTTGGCAAATACTTTCTTATCTGTTATAATGTTTGCAGTATGGTACAAGTAACACGTAAAGATCAGAAGGAAGCGAACGAAAACATCATTCGTCGTTTCAACCGTAGGGTTTTACAGAGCGGCGTTTTGGCCCGCGCTAAAAACGTTATGCGCTTTGAGAAACCAATTTCAAAGGCCGAGCGTCGTAAAAAGGCAATCGTTCGTCGCGAACGCCGAGCTGAGAAAACAGCAAAAATGCGCCTGGGAGTGCGTTAATGTCAGCGCTGAAAGCGCGCATCACTGATGAAATGAAAGCCGCTCTTTTGGGCGGCAATCGTTTTCGTGGGGATGTGCTGCGTAATGTCAAGGCGGCAATTTTGAATGAGGAAGTGTCACTGGGTAAGCGTGACGAGGGTTTGAGTGACGCTGAAGTTGAGAAAGTTCTGGCTCGTGAAGTGAAAAAACGCATTGAGAGTGCGGAGCTTTACCGCAGTAATGGTCGCGCGGAATTGGCGGAGCCTGAGGAACAAGAGGCGGAAATTTTGCGAGAATTTTTACCAGAACAATTGAGCGAAGCAGAGATTGTGGCGATCGTTGAGGGTGTTGTGGCGAGTATGGACGACGTTTCTATGCAAAAGATGGGCCAGGTTATTGGCGCAGTGAAACAGAAGGTTGGCAATGCTGCTGATGGTGCGTTGATCGCAAAAATTGTTAAAGAAAAACTGACAAAATAGGAGGAAATATGATTATCTTTTTTGGGCCGGCTGGTGCTGGTAAGAGTGTGCAGGGGCAGATTTTAGCGGCGCGACACGGTTGGCGCTGGCTGAGTGCGGGGCAGCTACTACGTGATACGCATGATGGTGAATTGATTCATCGTATGCAATCTGGTGAATTGGTGTCGGTGGAGATCATCAATGGTTTGATGGGTGAGGCTTTGAATAAGGCCAAGGATATCAACGGTGTCATCTTGGACGGCTATCCACGTCAATTGGAGCAGGCGAAGTGGTTGGTTGAGTCGCGGCCGCATCACGGTCAGGATGTGAAGTTGGTGATCGTGCTGGAAGTGCCACGAGATGAGATTTTGGAACGTTTGCGGGTGCGTGGTCGCGTTGATGACACACCAGAGGCGATTGATAAGCGGCTTAGCATTTACCGGGGTGAAATTTATCCAATTTTGGACTATCTAAATGATAATAATATCCCAATCATCCACATGAGCGGTGTTGGTACGGTGGGACAAGTTCATGATGAGATTGAAAAAGAGTTAGTTAGCCGCGGAATCGTTGAGGGTGCCAAATGAACCAATTGATCACTGGTGAAAAAACGCCACAACAGATGCAGGATATGCGCGAATGCGGGCGGATGCTAGCGACGATTTATGACGAACTGCGTCAGCGGGTAACGGCTGGTATGAGCGAGCTGGATGTTAATGAGTTTGTGGCTGGGCGCATCAAGGATTTTGGTGCGGAAGCGACGTATTTGACGGACGAGGTAAAATTTCCAGGGGTGATTTGTGTATCAACCAATGAGCAATTGGTGCACTCGTTCCCGACAGATTATGTGTTTGAGAAGGGTGATGTAGTGAGCTTTGATCTGGTGATCGGCTACCGCGGCATGAAAACTGACAGCGCCTTTACCATGGTGGTTGACGAAGAGCCGCGCGGTGCTAAAAAACATTTACTCCACGCAACGGAACAGAGTTTGTATGCCGGAATTGATGCAATTTCTGGTGACGGGACACGAGTTGGTGATATCTCAGCGGCCATTGAAGCGGTGCTGAAAAAAGCGAAATTGGGCATCATTCGCGAGCTGGTTGGTCATGGCGTGGGGCTGAGTATGCATATGGAGCCAGAAATTCCGAATTACGGCAGGCGAGGAACTGGTCCGATATTGCACGCTGGCGACACAATTGCAATTGAACCGATGGCTAGCCTCGGCGGCGAGAAAATTGTTACCGAGGACGACGGCTGGACGATTAGCATGAAGGACGGTAGTCTGGGGGCGCATTTTGAACATACCGTGCTGATTACGGAAACGGGCGCAGAGATTATCACGAAGCTTTAATTGTTAATCTGAATCTAAGGGTTCGTTATCAAAATCTATTTCTGCAACTATGTATCGAGGCTTAGTCCGGAGGAGCCCAGTAGTCCAAAGGTGGCCACGAAAGGGTAGTCTATGTTCGGCTAGCCAGTCCAAGTGTGTTTTATAGGAACAATCCTGCGATACTCTATCTTTTCGTTCATGCTCTGCAATTCCACCATTATACACTTCAATGTAGAAGAAAACCTTATTCTTGCCGCATGTCAAAAAGCCGATATTGTTTTTTAAGTAAGGGTCTTTTTTTGGGCCATTTTTTAGGGGATTTAGTAGGTCGTTAGGTAGGTAATTGGCTTTATGCATAGCCAGTCCAATTCCACCACCGCTATATACTTTTACCCCATCTTCATTCCACCCACCACCTGGGCTGTCGTAAAATCCATTGTATTCATAATGTTTCATCGGGACTTTATTACCACCAGCGACATATGCTTTAAAGGCGGTTTCAACTTGATGAAGTGTTTCCTTGGCAACAGCATCATAGGCGTTTTCCCTTAACTTATGGTACGAAACAACAGAAATTGCTGAAATGATACCAATAATACAGATCGCCATAATAATCTCAACGATAGTAAAACCGCTTGTGCTTTTCATCTAAGCTATTGTAGCAAAAATATTTTTTATGAGCAACGCGGCAATTGGCTTGCCAAACTATAGCCATAACCTGTATAATGAAGCTCATGCAGGAGCAATCTCGATATGTGGTAGGAATTGATATTGGTACGAAAAACGTGCGCTGTGTTGTGGGCTATGCTGATGCGGAGAGCGGTGTGCCAAAAATTGTTGGCGTTGGTGAGGCGCCAAATAGTGGCATGCGAAAAGGTGTGGTGACTAATTTAGCTGGTCCAGCTGAAGCAATAGACAAGGCTTTGGAGTCAGCTGAGCGAATGAGCGGACATCAAGTTAATGCAGCGACCGTAAGTATCAATGGCTCTCATTTATTGAGCACCAAGGCTGATGGTATGATTACTGTCGGTACGGTTAGTAATGAGGTTACGACAGATGATGTTTTACGCCTAGAGGAGGTGGCGACAACAGGAAAAGTACCGCAAAATCGAGAGATTTTAGAGATTGTTGCGCACTCATATAGACTTGATGGACAAGACAACATTAAAGATCCTGTTGGCATGACCGGTGCGCGATTAGAAATTAAAGCTAATGTGGTGTCTGGTTTGGTGCCGCATATTACAAATTTACAGAAATCTGCAGAAATGGCGAAGGTTGATTTGTCATCGGTTGTTCCGTCAGTGTTGGCGGCAGCTCAGGCTGTATTGACAGAGAGCCAGCGTGAAAATGGTGTTGCGGTAATAGATTTTGGTGCGGCAACTACTGGTGTTGCTATTTATGAAGAGGGAGATTTGCAACATTTGGCGGTAATTCCGATGGGCGGACAAAACGTAACTAATGATTTGGCTATTGGGCTGCGGACAGACCCAGATGTGGCAGAGGTTGTAAAATTGGCACATGCTCGATTTGGCGGTGAAGCTTTGGGTGAAATTGAGATTAAGATTGCAAAGCAGACTTATAAATTCAATCAAGAAGAGATTGATGAAATTATTCAGGCGCGTTATGAGGAGATTTTCGAAGCAATTGCCAAAGAACTGAAGCGTGCTGGACGACTAGGAAAACTACCGAGCGGTGTTGTCCTGGTTGGCGGCGCAGCAAAGGTTAAGGGCTTGGTAGATTTTGCAAAGGATCAATTGAGTGTGGCAGCATGCCTGGGCAAACCTTCGGGTTATAGTGGTGCTAGCGATGAGGTAAAGGGAGCAGAATTCTCAGCGGCTGTCGGACTAATGCTGCTTGATTCTATGGACGTACCACAACACGCAAAATCATTAGCTGGTGCGCATGACGTCACTAAGAAAGCCGGTGGTTTTTTGAAAAATATTTTTGCCAGATTTAAATAAATGGTATACTGGATGTAAGGATTAAGAGAGGGGATATATGCCGCAAATACAACCAAGTGAAGTTCAAACATTTGCCAGTATAAAAGTCGTCGGTGTTGGCGGTGCTGGTGGTTCAGCTATCAATCGAATGAAAGATGCTGGTTTGAGTGGCGTGCAATTTATCGCCATGAACACTGATGCCCAGGCGCTGCATAATTCAAAAGCTGACATAAAAATTCATCTTGGTCATGACATAACTAATGGTCTGGGCGCGGGTGCTGACCCGACTGTCGGTGAGGCGGCCGCTAATGAATCTCGTGAGGAAATTAAAAAGTCCTTAGAGGGTGCCGACATGGTGTTTGTGACTATCGGTGCTGGTGGTGGAACTGGTTCTGGTGCTGGTTATGTTGTGGCGGAAGTAGCTCGGGAGCTGGGTATTTTAGTGGTTGGTGTGGCAACACGACCATTTAGTTTTGAGGGTGAAAAACGCCGAGTAAATGCTGATTGGGCAATTTCTCACTTGGGTCGAGAAGTCGACACCTTGATTACTATTCCAAATGATAGGTTGCTGCAGACAATCGACCGTCGAACGCCGCTTTTGGAGACGTTTAAAATTGCTGATGATGTATTGAGGCAGGGTGTGCAAGGTATTTCTGAATTGATTACCGAACACGGTTTAATTAACCTAGACTTTGCTGACGTTAAAGCGATTATGAGTAATGCTGGTTCAGCCCTAATGGGAATTGGACGAGCAAGTGGTGATGATAGGGCGGTTCAGGCGGCACAACAGGCAATCGAGAGTCCACTGATTGAAGTGTCAATTGATGGCGCTAAGGGTGTATTGTTCAATGTGACGGGTGGCTATGATATGAGTATGGCAGAAATCCAAGAAGCGGCAGAAATTATCACGAGTGCTGTTAGTCCAAATGCCAACATTATCTTTGGTGCGACATTGAAGCCAGAGATGGAAGATGAATTGGTGATTACGGTCATTGCTACGGGCTTTGACAGCGATACATTTCATCAACAGGATGTTAGTCTGACAGTTGGTGAGACTACGCGGCAGGCCGAGGAAGAAGTTGATGATGAGATGGTTAAGAATATTGATCTGGAATTAGATAAGGAAGAGGCGGCTGAAAAGTTTGCGGCTGAGCCAGAGACGAATATGTGGGATAGCCCAGCTACTGAGGTTGAAGACGAAGAAGATGACACCCCAGCTTTCCTGAGACGACGAAAGAAGAATAAGGAGTAAATAAAATGGTGTTTAACATTGGTAATAGTCGCGTTATTGAGTCGCGGGAAGTTTCTGATGGTGCGGCAATTCGGCGTCGTCGAGAAGCTCCGGACGGCAAGCGATTTACAACGTACGAAAGAATTGAAAAACCAAACCTGGCTGTTATTAAGAAAAATGGTGATCGTGAGTTGTTTGATCGGGTGAAATTGGCAAATTCAACACGTCGTTCAGTTGGAAAATTTTTCAAGTCCGACGAGGAGGTTGATAATATTATTACGGCAGTTGAGGATTCTCTATATGCCCTAGGCGAGTCAGAAGTAACCTCAAAGCAGATTGGCGATCAAGTCCTTGATGAATTAGCTGGTCGCAATGAAGTGGCGTATATTCGTTTTGCTAGCGTTTTTTATGAGTTTAAGACATTGGATGATTTTGTGGAAATCTTAGCCAAGCGCCGAGAGAAAGATAGGCAGGGTTTGTAGATGCGTATAGTTGTGGTTTACCGATCTGAGAGTGACCATGCGCGTGAAGTCACTGACTTTTTGCGTGATTTTAGCCGACAGACAGGCGAGGTTTTAGAGGAGATGGATCCTGATTCTAGGGAGGGTAATAATTTTTGTGAAGTATATGATATTGTGGAGTACCCGACGATTATTGCGCTGAGTAACAGCGGACAGATGCAAAATATGTGGCGCGGTCGGCCTTTACCGACGATCAGCGAGGTGAGTTTTTATGTTCAATAAAATTCGAAATTGGTTTTTTCATGAGGATTTAAAACGACAGAATTTGGCAGCGTTTATCATGCTTGCCGGTAGTGTTTTGGGGCTGCTGGCGTCCTTTATGTTGTCTATCGAGGCGCTTATATTAGCAAAGAATTCTCATGCGGCACTGAGCTGTGACCTTAGCTCAGTATTAAGCTGCTCAACAGTAGCCAACCATTGGTCGGCGACTATTTTAGGATTTCCAAACAGCTTCATTGGCATGATGACTTTGCCTGTCATGGTGACAATTGCCGTGGCGTTACTTGCGGGCGCGAAGTTCCCGAAGTGGTTCATGCAGGCGGCGCAAGCTGGAGCAGTAGCAGGGATGGTTTTTGCTATTTGGATGTTTTATATGAGCTACATTGAAATTGGCGTGCTGTGTCCATGGTGTTTGACGCTTGACGTGGGGATGACGCTGATTCTATTTGGGTTAACGCGTTATAATATTTTGTGGAAAAATATTTCTTGGCGGGGTGTGCAGAAATTTGTTAGTGGTGGATATGATGCGCTTGTTGCTGCATCTGTAATTGTTTTAGTCGTCGTAGCAATAATCGCTAAGTTTGGCGGACAGTTGTTTTAGTGTTCTAAAGATTCATTGTTTTATCTAAAAAGCTTATGGTATACTTGATGATGAGTAATCATAGGGTAGGGCTCAATTAAGAACAATAGAGCATGATAAAAAATAAGAAGTCATTATTAATTAAAAATAGGCGCCGAACGGGATATTATTTTACTTTTGGTGGTATTATTACCATTCTTGTGGTTGTGAGCTTTATTTTTGTGACATCGCAGCAGAGTCATGCGACAATTCCAGCGGGCGGTAAACAGAATGAAATTGGCCAAGTCTCATATCGCTTTTACAGTCCGTCAAATTCAGCTAATCCGGGAGCTCCATTGGCTGGTACTAATACTCAGGCCACATTGTCAAAGCCTGGTGCTGATTTTCGTTTGCGAGTTGGCGTGCAGAATAAAGGACTGTTTACAAAAAGCCTGTCGTCGGTTGGCGAAGGACATAACCACGGTTGTGCTATATTGTCAGATAATAAGGCTTATTGTTGGGGAGAGGGTGCTTGGGGGGCACTTGGCACTAACTCAACTTCTGATTCGAGTACTCCGACGCCTATTTACACTGACGGCGACTTAAGTGGTAAAACTATTAAGCAGATTGCTACTGGAGATTGGCATTCTTGTGCAATTGCTTCTGATAACAGAGTGTATTGCTGGGGTTATGGAAGCAATGGAGAGTTGGGTAACGGCTATGAGGGTCAAGTTAATGCGCCATCAGCTGTTAATACTTCTGGGGTTATGTCAGGAAAAGATATTACGCAAATTGCTACTGGATTTAATCACAACTGTGCTCTTGACTCTAATGGTGGCGTATATTGCTGGGGGCAGAATCTCTATGGAGAGCTGGGCAATAACTCAACAACAAAATCTAGCGTACCAGTCACCACTTCTATGGTCGAGTTTGGTGGCAGAAAAGTTAAGCAAATTGTTGCAGGATTCTTTTATACATGTGCTTTAACGACTGACGGTTCGGTATTTTGTTGGGGTACTGCTGAAAATGGTCGGATTGGTACCGGTCAAGCCAGTGGCTATTCTGCTCTGCCGGTACAGTTAAACTTTGGCGGTAAGACAGTTGAGTCAATTTCTGGACACGCCACTCATGCTTGTGCTTTAATTTCAGGCTCTCAAGAGCTGTATTGCTGGGGAAAAAATGATAGGGGACAGATTGGCAATGGGTCAACTACGGACAGCTATTCTCCCTCGCCTGCCTCAGTAAGTGGAATTCTTGGCGGCGGAAAGACGATTAAGCAGGTAAAATCTAGTTACGACCATACGTGTGTTCTAATTAGTAACGGAGATGTTTATTGCTGGGGGGCTGGAGATAAGGGTCAGTTGGGCAATGGTTCGACTTCAGATTCGATGTCACCAGTAAAAGTCAACATGCCATCTATAACCGCCGATAATACTATACGAGATATAGTTAATGGTAATAATTTCGCGTGTGCTTTAACGACTAGAGGCTATGTTTATTGTTGGGGTGAGAACTCACATTACCAATTGGGTAATGGCTTGTCGTCTAATGCACTAACGCCTACGTCGTTATCAACTCCGGGGCGAATTATTGGAGACTCAGCAATTAAATTACGCGCTGAATATGCAAAAAAGGGTAGTGCGGTGACATGTTCAGCAGTTAATGGTGCGGCTTGGCAGGCTATTAATGGAGCGGCAAAACTCAGGTACGTCACAAGCGGTTCAGCAGATGGTACGGCCATAACTAAGATTTCAGATGATCCAGCATTACCAGATAATACCGTCGGTACGCGCCCGCAGACAATTGTCAGAAAGAATAGTCCCTGGACAACGTTTGTGAATACCCAAGATATAGCTGCTGGCGAAGTGGGGGTTTGGGATTTGATGATGGTTGATAGGGGACTTGATAGGAATGAAAATTATTGTGTTCGCTTAGTCACAGACACTACTGCTGCGCCGGGCACCAGTGTTGATACGTATGATGTATACCCAGAGTTTAAGACGGCCCCTGGGTCGCTGGATCTTCGTTTTGCGAACAGCGCGGGAACAACAGTGGTTAATCCAACCGCGAGATTTGCTGATGCGACCACGAGTAGAAACAGTGTAATTACGGGCGCTTCTCTGTCGGACGCTAGTTCAAAGCAAATTGAGGTAGTTAATACGCAGACTGATGCTGGATGGAGCGTGGTATTATCAGCTTCCAATGGGCCAGCTGCTCGCTGGCAGCAGTCAGGTGGTATGAAGTCCTACATGTTTAATGGCAATAGCGACAGCCAGGGATTCTTGTCGGTTAAGTTTGCGGCTGCCTCTGTCATCACGTCGGGTAATTCATTGAGCGGATCGGCGTGTAACACTAGTGGTGTACAAAAGGGTTCTGATTTGCAATTCCAAGCGGGAGGAGCAACTGCGAATAGTATTACACTGATGAGCAGCAGTAGCTCAACTGGTCAGCTGGGCTGTGCATTTTTATTGCGTAATGTTAGGCTGAACCAGACTATTCCGGCATATCAGAGTCCTGGCGTGTATAATTTACCGATGACATTAACGGTGACGGCGCAGTAGGGGGTATGATGAGTAGAGTAAAAAAATTATTCACTACTATCGCACTACTTGTTGCAATGAGTATTTCTTCACCGGTTTTTGCTACTGCAGATTCGACGTTGTCGCAGGTGATTCGGGATATTGATTGTACGCACACTACGCTGGAGAATGGTAATCAATTAAATCATCCAGATTGTCAAATCTTTGCACCAAAGTTTATGAAGCTCGATTTGGTGGATAAGAAACATCCAGTTTTATATGGCGTATATGATGCGGTCCATACAGTCACTAATCCTATGACAGGTCAACATAATCTGACGGTGGAGTTTAACGGGCGGACGTTTGTACTGGGGCGAAATAGTGAGCTTCGGGTGAATGGTAACGTTTGGACATTAGATTTCTCAAATTGGCAAAATGACCATCCAGGGGACAATTTTATGCCACTAACTCCAGGCCATACTTATAATGGGCGAGCTACAGCCAGGATGAAGGCTAGTCCTTCATCGCCAGAGGTAACCCAGTTTGCTGATTTTTCAGTCACTATTCCAAAACAAACCATTGGGGAGATTATTGCTATTCCGAATATAGTTAAGAAAGTCGGCCGAGTTTTAGCGAGTACGGGCGTTAGCATGTGGCTGATGATTGCCATTAGTGCTGGCGTAATTTTCGTAGCATCTATTCTGCTGTTGATTCATAAAAAAGAAAAGGAGCGGGATGGATGAAGAAATAAGCGTAATAATTTACTATAAACAAATTAAATTCACAAAACAAGGAGGGAAAATGAAAAAATTAAAATTATTTATGCGGCGAATACCGCCAACTCTACTTTGACTCAAACAATTAATGCCGGCGCATTAAGTACTGATATCCGTAACTCAAGCAATGCGGTTGTCAGTAACCCAACATTTGCGATGGGTGCCGTGACATTGTCTACGTCAGCTCAGACCTCAACAGGTACGTTTGGTGAAAATGACAAGCGTATTTCCGTTGATAACCCTGGCGGTGCTAATAACGGCTGGACGCTGACCTTGAACGCAACCACTCCAGGTACTGGCAAATGGACAGACGGTGGCAAAAGCTATAAATATAACGGTACTGCCGCTGATGGTCGTCTAACGGTTGATCCGTCAACTGGCACAGTTACTCCGGTAATTGGTACAGCTACCGGTATCACTAAAGGTAGTTCAATGGCGTTTTCTGGTAGCAACCCAGTTACGCTAATGAGTGCTTCAGCGGGTGCCGATGCTGTCTGGAACGGCTACATCACAGGTGTTAGCTTGAAGCAAGACATTCCAGCTGGTCAGCAAGCAGGTGCATATACCTTGCCAATGACACAAACTGTTGCTGCTATCTAAATAGTTAAGACATTTATAAAAACGGACACCCTGCGGATGTCCGTTTTTAATTTGCGTAAGACAGTAGTCATAAGCAGATTATCTTGGTATAATAGGTAGTATAGTTTGTAAGGAGGGTTATGAATAGTTTATTGTGGCGTAAAATAGTTGGAATAGCTGTCATTGCAGCGCTGATTTTACCCGCGTCAGTATCCGCTGCGGGAATTGGTGGTCGGCCAGCTAATCCCGATCCGAACAACCCGAGGACCCAATCAATTTTTATATACAATTTATCTGGCGGCGCCGCAAAATCCGATCAACTACATCTTCAGAATGGACTAGATGAAAAAGCAACGGTTGAGGTTTATGCGGTTGATGGCACGGTAACGGCGACTGGTGATATGACCTGCAAGCAAAAAGTGGAGGATAAGGTTGACGCTGGTAAATGGGTCAACATCCCTAAACAGGAGATAACGCTTGAGGCAAAGGAAAGTAAGCTGGTAGACTTTACTGTTAGTGTTCCTAATAAGGTCGACGTTGGTGAGCATAATGCCTGTATCGTCGTACAGCGTAAAAATACTCAACCTGTAGCAACGGGCGGCGTCCAGATACAAACCCGTCAGGCGATTCGCATGGCGATAGTTGTTCCTGGAGATATTCATCGTGATGTGACAATTGATAAATTTGATATTAAGAATGAAAACGGTAGTCAGTTGTATGAAATTGCGCTGAAGAATTCTGGTAATGTATCTGCTGATGTCGATATTAAATTGGTAGTCAAGGATGCGGCAGGCAATGTTGTTTATAAGAATGGTGGCGTAAATGCAACGATTGCTAATGAAACACGTCAATTCCGCTATGAAAGTAAGCTGGCGCCTTTCTGGGGGGGTAAATATACAGCAGAGCTCTCGATTTCTTATAAGAAAAAAGCTGGCGAATGGGGGATTGGTCAGAATCAGAGTGAACTAATAACGAAGGATACTGAGCCCAAAGAACTGTTTTTCTGGCCGTCAACTATGGCTCTGGCGATAATTGGTGGTGTCTTGCTGTTGGTTATTCTGCTATTGATTGGTCTTATCGTCATAATTAAGCGCCGCAAAAAATCAGTTAAATTTGGTAATCGTTAGCGGTATATTATACTTATTGTATGAAGAAAAATTTTCTCATCAGAGCGTTTTTTGGCATTGTCATCGTGGCGCTCGGCGGGGTTCTGCTACTGAGGAATCTCGAGATTATTAAATTTGATAGCTGGAACTTGTTCTGGGGAACTGTTTGGGCGGTTGGTCTGGTTTTGGCAGGACTGACGACAATATTTAGCTCCCATAAGATGCTGACGCGGGCGTGGGGGTTGCTATTGATGGCCACCGGTGTGGCAATTGGCTTGAACGCATATGGCATAATTGATGTTAGTATTTGGAAACTGTTTTGGCCAGTAGTGTTGATTGCTGTTGGTCTGATGATGGTATTTAGTATTGGATCTGGGAATCGCAAGAAATATGAAAAATCAGCCAGCGACAGTAGTGATAATGAAAAAGTTGCGATTTTTTATGGCGAAGAGTCGCGCGTGAAAGGTGATTATACTGGTGGTTCAGCAACGGCGATATTCGGCGGCGTAGATTTGGATTTGCGCCAGGCGAAAATTAAAGACGGAGCGGTTATTGACATCTTTACGTTTTGCGGCGGCGTCAGCCTCAGCTTGCCAGACGACGTGATTGTTAAAAACGAAGTTCGCGGCATCTTGGGCGGTAGCGAGGATAAGACAGTATCCAAATCTTCCGCCAAAAAGACAATCTATCTACGCGGCGAGTGTGTTTTGGGCGGTTTGGAGATAAAATAGTTTAGTTTGATTTGGCTCTAGATAACGCTATATCTAGTGTGCTTACGCTAGATATAGCGTATTTTAATTTTATGTAGTAGAATGTGAGTAGGGCGTTTTCGCGTGTGCTTGATGAGGTACTCTCTGGCAGGGCTAGCGTGAAGTGAGCGGCTATCAACCGTGAAGTCTGCGGGAAGAAATCGGTTTTATCAGCTGAGATTAGACCCCGCCGTGAGCTTGCGTAAATAGCATAAGAAAGAGCTAAAAGAATCACTTCTTTTGGAATCGAGATGGTACCGTCCGTTTGAAACACCTCCAGCGGATTCTCGAAGTCAGAAGGGGTGATTTTGTTTTAGGAGAATCATGGCAAAAATAACGTATTATCCACCGGAATGCAGGAAAGATGAATTTAACTGCGCACATTGTAGGGTGTTTGCGCATCAGATATGGAGTAAATTGAGAGCTAGTGACTTGTTCAATGAAGTATACTTGTCGTCAGATTTACTTACTGTATCAAAATGTACACATTGCCATAAATGGTCTATCTGGATTGAGGAGTCTTTGGCTTATCCAGCGCAAATTATAGTAGAAGATCCGAACGATGATATGCCAGATGAGGTTAAAAAACTATATAGAGAATCAGCTCAAGTTTTATCTATTTCACCGCGTGCTGCTGCAGCACTATTGAGGCTGGGATTGCAGATACTTCTCGGTGCTGTGGGGGGTGATGGTAAAAATATAAATAATGATATAAAGAAAATAGTTGCGTTAGGTGTTGAGCCTGAAACACAAAGAGCTCTAGATATTCTGAGAGTATTTGGTAATAATGGAGCTCACCCTGGGGAGATTAAGCTTGATGAAGATCCTGGCCTGGTGCACAAAATGTATGGGCTAATGAACTATGTTACCGATAGGCTTATCGCCCAGAAGAATCAGATAAATGAATTATTCAAAGGCTTGCCAGAGGGAATTAAAGATCAGATTGAATCACGAGATAGTAAAAATAAGAATAAGGAGAAATTATAATGAAATTCAAACACGGAACACGCCGCCGCGCAGCAGAATATGAAAAGGATTGGGTGCAGCGCTGGAAGGGCGACGATACATTCAATAAATCGGTTGAAAATCGGCCAGCTAATAATTCTTGGGTGTTTTATGACGGTCCGCCGTTTTTGACTGGTACGCCGCATCATGGGCATTTGTTGGTGAGTACCGTTAAGGACACGATGGGTCGCTTCCATACCATGAAGGGTCAGCGAGTTGAGCGCCGCTGGGGCTGGGATTGTCATGGGCTGCCAGCTGAGGTGTACGTTGAGAAAACGCTGGGAATTTCTAATAAAAAAGAAATTGGCGCGAAAATCAGCGTGTCAGATTATGTAAAGGAATGCCGTGCGGCTATGGTGCGAACTGGCACTGAGTGGGAAGATACAATTGAGCGAATCGGTCGCTGGGTTGAGTTTAAGGGTGCTTATAAAACCATGGACAATAATTACATGGAATCGGTTTGGTGGGCGTTTAAGAAGCTATATGAGGAAGGCAAGATTTACGAGGGTGAAAAAATATTAATTTATTGTACTAAGGACGCCACGCCAATTTCCAAAAGCGAGGTGGCGATGGAAAACAGCTACCAGATGGACACCGACCCCAGCTTGTTTGTCTATTTTAAGCTGGAAGACGAAGATGAATATTTGCTTGCCTGGACGACGACGCCGTGGACCTTGCCGGCGAATATGGTGGTGGCAATCAACCAGGATGTTGATTATTCATTGGTGGCGTACGGTGATAAGAAATTCTATATCGCAAGTGATGCTGTCGAGAGAGTTATGACCGATGAAAAACATCAGCCGCTTGAATATTCAGTCATTAAAAAGATAAAAGGTGCGGAATTGGCGGGCAAGCGATTTGAGCCGCTGTTTGAAAATCGCGGGCCGAACGCTCATAAAGTGTTGCATGCTGATTTTGTGACGACCGATGACGGTACAGGGCTGGTGCACATTGCGCCAGCTTATGGCGAAGACGATTACGAACTATGCCGCAAGCATGATGTACCGGTGCTGTCGCTGGTGGATGGTGATGGCAACTATACTGAGGGCAGGTGGCTCGGTCGTAATATCTGGGAGGTCAATAAAGAGATTGCCAAGACATTGTTGGAGGAAGGTCGAGCGCTGAAAATTGACTATATTCGCCATGAGTATCCGCATTGTCACCGCTGTGGCACGAAGCTGATGTATCGAGCACATCCGAGCTGGTTTATGGATATCCAAAGCCAGAAAAAGGAAATGCTGGAGGCAAATGAACAGACTCATTGGACGCCAGATAATCTGCGGACGGGGCGGTTTCATAATATTATTGAGCAGGCACCGGATTGGAATTTGAGCCGTGATCGCTATTGGGCAACGCCGATTCCAGTATGGAAAGGTGTTAAAAATGACGGTACGGAAGTTGTTAAGGTAATTGGTAGCTTTGCGGAGTTTGAAGAACTGACGGGGCGTAGACTGGATGATTATCATTTGCCGCAAGTGATGAACGTGACGTTTGAGTGCGATGGTGCGGAAATGCGGCATATCGGTAAGGTGCTCGACTGCTGGTTTGAGTCTGGTTCAATGCCGTTTGCTCAGTTCCATTATCCGTTTGAAAACAAGGAAAAATTTGAAGCGAGTTTTCCAGCCGATTTCATCATTGAAGCGATTGATCAAACACGCGGTTGGTTCTACAGTTTGACAGCAGTCAATGTGGCGCTATTCGGTAAGTCTCCGTGGAAAAATTTGATTTGTACTGGATTCATCAACGCGGCAGATGGCAAAAAGATGAGTAAGAAGCTAAAAAACTACACCGATCCGATGGAGCTTATGGATAAAACGTCGGCTGATAGTTTCCGCTTTCTTATGTTATCTAGTCCGCTGACAAATGGTGAGAACTTTGCGCTAGCGGATAAGGATGTCATGGATGTGGCGCGCAAGCTCAGTATGATTTGGAATATGTATGATTTCTTCACTATGTACGCGGAAGTTGATGGCTGGGAGTTTAATGGTGAGCTGAAAGATCCGCTTGGCGAGTTGACTAATCCGTTGGATATTTGGATTGTTAGCCGCTTACATCAATTGGTGAACGATGTTGAAAAGGGCCTTTGTAATTACAATTTGCAAGACGCCACTAAGCCGATTTTACCGTTCCTCGACGACGCGTCCAACTGGTATGTTCGTCGCAGTCGCCGCCGCTTCTGGAAGTCTGAAGATGATGGCGATAAGAACGATGCTTATCGCACGCTACATTACGTGCTGGTGCGCCTGAGCTACATTTTGGCGCCATTTACACCGTTTTTGGCCGAGGAATTGTATCATAATTTGACAGGTGATGACGAATCGATTCATTTGAAGGATTGGTTGCCAGCAGGTGAAATCAATAGGGCAATACTGCGTGATATGAATGCCTTGCGCGTTGCCGTGAATGATGGTTTGTCGAAGCGCGCCGCAGCTGGAATTAAGGTTCGTCAGCCACTAGCGTCCGCCAAGCTTGTCAGCACTATTTCTGATAATACAACTGATGAAGTCAGGCAGTTCTTAGTTGATATTGCGCGTGATGAGTTGAACGTTAAATCAGTAGAAGTTGCCACCGATTCAGAGCTTGAGGTTGATGAATCATCGGCGCAGCCAAGCGTTGTCTATGATTTCAACATTACCCCTGAGCTTAAACGTGAAGGATTGGTGCGCGAGGTTATCCGCCACGTCCAGAGCGCGCGCAAAAAGGCGGGGCTACAGGTAGACGATCGGATTGAGCTTGCTATTTTTAGTGCGGACACGGAAATTACTCAAGCCATTAATACGTTTGCCGAAGTTATTACTACCGAGACATTGGCTGTAAAATTAGACTCTACGGTAAATGATGCGGAAAAATATGATGTTAAAATTGACGATAAAATGGTAGCAATATCATTGCAAAAGGCTAAATAAGCTTAAGTCCGTTAGTTGAAATAAGTAGCCTCCTTACCGTAAGAGGCTACTTTATTGACTTTTTATAATATTTATGTTAATATTGTAATCAGTTATAAGTAAAGATAAAAATTATGCAAAATTTATTCAATAAATTATTTGGTCGTAAGGTGGGATTTTTGCCGGTTGATCCACTTGCTGATGGTCTTGCTGAGGAAATTATCAAGGAGCAGCAGGAGCCGCAGGCAATTCGTTTGGATGTCGATGAGATAGAGGATATTCGTCAATTCTGGTCTCGTGTTGATAGTGGCTATGATGACTATGGTGTATAATTAGCTCATGATAAATGAAATTCTAGTGCTTTTTGCGCGCGCCGGTGGTGGCGGGTCAGGTTCTTCTGGAGGCTATTTATTATTTGCGATTCCTGTAGTTGTTTCGGGCGGTGTGGCGTCTTTTGTAAAAAGAAAAACCCGTTCAAAAATAGCAGGCTTCTTAGCGGGTGTTGTCGTTGGATCGGTCGTTAGTTTATTATACTTATTTGATATTTCTTGGTTCATAGGTGCTATTTTTGCTACTCTGGTCGGGGCTGGGGCTGCTGTATTTATTGACAAGCTTGGTGTATTTCGCCAGGGTAGCGAAAAGGCTAAGTCGGATGTTTATCAAGCGTCAATTAATGATCCATTATGGCAGCCAGATAATATTACCAATTACGCCAAACAGGTTTTTGAGAGGTTTCAGCATGATTGGAGTAATCTTGATTATGAATCAATTCGAAAATATACTACGCAACGATACTCTAATCATATTGGACTAATAATGCAAGCCTTGCGTCAAATGGGACGCAAAAATATTGTGGATAAAGTAAGAATAAATGAGGTAATTTTTGCTGATGCGCATGATGATATTAATAATCAAAGCGATCGTGTTAGCGTTGCGTTTTTGGCGGATGCAGACGACAGACTAATAGAGGTGGATACGGGTAAGAATATACTGCGTAAAGAGGATGAATTTGCAGAGCGATGGAATTTTGTTCGTGAAGGCAACGGATGGAAGCTGGATGGTATAAATCAGCCTACTGAAGATGTAAGCACATTGATTGGTTCTCTTAATAAGTTCGCCAAAGATAATGGTATGTATTTTAGTCTAGATTGGGGTAGGTTGCTTCTTCCGAAGGGTGGTAATCTATTTTTGCCGCGCTATTTTAACTCTGCTGACGTAAATAATCATGTTATTGGTGTTTGGGATGACGGTATTCTTGTCCAACTTTATACTTGCGTGCTTAAAAATGGCAACGGATTTACGGATGAAGGCAAAAACAAAGATAAAATTAATTATATCATTGGGCAGCTTATGTTGCCGAAATCTTACGGGGGAATTTTGATTGATAGGGATGATAATAGTATTTTTAAGAAGCGGGTAATATCGCCAATAGGCTATAAGAAAGTCGAAATGGAGTGGGGTGATTTCAATAAACGATATACTATTTATGCTACGAATAAAGATCAGGCTGCAAGCTTTGAACTCCTGAATCCAAGTTTCATGGCGTGGTTGTACGACCAAGATATCAAAGTGAACATTGAAGTGGTTGACAATGTCATGTATCTATATGCAAAACTAAGCGCCAATGAGCAGCATTACGAAGCGATGCTGGAAATTCTGAAGCGAAGCCATAAAGAACTAAAAATGTAAGGAGAAATCATGATTACCAAAGCTATCATCCCGGTTGCTGGTTGGGGCACGCGGATGCTGCCGATTACCAAGTCAATCGAAAAGTGTATGTTGCCGGTGGGGACGCGGCCGGTGGTTGATTATATCGTGCAGGATATTGTTCGGGCTGGTGTCAAGGATATCTACTTTGTGGTGGGTGAGCAGAGTACTCAGGTGCAGAGTTATTATCGGTCAAATATCCAGCTGAACGATTATCTGCGGCGTGCTGGTAAAGAAGATAAATTACCTCTAGTAGCGCCGCTACGCGACGTGCGAATACATTTTTTAACTCAGCCAAGCACTGGCGGTTATGGCACGAGCATTCCCGTGGGCTTGGCGAGCGAATTTATCGAGCCAGGCGAGTCAGCCTTTGTGGTGATGGGCGACCAATTCTTTTGGCGCGGCGATGGCGGTTCAAATGCGGCTGATCTGGCGGAGTTGGTGGAGGCGCGTGGCTTGTCGGCCGGTTTATTAGGTAATCCTGTTGATGAGGCGTTTATCCCACAGACGGGTATAATCGAGACTGACCAGCAGGGCAATTTTGTCCGTATTATTGAGAAGCCGAAGTTAGAAGAAGCGCCGAGCAATCTCAGTAACTCAAGTTTTTATATTCTCAATAAAGAGATTTTCGAGCTGGCGCGGACATTGCCTGCCAATCCACAGCGCGGCGAATTTGAGCTGACTGACGCTATCAACGCGTACATCGCGAGTGGTGGCGTCATCGCGGTGGGTGAGGCTAAGGGTGATTACATGGAATGTGGCTCACCGAGTGGCTGGCTGCAGGCAAATAACGCTATGGCCGAGTTAGAGGAAAACTAGTTGCATGTATTGTCCGTCTCTGTTATAATTGTTCATTGATAGTAAATATATTGTAAGGAACGAAATGAAAGCAGTCGTAAAAATCTCTGGCAAACAATACATTGTCAGCGAAAAAGAGTCCCTCTTGGTGGATCTCCTCCCTGAAGGTACAAAAGAACTCACTCTCGACGCACTTTTAGTGATTGATGGTGATAAAACAAAAGTTGGCACGCCGACGGTAAAAGGCGCGGTGGTAAAGGCGAAGGTCGTTGAGGCGGAAGTCAAAGGCGACAAAATCCGCGTTATCCGCTACAAGAGTAAAAAACGTGTTCACAAAGAAACTGGCCATCGCCAGAAGTACACCAAGATTCAGATTACGTCAATCAAATAATCGAAAGAGCCGCTTCCATCAGAGAAGCGGTTTTTGGTGTCTGTTATTTCTGTTTCGCTCATGCTATAATTAGGGTAGGTAAAAAGGGGAACGAATGACAAAAATCATTGCGGTGACAAATCAAAAAGGTGGCGTCGGTAAAACAACGACGTCGATTAATGTAGCATATTTTTTGGCAAAAGCTGGTAAGAAGACTCTGTTAGTGGATTTTGACCCTCAGGGCAATGCAACCAGCGGTCTAGGGATTGATAAGCAGAATCTGGGAGCAACGATATCTGAGGTGATTATGCGACAAATTGATTTGGCGAATATTGTCCTGCCGACCGAATATAAAAATCTGTCGATTGCACCAGCCACGCCTCACCTGGCAAATACAGAAGTTGAACTGGCCCAGGCGGAAGGTAGGTTTATTCGTTTGCGTGAGGCGCTGAAAAAAGCAACAGACTATGATTATATCATTATTGATAGTCCGCCGAGTTTGAGCTTGTTGACCGTTAATGGCATGATTGCTGCTAATTATGTACTGCTGCCAGTTCAGGCGGAATTTTATGCGCTGGAGGGATTAGGGCAGCTACTTGAAAGTATGAAATTGATAAAGAAAGGACTTAATCCACCTCTGGAATTATTGGGTGTTTTGTTAACGATGATGGATTCTAGAACTACACTGTCTGGGCAGGTTCACGCGGAAATTAAGAAGTATTTTCCAGATAAAATTTTTAAGAATAACATTCCACGAAATATTCGTTTGGCAGAGGCGCCTAGCCACGGCGCGCCAGTTGGCGCGTATGATCGATTTTCAAAGGGTTCTCGCGCCTATAAAGCATTAACGAAGGAAATTATAGAGAGGGTGGAGCGATGAAAAAAGGTTTAGGCAGGGGTTTTGAGTCGTTGATCCCAACCAATTTGATTGACGAAACATTTGATCCAACAGCGCAGCAGGACGAGAAGGTATCGCGCTTAAGAGATATTGCAATTGATAAAATTGTTCCAGATCCAGATCAGCCGCGTCGCTTTTTTGATGAGACCGCCCTGAATGAGCTAGCAGAATCGGTGCGTGAGCACGGCGTGGTTCAGCCAATTGTGGTGACGCCAAAGGGCGATAAATATTTGATTGTGGCGGGTGAAAGGCGCTGGCGTGCCGCTAATAAGGCTGGATTAACAGAGGTGCCTTGTATTGTTAGGAGTATGAACGACCAGAATCGTTTGGAGATTTCTTTGATTGAGAATTTGCAGCGGCACGATTTGAATGCGTTGGAGACGGCTACAGCTTATCAGAAGTTACGTGACCAGTTTAATATGACTTTAGAGGAGATTGGTAAGCGTTTAGGTGGTAAGTCCATTAGCGCCGTCAGTAATACGCTGAGACTACTGAAATTGCCAAAGTCTGTACAGAAAGCACTATTTAAGGGAAGGCTGAATGAGGGCCAGGCTAGGCCGCTTATTGGTCTACCTGAAGAAGCGGTGGAAGACATTATGGAGCGGGCAATTCGTGAAGAATGGTCGGCGCGTCGGGTTGAGCAGGTAGTGACGCTGTGGAAGCAGGCTAAGGATAGTCCAATTGAGAATAAACGTCGTCCGGCAGATATGCCGCATGCGGATGTGGTGGCGAGCTTATCTAAGAGGTTTGGCACAGGCGTGAAAATCCGTACTAACGGCCGCGGAGCCGGTCAGATTAGCATCAAATTTAAGGATGGTCTTGAATTTGAACGAATACGAGAATTGCTTGAAAAATAGTTTTTATTGGTATTAGAAAGAGCGAATTTTATTGAAGGGAAATATCCGCAAGCTAACGGGACCAACTATGTCATATAGAGGTATTGGTCCCATGCAGTTTCGGGAGTCGCATGAATAGCTACCCTGTCGGTGGTCGCCCATAACGAACACGGTGCCGTCGGGCACGGTTGAGTCGACGTCGCCAGAAGTTGGTTGACCTGGCTCATTTTTATTAACAGAGGTATCTGGATTAAAGCCATTAGGGTTTTCTTTATTATAGACTGTCACAGTGCCGTTTTTTACAGTAACGCGTTCGCTGGCAAAGGCGATTACACGCTTGACGATGTATTCATCCTTACCGGTCGAGGCGTTAAAATTAGGGTTCTTAAAAACGATAATCTCACCGCGCTTGGGAATGTAGTTCTTATTCTGTAATTTTGAAGATGTAACTGGTAAGCGATTGACGATTAACCGGTCACCGGTATACATGGTAGTTTCCATACTGGCGCCTTCGACGTTAAATGTTTGAAACACAAATGTGTTCAATAAAATAGTGCCAATCACCACTCCTACAACGAAAATGACCATTCCCAGGCCATCTTGTAGCTTTGGATGACGATCCATAAAAGTAGCGTCCATTGCTTTAATTATAAGCGTTTCGTGTGCTATAATCAATAGATATGAAATCACGCAAACAGTCGATGGACGGTTTTGTCACCGGACGACCGCAGCGAGCTTCGTTGGGGGAAATTTCTAGTAAGAAAACGACCACAATCGGGCGTGTTAGTGATACCCAGGATAAGCCACGTGCTTTTAGTAATATTCAACGTCCAGCTTCTACTGCCAATAAATTAAAGCAGAATATTAGCGAATCATTGGCAGCTATTGATGAGAATACTAAGCCATCACATCGACAGGAGCGGAAGCAAAAACGTAAGAAAAAGCTTATCGTGAGGGTTATTCTTGCAATTATTGGGATTATAATAGCGATTGTTGCTGGCTGGTTGCTCTTGAAGGTATGGCAAACAATGCACAGTGTATTTGGTAATGGTAATATCTTCGATCTATTCTCGCAGCAGAAATTAAAAGAGGATTCTTATGGACGAAGTAATGTGCTGATTCTCGGTACAACTGATGACGATCCAGATCATCCGGGTGCAACACTCACTGACTCGATGATGGTCCTTAGCGTTAATCAGACGAAAAAGGATGCCTACATGTTTAGTATTCCACGTGATTTATATGTTAAGTTTGGCATGGCATGTAATTCCGGCTATGCTGGTAAAATTAACGAATATTTTGGTTGTGTAAATAATGGCAATAGTCCGGAGGCCGAGACTGATCGGATGGACAAAACAAAGAAATTCATCGGCGATATTTTTGGCATGGATATTCAATATGTGGCACATATCAATACAGCAGTGATTCGTGACGCGGTTAATGCGGTTGGTGGCGTTACGGTCAATGTGCAGAGTCGTGATCCGCGAGGAATTCTCGATCCAAGCATGGACTGGATGTGTCGCGCTAAGGAATTAAATGCTCAGCAACGTCGGGCACGCTGTCCAACCGGACACTACATGCAGTTGACCAATGGTAATCACGAGATGGACGGCGAAAAGGCCATGTGGTTTTCTAGGGCTCGTGGACTGGTCGCACCGACATACGGCCTGGAACAGTCTAACTTTGACCGTGAGAAGAACCAGCAGTTGGTATTGATGGCTCTTAAGAGTAAGGCAACCTCTACGGGTACTTTAACAAACTTTGGTAAAGTGACTTCACTAATGGATGCTATGGGTAAGAACTTGCGTACCAATATAGATACGAAAGAGATTCGGACTATTATGAACCTGGCGTCAGAAATCAAGGAATCCGATATTCATCGGTTGAGCTTTGTGGAGTCAGATAATACATTGATGACAACTGGTACAGCAGGTGGTGCAAGTATAGTTCAACCAGCCGCAGGACTGTATGATTATAGCGATATTCGTGCTTATATAAAGTCAGAAATTTACTCCACGCCGCTATCCAAGGAAAAGGCGACGGTTGCTGTCTTGAACGGTAGCGGCATAAGTGGCGCTGCGCAGAAAGAGGCGGATAGGCTGTCGGAGTTAGGTCTAAAAGTAGTTCATGTCGGCAACGCCCCGGGTAACGAGAAGTTGACAAAAACTCGCGTCTATCAATTGCCAGCCGGTAAAGAAAAATCTGCTACAAAATCGAAGTTTGAGGAAATGTATGGTTCAGTTTCGTCTGACTCTCCAAAATATAACCTAAGCGTTGACGCCCAGTTTATCGTTGTGGTGGGATCTGGATCATAGTTTGGTATAATAAGGGGAGTTATGGAGTTACTAAAGACAGTTAAACGCAGGACATTTTGGAGTGAGTTGGTCTACTATGTCTTAAATATTGGCTTAGCGGCGGTACTATTTGTTATTGCCCAAACTATTCAGTCGCCATATCCAGCATTAGCGCTTGTTGTGCTGAGTAAATGGCGCATAATCGCTGTACGGCCACGTTTTTGGTGGGCAAACATACAGGCTAATTTGGTTGATTTAACTGTTGGTGTCGGCGTGGTTGGCTTGATGTATTTATCTACGTCAAGTTTATATTTCCGAGCTTTCTTAGCGGTACTCTACGCTATTTGGCTGATTGTAATTAAGCCAATGTCGAAGCGTTGGCAAGTGGCTTTGCAGTCGGCTGTCGCTATTTTTATTGGAGTTACCGCACTGATGGCCGTGTCTTATGATTGGCCAGTTTCTGTGGTCGTTTTCCTGATGTTCTTAATCGGCTATAGTGCGACGCGTCATTTCCTACACAGCTACGACGAGAGACAAACTGTACTATTGTCTGCAATTTGGGGAGTCGTCTTTGCTGAATTAGGCTGGTTGGCTTATCATTGGACGTTTGTCTACGGTGGTTTGTTATTCGGTGGCGTTCCGCAAATTACCATAATTTTGCTGTTACTATCATTCGTTACCAGCAAGGCTTATCAGTCGTATAAAAAGCATAAAATTGTTCGTTTTTCAGATATATCTGGGCCGGTAATTCTTACAATTGCTATTATATTCGTGATGTTTGCGTTTCTCAATTCGGTGACTATTTAATTGATAGGGAGGTGAAAATATATGCAAAATTCTGGCAAACAGAAGAGATTAGCCTTATGGTTGGTTGGTGGTGTGGTGGGCGCTGCCACACTGGTTAGCATAATATTCTTAACGAGTTGGATAACGCTTCAGCTGGCTAATCGTCCATCTCAAGACGTAAAGCATGACGGTAATTCAATAACAGTAAGCGATAGCGACGTCTCAAAAGTCGTTGATAAAGTTTCACCTAGTGTCGTTTCTATAGTTGTCTCAAGCGAGGATTCCGAGAAGATGGGCGCCGGGACTGGCGTTATTATTAGTGCTGATGGTTATGTTCTGACAAATAAGCATGTTGTTAAAAATTCTCAAAAAATTAGTGTAGTTACACATAATGGAGACCAATTTACTGATGTTTCATTAGTCGGTGTCGATCCGCTTAATGACATTGCGTTTTTAAAAATTAAAGATGCTAAGAAGCTGCCAGTGGCAGAGCTTGGTAATTCTGGCACAGTAAAAGTTGGGCAAAAAGTTGTTGCCATCGGGAATTCTCTGGGGCAATATCAGAATACTGTGTCCAGCGGTATAATTTCCGGTAAAGGACGACCAGTTGTAGCAAGCTCTGGCTCTAGGGGATCTAAAACGGAAAGCTTGACTGATCTATTGCAGACTGACGCGCCGATTAATCTTGGCAATTCTGGTGGGCCGCTTATTAATATGGCGGGGCAGGTAATTGGCATTAACACGGCTATTGCCTCTGACGCACAAAGCATCGGTTTTGCTATTCCAATTAACGCCGTAAAAGGCATGGTGAGGGGCGTTATAAGCGGCAAGGGTGTCCAGAAGGCTTATCTGGGTGTCCGCTACGCATCTATTACGCCAGACATTCAGTCGGAATATAAGCTGCCGGTAAAATCTGGCGCTTACATCAATGGAGGGTCGGAGTCCACTATAGAAAAAGATGGTCCAGCTGATAAAGCTGGTATAAAAAGTGGTGACATCATCACTAAGATTAATGATAAAAATGTTGGTGAGGACGGTAGCCTATCTACATTAGTGTCTGAGTTTTTGCCGGGAGAGACAGTTAAGGTTACGGTTTTGCGCAATAATAAAGAGCTGGTTTTAGATTTGGTTTTGGGTACATATGAGCCGCAGAGCTAGAATATAGTTAAGCCTTTTTTCTTCTTTGAATCCGTTTTTTATAGCAATATTGATAATTCTACTGTGCTGGCAGTGGTCGGCTTCAATGAATAGTAGTCCACCTGAAGTGAGACACCTTGGCGCCTGTGATATTAATTCTGAGATTAGTTTAAGTCCTTCATCCTCAGTAAAGAGGGCAATCTCTGGCTCATATTTGAGCTCTGGTGAAACGTCCCAATCCTTATCAACATAAGGTAGATTGGCAAAAATATAGTCAACTGGTCTAATTTGCCCATTAAGTAAAGACTGCTGTTGAATTGTGACGTCTGCTTTCAGTGTATCGGCGTTTTTTTCGGCAATTTTCAGAGCTGGTTTGCTAACATCGGACAAAATAACAGACAGGTTATCTCTCTCTAGTTTGGCGGTTATTCCCAGACAGCCAGAACCGGTACCTACGTCAATGAGGGTTTTTTCAGTAATTTCACTAGCGGTCAATTCTAAGAATAAAGAAATCAAATCTTCGGACTCTGGGCGGGGAATTAGAACTGATGGCGATACGGTAAATCTGCGACCATAAAATTCTTTATAGCCCAGAATATAAGCAATCGGTACGCGGTCCAATCTTAAATCTAATCTGGCATTGGAGATGTCAAGTCGCCTGGGATCAATTTCTTCGTCTAGATGAGCGTGTAGGTAGGTGCGGTTTTTTCGTAAAGTGTTGGCTAATATTAATTCTGCGTCTAATCTGGCGGATGGAATTCCGATATTTTTCAGGGATTTGGTCGCTGTTTTTAGCCATTCAGAGATGATCATATTAGTAACTATAACATAAATAGATGGAATGTAAAAAGTAAAATGCTTGCAAAAACTGAGAAAAATGGTAAAAAGTATTGACAAATCAAGAGAGAGAGAGTATTATAGGCTTAATGTCATTAGCGAAAGGAATGAATGTATAATGGAATTGCCAAATAATACGCACAGTAGCGAAGCCGCAAAGCAAATGGAGTTTGCGAAAGGATTTAATCCTGAACTGACGACCGAAGAAAAGTTGAAGGCGGCAGTGGAACTTGATGATCTGGTTCAATCTACGCTGCTTAGATTCGCGGGAGACGCGAAAACTTACGATCATACTGTATCGATAGATCGGGTACAATCGAGCGTTTATTTAGAAATTCCTCAAAAAGACGGATCTTATGTATTGGTCAGCGTGGAGTCCGCTCTGCTTGATAATGGAGATAAAAAACGATCCATACGAATTACGGAGTTGGATAAGAGAGATAAGGAGATGCATGATTATTATATAGAAGATGATCAGGTTTTGAGGTATGATGGCAATATTGCTGAGCGGCCGAGAGAGTTAAGGAAAGTACTGCGCCCCGAAAGTATCAGTATTGAGGGCATAAAGCGTGCACTCGATGAGTGTAGAAATGAAATAGAGAATAGTAAATTAGAGCAGCAAATGGGTCTGAATCGTCAGCCAGTCGGTGTGGAAGAGATAAGTAAGTTGGCAGAATTATTGGAGTCTGCTAAGCCGCGTAAGCTGTACTAATTACCAGCATTCTGAGCTTTCAGCTCGCGCTCATATCTCTGTAGATTTTCAATCAAATCGTTGATATCCCCGTTCATTGCAGCGGGGATATTACTACGACTGTAGTGAATGCGGTGGTCAGTGATGCGATCTTGTGGGAAGTTATAGGTGCGAATCTTCTCTGAGCGGTCGCCAGTACCAACCAGGGAGCGACGCTCGGCGGTTAATTTGGCGTTTTCCTCGTCAATTTTCATTTGTAATAGTCGTGAACGCAGCACACTTAGCGCCTTTTCTTTATTTTTAATCTGAGATTTCTCGTCTTGATTAGTAACGACTATGCCAGTCGGTAGGTGAGTAATGCGCACTGCTGAGTCGGTAGTGTTGACACTTTGTCCGCCGTGTCCGCCTGAGCGGAATACGTCAATCCGAAGATCATTTGCATTTATCTCAACATCGGCTTCTTCGGCTTCTGGTAATACCGCAACCGTGGCGGTTGAAGTGTGAACTCGTCCTTGACTTTCGGTAACTGGCACGCGCTGGACCCGGTGTACGCCGCCCTCAAATTTTAATTGAGCGTATGGTGAATCACCCTTAATACTAAAGATTACTTCTTTATAGCCGCCAGAATCGTTCGGGGATTGATCGATCAGTTCAGTTCGGTAATTGTGTGCCTCACACCAACGCAGATACATGCGGTACAGTTCCGCCGCGAATAATGACGCTTCGTCGCCGCCTGCACCGGCACGTATTTCCATGATGATGTTTTTTTCGTCATTAAGGTCTTTGGGGGTGAGCAGGATAAATAACTCTTCTTCAAGTTCTGCCAATCTTGTCTCAGTCTCAGCAATTTCCGCTTTTGCTAGTTCCGCCAATTCATCGCCACCAGTAGCGAGTTCTTTGGCTTCCGCTAAATTGCTAGTTAACTGCTGACGCTCAGTTGCTTTTGCAATCAAGGTTTCCAACTCTGAAAATCGCTTATTTTTTGCTGTAAAATCTGGCGCATTATAGGCGTCTGGTCGTGCTAAAAAATCGCCCAGCTCGGATCGCTCAGCGTTTAATGCTTCTATATCTAGTGCGATTTTAGTCATACTATAAAATTATACCACAGGCAAGCTGACTTATGTGCCGCAAAGATGTGTGGATGTTTCGCGGCGTAATTATTATCTTAATGAGCTAGTGTGGTTTATAATAAGAATATGAAGTTTTCCACCTGGCGGGAATTTGTTGAGGATCAGGCTGAACAGCCTTATTTTCGGGCATTGATGAATCGGGTTGATACGGAGCGTGAGAGATTTGATATTTATCCGCCGCGTCAGGATATGTTTTCATGTTTCGCGGCTTGTCCGCTGGACAGAGTAAAAGTAGTAATCATTGGGCAAGACCCGTATCACGGGCCAGGGCAGGCGCATGGCATGAGTTTTTCGGTGCGTCCTGGCGTAAAAATACCACCAAGTTTGCAAAACATATTCAAAGAGCTTGTGGATGATATCGGCGGTGATATGCCGACTAGTGGTTTTTTGGAACCGTGGGGTAAGCAGGGCGTGCTGATGATGAACACTAGTTGGAGCGTTCGTCGTAGCCAGGCGGGCAGCCATTCTGGATATGGTTGGATGGAATTTTCAGAAAATTTACTAAAAATGCTGAATGATTACGAGCAGCCGCTAGTGTTTATCCTTTGGGGTGCGCACGCTCAAAAAGTTGGACAGGCGATTACTAATCCGAAGCATTTAAAAATATCTAGTGCCCACCCGTCGCCGTTTTCGGCACATCGAGGGTTCTTTGGTAGCCGACCGTTTTCGCGCGCTAATGATTTTCTGGTGCGACAGGGCCGCGAGGTAATTGACTGGCGGCTGCCTTGATTGATGAAGGACAAGTTTTATGTGGTATTACGCTACTTATTAATAAAAAACCACCCAACTATTGGGTGGTTTTTAAAGCGCAATACCTTACTATTTGCTAGATTTCTTAGCCTTTTTATCTGATTTTGGAGAATCAGCTTTTGTGGCTTTATTGGCGTTAGCTTTCTTGGCTTTATTTGCCAATGCGGCGCGGCGAGCTTCAGCGGCTGCCTGACGCGCCTTAAAGCGATCAACACGACCTTCAGTGTCGATAATCTTCTCTTCACCGGTGAAGAATGGGTGAGAAGCTGATGAAATATGAACTTTGACTAACGGGTATTCGTTGCCGTCTTCCCATTTAATAGTCTCTGTTGTTGGCGCTGTTGACTGAGTCAAGAACGCGAAGCCCGCTTGATCGTCGCTAAATACGACAGGGCGATAGTTCTGTGGGTGAATACTGCTTTTCATAACCTTGGTATTTTAGCAAAAAACCGCAGGTATTGCAATATTTACCGAAAGGGGAGTGCGGGCATCTTGACGCATCAGTAAAAAGTAGCGCATAATTACAAATGAGATATCCTAATTTAGGAGGAGTATGTGTTATGGAAAAAGGTTCTTCTATATATGATAGGAGTAGGGATGCTGGTTCGGAATATTTAGTAGGGGAGGCTCTTCGTCGCTCTAAGGAATTGGCGGTGGCAGGAGAGGTAAGGCAGGTATTAGAAAATCCCGATAAAACCGAATCCTTTGAGCTATATAATTCGGGAGAGCCAGGGCGTATGATAGCGCTAGTTGGCGGTGAGTTTGGGGTTAGAGCCGACCAGGCGTCAGGTAAGCCTAAAGAGGTAACTGCAAAATTATTTAAGCCGCATGATACAGTTCAGGAGAGGCTGAGCGTGTTACTTAGGAGATTTAAGCTGCACAAGATAGCTCAAGGATTGGATGAAAACGTTTTGCTGGATGTCCACACTTCGGTTGTAGCCTTTGGTGCGCGTCGTATATGCGTAGAAGATGGAATTCCTTCGGGAGAAAAAGTTTCATTACTATTCTTTAAGCTGTCAGCAAACGTATCTGGTGAGCCAACTCCACCTATGACCGTGGAAGATTTGAACCGTAAGACCAGTACTTATGGTGCTGTCGTTTCGGATAGTGGAATTGAGTATTTTGAGTTTACTGAAGATTGTGATGTTAAAAAGGTATCTTCTATAGATTCACCTCTAGATACTAGTTTAGAAAGAATAGAGCTTAGGGAGGAATTGGAAAAATTCGTTCAATCTCGTCAAGGTATGGTTGCCTCTGATGGGGATTAGTGGTATAATTGCCAGGTAACTAATTTTAATGACACAATCCGTTTCACACTCCAAATCGTGGGCGGATGAGGCAAAAGGAGAAGGAAATGTCTGTAAAGGTAGACATTAAGGCTTTGCTGGAGTCAGGTGTTCACTTTGGACACAAAACCAGCCGCTGGCACCCAAAGATGGCGCCGTATATTCACTCTAAGCGTCAGGACAGCCATATTATTGACTTGGTTAAGACGGTTGAGGCACTGGACAAGGCTTTGCCGGAACTAACAAAAATCGCAGCGTCAGGCCGCAAAGTACTGTTTGTTGGCACAAAAAAGCAAGCCAAAGACGTGGTGCGTCAGGCTGCTGAAAAGATCAATCAGCCATATGTAGTTGAACGCTGGATCGGTGGTATGTTGACCAACGGCGCGACGATTACTCAGCAGATCAAAAAGCTGAAGAATTTGGAAAAGCGTATGGCGTCAGGTGACCTCGAAAAGCGCTACAACAAATTGGAAGTGCAGCGTTTCCAAGAGGAAATCGATAGCTTGAACGTTAAATATGGCGGCATCAAAGACTTGATAGGTAAGCCAGGTGCAGTGGTCGTGGTTGATGCTTTGACTGACGCAAATGCAGTGCGTGAAGCTCAGACTTTGGGTGTGCCAGTATTTGCTATCGTTGATACCAATGTCAATCCAACTGGCATCGACTACGTCATCCCAGGTAACGATGACGCTATCAAGGGTATTCAATTGTTGTTGGATTATTTCACCGAAGCTGTTGCTGAAGGTGCGGGTAGTGTAAAAACTGAAGAAAAACCAGTGAAAAAAGAGGAGAAATAGGATGGGTGTTTCTGTTGACGACATTAAAAAACTGCGCGAATTGACAGGTGTGGGTTTGACTGATGCCAAGAAAGCATTGGTTGAGGCTGACGGTGACTTTGATAAGGCGCTGGAAGAGATGCGCAAAAAAGGCTTGACCAAGGCTGAGAAAAAAGGCGACCGTGAAGCACGTGAAGGCTTAATTGAAAGCTATGTTCACTCTGGTCGAATTGGCGTGATTGTCGAAGTTAACTGTGAGACTGACTTTGTGGCACGTTTGGATGATTTTAAGACGTTGGCGCACGAAATTGCTATGCAAATTGCAGCAATGAACCCAAAGTATGCTTCTACAGAAGATATCCCAGCTGAGGAAATGGAGCGGGTAAAGGCTGAGTTGATGGCGAGCGAGGCACTAGCAGGCAAGCCTGAAGAGATGCGCGAGAAGATCGTGACTGGTCAGCTGAACAAGCACTTTGCTGAGCAGGTATTGATGAGCCAAGCGTACATCTTGGACGATTCCAAGACCGTTGAACAGCACGTTAAAGAAGCAATTGCTAAATTGGGTGAGAACATTGTGGTTCGTCAGTTTAAACGAATCGAGCTGGGCGTTAGCGAATAAACTTTACGCACAGAAAAGAAATCGGTTGCAGCAATGTAGCCGATTTTTTGTTTTGTCAATATTTACCATAAGTATATTGACAAAATAGCAAATCCATGCTAGTATGACTATATATAAAAAGTAAAGCCACGGATAATTATTGAAAAACAAGAAGGAATAATATGAGCGAAAAAGTAAAATTTGATCCAAACGCTGAAGTGCCTGATACAAATACACATAAGCCTAAGGATATACCAAAGTCGCGTGATGAGCGAATTACTGATGGTAAAGAAAAGGTGGATGCGTTAAAGACTAAGGTGAAGGAAGGTCTTTCTAAGACGTGGAAAAAATTGTCCGAGAGCTTTTATATTGGAGTGAGTCGTGGCTCTGAATTACCTGGGCAGGTTGCAGAAAGGGCTGGTCAAGCTAAGGAAAGAATCAGCAACGCCTATACTGCAGCAAAAGCCAAGGCTGCAGAATTATTTGCGGGTGGTCGTGAGTTTGTCTCTCAAAAGGCATCAGAGGCTCGTGAGCGTAAAGCTAAGAGGCTGGAAGGTCGTACTCAGCGTGAGGTTGAAAGGCAGCAATATCGCCAAGTACGAGAACAGGATAAGCAAGATAATGCGACAGATAAGTCGATAATTAAAGAAGAAGAGAAGAAAGTCTCTAAGGCAGAGCGAGAACTAGAAGAGAGAAAGCAAGAGTTAATAGAGGCTAGAGAAGCAGAGGCTAGGGCTCGCCAAGAGCTTAAGGAAGCTGAAGATAATTATGCCGAGTTTGAGAAGGCTGCGCAAGAAAATTCTACGGAGTTGTCTAAACTAAGGCTTGAAGAGGCCGCGTTAGCTCGCTCACTGAAGATTACTGGGTTGAAGATTGCAATGGCCAATACTGCAAATGCTCAAAAAGAGGTGAGGTTGACTAATTCAACGATTGATAAGCTTGATGCTTCCATAGGAAATATCAGGGAGCAGATGAGAGACCGCGCTGCGGCTGCTAAGGAGCGTAAGGCTAAACGAAGAGAGGCTCGTAGGGAATACCTTGGCGATAAGTGGGAATCTGCTAAAGAGAAAATTGCGCGAGTTGCTGGCAAGGGTGCTGACTGGATGAAGCAGCTCGGCAAGAGTATTTCATCAGGAGCTGGTAGGGCTGCCAGAAGGGTGGCAGACAGGCTTGAATTGATAATAAAACATAAAAAGGATATCATAAAATCATGAATAACGAACAAACCCAATTAAACATTCGAGCAACAATAGTCACCAAGGCGCAGCTGAATTCAATCGGCATTAGTATGCCAGACAATCAGATGCAGGCGCTGATCCAGCACGTAGAGGAGACAATCAACGAGCGGATCAGTGAGGAGGTTGTTGAATCTTTGACTGATGAACAGTTGGCGGAGTTGGTAAAAATGCAGGACAGTAATGCGCCGGCTGAGGAAATTGACGCATGGATTCGTGAGCGTGTTCCAGAATATGATGAAATTATCGAAGATAATGTAACGATTGTTCTGGGGGAACTGGTAGAAAATTCCGACGCGATTCAATCATAAATAATATAAATAAAGCGCATCCGCCTTCTTATGAGAGGGCGGATTTTTATTGCGTGGAAATAATTAGGCAGCCATCTTTTTGGTGGCGTGAGTCTGTCGTGGTGACGATGAATTGATGATGTTGAATGGTTTCCTGGAGGAGTTTTTCGCGGGTGGCGTCTAGCTCGGAGAAAACGTCGTCTAGTAGAATTAATGGTCGTGATTGGCTGATTTCTGTCTGGAGTTCCAATTCTAGTAGCTTAAAGGCTAGCATAATAGTGCGCATTTCGCCGCGTGAGGCGACTTTAACGGCCGGTTGATCATGAAGGAAGATTGTGAAATCTTCACGGTGTGGGCCGACAGAAGTGAAGCCTGTGACAATTTCATATTCGCGCGCTTTCTCTAGGCGGTTAAGCAAAGATTGGTCGTAGTTTTCTATGGGTGCAGTGGTGCTATACTCTATTGATAATTGTGTATTTTTCCCCGCTAGTGATTCGTATAAATTTTTTATACGAGGCTCGTTAGCTTGGAGAAATTTAGCTCTTTTTTGGGCGAGGTTGGTTGCGTATTGAACAAATTTTATATCCCACGCAAACAGGTTATCGCGCCAGATTTGCGAATCTTCTTGATGGGATTTTAGGAGCTCGTTGCGCTGTAATAGCGTGCGATTGAAGGCTCGCAGATCAGTGTCGTATTTGGAGTCAAGCCGAGCAATTAGCCCGTCTAGAAAATCGCGCCTGCGGGAAGGAGAGGAGGAAATTAAACGTAGTTCACTTGGTTCAAACAAGACTACAGGCAAACGATTTTTTCTGGTCAAGGCTTTTGATTCATTATCGTTAATGATGAATTCTTTGCTAATTTTTCCTGATGCTGCGTTTAATTTAATTCGCCTTGCGCCAAAGTCTCCCTCTAGGTGAATAACTGTTTGAGGGGCGTTAAATGTCATGCAATCACTAAGACTGCCACGAAAACTGCTACCGCGTAAGGCTACGTAAACTGCTTCAAGTAGATTTGTTTTGCCGGTGCCGTTTGGTCCAACGATAACTGTACCAGAATCACTAAAAGTCGCTTCATGTAGGTTGTAAGATCGGAAATTATATAGCTTAATCTTAGAAATCACTCTGTTATTATATCACGGGTCAATAGGTAAAATTAGCAGACAAGGCGCCTGAAGTTTGGTATAATAGCGGTAGATAAATTGGAGGAATATATGTTTGACACAAACCCCTATGAAGAGAAAATGAATGCTGCACTTGGCTTTTTTCAAGATGAATTGAAGAAAGTTCGAACGGGCCGAGCGCATGCTGGAATGTTGGACGGTGTTATGGTTGAGGCTTATGGTACAAAAATGCCGCTTAATCAAGTGGCTAATATTACTGCGCCAGAAGCCCAGATGCTACTGGTGACGCCATTTGATCCAGGAAATATTACTGCAATTACTTCTGCAATTCGCGACAACCAGAGTCTAGGATTTAATCCGTCTGACGATGGACGAGTGGTGCGCGTGCCAGTCCCAGCTTTAACTGAAGAGCGTCGTCGTCAGTTAGTAAAGCGGGTGAGCGAGAAGGTTGAGGAGGCTCGAATTGCGATGCGAAATATTCGTCAGGACGCCCTAAAAGAAGCAAAGCGGATGAAGGATGCAAAAGAGCTAAGCGAAGATGACTTGAAGTTGGTCGAGAAGGAAATTGATAGCTTAATGAGTAAAATGCAGGCGCAAATTGACGAGGCGTTTAAGGCGAAGGAAAAGGACGTCCTGACTGTTTAATGAGTAAAACTTTTGCTGATAGAGTAAAAGAGTTGGGGCTGCCTCTTGAGCAGATTATTGTTATTGGCAGTGGTATTTTAGACCAATTAGGGATTCGTCGGGCTGAAGATGTTGATATTGCAGCAAGCCCTGAGCTAATAAAAAAGCTTTCCAAAGATAATGGCGATTGGACTAAAAAGCTTGATGGTAATCAGCGTCCGTATTTTGTAAAGACTGATGGTTCGGCTGAGCTGTGGGACGGTTGGGAGTTTGACGGTCAGGTTGTTGGTTGTGACGATTTATTGAGCCATTCAGTGGTGTATGATAACGTTAGGTTCGTTAATCTGGAATTTCTACGAAGATGGAAAAATTGGCGCGGGCGAGAAAAAGATATTCGAGATGTTGAATTAATTGATGAGTGGAGGGTGAGAAATGAATAGAAAATCAGAGTTGCCGCAACATATTGGTTTTATCGTGGATGGAAATCGGCGATGGGCCAAACAGCATGGTTTACCGGCGTACGAAGGTCACTTGGCGGGCTATAATGCACTGAAAGATGTGGCTTTAGAAACGCTTCAGAGTGGCGTAAAATATGTCAGTGCTTATGTTTTTAGTACGGAAAATTGGAAACGGTCAGAGGACGAAGTTGGCCACTTGATGAAATTGCTATTAAAGATGCTGAAGGCTGATTTGCCGGCATTTATTGAGAACAATATACGCTTGAGGGTGATTGGATCTAGGGATGAGTTGTCGGATGCACTAGTTGAGGCAATTGACGATGCTGAAGCAAAGACAGCTAATTTAGATAGTGGCGAATTGGTCTTATGTCTAAATTATGGTGGACATTTGGAGATCGCTGATGCGGTTAAAAAGATTGTTCAATCTGGGGTTCTTGCCGAGGATGTTACACCGGAGTTAGTAGCGAAAAATATATATGCACCAGATGTGCCGCCTTGTGATTTGATTGTTAGGACTTCTAGTGAGCAGCGTCTCAGTAATTTTATGTTGTGGCGTTCGGCCTATAGCGAGCTGATGTTTGTGGAGAAAAACTGGCCAGACATGACGACTGACGATGTGGCGGTGATTTTAGAGGAGTATGCTAATCGGAATAGGCGGTTTGGCAAATGATTGTTTGGGGGATTCTTTTAGGCTTATTTGTACTTATATCACTGGTGGTTTTGCACGAGTTGGGTCATGCGCTAGTGGCTAAGCGAAACGGCGTTAAGGTTGAGGAATTTGGGATTGGATTTCCGCCAGCCGCAAAGAAATGGAAAGTTAAGCGGAGCTTTTTAGGTGAAGACGTGATTTTCAGCCTAAACTGGTTGCCGCTTGGTGGATTTGTTCGTCTAAAAGGCGAGTATGATTCAGCGAAGGGCAAAGGTACGTATGGTGGTTCGACATTTTGGGTGAAAACCAAAATTTTACTAGCCGGCGTTATGATGAACTGGTTGACGGCAATTATTTTGTTTACGGTTCTGGCGGTAATTGGACTGCCGAAGGTGTTGTCGAATCAGGTTCAGTTGCCATTTGACACTGAAGTGCGCCGCTCTCCGGTATCGGTGGTAAAAATTACTCCCGACTCGCCAGCTGATAGAGCGGGGATTAAAGTGGGCGATCAATTGATTGACATAAATAACCAGCCACTTACTGAGGCGGAAAAATTGCCAATTATAACTAAGCAGAACGCTGGCAAAAAAGTGCCGATTAAGTATAGTCGTGATGGCAAAGAGTCGTTGATTGATGTGCAGTTAAATTCTGAACAGGCTGCCAAAGCTGGTGGATATTTGGGGGTTGTTCCTAGTCAATCAGAAAAAATATACAGCACTTGGTCGGCGCCTATTATGGGAATAGCAACGACCGGACAGTTGTCTTATGAGACGATAAAAGGTGTTGGCGTACTGCTGGCGAAAACCGCACATGGTTTATTCGGGCAGATTTTTGGCTCCGAACAGTCAAAGCAGTCAGCCCGTGCTGATTTGTCGTCTGTTGGCGATAGTGTGGCCGGACCAATTGGTATATTGGGTGTGCTGTTTCCGTCGGTGGTTAATTCTGGAATAGCCCAAGTCATTTTTGTGGCGGCGTTGATTTCGCTGACGCTGGCGGTGATGAACATATTGCCGATTCCAGCACTTGATGGTGGGCGCTGGTTTACGATGGCGATATTCCGTATTTTTAAGAAAGAGCTGACGAAAGAGCGTGAAGAAAATATTCAAGCTACCGGCATGTTGATTTTATTAATATTAACAATTTTGGTGACTGTGAGCGATGTGGGGAAACTTCTATAAGAAATTAAAAGGCCGAAAGTGGTGGCTATTGGTGGCACTGCCAATTTGGGTTTACGGTGCGTTCTTGATAGTGGAAATAATTATTTCACTTCTGATTAATCAGCTAGTCGGGCTTGGTGTACCTCTAAAATCGATAAACCCAGTTATTTTTAATACTGCGATTTCAGTTTTTGTTTATGGCATATCCTTGGCTGTAGTTATTGGTGTACCAATATACATTAAAAAACGGCGAACGTCTCTTCAGGATTTAGGGGTAAATGACTGGCCAACATTTCTGGAGATATTTATTTCACCCTTGGCTTTTGTGGCTTATTTTCTCTTGACGATAGTCATGATGAGTATCGCTAGTGGTGTCTTCTCGGTTGATGTGCAACAGAAACAAGCAATACCCTTTAGTCAGAGTATGCTTGTGTCACACTGGCAGCTCTTAATGGCATTTACGGTAATGGTGGTATTGGGCCCGATTGTTGAGGAATTGTTATATCGTGGATATCTTTACGGTAAACTACGCAATTCATTTTCAATTTGGCTGTCGGTTCTTATGACGAGCATAACATTTGGCTTGGCGCATCTTTGGGTCGGTCCGGGCGCGCCTTTGCAATGGGCGGTGGCAGTTGATACATTTACCTTAAGTTTGGTCATGTGTGCTGCCAGGGAGTACACTGGGGCAATTTGGGTGCCGATGATGATGCATATGATGAAAAACGGTATAGCTTTTTATTTTCTGTTTATCAATACAAACGCCGTCGACCAAATAGGTGCTTTATTGCCATTTATATAAAGGAGGAAAAATATGCGAATGACACAACTTTTTACCAGAACTTTGAAGCAGGCGCCAGCAGGTGAGGTGGCTCGTAACGCTCAGCTTCTAATCCGTGCTGGCTATGTGCATAAGACGATGGCAGGCGTCTATTCTTTCTTGCCGCTTGGTCTGCGGGTGCTTGAGAATATTAAGCAGATTGTTCGTGAGGAAATGGATAAGGTTGATAGCCAAGAGCTAACAATGAGCACTTTGCAGCGTAAAGAGTTATGGCAGGAAACCGGTCGTTGGAGCGATGAAGTTGTTGACGTCTGGTTCAAGTCTAAATTGCAAGACGGCACTGATGTAGGTTTTGGCTGGACGCACGAAGAGCCGATTGTTGATTTATTACGCAATTATCTAAAGAGTTATAAAGATTTGCCGATTAGCGTTTACCAGTTCCAGAACAAATTGCGCAACGAGCTGCGTGCTAAGAGTGGAATTATGCGTGGTCGTGAATTTGTCATGAAGGATATGTATTCGGTACATGCTAGCAAAGAGGACCTAGATAATTACTATAATGCCGTCATTGAGGCGTATAAGCGCTGTTACGATCGTTTTGGTATCGGTGATAAAACTTATGTAACGTTTGCTTCGGGCGGTGCGTTTACCAAATTTAGTCACGAATTCCAGACGATTTGCGATGCTGGCGAGGACTATATTTATTTACATCGTGCTAAAAATATTGCGGTGAATGAAGAAGTCTTGGATGAGGCAGTTGCGGAACTTGGCGTTGACCGTAGTGAGTTGGAAAAAGTGAAGACGGCTGAGGTTGGCAATATCTTTAATTTTGGTACACAAAAATCAGAGGAGATGAAGCTGGTGTTCACCGATGCCGACGGCAAAGAGCAGTATGCATATATGGGTAGCTATGGCATCGGCATTACTCGGGTGATGGGGGTGATTGTTGAGAAATTTGCCGATGATAAAGGACTAGTTTGGCCGGAAAATATTGCACCGTTTAAGGTTCATATTGTCGCAATCGGTGAAAAGGGCAAAGAGTTAGCGGGTAAGCTTTATAGCGAATTGGCTGATAGTGGTGTGGATACACTTCTTGATGACCGTTATGAGCGGCCGGGCGTGAAATTTGCTGATGCGGAATTGATGGGCCTGCCATGGCGGATTACGATTGGTGATCGGGCAATTGATAGTGATGGACTATTTGAACTAACTGAGCGAGCAACTGGCGAGACGAAAAAGATGAACTATCAGCAACTACTTGAGTTTTGTCTAGGTCGTTAAGCTTAGCTATATTGACATAATAAATAGCGGTTGTTATACTCAGATGGACTTTATCAAGACTAGATAGAACACTATATTTAGTGTAGTTTATAAGACTAATACCGCTATATGTAATAGAGGAGGAGATTTTTATGAAAAAAACTTACCAGATTACCGAAGCTGGAAAAGCTGACTTGGAAGTCGAGTTGGCGGAGTTAAAAGGCAGGCGTGGTGAAATTGCTGAAAAAATTGCGGTAGCGCGAGATTTTGGCGATTTAAGCGAGAACGCAGAATATGACGCTGCACGCGAAGAGCAGGGCCTGGTGGAGACACGGATTTTAGAAATTGAGGATATTTTGCAGAATGCTGAAATCATTAAATCGAGTGGCACTTCAAGTATTGGCTTGGGCAGTACGGTTGAATTGCAGTGTCCGGAAAGAACTGTGTCTTATACGGTGGTTGGGCCGGTTGAGGCTGATCCGTTGGCAGGAAGAATTTCTGATCAATCGCCAATTGGTAAAGAGCTAATTGGTAAGAAAATTGGTGATGAAGTAACGATTAAAACACCGAAGGCAGAAATCACTTACGTTGTTAAGTCTATCTCTTAAGGTTTCTAAAATAATTTACGGATAATGTGCTATAATTATCTCTGTTATGGCCACACTTCAAGATTATCGAAACGAACGATTACGAAAATTAGAGACTTTTCGTCAGCTGGGTGTTGATCCGTATCCAGCAAAGTCGGAGCGGACGCATGGCTGCGGCCAGGTTTTGGCGCAGTATAATGAATTGGCGGGTCAAGAAGTGGTGGTTGCAGGGCGTATCGTGTCGATTCGCAGTTTTGGTAAGCTGGCGTTCATCAAACTACGCGACCAGTCTGGTGAAGTACAGTTGTATTTGCAGCGCGATGATGTAGCGGAATTGGATGCTGGCCGCGGCGTGCTGGGTATGAAACAGCTGAAGCTTCTAGATACGGGTGATTTTGTCGAGGCGCGCGGAGTGATGACGACGACGCAGACTGGCGAAAAGTCGGTTGGCGTGCATGAGCTGAGGTTGCTAACTAAGTCGCTCAGGCCGATGCCCGAAAAGCTCGAGAATAAAGAAGAGCGTTTCCGTCGCCGCTACGTTGACATGAATGTCAACCCTGAGGTGCGCGAGCGATTTGTTCGCCGCAGTAAGTTCTGGCAGGCGACGCGTGATTATCTAAACAGCCATGGGTTTACTGAGGTAAATGTACCGGTGTTGGAGCATACGACTGGTGGCGCTGATGCTAACCCATTTGTGACGCATATGGACGCACTGGATAATCAGCAGTTTTACTTGCGTATTTCTCACGAGCTACCACTGAAGCGGTTGATCGGTGCTGGGTTCGAGAAGGTGTATGATCTCGGGCCGCGTTTTCGCAATGAGAATTATTCAGACGAGCATTTGCCAGAGCACATCGCCATGGAGTGGTACGCCGCGTATTGGGATTGGAAGCAGGGTATGCGTTTTATGGAGGCGATGTATAAAGACGTGCTTCAAAAGACGTTTGGCACGCTGCAGTTTCAGCTGGGCAAATTTAATGTTGATATGGGCGGCGAGTGGGAAGTTTGGGATTATGCTGAAGTTATTCGCAAGCACTATGGGATTGACGTGTATAATACAACGATTGATGAGGTGGCTGCCAAGTTGAAAGGATATAACTTGGAAGTAGAAAAGACCGATTCCATCCCGCGCGGTATTGATAAGTTATGGAAAAATATTCGCAAAGATGTGGCGGGACCAGTGTGGTTGGTGAATACGCCGAAGTTCATTAGTCCGCTATCTAAAACCAACCCTGACAATCCGCAGACGGTGGAGCGTTTCCAGCCGGTGATCGCTGGTTCAGAACTGGGCAATGGCTTTTCTGAGTTGAATGACCCGATTGATCAGCTGAACCGCTTTGTTGAGCAGCAACAGATGCGTGACGCGGGCGATGACGAGGCGATGATGCTAGACATTGATTATGTCGAGATGTTGGAATACGGTATGCCGCCAGCTTGTGGTTGGGGCTACTCTGAGCGGGTATTTTGGATCTTTGAAGGCGTAACTGCCCGCGAGGGTGTGCCGTTCCCGCAGCTAAGAAGTGAAATCGATGAGACGACGCGGGCGATATATCCGCAAGTGAAGCTGTAATTGTCGCCTGGACTGGGTTTGTTATAATTAGAGTATGAAGCGATTTATATTGGGGATAATGATCGCTGGATCTCTGTTAGTTGGATCTAGCCAAGCGGCGCTTGCGGCGCAGACGGATAATTTCACCATCACTAAATTTGACGCGGAGTATTCGCTGGGTCGTGACAGCGAAAACCGTTCGACATTGGCGGCAACGTGGCGAATTACTGCTAATTTTCCGCCGAATCAAAACCGTGGCATTGCACCGATATTTGTGAAGAAATATGACAATCATCCGACGAACTTTTCGTTGCAGTCGGTAACTGATGAACAAGGGAAAACGCTGGAATATAACTGGAATGGTGATGAGCTAAGGATTGGCAAGAAAGATGTTTACGTTCAGGGTGAAAAAACCTACATCATCAAGTTTACTCAGCGTGATGTAACTAAGCACTATGGCAATACAGGGCGTGATGAATTCTATTGGGATGTGGTCGGTGATGAATGGCGTGTTCCGATGGAAAATGTGCAAATTTCCGTGAAACTTGATGAGTCTTTGGTTGCAGCAAGGCAAGGTAAGGCTTTTTGTTATGTCGGTAGTCGAGGTTCGACGACGCAATGTGATTTGAGCGAGGATAATAGTCAGATTGCTGCAAAAATAGATAAATTAAGTCGTCAACAAGGCGTAACTGTGGCGGTTGGATTTAAGAGCGGGACTTTTTCTGAGTACCAAGAAACGTTGATGGAGAAGCTGATTGGAATTTGGCATTTGATGCAGATTCTAGCTTGTGAAATCGCGACACCTTTGGTGGTTTTTCTAATAATTCGATATAGGCGGTTAGTCGGCAGAGAGAAGGAGTTAAAACCGATTCTACCGGAGTATTTACCGCCAGAAAATGTCAGTGTTTTGATGTCGACATATATTTTGAAAAAATACGATCCATTCAAGGTCAAAGGTTTGCCGAAGGTCGCGCAATTATTAGATCTGGCGGTTCGGCATTATATTAAAATTTATGAAGTGAAAAAATCTTCACTGTTTAGAGGTGCGCAATACGAGATTGAGATTATTAAAGATTTGCAAGAACTTAAAGCCGAGGAAATTGAAATTATCCAGGATATGTTCGACAGTTCATCTATTCCAAAACCGGGTCAACGCCTAAATCTGAAAAATCTTCAAAATAATATAAAATACATGACACGAACGCGTGACGATGATAAAAATCTGGAGACGCTAGCCAGAGAGAAATATGGTTTGTGTGAGCAAAATCCAGAAGTGCAACGAATAATGAGAGGGTGGTTTAAGCGAATTCTTGTGTTGGCTATTTTGTTTTTGTCGCCGATATTCCTTGTTATGTCAATTATGCTTGCTTTTGCGTCCAGAGGCTGGTCGTTGACTGATGATGGTTTAAGTTTGAGGCGATATTTGGAGGGATTGAAAATGTATATCGGCGTGGCTGAGGTTGAGCGATTGAATATTCTACAAAGTCCTAATGGTGCGGAAAAAGTAGTTGTTGACGTGAACGACGGAAAACAACTTGTTAAATTATATGAAAGAGTTTTGCCTTATGCTGTATTGTTCGGGCAAGAGAAAAATTGGAGCAAGCAAATGGGTAAATATTACGAGCAAGTTGGCGAGGTGCCAGATTGGTACGTTGGGCAGGGCGCATTCAATGCCGTAGCGTTTTCGTCTGGGCTAAGCGGTTTGTCGACAGCGGCTGGCCATGCTAGTGATTATTCTTCGACTTCTGGCGGTTCGTCTGGCGGTGGATTCGCTGGCGGCGGCGGAGGCGGCGGTGGAGGCGGCGGCTGGTAAGCTATGTCTGATATTTTACTGTGGTTGATGGCCGTTTTACTATTGGCACTATCTGGGATATTTTCGGGCCTGAATATTGGCTTGATGATGGCGAGACCAGACGATTTGAAGCGAAAGGCTAGGCAGGGTGATGAAATTGCTAAGCGAGTCTACCGCTACCGCAAAGACGGCTATTATCTGATTTTTTGTATTTTATTGGGTAACGTTGGCGTAAATACAGCGATGTCGATTTTGCTGGGCAATATGACTAACGGTGTGGTCGGTGGGTTGATCGCCACATTGCTGATCACGATGTTTGGCGAGATTTTACCGCAAGCGATTTTTACGCAGCGCGGCTATCAGATTACGCGCTATTTCTTTTGGCTGCTTAATGTAATTTATGTGTTATTTTGGCCGCTGGCTCGGCCAATGTCAAAATTGCTAAATCGTTGGCTAGGTAAAGAGACTCCCCAGCTTTATTCTCATCAGGAGCTGGAGCAAATTATTCACGAGCATGCCGAGCGGTCGGATAGTCCGGTTGACTATGATGAAAGTCGCATCGCGGCGGGCGCGCTGCAGTTTAGCAAGAAGACGGCTGGCGATCTGGTGACGCTGATGGATAAAGTATTTGCTGTGGATTTGGACGATGAGCTGGATGCGACACTGCTGGCTCAAATCAAACACGCCGGCCATTCGCGGATCCCGGTGCGTGATGATGGACGACTGGTGGGGATTTTATACGTCAAAGATGTAGTTGGGCGTGAGCTGCCGCTGCCGATCAGTCAACTATACCGAGACAAGATTCACGACATCGACGCACGGTCGCGGCTGGACACGGTGCTGAGCCGATTTATCCAAACTCGCAATCATTTGTTTGTAGTGATGGACGATGAAAATGAGCTAGGGATTATCACTTTGGAGAACGTGATTGAGGAGATTTTGGACCAGGAGATTGAGGATGAATATGACGAGGAGTAGAGCATTCGTATTCTGTTTCGTGGTATACTAAAAGATAATTTTAATAATAAAGGCGGTGGGTAGGGAGATTATATATGTCTAGGATAGGCTATGAAGGCGAGGGCGTTCCTGATCGCCTACAAAATAAGACTATTGAAACGATGTTTCCCGACACACTTTACGTGCCGGCTGTCGATTCTTTTACAGGCATGAATGAAGTATTTTATATTGATAAAAATCAAGCTAGTGATTTAGGTAGGCTGGTTGTTGATGGTAGGCAGGATCTAAGATTGGTCAAGCCGGCCGATTCGTTGGGTGAGATGGTTGTATTAATGAAGGTGTGGGTGTAGAACGATGAGGGGGAATTGAATCAATACATTATTGCTGACTGTCGACATTACGATGGCCAATTTGAAGTTAGTGCCGATGATTCAGAAGTTGATTTTACAGATCAGGAAACGGCCTGGGGTGAGATTGACTATCGACAGCATCAGGTTGTAATTTCTGCAGTAATTGACGATGGAGATGAAGATGAAGATGGAGACAAGATAAGGGTGTGGGGCGATTCAAATCTTTATGATGCTGCAATACACATGGCAAGGATGGTGGACGAAGCGTTTAGTGGTCACGACCGCGCTGCGATTTCGGAGGTTTCTGGAAAAGAGGATGATACTAGTCAGTTAAGGTTAAGAACGAGGGATTCGCAGCAGGATTAGTTTGCGATGTGTCAATTAAAATTAGTTAAGTTGCTTGACTATTTACAGTACCTTGTATAACATAGTACTATGTATAGCAAAACTATAAGGAGTGTAGTATGAGAAGAATAGATATTATTAAGCGAGCCGGGCGCAACCTTCGCCAGTCGAAAGGTCGGACGATTTTAACGGCACTGGCGATTTCTGTCGGGGCGTTTACTATTGGGCTAGCGATGATGGCGGGCGAGGGTGGTCGGCTATATACCAATAACATAGTTGATTCTGCTGGCGATAAGAAGGTGATTACAGTATATAAAAAAGCTGTTTCATCATCAGCAGAGGAGGAGGCTTTACCAGAATATAGCGACTCAAAAGATAAAAATAAAAGTAGCGAGGTAAAGGATCGTTCTTCATTGCGTAGCAAGTATTCAATGGGCGATGAAGACCTCACAAAATTACGAAGTATTCCGCACGTAGAAAAAGTGACACCATCCTACTCTACATCTGGAATCGTGTATGTTAAAAGTTCTGGGAATGGTAAGAAATTTACTCCAGACATAGCAGTTAAGGCGGACCGGACTCGGGCGGAATTGGCGGCTGGTAGTTTGGACGATTTTATATTGAAGTCGGGTGAAGCTATTATTCCAGAGTCTTATGTACAAAAAATGGGCTTTGCTAGTGCTAAGTCGGCTATCGGCAAGACTATTACGTTGGGTATTCGTGGCGGATCGTCATGGAGTGCTAGCGCCTCTAAAGAGATCTCATTAAAAATTGTAGCTGTTGATAAACAATCAGACACAACAATCTTCTATCAGCCGGCCGTGAGAATCTCATCAGACGACGCTAAGGATATTTACGAATATAGTCATTATAAGGGATTGTCTAACGAATACTCATTGGTGATTGTGTCTGTTGATGACGTAAAGAATGTTGACGCTGTAAAGGATGAAATCAGTAAAAGCTATACTGCCTCGTCAATTCAAGATGCTCGCAAGGCTCTTCTGACAATGGTTAATGTAGCTCAGATGGCTTTGATAGGTTTTGGTGGACTGGCATTATTAGCAAGCGTGTTTGGAATCATTAATACTATGTATATTTCAGTTCTGGAGCGAACTAGTCAAATTGGTTTGATGAAGGCGTTGGGCACGAGTGGTCGCGATATTGGTAAGTTATTTAGATATGAAGCAGCTTGGGTTGGTTTATTGGGCGGACTAATCGGTGTTGGCTTTGCAAGCTCGATAACATTGTTTAATCCGGCAATTGCTAGCGCACTAAAACTGGGGGCGGGTACTAATCTGTTGGTCATTAATCCAATACAAATTATTTTATTGATAGTCAGTCTAATGGTGATGGCAGTGCTGGCTGGTTGGCTACCGAGCCGCAAGGCAACAAAGTTAGACCCAATTGAGGCGTTAAGGGCAGAGTAGGAGAAGTATCATGATTGAACTTAATAACGTAACGAAAATTTATGGCAAAAAGAAAAATCAATTTGTAGCGCTAAATGATGTTAGTTTGAAAATTCCAACGGGCGTTAGTGTGGCGATTCTCGGTAAATCTGGTTCAGGAAAGTCGACATTGATGCACGCAATTTCTGGACTTGACCGTCCGCAGCAGGGTCGAGTGATTATTGATGGGCAAGATATTTTGCAACTGAAGCAGAAGCAAGTTGATGAATTCCGGGCTAAAAAAATAGGTTTTATTTTCCAGAGCTTTTTCGTTCAAGGTAACGAAAGTGTTGAGGACAATGTTAGCCTGCCGCTAGAAATCGCACAGATGCCGCAAAAAATGCGCGAAGCGAAAATCAACGAGGCTCTGATGGCGGTGGATCTGTATGAGAAGCGTAAAAGCCGCGCGAAAGATTTGTCTGGTGGTCAAAAGCAGCGTTTGGCGATTGCCAGGGCGATTGTTGGTGATCCACAAATTATCTTCGCTGATGAGCCAACGGGTAACCTAGACAGCGAAACTGGCGCTAAGATAGAAGAGCTATTATTTAACTATAATAAGCAAAAGGGTGCGACGTTGATAGTGGTGACTCATGATGATGATTTGGCGAAAAAATGCGATTACCAAATCCGCATAAAAGACGGGCAAATTGAAGGTACTAATATTCCACAAGGGGAAAGGTATGAATCCCGGTGATTATGCTGAAAGCCTAGCCGTTCAGCTGCGTAAAGGTTTTTTGGTGTACTGCGTGCTGCTTTCCTGCGCGAAGCAGGAGCAGTATGCCGGTGACATTGTTAGGCGATTAAGTGACTCGGATCTAATGGTTGTTGAGGGCACAATTTATCCGCTGCTAAACAGACTGCAGAAGTATGGGTATTTACTGCATGAATGGCGGGAAAGCGAGCAGGGGCCACCCAGAAAATATTACTCATTAACAGATAGCGGTTTTCAGCTAGTTGATGAGTTAAAGTATCGCATAAAAATGTTGAATAGTTCGCTTAAAGATCTTGAGAAAGGTGTGAATTAATGAAAGAGATAACTAGAATTCATCTAGCAAAAACAGCTTTTAGTATAGAAATTGAAGCTAAAAGTTTGCTAGAAAAATATCTTAATTCAATTCAAAAAAATATGCACGCTGAGCCGGAAGCTATGAGAGAAATCGAGGCACGGATGGTTGAGATTTTGGCAGAGCGCGGCGTAATGAAGGAAGGAGTCATTAGTGTTGACGATGTTTTAGCAATTCAAAAGCAAATGGGTGAGTCGCGTGATTTTGCTGATGGTGATGGCCCAGTAGATGATGATCCGGATGGTGATGGTTCAGAGTCAAAGCCAGAAAAGCAACTAATGCGTGATACTGATAATGCTATTATTGGTGGCGTGTGTGCCGGCGTGGCGGCATATTTTAACATCAATCCCCTATGGGTACGGCTAATTGCAATTGTCTCGTCGTTCGCAACTTTTGGTACGGCTGTATTAATTTACGTGGTGATGTGGCTATCGATGCCTCCGGCGAGTACGGCGTCAGATAAATTAAGAATGCACGGCAAGCCAGTAACTCTGGCGGCTCTTAAAAAAGCAGCTGTTGATGGTGGCTCAGTAATAGCTAATGGGAGTAGGGATTTGGTTTCTAAGATTCTTCGCTATTCTGCCGGAATTATAATTTTCCTGATGACTCTTGGAGTAGTGATTGGGCTGATTGTAGGTGGCGCAGTTGGACTATCTGTAATTGATCTACTAAGTGGATTAAATGCACAAATATGGGCTTGGGGTCTATGGATTTCACTAGTTATTTGTGGCATTTCAGCGGCGGTTTTGGGTATGATGTTGTCGCGTAGCGTTTTTACTTGGACGATGAGTCGCGTGTCTGCACTCTCGATGATTATTGCTACCGTCGTTATATCTATGGGTATGGCCAGCTCAATCGTATTTGGCATGAAAGCTAGCTCAGAATTTATATATGAATCGCAGTACCTGACAAAGAGAATGAATGTTGAAATTCCAGATGCAGATAATGTAAAAACAATTTCCATCAACGGCGCAATGGGAAGTGTAAAACGAACCAACGCTGATAAGCTGAAAATCGAGGCCGAGTACATAGAATTACCAAACATGAAGAAGCCGGGCGTCACTGTACGACGCGAGGGTGATCGATTGATAGTGTCTATTGCTGAAAAATGTCCGCGAACGATATTTTTCAGCGGCTGCCAAATGTTCTATACACCAATTGGGCTTAAGATTTATGCGCCTGCTGGCGTAAATGTGGATAGTCCAGCTTATTATGGCGCTGATAATGTAGATCACTCTGACTCTTAAGATAAGAATTAATTTGAATGATTTTACCGCTAATGCTACACTTGAAAGATGAAAGGTAATTTTTAAGCGTGGCTTGGTGGCAAGCAATTATTCTTGGCGTGATTGAAGGAATCACGGAATTCTTGCCGATTTCTTCAACCGGACATTTGACGATTGCCGAGAAGCTGGTGGGGATGAAAATCGACGATCCGAGCGTGGTGGCGTTTACGGCGGTGATTCAAATTGGGGCGATTCTGGCAGCGGTGATTTATTTCTGGAGCGATATTTGGCGCATTCTGCAAGCTTGGTGGCGCGGCCTGTGGTGGAAGCGAGCGCGCCGGAAGTTTGACTATAAATATGGCTGGGCGATTATCATTGGCTCAATTCCTATCGCTGTCGTTGGTCTTCTTTTCAAGTACGAAGTCGAGACGGTGCTTCGGAGTTTGTGGTTCGTAGCGATTGGACTGGTCGGCTGGAGTTTGGTGATGTGGCTGGCGGATAATCGGGCGGCAAAAAATAAGCGCGATGAAGTCGAGACGAACTGGAAGGATACGCTGGCGATTGGCATGGGACAATGTTTGTCGCTGATTCCTGGGGTCAGCCGTTCTGGCGCGACAATTTCTGTTGGTTTGTTCCGCGGCTTTGACCGTGTTTCGGTTACGAAGTTGAGCTTCTTCTTGGGTATTCCGGCTTTAATGGCGGCTGGGTTGCTGGAGGTCATTACCAAATATAAACACATTTCTGGTGGTGTCGGCTGGACATCGACCATTATCGCCACGGTAGTTTCTTTCGGCGTAGGATATGTGGCAGTGTCCTGGCTGTTGAAATTTATCCAGAGTAATAATTTCCGTCCATTTATTATTTATCGATTTGGGCTGGGGTTATTTCTGCTGATATTGCTTGGTGTCGGGTTTATCTCTCACGTTTAAGCGGAAGTTGTTATATAATTAGGATATGTTAGACATCAAGTTTATTCGAGATAATGTCGATCTTGTGCAAAGGTCGGCGAATGATAAGGGTTATAAGGCCGATATTGCAACATTATTGCAGTTGGATGACGAGCGTCGCGATCTGCAAAAGCAAGTTGACGCTCTGCGTGAGCGACGTAATGTGATTTCGGCACAGATGAAGGGCGGCCGTCCAGATCAGGAGCTGATTGACCAAGGAAAGCAGCTGAAGATTGAGTTAGCAGAGCGTGAGAGTTACCTAAAATCCACCGAGGAAAAGGTAGCCGATATTCTGAAAAACGTGCCAAACATCACCTTTGATGACGTGCCGCTTGGTGGTGAGGAGGATAGCGTCGAGGTTAAGCGTTGGGGCGAGCAGAAAACTGGTGCCGTGGATCATTTGGACTATGCCGTTAGTCGTGGTTGGGTGGACTTTGAGCGCGGTGCAAAAGTAGCTGGCGCGAAATTTTATTACCTTAAGGGCGACTTGGCGCTGCTGGAAAATGCTGTGACGCAATTTGCGCTGGATTATGTGACGAAGCAGGGCTTTACGTTCATGACCGTGCCGCATATGGTCAATTTACGCACGGCAGAAGGTGCGGGCTTTACGCCAAAAGGCGAGGGTAGTAATGAGTACGTGGTTGAGGGTGAAGATTTGACCTTAATCGGTACTGCAGAAATGCCGCTGACGGGTTATCACGCTGATGAGATATTGAACGAAGAAGATTTACCGCTATTATACACTGGTTACAGTCCGTGCTACCGCAAAGAAGCTGGCACTTATGGCAAGCATACTCGTGGATTATTCCGAGTCCACCAGTTTAATAAGCTGGAAATGTATGCGTTTTGTTTGCCAGAACAGTCGCGTGATATCCATGAAAAGATTTTGGCGATTGAAGAAGCTTTATGGCAGCAGATTGGCATTTCATATCATGTGGTGAATATTGCCGCAGGAGATTTGGGCGCACCGGCTGCCAAAAAATATGACATCGAATATTGGTCGCCAGTTGACGGTACTTTCCGCGAATTGACCAGCTGTTCGAACTGTACGGATTATCAAGCGCGTGGCTTGAATATTCGCGTGCGACGGGCGGACGGCAACATCGAGTCGGTTCACACTCTGAATGGCACGGCGGTTTCATTGGCGCGGTCATTGGTGGTGATTTTGGAGAATTTCCAGAACGAAGATGGCAGTTTGACGGTGCCAGAGGTATTACGACCGTATATGAATGGTCGTGACGTGATATAATGAAAGACATATTAGTTAGTAGGAGGAAAAATGATTAAAAATATTACCATTACTGGCGTTAAGTACGAATTGAACGATACGACTAAGAAATATGTTGAGCGAAAAATTGGCGCTCTTGGCAAGTATTTACCACGGCATGCCCGTAAAAGCGTGACCGCAGATGTAAAGATTAAGCAAATCGATAATCCTGGTGGTAATAAGTACGAAGTTGAGGTTATTATTAACGTTCCAGATAAGAAAATTACTGCTAAAGATTCAACTATGAACGTTTTGGCGGCAGTGGATATTGTCGAGGCAAAGTTGAACGGTCAGGTGAGAAAGTATAAGGATGACGTGTTGGCGCACGTTGGTAGTAGCCGCGGAATTTTGGCAAAGTTGAAGCGGGGCTTGGGCCGAAAATAATTATTAGCTGAAGTTGTCATAAAGCGCTCATATTCTGGGCGCTTTTTCTTTTCAAATTGACCTAAAAACGCTATAATAAAAGAAGTTTTTGAAAATGCCTGAAAGTGAGGGAGTTTTAAGTTTTATGGCAATTACACAACAAAAGGCGCTGAGTAAGATTTTTGGCGATCCGCAGAAGAAGATTCTGAAACGACTGCGAAAACAAGTTGACGTTATCAATGGTCTAAATGGCAAATATGAAAAAATGTCAGACAAAGAGCTGCAAGGGCAGACGGCAGCGCTGAAAAAGCGTTTGGAGAAGAAAAACGTAACCTTAGATACGATTTTGCCGGATGCCTTTGCGGTGGCGCGTGAGGCAGCCAAGCGTGTCATCGGCGAGCGTCCGTATGACGTGCAGTTAATCGGTGGTATGGTGCTGCATGAGGGTAATGTGGCCGAGATGAAGACTGGTGAGGGTAAGACTCTGGTGGCGACATTGCCAACCTATCTGAACGCGCTGGAAGGCAAGGGTGTTCACGTGGTGACTGTCAATGACTATCTGGCACAGCGTGACGCGGGCTGGATGGGCCAGGTGTATGATTTTTTGGGCTTGACGACTGGTGTGATCATTAACGAAGCATCATTTGTCTATGACAAAGAGTACGATAATGAGCACCACGACGATCCGCGCATGCGCAAGCTCCGCCCGGTTACGCGTAAAGAAGCCTATGCGGCGGATATTACCTACGGCACAAATAACGAGTTTGGCTTTGACTATCTGCGCGACAATATGGTGAATGACGTTGACTTGCTTAGGCAACGTGAGCTGAATTTTGCCATCGTTGACGAGGTAGACTCGATTTTGATCGACGAAGCGCGTACGCCGCTGATCATCTCGGCGCCAGCAGCAGAGAACCCAGATAATTACTACACGTTCGCCAAAGTTGCCAGTAAATTAGTACCAGATGACTATGTTTTGGATGAAAAGCGCCGCAGCGTAGCCCTGACCGACGAGGGCGTGGAAAAAGTTCAAAAACTGTTGGGGATAAAAAATTTGTACATGCCAGACCACGTGCGCAGCGTTTACCATATGGACCAGGCGCTGCGAGCACAAACCTTGTTCAAGCGCGACAAAGACTATGTGGTGACTAATGATGGCGAAGTGATCATCGTCGATGAACACACCGGTCGTTTGATGCAAGGACGCCGCTACAACGAAGGCTTGCACCAGGCAATTGAGGCCAAAGAAGGCGTACCGGTACTAGAAGAAAGTATGACGTTGGCAACCATTTCGTTTCAGAATTATTTCCGTTTGTACAATAAACTTTCCGGCATGACTGGTACGGCGTTTACTGAAGCTGAGGAATTTCAACAAATTTATTCACTGGACGTTATCCAGATTCCACCGAACAAGCCAGTGATTCGCGACGACAAAGAAGACCTGATCTTCAAGACCGAAAAAGGTAAATTGAAGGCAGTCGCCGAAGCTATTAAGGATTATCACAAGCAAGGCCGACCAGTGCTGGTTGGCTCTGGTTCGATTGCTAAGAATGAACAGATTGCTAAATATCTGGAAAAAGAAGGCATCAAGTTTGAGATTTTGAACGCTAAGAATAATGAGCGTGAGGCGGCCATCATTGAGAAAGCTGGTGAAAAGGGCGCAATTACCTTGGCGACAAACATTGCTGGACGTGGTACCGACATTAAGCTTGGCAAGGGCGTCAAGGAGTTAGGTGGTCTGGTAGTGATCGGTTCGGAGCGCCACGAATCACGACGCATTGATAATCAGCTGCGCGGTCGTGGCGGTCGTCAGGGCGACCCAGGAGAGACGCAGTTCTATGTATCAACCGAAGATGATTTGATGCGAATTTTCCAAGGCGAGCGTATCGCGGCGCTGATGGACCGGCTGGGTGTGGATGAAGATACGCCGATTCAAAACCGCGCCGTGTCAAAGACTTTGGAGGCGGCCCAGAAGCGAGTCGAAGGTTACAACTTTGATACGCGCAAAAATGTTGTTCAGTACGACAACGTTATCAATCGTCACCGCCGCGTGGTGTACGTCATGCGCCGCAAGATTTTGGAAGGCGATAACATTAAGCCAGAAATTGAACGCTTGCTGAGAGCGAAAGTTAGTGAATTGACGACATTGCCAATTAAAAATAATCCAAAGTTCGTTGAAGAATTTGTAGCGACTTTCCCGGTTGATGAAGGCAAGCTTTCAAAGATTGGCAAGGAAAAGAAAGATAAGCTTCGCTACGAAAAGGCGCTGAAGCTAGCAGAAGAAGCTTACGCAGCTAAAGAATCTGAGATTAGTGCTGATGATTTGCGTGGTGTTGAGCGCGAGGTTTATATGGCTGTGCTGGATACATTGTGGATGCAACATTTGGAAAACATGCAACATTTGCGTGAAGGAATTCACTGGCGTAGTGTTGGTCAGCGCGATCCGTTGGTTGAATATCGCTCAGAATCTCAGAAGTTATTTGAGAGCTTGCAGGCTAATTTACGCAATGAAGTCTTGGCGACAATATTTAACATCCATAAAGCTGATGCCGTGGTTCGTCAATCACAGGATGATGAGTACGACACAGAACTGACGCGCTTGGCGGAGAATGCTGTCGAGCGTGGCGTGAACGAAATTGGTTCTGGCGAAGAAAATCGTGACGATGATTTTTCGGTAAAAAAGGGGAAGACTAGCGCGGAATCTAATCGTGCTAAAAATCAAGCGCGCAAGAAGAAAAAAGCGCAGCGCCAAAACCGCAAAAAGAATCGTAAATAGTCAGAAAGTTAGGCGATGAAACATACAGTTGAAGAAGTTAGGCTGAAAAATGGTGCGCGTGGTTTACTGATTGATGTCCCAGACGCTACAGTGATGAGTTTTCAGGTGCAATTTAGGGCTGGCAATCGTTACGTCCTAGATAAAAATATCTATGAAACGGCGCATATCATGGAGCATATGGCGTTTGGCGCTAATGAAAAATTCCGTTCAGAGCATAATTATGAGCAAGAATTCACTAAAAATGGCGCCTATCATAATGCTTATACGTCAGATTATTCGATGGTTTACGAGGCAATCTGCGCTGATTTTGAGTGGGATAGGATTCTGGAGCTTCAGCGGTTAGCAATTACAACGCCGCGCTTCAATGCTGATGAGCTGGAGGCAGAAAAGGGCAATGTTCGTTCTGAATTAACGGGCTATCTTAATAATCATAACCGTGTGATGTGGCCACGCATCCAGCAGGCGCTGGGCGAGGACATATTGACCTATAATCAGCGGTTAAAGACGATTGCTAATATTGAGCTTAAAGATATAAAAAATCACCATAAGCGTACGCACACTTTGAAGAACATGCGGTTTGTGGTGGCTGGAAAATTGACAGGGCGAAAGTCTGCTATTAAGGAGCATTTGGAGGGGTGGCAATTGGAGACTGGTGAGAGGTTTGCGATTCCGCATGATGAGCCTCGTAGGGCAAATCCGGTTCTGATTCGACGCAAAGAAGCAACAAATCTGACATTTGGCTGGTCAATGGTCGTGCCGCGTGAATTAACAGATGAAGAGGTTGACGCTATGAATGCCTTAAATCATATACTTACTGGCACGATGAGTTCAAGGATTTTTGGTTCGGCGCGTAAAAAAGGTTTAGCTTATAGTATATTTAGCGATACCTCAGTCGGTTTTTATGATTCGGCTTGGGATTTTGGTGGGCAAGTAAATATTGATACGGCGGAAAAGCTATTTGATATCATCGTCAGAGAGTTGAAGAAAGTGCTATCTGGCTCTATTTCTGCTGAAGATTTAGAAAGTGTTAAATCATACTCACTGGGTCGTTATCAGATGGGCGCTCAGACGGTTGGTCAGATTAGTAATTTTTACGTAGGCCGGTATTTTGCTGATGATTTTGTCAGGGATTATGACGGGGTGCCAGCTTCGATTTTGGCAGTCACTTCAGAGCAGATGATTGAAACGGCTCGTCAATTCTTTGCGTCAAATACATGGACGCTGGCAGCAGTCAGCTCAGAAGAAAAAGAATTGCTGACGAAGCTACACGATAAGCTGAGTAAGCTTTTCTGAGTCTATTTTGTAGGTTGACTCGTGATATAATTATGTTATGAAAATTGTCATCGCTGGCTATGGGGTTGAGGGTCAATCTAATCTGCGTTATTTCCAGAAGAAGTTTCCGAGTGCCAGTTTTTTGGTGGCTGACGAGCGAGAGTCTGTCGACAATCTGCCAGATGGCGTTTCTTTTCAAGCGGGGTTTGCTGGTTTGGCCGACGCGGATTTAATCATAAGATCTCCCGGTCTTTCGCCAGAAAAAATAAAAACCAGCGGTCAAATTTGGTCGGCGACGAATGAGTTTTTTGCAGAATGTCCAGCCGTCATTATCGGCGTAACTGGGACGAAAGGTAAGGGGACGACGTGCAGTCTGGCCGCTAGTATTTTGCGGGCGGCTGGAAAAACGGTACATTTGGTGGGGAATATCGGCGTGCCAGCGTTGGATATTTTGCCAGAGATTGAGGAAAATGACATCGTCGTTTATGAACTGTCGAGTTTTCAGCTGTGGGATCTGGAAAAGTCGCCACATGTGGCTGTGGTGCTGATGATCGAGCCAGATCATTTGAATGTTCATGCTGATTTTGATGACTATTTGGCGGCGAAGTCGAATATTGCCAGATTCCAGACCTCAGATGACTATTTAATTTATAACTCTAAAAATGAGTTTAGCTCATCAATTGCTGGTGACAGTTCGGCACAGAAAAAAGAATATCCGTTTGTTGTTTCGAGTGATATAATTTCGGCAATCCGTCTGCCAGGAAAACATAATATTGATAATGCCTGTGCCGCAATTTTGGCGGCGAAGGCAATTGTTCCTGATCTTTCTGACGATGATATAAAAGCTGGGCTAAGCAATTTTACAGGTTTGCCGCATCGCTTAAAGTTTGTCGCCGAGAAAAATAGCGTGAAATATTACGACGACAGTATTTCGACTACGCCGGGTAGTGCCGTTGCTGCACTAAGAGCCTTCGCTGAGCCAAAGATTTTGATTTTGGGTGGATCTGACAAGGGGGCGGATTATAGAGAATTGGCGGAGGAAATTGCAGCTCAGCAAATGCGAGCAGTGATTGTTAACGGTGAAAATGCCAATGAAATCGCCAAGGCTTTAAATGAGGAAAAAGTTTCTTGCCGAGTTGTATGCTTAAAAATGGCAGTGATGTCAGAGGTGGTTGAGACAGCAAAAAATCAAGCCCAGCCTGGCGACGTGGTAATTCTCAGCCCAGCTGCCGCCAGTTTTGACATGTTTAAGAGCTATAATGACCGCGGTGAGCAGTTCGTTGCGGCAGTAGAAAAGCTTTAACTTTGGTAAACCTCTGGCTTTAATACGCCGATGTACGGCAGGTTTCGGTATTGCTGGCGAAAATCCAGACCGTAGCCGACGACGAACTCATTTGGTGTATCAATACCGACGTAGTCCGCCTGGACATCAACTTCACGCCGCTCGGGCTTGTCTAATAATGAACATATTTTTACTGAGGCGGCATTTTTGGCGGCAAACAATTTCCTTAAAGCTTGGGCGGTTCGACCACTGTCAATGATGTCTTCAACTATCAACACATGCCGATTAGTAACGTCAGTGTCTAGATCCTTAATAATCTTCACTGTACCAGAAGATTCCGTGTCATCGCCGTAACTGGAAACTGCCATAAAATCAATTTCCATGTAGCAATCCATCGCCCGTATCAAATCAATCATAAACGGTGCTGCACCGCGTAAAATGCCCACAACGACTGGGTTTTTATCCTGGTAATCCTCGGTTAATTTTTGCCCAAGTTTTTGAACGGCTATTTTAATATCTTCGCTGGTAAATAAAATATTTTCAATGTCGTTATCCATTCTCATATTCTAGCAGAGAAGTCGCTTCTGAAAAATGGTACGGCAGAATGTGTTATTGACTTATGTCTATATATAGTGTATAATATAAAATATGTCATTTGAATCATCAAGGTCTACGAATCAAGGCTCTTAATACATTCACGAAGATGAACCTGTGTATTGGGGTCAGACGACTGATCCTAGTCAACATAATCCTGATGACTTTCGCTATTTAGTACATGCTTTTAATCCTTTTTCTCTTTTTAACGCGATTTATACATCAAAGAAAACAGGTGCTTCTAATGATGAGGTACGGCGTCAATCTATTGACTTACGAATTAGGCCAGAGGAGATTGATGAGCGAGTGTCTGTAAGTATGTCATTGATTGAAAATGGTCACACTGCTACATATGGTAGCAGTGGAATTATTGTGCAGGCTCCTGAATCGAGCATCGTGCTTACTTCACCAACTGACGCTGGTGCGATAAATAGCAATAAGGGGCGTCTTGTGGCTCAAGGCCAATCTAGAGGACTGCTCTCGCCGGACCAATTGCTTGAACGCGGTTCACCTCGTACTTATAATGAAGTTGTAGCGCTTGGTCGTAGTGGATTAAGGGCTGTTGGGTTTTTCTATAAGGTAGACTCTCGAAAAAAACCTGTTGATTCTGATATGGCGGCGAATATGCTTGGTCTTGGGCATAGAACTGGTCTGCCAGTTGTTGAGATCTCTGAAGAGAATATTTATACTGAGAACAAAGTTGTTCGATATACATACATGGACTCTAGCCGGAGAGAGGAGCTAAGAATATTCTTCGGCGGTATGTGTTATTGCGCGCCGAAATCAAAGGGAGGTTTGGGGTTTTGTGTTGTCGAGGGTGATACATTTAAATGGCATTTTCCTTCGCCAGAAAAATTTGAAGCTGCGGTAGGTTTTGCCTTAAGGACAGGAGAGATAGGTGAAGCTGAAGCGAACCAAATTTTAGAGGATTATAGAACGGCGGATATTGAACGTCAGACACCAACTGCTTATTTTGATGAAGACGGTGGGATTGATAGGGTAGAGTGTTTACAATATTACGGCGAGCGTGAAGTTAAACTCAATATAAGTCGACATGGTATTGCTAATAAAATTCAAGAAGGTGCAGTTAGGCTTAGGGGAGAAGGTATTGAAAGTCTTAGTCAATATGCTACAGATCGTATGATTGAGGCTGCGATGAAAAATCTTAGCCCAGAGAAGGCAGAATCTATTAGGTCATGGTATGAGCAGGTGCGACCGATTATCGTATATGCGTGGTCGCAGCGAGATCGGGCGAGATCTCGTATGGGCTATCGTATTATTCGGTGACCTTCCGTCGTGATACAATAATATATATGCAACCGCTAAAAAAGAAAATTGGAGAGCTGGAAAAGGAAATTGAGCAGGCTAAGGAGGCACTGAAGTTTTCCGAGTTGGAGCAGAAATTGGCAGAATTGGATGAGCAGCTTAACCAGCCAGAGATTTGGAATAACCCTGATCATGCTCAAGAATTGACCAAGCAGGCCGCTAATCTTCGCCAGACGGTTGAGCCGTGGCAGACGTTGACGGTGCAGGTGGGCGATATGGTTGAGCTGATGGAGCTTGGAGATGATGATTTATTGCCAGAATTTCAGGCGCAGATTGAAGCGATTGAGCAGAGTTTTGATAGGCATAAAACCGATTTGTTGTTTTCTGGGGAGTATGATAACCGTTCGGCAATTGTGCGGATTTCGGCTGGCGTGGGCGGTTTGGATGCTCAGGATTTTGCGGCGATGCTGGAGCGAATGTATTTACGCTGGGCAGAGAAGTCGGGTATGAAAGCTGATACGCTAGAGCGATCGACTAATGATGATGCTGGAATTAAAACTGTTGTTTTGGAGATTTCTGGGCCGTTTGCTTACGGAAAAATGCGTTCAGAGAACGGCGTGCATCGGTTGGTGCGGCTGAGTCCGTTTAATGCTGATAATTTGCGTCAGACCAGCTTCGCGTTGGTGGAAGTGTTGCCAAAGATCGATACGCCAGATGAAATTGCGATTGATCCGAATGATCTGAGGATTGATGTTTACCGCTCGGGGGGTAAGGGCGGTCAAGGGGTGAACACGACCGACTCAGCGGTGCGAGTAACGCACGTGCCGACGGGTATTACCGTGGCGATTCAAAATGAGCGTTCGCAGATCCAAAATAAAGAGACGGCATTAAAGATTTTGCACTCCAAATTGCTAGCCATGAAATTAGAGCAGCACGCTGAGGCTTTGTCTGATCTGAGGGCTGGCGAGTCGGCTAACTGGGGTAGCCAGATCAGAAATTATGTTTTGCATCCGTATACATTAGTCAAAGATACTCGCACTAAGCATGAAAACCGCAATGCCCAGGGAGTACTGGACGGTGATATTGATGGATTTATCACGGCATATTTAGAGCAGAACGCTAATTCTAAAAATATTTAGCTTATGGTATAATACTATTGATGATTCTGTTAGATAGGGTAACGAAGAATTATGGTAAAAGTAATAAGCCGGCGCTGAATCGAGCTAGCATTCATGTTGGTGCTGGCGAATTTGTGATTATTGTTGGCACGTCGGGTGCTGGTAAATCAACACTATTGAAGCTTTTGACCAGGGAAGAAAAGCCGAGCTCTGGAAAAATTGTGGTTGGTGGAATTGATTATGATAATTTGAAGGATAAGCACATTCCGTTGTTGCGTCGTAAGATTGGTGTGGTGTTTCAGGATTTTAAGTTGCTTCCGAATCGGACGGTGTTTGAAAATGTGGCGTTTGCTTTAGAGATTGCGGGAATGACTAACCGAGAGATTAAATCAACCGTGCCGAAGGTGATTGAGCTGGTTGGTCTTAAGGGCAAGGAGAAGCAATTTCCACATCAGCTTTCTGGTGGAGAGCGTCAGCGCGTGGCGATTGCCCGGGCAGTGGTGCGTCAGCCGAAGATTCTAATTGCCGACGAGCCGACTGGAAACTTGGACCCAAAGCACAGTTGGGATATCGTGCGCTTGCTGGAAAAAATTAATAAATATGGTACAACGGTTATCCTAACGACGCATAACGTAGAGATTGTTAACCGATTGAAGCGGCGCGTCATTACAATTGATCATGGTAAAATCACCTCTGATCAGGCGAGGGGGAGTTATAAGCAATAATGAAATCATCTAAATCTAGTAAAAGTAAGGACAATATTCGTATACGTCAACGCCGACGGGGCTGGTTGACTTTTGTGCGGATGTGTCGGTACGGTATTAATAACTTTAGTCGTAATGCCTGGCTAACTATTGCCGCCACTGCGGTGATGAGCGTGACGCTAATAATTGTATTTATGACTTTGTCGGCGCGACAGATTCTGGTTGATACCGTCTCAAATGTCTCTAAACGTGCTGATATGTCAATTTATTTAAAGGGTGATACTCCTGAAAAGACCATAAATACTATCAAATCTAGAATTGAAAAACTAGATAATGTAGACAGCGTAAAGTATATTTCTGCAGCAGAGGCTAGAGAAAAGCAGGCTGAGCAAAATAAGGACGACCCAGATACATTAGAGGCAATTCGCGAATCTAGCAACGAAATGTCGGCGACGCTTCGTGTTTCCGTTAAGGAATTGAATAATCAACAATCATTAAATAACTTTGTTAAGACAGATGATCTTTATAAGAAGCATAAAGATCCTCGTAGGGAGCCGTCATTTTCAGGCGAGCGGCAGCAGGCGATTAAGACAGTGGGCAATTGGGTACGGCTGGCTAGTATAGGCGGTTCGATTGCTACAGTCGTGTTTGTGGTGATATCTTCGCTGGTGGTCTTCAATACTATCCGCATGGCGATCTTCAACCGCAAAGATGAGATTGAAATGATGAAGTTAATTGGTGCTGAACGCAGCTTTATTAGGGGTCCGTTTATCGTTGAGGCAATAATGTATGGGTTCATTGCAGCAATTATCGCCACAGTTGCTGGCTATAGTTTACTGTTTTTTGCTCACGACCCAATGACGAAGTACGGCATTCCGGTTGATAATCTTTTAGGGCATTTAACAGTTTATGGCGGGTTGGTTTTCTTAGGTATGATTTTAGTTGGTGCGACAATTGGCGTAGTCTCGTCTTGGGTGGCAACACGTAAATATCTTAAACTATAAAATATCCTTGACAGTCGGATTACGCTTATGCTAATATAGATGCATGAAACTACGGTCCACCACACCAGTTTCGGTATCACTAGTCAGCAGAGCGTCTCTGGTGGCGATGTCTGTATTGCTCGCTGGGTCGGGCGTTTTTGGCTTGGCGTCGCACGTATTGGCGCGTGATTATAATGCCGAAATTCAAGCAAAGCAAAAGGAAGCAGACAGTTATAACTCTGAGGCTTCACGCCTGGGTCAGATGGCTGACAATCTGCAGTCAGAATTAGACAAGATTAATGGTCAGATTGCGGCTATCCAGGCGCAGATTGCTGATAGCCAGACAAAGATTAATAATCTAAATGAACAGATAAAAAAGAACGAAGCGTCTATTAAGCAAAATCGGAAGGCTATGGGTCGGATTTTAGCAGACCTATATGTTGACGATCAGATTTCTCCGTTGGAGATGTTAGCCAGCTCAAAGAATATTAGTGATTATATCGATAAGCAGGAGCAGCGAAGTTCATTAAAATCTTCTCTTAACGATAAAATTAAAGAGATTAAATCTTTGCAGAAAAAGCTGGAAGGAAATAAGAAATCTGTCGAGAATACGTTGCGCGATCAAGAATTGCAACGCAACGCTATGGCTTCTAAGCAATCCGAGAAAGCAAAGCTTATTGCTGATACAAAGAATGACCAGAATAATTATTCTGCATTAGCACAAAAACGTAATACTGAAGTAGCTAAGCTGCGTGAAGAGCAGGCGGCGGTCAACCTAAAGGCTCTTGGTAGAAGTGGTGCATCAATCCCGGGCGGCATTCCAGGCGGTGGCGGTTATCCAGGTGCTTGGGCGAGCGCCCCATTGGATGCGTACGTTGACCCGTGGGGTCTGTACACCCGTGAGTGTGTGAGTTATGTGGCTTGGAAGATTCACAGCACTGGTCGGTATGTGCCTCACTTTGGTGGTGCAGGTGATGCTAAACAGTGGCCATCAACAGCAGCCCGTCATGGTATCTCCAACGGCTCGACGCCAAAAGCAGGTTCGGCAGCGGTGTTTATGGAGGGGGAATACGGTCATGTCATGTATGTCGAATCTGTCAATGGTGACGGCACGATTACTGTTAGCGACTATAATTTGAAGTGGGACGGATTGTATCGACATTACACGCGTTCGGCTTCGGGATTGACTTACGTCTACTTCTAAACATCTTATGTATTTTACAAAACGCTCGTGCTAGTCGGGCGTTTTGTAGTATAATAAAAAGTATATGGTTACGGGAGAAAATAAACAGCGCCTAGGTTGGTTTTTAACGCTCATGATTGTAGCGACTATCAGTTTTGTTGCTGGGACGCGCTTTGATCAATTTTCTGCTTCAGTAGCGCCATTGTTTGGTATTAGAACGTCGAGGGAAAAGATTGACTTATCAAGTGTTCAGGAGACGTATCGGCAGCTACTGGCAAATTATGACGGTAAACTAGACACCGAGAAGCTTATCCATGGCGCCAGTCGAGGACTAGTGGCGGCAGCTGGAGACCAACATACTGCATACATGGATCCAGATGAGACAAAGGAATTCGATAAGTCTTTAACTGGCAATATTGGCGGAGGGATTGGCGCAGAAATCGGTCTGAGAAACAGCAAGCCAACTATTATAAGACCTCTTGAGAGCAGTCCAGCTCAAAAGTCTGGTATTAAGGCGGGTGAAGTTATCATCAAAGTTAATGATGAAAACGTTTCTGACTGGGATGTTGATAAGGTTGTTAGTAAAATTCGTGGTGAAGTTGGTACCTCTGTAAAGCTAACTTTGTTAAACAATGGTCAGACTCGTGAAGTGTCAGTTGTGCGTCAAAATATAACTTCGCCTGCCGTCGAATCAAAAATTGATGGGGAAATTGGTATATTGAAGGTGAGCCGGTTTGGCGACGATACGGCAAGCTTGGCTCGAAAATATGCTTCTGAATTTGTTGAAAAAGGTGTTAAGAAGGTTGTTCTAGACCTGCGCAATAATCCGGGTGGTACAGTTAGTGCGGCACAAGGATTATTGGGTCTTTGGCTAGATAAGCAAGTGGCGATGACTGAGCGGCGCGGTTCTGAAATTGTTAAGACTATTAATACAACTGGTTCGCCAATTCTGGGTAGCATGAATACCGTGGTGCTGATTAATGGCGGTAGTGCCAGTGCCAGTGAGATTGTCGCTGGGGCGCTCCGTGATTATGGTAAGGCAAAGTTGGTTGGACAAAAGAGCTACGGCAAAGGTAGCGTTCAGATACTAATAGGGCTGCCTGGCGGATCGCAGATGAAAGTTACAGAAGCTCGTTGGTATACGCCAAAGGGTAGCAATATAGATAAGACGGGCATAGAACCTGATGTGAAGGTTGATTTATCGGCGGATGACGTTAATAATAATCGTGATCCACAGATGGATAAGGCAAAAACGCTATAGAGCTTGTGTTTTTATGAGATACGACATAAAATGGAGGTAAGATGAACGAGCAGAAAAAGAAGATTTTACTAGTTGAGGATGACATTGCACTATCGGCGGTGTATAGGTCTCGGCTAGAAATTGAAGGTTTTGATGTTAGGGAGGCGAATAACGGTGAGGACGCACTGTCTGCAACTGTAGAATATCGCCCGGACTTAATTTTATTGGATGTGATGATGCCGAAAATCAGTGGATTTGATGTTCTGGATATTCTACGTAATACTCCAGAGACCGCCAATGTAAGGATAGTTATGTTAACAGCACTTAGTCAGCCGAAGGATAAGGAGCGGGCTGAGAGCTTGGGTGTTGATGACTATTTAGTGAAGTCTCAGGTTGTTATTGGTGATGTGGTGGCGCGCGTAAAGCATCATTTAGGTGTTAAATAGAAATTGTTTCAGTGAGCAAGTCAACCTCTGTTGGGGGGTTGACTTTTTGTTAGTTTTTTGATATAAAATAAACATATATGGAAAACTTAAAACCAACACAGAACCACGAACAAAAACAACCAACGCCGGAATATGATGTAGTTGCAACTTTTCCTGTTGATACTGATCCAGATAATGCAAGGTATCCACTAACTATTATTCGCAGGGGTCAAGACGGAGAGGATGTTAAGTATGACGGAGGCTGGAATCCTATTGGTATGTTGGTCGTGTGTGATACTGATTCCGAGAAGGGTATTGGTCCGATTAAGTTGTTTATGGAAGTATATAAACTGGTTAAAGTTGATGGAGAGTATACTACTGAAACTGAGATTGTGCCATTGGAGAACATTCAGGGTCTAGAAGCAAATGAAGATTATATTAAGTATCTTTATGGAAAAACTACTAAGGAAATGATTGAAAAAGGAAAAAAGGCTGCTAGAGATATATGGAATCAGAAGCATCCAGTTGACAATGGTCCTGAGTATTTGGCTCCAGAAGTGCGTCCGGAAAGTTCCAGTGATGGCTCAGCTGTAAAGGAAGTTTCTGGTCATGAGAGACCTTCAGCGGATAAAGCTGATCCTGTAATGGGAGGTGTGGCTGTTAATGCTGCTGGAGTTAGAAAGCCAGTAGAGACGAATAAGGTAGACACCAACGAGCCAGTTAGAGAGCCAGTGGAGACGGATAAGACTGGCGCCGGTTCATCAACCTTGGTGATGACTGAAGAGGTTATGGCGTCGATTGGGGCGATCAAAGTCAATGACCCAGGAAGCTTGGCGGCAACTGAGATAGTTAGAGAAGAGCCAGTGGAGACGGATAGGGCAAGCGCTGATTTAGTAGATTTGCCAGTGACTGAATCGGTTGAAAATCCGGTAGAGACGAATGAAGCTAGTACAGACATATTACCTGAGAGCTTTAAGTCTGTGATTAATAATTTTGAAAAAGATACTAAAAAGAATAATGGTGAGTTTTTTGCAAAGGCTAAATATATAGCTGGAGAACTGGATCGGCTGAGGGTGCTAATTAAATATAATCCAACAGCAATGAATGATCCTGCGATCTCAGAGATGATAACATCTGAGCCGGATAGAATTAGAGATCTTGAAGATTCTAGGGCTAAGGATGCGAATAAATTTAAGAATAAAATAAATAACATCCTGGAAGGCTTAGAAAAGAAGATTAAAAATGATGACGAGCGTAGGCGTCTGGTTAAGCTGACTGAGCATGTAAATCAGATGGGTGAGGATAATACGGTTCTGGGTGATACAACTAATGACTTGTTGGATAAATTAATAAGAATAAGAAGTAATATTGCGGAGTCGCAGAGCAGTAGTTGGGGAATAGACTACTACAGAAGTAATATAGCTCAGGTGATTGATGGAATTATTAATGATTTGTCGACAGCTAGTGGGCGCCGTCAGAATATCGTAGACGGTATTGAGAGAATTAAGAGTGAGGGATATTATCAAAAGAGGTGATTAATAATAAAATAACTCCGCACAAACGGAGTTATTTTAAGCAAAATTTTTACTGACTAGAGAACAACAACTTGTGTTCGGCGTTCTGTTTTACCAGTAAATTTGGTTTTCTTAACCTGCTTAAAGCCAACCACGCCGTCTTTTGCAGCATGAATGGTAAAATTACGGCTAATGTATGTGCCGTCACCAGCAATCTTTGTAGCGCCAGTTTGGCGGACCAAGACCTGTCCAGCAGTAACTTTTTGGCCACCAAATCGCTTTACGCCAAGACGTTGACCAGCATTGTTGTGGATGTTCTTACTAGAGCCGCCAGCTTTAACCTTTGACATTCTTTACTCCTTATAGTTTTCTAAAAAACAATCTGTTCTAGTTTATCGAAAATAAAGCCAGTTGTCAAGCGGTTTTAGTCATGTCTATGGGCTTTAATACCATAATTTCTCTGGCAACTACCTGATCTGGACGATGATACAGGAGATTTTTATCGGTAATTGGCTGATATCCAAGTTTGCTTAGGTTTTTTATCAGGGGCAAATGTGTAAATTGTCCATGTTGATTTTGCCAGGCAGGAACGGCTATACACAGTGTCGATTCTGGGCGAATTTGATCATGTATGTTCTTCAAAAACTCACTAATAATATGATTACAATTTCCAACCACCTCTTTAAGCTTTGCGGGACTGGGTGGGGCGGAGAAGGGTTGACCTAGGTATGTTTCGCAGACAATATGGGTAATTTGTTGTTTTTGATCAGGGGTTAGTTTGACCGAGGTGGCATCAGCTTGAAAAACTTGCCAGGCGGTGTTTGTGGAAAAAGTTTTTTCCAGCCAGCGCATGTTTTCTGACGTGTAATCGACCATTTTATCGCTGAGGTCGCTCCCGTAGGCGTTGATGCTGAGCAGAGCGGCCTCTTGGAGAACGGTTCCCGTACCGCAAAATGGATCCCAAAGGTAGCTTCCGGATTGAGCACCGGATAAATTGATCATAATTTGTGCTAGCTTAGGCGGGAGCATTCCGACAAAGGCATCACGCTTTGGGCGCTCGCGATCGCGTTGGGCGTATGAATTGATATTTTGAGTGCCACGACTTTCGGCTATCAAAAAATCTCCATTTATAGCCCTGACTATGATAATCTCAATCTTTGTTTCAGACCTGCCAAGTTTATTATTATGAGAGGTGGCCGTGGAGAGAGCGGCGGTTTTATTGGGAATTAGACGTAGGCTAACGCCAGATTTTTTTAGGGAATTTTTCAAAATAATTCCAATTTTTTGAATATTTCGGGGATCTACTTTATTGCCGTAAAAGCTAATTCCAAAAGTTATTTTTTTCTGGCTATGTGAAAGATTTTTTGTGTACTTTTCAACGATGATTTTAGACGCCTGGAGTAGGGTATGATGGTCGGATTTTTGTGATTTCACGTGGCTTACGACGTGACCACATTTGATTGTTCCGCCCAGGTTATCAATAGAAAAGTTATCGGAGTCGATTGTAGCAGCTTGACTAGAGATTTTTTTAACTCTTTCAGCGCCATAAACCGCCTCTAATTCGGCGATAGAGATTTCTGGTTGTCGGCCAAGGATAGCGATGAACATATCGTAATTATACCATTTATCGTGGTATAATGAAGGTTATGCTACCTAAGGTCTTGCAATTATTTAAGTCGCCGCGAACTATTATGAGCGTCTTGACGTTAGCGGTTTTAGCTATTGTTATTTTCCTGTCACGACATGAGCTAGTAAAGGCGTGGGGGCTATTTTTAAACGCAGATTTATGGCTGTTATTCTTGCTATTACCATTTCAAATTATTGTATATTTTGCTGGCGGCGAAAGATTAGAACAGACAAGGATTGCCCTAGAATTGAACCTGGTTAACCATATTTTTCCGTCGGGGGGCGTTAGTGGAATTTCATATACAACATGGCGGATGCATAAGCTGGGGGTGAGTTCGGCGCGCTCGACATTTGCCCAGGTGATTCGTTATGTGACAGGATTTTTATCTCTCTTGATCTTATTGGTGATTGCCGTGCTGGCTCTGGCTATTGATGGTAAAGTCAATAGATATATTGTAGCGGCGAGCTTCTTGTTAATCATAGTGGTGCTGGCGCTGACTTTTGGATTGATATTTATATTTTCATCCAAGCGGCGTATGCAGACGACGGCTGCAGGTGTCTCGAAGTTTATTAATACACTAGTAAAATATGTGACTTTCGGTAAAAAACGACGGATTATGAATGCTCAGAAGGTGGAGGATTTCTTTGTTGACATGCAAGATGATTTTCAGGATTTGGCCAATCATCCAAAGCTGCTAAAGAAACCTATGATTTGGGGGATTGTCTATACGGCCTTTGACGTGGCAATGTTTACAGTAGCGTTTATGTCTTTGGGGGTTTTTGTTAATCCAGCAATCTTAATGGTGGGCTATGGAGTTGCGGGCTTGGCGGCGCTTTTTGTATTTACGCCCGGTGGTACGGGGGTTTACGAGACAATCATGATCATATTCTTAAGCATGGCAGGAACGCTACCAGACTTAGCAATTGCTGGAATTATCTTAACGAGGGCGATTTTACTAACCGGCACTATTGTCTTTGGCTATATTTTTTACCAGCACGCATTGATTAAATATGGCAAGCCAAATGACTCCCAGGTTTAGCGTTAGTAATTTTATAGCGGTAGTTAATCAGACGTTTGATGTGGCTTTTGCTGGCGCAGTTGAAGTTGAGGGTGAGGTTGCTAGCTTTAAGTCGTACCCGCCAAAATATGCCTTTTTTACTCTGAAGGATGAGGATGGATCGGTTAATTGTTTTGTAGGGTTTAGTAACTTGCGGACGCCAATCGAGAATGGTATGAAAGTGGTAGTCCGGGCGACACCAACGCTTAGAGATAATGGTAGCTTTAGCTTGAACGTTAAAGATGCTCGTCCGCTAGGCGAGGGTAATCTAAAGCGGAGTTTCGATATTCTTAAACGGAAATTGGCTACCGAAGGGCTATTTGACGTTAATCGTAAACGGTCGCTACCACGGTATCCACAGCGGGTGGCTGTTATTTCTAGTACAAAGGCGGCAGGTTACGCGGACTTTATGAAAATCTCTAGAGATCGTTGGGGTGGTGTGAAATTTATTGTTGCTAATGTTAATGTTCAGGGTGACGGCGCGGCAGATCAGATTATACGGGCAATTTCATATTTCAATCAAATGGCAGAACCGCCAGAGGTAATTGCTCTAATTCGTGGTGGCGGTAGTGCTGAAGATTTGGCTAGTTTTAATGACGAACGGCTGATTCGGGCGGTGGCGGGTAGTCGCGTGCCCGTAATAACCGGCATTGGGCACGAGATTGATGAGAGTCTATGTGATCTGGCGGCGGATGTGCGAGCTGCAACACCTAGTAATGTTGCTCAACTGCTATTTCCAGATAAACATGAATTAGTCAGATATCTACATTTTCGATTAGTTGGTGTAAAAGATGAAATTCAGAGAGCTATTGATGAGCAGATACTTAGAGCAACAATGTTGCAAAAAGACGAGCTTGAGCAGTGGTCAAATCAGGTCAGGGACGCTATAAATGCAACATTGTCGCAACAAAAGATTATTGCCGAATATGATCCGGAAATGGCGTTACGGCGTGGCTACGCCATGATTAGTGGTGATTTACAGATTGGTAGTATTGTTAAGATTACAACAAAGGATACAATTATGAAAGCGAGGATTGAAAGTAGTGAACGACGAAATAACAATTGAGCAAATGATGACAGAACTAAACGAGCGCATCGCGTGGTTTCAGGGCGATGATTTTAATTTGGATGAAGCTAAGCAGAAGTTTATCGAAGCGCGAGAGCTGTCAAAGAAAATTACGTCTACGCTAGAAGATATGCGACATGATATTGAAGTGCTTGGGGAAGATTTTAGTGTAGAATAGGGTGCTTTACATCACTTAAAGCATAAGCTATACTCTAAAATATGATGAAAAGAGATGAAAAAGAGCGTGGCTCAGTTAATGGTTGGATGGTCGGTACAATCAGCTGTTTGATATTATTTTTAATTGCTGGCTCATTGGCTATTTGGGCGTACATGCAATATTCCCATGAAAAAAGCAATGTTGATAGTAAAGTGGCAATTGAGGTTGCCAAGGCTAAGAGTGAGCAGGCTGAATCAGACCAGAAGCAATTTTTAGAAAGAGCGAAGGATCCGCGGATTGAGTTTGTTGGTCCTAGCGAATATGGACGCGTGTCATTTATGTATCCAAGAACTTGGAGTGTGTATATAGAAAATGACGGCAGTAACAGGGGCGATTATAAAGCATATCTTAATCCAGTAGCCGTTCCTTCAGCGTCTAATAAGGCGAGTCGATTTGCCTTAAGGCTGGAGATTATAAATAAAAACCTAGATACAGTACTTAATGACTATCAGTCTCGCCTGAAGAAGGGTGAATTGACCTCAAGTAGCACTGAGTTTAATGGAATCTCCGCTACGCGCATTGATGGTACATTCGAGAAGGAGCTGCGTGGATCTGTCGTGTTGATGAAGGTCCGTGATAAGACCATTCGCTTCTCAACTGATGCGGACACATTCAAGCCAGATTTCCAGACGATATTAGGCACTGTAAAAATTGCTGAATAGAAAAACCGGCTCAAGTTTTGCTATACTAGAAATGTATGGCAGGTAGAGAGTGGAGTGATGCTAATTTTGGAGGGTTGCCGAGTGTCTTGGTGGCGGCACATGAGCTAAAAACGCCGCTGTCTTTAATACGGCAATTGACGCTAATGCTCGGCGATGATTTGACGAGTGAGGCTGATAAAAAACAGATACGGCAGCGCATCGTCCAGACGTCCGAGCAGGCACTGCAGTTAACAGTCGACTTAGCGAATTCGGCAAATTTGACGCCGTCATTGTTTCCGCTGGAGCCAGTTAATCCGTTGGTAATATGTCAGCAAATGGCCGCGGAAACGCGATTTAATGCAGTGCTTTACGGGCGAAAAATTAGCTGGCCTCGGAGCGGGCGCAATAGCCGATTGATTTTGGCAAATCGGACGTTGCTGGGGCGGATTTTGGCAAATTTCTTAAACAATGCTTTGAAATATACTGAGGACGGCTCAGAGATAAAAGTGTCGGTAACGGCAGCCAAAGAAGCGGTGAGACTAAGCGTTCGCGATTTTGGACCGATGATGAGTCTAAGAGAGTATCGGCGGCTACTTGATGAGGTGGACGTGCGAAAAACGGTGCGGACGCGGCCGGAAAGCAGCGGCTTGGGGATTTATGTGGCTAGCCAATTTGCCCGGGCGATGAACGGCCAAATTGGTCTAATTAGACATCGAGACGGTTTAACATTTTATGTAGATATGCCGATTAGCCGGCAGCTGAGTTTGCTATGAAAAAGTTGCTGATTGTCGAGGATGATAAAAATTGGGCGGATATTTTATGCAGCTATGCGGCGGCGGTTGGCGCGGAAGCGCGGGTGGTGGCTTCTGGCGGCCAGGCGATGGAAATGATTGATGATTGGCAGCCGGACGCGATTGTCCTGGACATGCTGCTGGCGAGCGAAACGGCGGTGGCGCTGCTGAACGAGCTGAGGTCGCATGCGGATTTGGCGAGATTGCCGATCGTGGTTTGCAGTAGTGCAGATGTCAATTTGGCGGATTTGCAACCGTTTGGCGTGAGAGCGCTGCTGGATAAGGCATCAATGCGCCCGGATGAAGCGCGGGCAGTTTTTAGCGAGGTTTTGGATGGGGCAAAGTGAGCGGTTAAAAGCGATTGTGCTGAGACGGACAAATTACGCCGAGGCGGATCGAGTGCTGCAACTACTGACACCGAAAGGTCGGCGCAGTGTTATCGCCAAGGGTGTGCGGCGCGAGCGGTCGAAATTGGCTGGCGGTATTGAATTATTTGCGATTTGCGACGTAGTGATTCGTTCCGGCCGCGGAGATTTGGGGTTGTTAACCTCGGCGCGTCTGGCGGCATTTTATCGGCATATTTTGGAGGATTATGAGCGAATGCAGTTCGCTTACGCGGCTATGAAGCTGGTGTCAACGGCTAGCGAAAATATCGACGAGCCGGAGTGGTATTTTGTGCTAAGCCAGGTATTAGAGCAATTAAATAATCCAGAGGTTGACCAAAAGCTGATTGAAACGTGGTTTTATATGCAATACGCTAGCTTGCTGGGTGATGAGCTGAATTTGCGCACCGATGTGGCAGCTCAGATGTTGGCGCCCGATAAAAAATATATGTACGATAGCGCGGAAAAGGGTCTGCGGCTGGCGGGGCAGGGCGACCTGTCGGCGGACACTATCAAACTGCTTCGGCTCATCCAAGCGAAGCCGCTAGCGAATGTGGCGCAAATTGGCGGGATAACTGAGGTGATCAATGATTGCTGGCTGGTTGCGCGGCAGCATGCGGCGGTGTAATATTACCGTCAAAAATGGTATACTGTAGGTAATAATTATAAATCGCCATGTTGCCAACATGGAGAAAGGTTTTTTGATGAGTCAAGCAAAAATGGAAGATATTATCAGCCTGTGTAAGCGCCGCGGCTTTATTTATCAGGGGTCGGATGTGTATGGCGGTCTGAGCGGTACGTGGGATTACGGTCCGCTGGGCGTGCAGCTGAAGCGTAATATTATGAACCTATGGTGGCGCCGGTTTGTGGATGAGCGCGATGATATGTATGGCGTGGATGCGGCGATTTTGATGAATCAGAAGGTTTGGCAGGCGAGTGGGCATGTGGATACGTTTGTCGATCCGCTGTGCGAAGACATGGTTAATCACCGCCGTTACCGCACCGATCATATCCTCAAAGACAATGGTGTTGACGCCGATGGCATGACCATGGAGCAGATGGATGCGGCGATTGTGGAAAAAGGTATCAAAAGCCCCGATGGTAATCTGCTAAGCACATCGCGGACATTTAACATGATGTTCAAAACGCACGTTGGCGCGACTGAGAGCGAGGACAGTATTTCGTACCTCCGCCCAGAAACCGCCCAAGGTATCTTCACTAATTTCAAAAATGTTGTCGATAGTTTTTATCCTAATTTGCCGTTTGGTATCGCTCAGCAGGGCAAGGCCTTTCGCAATGAGATTGCGCCGCGTGACTTCGTGTTCCGCTCTCGCGAGTTTGAGCAGATGGAGATTGAATATTTCGTCGATCCTGAGCACTGGCAAGAAGCGTTTGATGAGTTGCTGGCGGCGACGCATGAGTTTTTGGCAGAGCTAGGTCTGAATCCAGATCATATCCACGAGCTGGACGTGCCAGCGGAGGATCGGGCGCACTACAGCAAAAAGACGATTGACATTGAATACGATTATCCAATCGGCCGCGAGGAGTTGATGGGCATCGCGTATCGCACTGATTTTGACCTAATGAACATCCAGCGCGCCAGTGGTAAGAGCATGGAGTATACCGTCAAGGGAACGAACACAAAATTTGTTCCGCACGTCATTGAGCCGAGCTTTGGTGTCGAGCGGGCGCTGATGGCGGTGCTGTCGGGCGCGTACCGCGAGGATGAGCAAAACGGTGAAAAGCGGGTGTATTTGGCGCTGCCAGAACACTTGGCGCCAGTTAGATTTGCCGTCTCGCCACTACTCAAAAACAAGCCAGAATTGGTGGAAAAAGCCCGCGAAGTCTACGTCCAGCTCGCCAAAGCCAACCCGGGCCGAGTGATGTGGGACGACAACGGCAACATCGGCAAACGCTACCGCCGCCAAGACGAAATCGGCACGCCGCACTGCGTGGTCATCGACTTCCAGACGCTGGAGGACGACACCGTCACCGTGCGTGAGCGAGATACGACGGAACAGCGGCGGGTGAAGGTTGAGGAGCTATAGATACTAGAGATGAAAAAGTAAATTGGGTTTAAGGAGCTACAATATTGACAAAAAGTAGACCTGAGTTTGATAAAATTACATCATTTGACGAGTTTAATAAATACTATTGGTATCGTGATGAACTTTCACAGATATGCAAGTCATTAG
>ERZ772927.61-NODE-61-length-88359-cov-350.328_pt1 | contig 88359 bp, 63 predicted proteins | sample MGYA00512115_ERZ772927 | MGnify/ENA primary metagenome ERZ772927 (study PRJEB29015, sample SAMEA2737924) | human oral metagenome | biome: human oral; feature: human-associated habitat; material: dental | place: China | collected 2013 ... | reverse complement strand
GCAGGTCGGGGTGGATAGCGGGGCCGGTCAGGGCGACGCGGCCGCGGGCGTCGACGAGCAGCAGGCGGGTGTCTGGGTCGGCGGCGAGGCGCTCCAGCAGCCCGGGCTCGCTGCGTCGCTCGGCGTCGCGGTCGGTGGCAGAGCGGGACAGGGCTAGCTGATTGGTACGCATGGGACTCACTCTCCCACCCCGCAGTGCGAAGTGCACATGGGCACGCCTACACCAATAGGCGACAAGTATGGAACTCGGCATCCTCTGCGACGTGCACGACGCGGCCTGGGGCTCGGAGGCACGCGGGTGCGATGCGAGGCCGGCGGGAACGTGTCCGTATGGGACGGCTTTGGCGACGAGCCGGTCGAGAGCCATTGGCATCTGTACAGGTCAGAGCGTTACGGGCCGGCTCCACATGCGAAAAGCGGTTTCAAAGTCGTCCCATGTGGACAAAGTCCGGCTCTTCTGAGCCGCCGTCTAGGCTGGGGGTGTGCGCACCTATCTCGATCATGCCGCCACATCCCCGGTCCGCCCCGAGGTCGCCCGGCAGGTTGCCGAGGACCTGACCAGTGGGCTCGGTGGCTGGGCGAATCCGAGCGCGCAGCACACCGCCGGCCGACGGGTGGGGGCTGCGACGGCGTCGTGGCGCTGCTGCTGTGAGGTGTAGGTGCGGGTGTAGAGGCACTCCTCGGCCAGGATGCGGTTGTAGCGCTCGACCTTGCCATTGTGCCCTGGGGTGTAGGGGCGGATCCTCTGATGGCGTGAGGCCAGGGACGTGACGTTCGCGATGAAGCTCTGGGCGCGGTAGTTCGCCCCGTTGTCGGTGACGACCCGCACGAGCCTGGTGACGCCATGGAGGCCCGAGCGCGGCAGAAGAAGCCGATCGTGGTGGAGGCCTTCTCATCCATCGAGGGCCTCGGTGTAGGCCAGGCGGGAGAAGCCGTCGATGGCGGTGTGCAGGTAGGTGTAGCCGGCCCTGGCTCCTTTGCCTCCATATGCCCCAATCCGATATCGAGGACGTACTACCAGCGCAAACGAAACCAAAAAAGCGTCACAACCAGGTCGCACTCGCTCCAACCAACGCCGCATCCTGACCCTTCATGCGTGATCTGCAACGGCTCCCTCTACGACCCACAACCAGCCACGAAACTACCCCACTGCCACTTGACGCAGCACATAGGGGCATCCCGTAGCACTGGCCCCAACACTATCCAACCCCAGTCAGCCAACAACGAGAAACTGAACTTAGGTTTGACTAACCTTTGTCATTATATAAACGCTTCATGTCGCACCTAACTTAATGTTGATGAATAAAATAACACCTTGTGGGTAATCTACAAATGAGTAAACCGCCAAAACTCAACAAGAGAAACAGCTTCATTCGAAATTCGCAACCCACATCAAGTCGGACGTCTGACAAATTGCCACGTACAGCGTCGAATTACGAAAAATCATTGACACCAATGTTTCTTGCACCTATCCTAGCCATCAGCGAAAGCTATCAACAGATTCCACGACCGCCGACCTGGCAGAGGAGACAAACTATGTACGCCATAATTATCAAAGAAGCAGCAGAGTATGTAATTATCGACGCATACTATAAAGGACGTTGGCGTTGCGACGAAAAAGCACTAAAAGCATATCTGGCCTACATGTCTGGTTTCGATCGCTTAAAGCCTAACGCAGTTGACGAGAAATCAATACTGAAATCAGCTAGAAGAATGAATCTTGATGAAAATTACGTCATCGAAATGTCAAGATCGTTCGAAAATGAAAACATGCCGAAATATGGAAATTTCGATCCAGTTTACCTTGCCGATAAACTACCTCAGTTCGACGACGGTATCATGACTCCGCCTAACTCCATTATCGAAGTAACACCATATTGCAACTACGGATGTAGTTGGTGTTATATTCCTCCCAGAAATAAAGTTCGCAATGAATTTTATTCTGTCGAGCAATTACGGGATAACGTTGTAGCGCCCCTAATCAATACCTTCGGCGCCGTCGAATGGTGTCTTACTGGCGGTGAACCCACCGTGAATCCTGAAGAAACTCTCGAGATTGCTAGAATGATAAGCAACGAATCAGAGGATCGATTAGGGCGTCGGCCAAATCGCATGTACATGCTTACAACAGGATTTAGGATTCCTGAGTATATTGATAGATTTGAAGAAGCGGGAATTAATTCGTATCAAATTTCGCTTTCTTCTCCTGACCCCGTCCATGAGAATCTTTTACGCAAAGCACCGCGCCGCGTCGATTCGCATGCAGCGGCGCTAAATGCTATAGACGCCGTGGTTGATAGAGGACTTCAGGCTGAAGTAAATATGATAATTCAGCCACAAGGAGCGCATGAAGCAGACAATTTATATGACATACCTGAAATGATTCAGCTTGCGGTAGAGCACAACGTTCGTATGCTTCGCATCATTCCCGCTGTTCCATGCGGACAGGCTAAGGAAAATAACATACTTATGTCTGCGTATGAGTACGCCGAAGTAGCACGAATGGTCGCTGACGGGAGAAAAAAAGCACCTAACCTGATCATTGACTGTCCGATTGACCAACGTATAGAAAAAGATAGATCTTTATTCTGCAGAGCAGGGACACTATGGTTATACTTCGATTTTCGAGGCAACGTATATCCATGTAATAACCTACAAGAGCCAGAAAATAGAGTCTGGCCAAACACTATAAAAACAGACAAAGCTGACAAAATTTGGTTAGATTCTCCGCTCCTCCAATTCATGAGAGATTACAGGAACGACGACGTTGCAGAACAGTGCCAGTCCTGCAGTCTTCGTGCTGCCTGTGCAGGCGAATGCCGAGCAATGACGTGGGCACGTTACAGAACCTATGATCTATCGAGTAAGCCAGAGAATTGTTTTGCAGAGCAGCAAGATGTTATATCCATTCTAAGTCATTCGGGAGCGGCAAGTAAAGTATCGATAAGCGATTCCTAAACTGATGACGACACAGAATGAAATCAAAGATGCAAGAGTCGGATACATAGTCGCGGATCTTTCAACGGGCAACGTGATAGGCCAGAGGAATCCAAACCTGCAGTTCCATATGGCAAGCGTGATAAAGTTAATTATTCTCGCAGCTGCGCTCGCTGAAGTCGACAAAGGTCGGTTGTCGTTGACTGAAGTGATTCCCGTCGCTGAGTTGCACAACGACGCAGACCACACTTTATTTCGTCGCGATACGTCTACCATGAAGATGTCGGAACTTCTCTGTGCCATGGCGTCGCAGAACAACAGTGTTATTGCTGACTATTTTCTGGGACGGCTTGGCATTGACACAATTCAGAACTTTTGCGTACGATCTGGTCTGACAAATACTACTATTAATAGTAGCATACTCGATATCAACTTAATGGCATTGGGATGCCGCCACAATCCACACCCACGTTATTGGGATGAGTTATTCGAACATGTTCAGACTCAGCCACACAAAACACCTTCTGACAGTACTCTTAGAAGTATCTGTCAATACAACACTTCGACACCTAGAGATATTTCTAAATTGATAAGGCAGGCTATTGGCGGAACATTATTGTCGAAAAGTTGTCAAAATTTTATGATTTCTGTATTGCGAAAGCAGGTTTCGGCCGAATATATTCCAAAGTACTTATCTTCTGTTCAACGTCGCAACTTAGGACATTCGATCGGAAAAGTGGAAATCGCTAATAGATTAAGGCTCATCAATGACGTAGGTTTTTATGTTTCTCCCAAGATTTCATTATCTCTCGTATTTTTAATTGACGAGATCTCAGCGCCAGAAGCTATTCAACGATGGGTGGCTCTAAAGACTCAATTTGCAATTGGTTAGAAGTATAATGATTTTAGTATATTTTGGAAAGGAGGTGAGCACAATGATTCGAGAGAATGATCAGTCAGATCTTGCACTAGAGTTTTCGTGCATGATCATCATGCCAGAGCCTCGTTCTGGTGATGACAAATCGGCTACGGTGTTCGGCAAGTCCTGACTCCGTTATCTGTTGGCCATCCTAACAGGTTGCCTTCAGAGATTGGCGCTGACGCCTGTTTTTAAGGTGTCAGCGCCACTCCATTTTAACAGAATATTAAAGATGCGCTAACGCTACAATGGAAATAGCGGGTTAATTAGCGTAGCTATTCTGGAATGCCTTGCTGGACTTTCTGAATTAAGGAACACATGTGAATCGCATTATGAAGATAATTAACGCGATCCCTCGATTTAAAGGACAATTGCCGAATGCGCAATTTATAGTTGCGGTTGGAATCAATTCTCTGGGGAACGGGGTTTTTCTCTCGATACTTGCTGTGTACTTTGTTCGTATTGTTGGTTTAAATCCAGCAGGTCTTGGTTTATGGATGTCCGCTGCTGCAGCAACGGGAGTGTTGTCGGCCGCTTGTTTTGGTTGGCTCTCTGATCGTCTTTCACCTAAACTAATTTTCTCGGTATTATTATTGGGGCAAGCACTGGTAATGCTACTTCTATCCTTCCTGAAAATACACTATTTATGCGGAGCGGTCATTATTGCTGCTGGAGTTTTTGAAAGTGGAGCGGCCTCTGCACGCGGAGCTTTGGTGGCTCTACTTGTCGATCCGAGTAATCGTGTCCGTTTCAGAGCTCAAGTACGTTCTGTAGCAAACGGAATGGCAGCTTTGGGAGCCGGTATTGGAGGAATAGTTTTGGCATTCAATACCGAATCGGTATATGTAGCTGCAATCTTGGGTGATGCGGGAACGTTCATTGTAAGTAGCATACTCGTAGGTCTAATTGCTACCCATGAAGTTGATATTGAAAAGACAATTTCATTAACTCACAGCGTTGCTTCTCAAACAACGCCGGCTTTTAAGAATCATCTATTTCTCTTGGTGTCGATACTTTCCTCCGTGCTAGTTCTATGCGAGAGCTTTTTAACTTTCGGAATTCCATTATGGATTGCTTCCTGTACGACGATTCCTCTTTGGACATCGTCAGTTTTGCTTATAATTAATACGATTGCCGTGGTGCTGTTGCAAGTGAAAATTGGAGCGATTGCAGTTGATATTAGCGCATCTTTGCGTCTTGCCAAATGGTCTGGAATTTTACTCACGTTTGCATGTATTTTAGTTGCCCCAACTGGATTTCTACCAGCGCTGTGCGCACAGATCGTGTTACTTGCAGTTGTCGCTCTTCAGACCGTTGCAGAACTATTTCAAGCGGCCTCAGGATGGTCCTTTTCGTACGAAATGGCGTCCGAAAATAGAATTGGAGAATATCAAGGCGTTTTTAATGCATTACAGGATGCGGGACAGTTTGCATCTTCGACAGTATTTGGTTTTGTAGTTGGGATGAACAAACCAAGTGGCTGGCTCATGATAGCGGTTTTATTCTTTGTGACCGGGATTGCTTTCGATTTCATTAGAGCACATTTACTTATTCCGGGAACCGGCAAGGCTGTCAGTTAGTACTGCATCGAACTCTGCTATAGTTTTCTTGGACACTGCCTGTTTAGCTCTACCCGGGTGCGGGGTGAAGATCCCGGCCCGGTCCCGAGGCACCACAGGCCTCAAAGGGGCCTATCCAGGCGGGTTCACCGTCTTGGACGTGTTCCCGTTCCTAGTACTGCCGTGTGCTTAGGTGATCGGCTCGCCCTTGTCGTAGCCCAGATGGTCGCTCAAGCCAAGCGGCCAGGTCCTTCTCCAGGGTCTCCCTTGGTGCAGGGCCGGCAGCAGGCCATCAGCCCCGATCATCCTCACCTGCCCGGCACCAGGTCTGCTCGAACAAGCCGTCCTGAACCCCAGCCGAGCGCACCTGGTAGACCACATCCCGCCCACCAGCAGAAGCCCTGTCGTCATCACCGGTTGCAGCCATCAGTGCCAGTCCCTCCACAAGGGTTCACGAACCATTGAACACGCTCGTTAGAGGCTGAGAGCATGCCGGCGTCGGCGACAATGACGAGCTCCTCATGCCGTGAGCAGCCTGGAAGGCCTCCACGACGGGGATGATCGCGGTAGTCTCGGCCCGGTTGCTCTTCCAGCAGCAGACCTGGAGGGGGGAACCCGTGGCGGTCGACCAGCAGGCCCACGATGCTCTGCGGATCGACCCTCCTCTCCTTGGACTAACCCGCCTGCCGCAGGTCGTCCTCACGCTCAGCCTCGAAGTAGAGCGTGGTCACTCCTGCAGGCATCGGGCCAGTACCCTGGTGGCAATGACGTGATCAAACAGGGCCTGAGAGATCGCCTCCCGGTAGCCCCGCTCGACACAACGTCCCAGGGAAAGGTCCGTACGCTGACCGCATCCAGGCCCAGATCACCCAGGACACGGGGGACCTGGTCCCTGGAGGACGGCTCAATCAAACGCGCCAGCACCATCTGCTCAAAAGCCCGATCACCCCGACCGCCTCGCCCAGCCCCAGGTGGGTGCAGGCCCCGTGCAGGACCTCCCACAGCAGAGCCAAGCGCTTGGCCTCCACGTGGTACCCACAAGGCCGGTACGTCCGGTGACGGTTCTAGGGACTCCAGGTCCAGCAGCCCCTGGCCCTGCCAGGCAGCAATCTTCTGCCGCCCAGCCTCCATCAGGGCGGCCAGCCCGGCCTCGTCGTGGGCAGAGCCCCAGGTGCTCCACAATCAGGCGTACGCCGTTCTCCTTGACCGCGATTTGCACCGCCATGGTCCCCGAAGCAGTCCTGACCTTGCGCAGAAACGGGCTCACACCAGCACACCATACGGCCTCTTAGTGCTCCACCCCCCAACACCGCAATACCAACGAAAACTCACACCGACCTCCCCGAAAACCACCAAGGTATCATGAGTCAAGGTAGGCGGCGATGATGCGTGAGGCGGTGGCCTGCGAGACGTCGTAGGTCACGGCGAGCAGCGCCTGGGGCAGGTTGTGCCCCAGGTAGGTCAGAGCCAGACACACACAGGAACAGGCCCAGCACCCGGGCCCCGACCACCGGCAAATCGGGGTTCTCTGTGTAAATCCTCTCGCACAGGTCCACAACCTCGCTGCGAGTGATCCTCGTGCCACTACGTTGAGTCGACTTAGACACCAAAACTCTCCCAAGAGCAACGCCACCTTACTTAGCGACACACCCCTTTAAAACATTCTAAACACCCCCATGAATAAACCCCCTTTACCCCACTTTCAGCATCCCAATAATTAAAACTCAATGTCTCTCAAGACATGCACATTTTTAAACAATCGGCACCGAAGAGAATGGATCATCGTCAGCGTCATTACATGGGAGGTATTCAATCTCGTCCACGACTTTCTTAACCCGATCTTGTCCGTAAAGTTCCACAAGCAACGCCACAGTCATATCCAGGCCAGCCATCACCCCAGATGAAGTCCATCGATTTCCATCATGCACCCATCTAGCACGAGAAACCCAGGTCACATCATAACCAAATTGTTTAACCCAGGAAAATGCCCGCTTATTTGATGTAGCTCTACACCCGTCGAGCAGGCCAGCCGATGCAAGTATCGCCGCTCCAGTACAGACGGAGGCGATGACACTGGCCCCCTCACCCCATCTCCGGAGGCGGGAAAGGAATACTTTGTCATGAACTATTCTCCGAGCCCCCCTCCCTCCAGGGACGAGAATGATGTCGCTTTCGATCACATCATCATATGCTCTTGTTGCCGCAACACTTACACCTCGATAACTTCGCACACCACCGACGTGCGTCCCCACCATAGTGATACCAAGTTCAGGGAAACGCGACATCAGTCCGACCGGACAGCAGGCGTCGAGCAGTTCGAAATCTTCAAACAGAACTACAGTCACACTGAATTGCTTTTTTATAGACATAAAGAAACCTCGAAGATGCGAAGACTATTGAACGACGGAGCGACATCTACCGGAAGAGAATCAACCACTTTCCCGACAAGATCTGCACCACCTAGTTAGCTAGATCCTCAATCAGTAGATAACTGATTTAAGGAGTCTAATAACTGCGTGAGGCTATGGTGTTCGTGACGCGGGTTGAGCGGCATGTGTTTGGTCATGATAGGCAGAAGCGTAGGAGCGATGGCAGTTGTAGTAGGAGGTCCGTGCTGCGACGGCATCGTCACGACACTGTCGCTGGAGAGCAGTAGGTGCTGACGTAGAGGCGCTTCCTGACTAGGATACAACTGCGGCGCTCGTCTTCGCCATCTTGGCGGGTTAAGAAGGGAAGGATCCTCCGACACTTCGAGGTTAAGGAGCTAGCGACCGCGGTGGAAACCTTGACCCGGTAACTGGCCTCGTTGCCGGTGACGACGCGCATGTACGAGCCTGGCGATGAAGAAGGCGAGGGCGTTACCTGGGAAAGGACGATTGTATCGGAACCTTCTTATCTCATCATCGACGGCCTCGGCGCAGACCAGCTGGGAAAGGTTATCAATTGCGGCGGTCAACTGGTCCGATCGACCATCATTCTTAGAACCTATCGCGAACAGGCAGGGTCGGCGGCAGAGGCGGATGAGGTTGAAAGCCAGGTTAAACAGCGCAGCCATAGTCTCGGGATAGTTTGCGGTGCGCAGTTGGTGTCGATCCTCGTAAAACGATATCTCGGACCCAGCGGAGCCATTTCTCTATTCGCCAGTGGCACCGGACCAGACTGCGCTCTGCTAGGGCTGAGCATCGATCACAAGCAGGGAACAGATCAGGTGCACCACCTCCACTGACCTCCGCTTGCTGCCGCTGTTTTGCCCATATTCTTAGGGAATTTGTTGTCTTGGCGTGTCTAATATGGAGTTTTATTCATGGGGTTTAGACGAACATGATTCCGAGGACTGCTAACGGTTATCTGAAAATTTTCCGATGATCTTCTGTGGCCGGTATGCAGGATCTTCCAGGTCCTTGGGTGTTCGCGATGACCCTTTCGATCTCGTATCTGATCTGCTTAACGGTTCGGTTATATTTCTTGTCGTCGGGGGTGAAGGGGCAGTTTCACGGGTTTTCTCCTCAGGGTGATCATGCCCCAGGGGGTCGGCAAGGTTGGTGGGTGAGGGTGTCTGAGCCGCTTTGATGGGGGTGGTGTGGCGTTGGGAGGGTGGGGACGATGAGTGGTGTCTAGTCATCTTCTCGTCCTGGGAGTCCGCGCTGATGTCATCCTCCACCACGTCTGCCCTGTCGCGCCAGCCCCTGGCCCGGCAGGTTCTTAAGGAGCATCACCGACCCCCGGGATCGGCGGGGCGTGCGCCGCAGCCTGTTCACGGTCCTGTCCCTGGCCGTGACGGGATTGCTCGCAGGCTGCCGGAGCCTGACGGCCATCTGGGAGCACACCACCGACCTGACCCCGTCTGATCTGCGGTCCCTGGGCTTGGAGGCGGGGCAGGCCCTGCCGTCGGCAGTCGACCATCCGGCGGGTGCCGCAGGACCTGGACCCCACCGACCTCAACACCCGTCTGAGGTCGTGGTTGTGCACTCCTACCGGCACCGTCGAGAGAAGAACAGTCATCGCGATGGACGGCAAGACCGTGCGCGGGGCCCGCCTGGGGCAGGCCTCGGCGCCGCACCTCCTGTCGGCCCTGGACCACGCCACGGGCGCCGTGCTGACCCAGGCCCGGGTAGCGGAGAAGTCCAACCAGAGGTCCCCGCCATCAGAGAGCTTCTCGAGCCCCTCGACCCAGGCGGGGTAGTGGTCACCGCCGACGCCATGCACACACAGGTGGACACCGCCCAGTGGATCCGCGATCAGGGCGGCCACTACGTGCTCACCGTCAAAGGCAACCAGAAGACTTCTGCGCAGGACGCTCAAGGACCTGCCACGGAAGAAGGTCCCGTCCGTCTCGAGCGTCGACACCGGCCACGGGCGGCGGGTGCGGCGCACCGCCCGAGGCCGTCCAGGCACCCAAGTGGGTGGACTTCCCCCCAGCGGCTCAGGTTCTCCAGGTCCGACGTACCAGGACCATCAAGGGCAGGAAGCACGTTGAGGTGGCATACCCGGGTCTGCTCACTGCCCATGGAACAGGCCCAGCCCGAGCAGGTTGCCGCCTGGGTCCAAGGGCACTGGGGAATCGAGAACCGGCTCCACGTCGGTCCGTGACGTCGTCTTCGATGAGGACCGCCACCAGCTGCGCACCCGCAACGGCCCCGAGATCATGGCCGCCCTGCGCAACCTGACCACCCGGCCTCATCCGCCTGGCCCACGGCGCCCAAGCCGCTATCGCCTCCACCACCAGATCCCTGTCACGACAACCAAAACGCGCCATCAAGCTCATCACCCAACCAACCACCTGACCCGACTTTGCCGACCCCCTGCGTATGGGACGGCTTTGGCGACGAGCCGGTCGAGAGCCATTGGCATCTATACAGATCAGAGCGTTACGGGCCGGCTCCACATGCGAAAAGCGGTTTCAAAGTCGTCCCATGTGGACAAAGTCCGGCTCTTCTGAGCCGCCGTCTAGGTGTACTTCCCCGTGAGGTTGTGAACGCGGTTGGCGGGGGTTTGGCCGTCCAGGGCGGTGTGGGGTCGGTGGTGGTTGTAGTGGTGGAGCCAGGTCTGGTAGGCGGCCTCGCGCTGGGTCTGGCTGGTGTAGGTGTGGGCGTAGGCCCACTCATGGGTCAGAGTGCGGTTGAAGCGCTCGACCTTGCCGTTGGTCTGGGGCCGGTAGGGGCGGGTGTAGCGGTGCTTGACGCCGGCTGCGGACAGGACCTGGTTAAAGGCCCGTGAGCGGTAGCAGGCCCCGTTGTCGGTCATGACAGCCTGGACAGTGATGCCCAGGTCCTTGAAGAACGCGTTGGCGCGCTGAAAGAACCTGGCAGCGGTCTCCTTGCGCTCATCATCGAGGATCTCGGAGTAGACCACACGGGAGTAGTCGTCTATCGCGTGGTGGATGTACCGATAGCCTCCGACCGGGCCGCCCCGACGGCGGGTGCGGGTCTTGGCGCGGTCCGCGGCCAGGGCGGGAGTTGAGCCCCGTCCGTGAGCGCGCCAGCCCCCGCCGTCGGGGACGCGGCCGAGCTTTTTGATGTCGAGATGGACCAGCTCCCCGGGACTGGTCTTCTCATAGCGCACCGCCAGCCCGGTGGCCTGATCCACCTCGGTCAGGCGGGGCATGCTGTACCGGGCCAGGACGCGCCCCACAGTGGAGCGTGCCAGGCCCAGGTGGTAGGCGATGCGGTGGGGCCCCCACCGGCGGTTGAGCCTCAAGGCGATGATGCGCCGCTCAGTGCGCCTTGCCAGCCGCTCTGGGCTGTGGTGGGGGGCGGCAGGAGCGGTCCTCCATGGGCTGGCCGGCCCGGTACCGGCCCACCCACCGGCTGGCGGTGGCCGGCGAGACCTGGAAGCGTTCGGCCGCCCGGCGCACGGGCCAGCCTTCTTCCACCACCAGACGAGCAAGACGACGGCGCCCCTCAGGGGTCAGCGGTGCGTTAGCGTGGGTCATGAAGGCCTCCGGTCAGTGATGCGAGTGTGTCAACCCACATCCTGCCGGAGGCCTTCACACAACCTCAGCACTGTTCACAACCTCCCAAGGAAGTACAACTAGGCTGGGGGTGTGCGCACCTATCTCGATCATGCCGCCTCGGCCCCGGTCCGTCCCGAGGTCGCCCAGCAGGTTGCCGAGGACCTGGCCAGTGGGCTCGGGGGCTGGGCGAATCCGAGTGCGCAGCACACTGCGGGCCGGCGGGTGGGGGCGCTGCTGGCGGAGGCGCGTGCCCGCCTGGCGAGTGCCCTGGGGGTGGATGCGCATGAGGTGCTGCTGACCTCCGGCGGTACGGAGGCCGATGCCCTGGTGGTCTCGGGGCGGGCGCGCGCGGTGCCGGGCGGGCGTCTGGTGGTCTCTCCAATTGAGCACCCGGCGGTCCTGGACTCGGCGCGCACCGCCGCGGCCGAGCTGGGCGCGGGACTGAGCCTGCTGGAGGTTGACGGCGCGGGGCGGGTCGAGCTCGACTCGGTGGATCGGGCGCTGGTGCCGGCGGGCAGTACCGACCACTCCCCCGCGTCCTTGGTGTCGGTGATGACGGCGAACAATGAGACCGGCGTGGTGCAGGACATGGCGGCGCTGGTGGCGCGCGTGCGGGAGGCCAGTGGCGGCGGGCGTCCCGGCGAGAGCGGGTACGTGCCCGTCCACTCCGACGTGGTTGCGGCGCTGGGGAAGGTTCCGGTGGACTTCCATGGCTGGGGCCTGGATGCGATGAGCCTGACAGGGCACAAGCTGGGGGCACCGGTGGGCGTGGGGGCCCTGGTGCTTCGCCGCGACCTGGCGTTGACGCCGGCTACGGGCGGGGGCCGTCAGGAGCGGGGGCTCCGCTCGGGTACTCAGGACGTGGTGGCGGCCCGGGCGCTGGCCCTGGCGGTGGAGCTGGCGGTCGCCGAGCGGGAGGAGCAGGAGGCCCGGCTGGCGGCGCTGCGGCGTCGGATCCTGGAGGGGGCCGGGGCCCTTGCGGGTGTTCACACCACGTTGCCGGACAGTGCCGATCATGTGGCCTCCACGGCGCACCTGTGGTTCGAGGAGGCCGACGCCGAGGCACTGCTCATGGCCCTGGACCTGGCGGGGATTGATGCGTCGGCGGGGTCGGCCTGCCACGCCGGGGTCACCCAGCCCAGTCACGTGCTCCTGGCAATGGGCTTTGAGGAGGGGCCGGCCCGCTCCACGCTGCGCTGCTCCCTGGGCCGGGAGACGAGCCCCGACGACGTCGAGCGCCTGCTCGCCGCCCTGCCCGCCGCCCTGGAGGGGGCCAGGCGCGCCTGGAAGGTGACGCACAAAGAGCAGTAGGCGGGGATCAACGACCGTAGTAGGTGCATCAATCCCCCCGTCTTCCGGTAGGCGACTCTCTTGCCTGACTGAACTGGAGCCGTGCTCGGGATATGCAGACCGTGAGGAGGGTGTTTCTCCAATCAGGTCAAGGCCTCATCGATATCAGGGGCCACCTGGCCGTCAGCGGCCGCAGCCGCCCCGGTATGGGAGGCACTCACGAATGCGGAGAACAACCGAGCAGGAGAGGGGATCGTATTGGGGCTGCCGTCTGCTGCATGCCCGTGGTAGACGCCGAGGGGAAAGTGCGCGGTAATGCTGACGGAGCCATCAGTCGTCCTGCGCATCGTCAGCCGCAGCGGCCAGGGAAGCCCCGCAGGAATTGCCACCACACTAAGAGACTCACCCGCGACGATATTGCGGGTTGACTCCGGCGGCGAAACGCTGTTACCGCCCGAAGCTCTCTGCCATAGTGAGGGCATGCTCAAGCAGAACAGACGCATCGTGACCCGCTGCGTGCGAGTCGTGGGCGCCGTCGTTCTCACACTCTTCGCGATCGTGGGCACATGGCAGAGCTCCGACGGCTCCTGGAGCATCACGGCTGGCGCCGCGCTGGCAGTCATCGTGCTGCGGTGGCGCCGAGAGAAGCCCGACGCCGTCCTCGGCGTCCATCTTGTGCTGTGCGCACTCCAGCTCGGCGTCACCGACTCTCCGCTGCCCGCGGATCTGACGATCGTCGTGTCCCTGTACGCGGCAGGCCGGTGGGGCGAACGGGGGCTCACGCCGGTGTGGGCCATAGCCGTTGTCGTCGGCTCGACGCTGGGGGCGTGGGACTGGAACCGGGATGAGCTGGGAATCGTCCCGCTCTCCCTCTGGGCCCAGGACATGGCGCAGGCCGCCTTCGCACAGTTGTGCAGCACCGCCATCGCCTGGGGCCTGGGAAGATTCGTGACGCAGCGCCGCCAGCTTCGGGCCAGCCGCCTGACGGCGGAGGAGCAGCGCAGGGCTGCGCACGACGCAGCGCTGCGCAACGAGATCGCTAGGGAGGTTCACGACGTCGTCGGACACGCCCTGGCGCTGATCGCCGTGCAGGCTGAGGCGGGCCACTACCTGGCGGCCGGCTCCGAGGACATCGACCTCCCCGCCGACGAGCGACTGGAGCAGGCGGCTCAGGCGCTCGGGCAGATCCGGGCAACCGCGCACTCGGCCCTGGCCGACACGCGCAGTCTGACCCGTACTCTGGCCTCTCCCCCGCAATCGGAAGAGCACCGGAGCGCCGCAGAAACCGCTGAGCCCGACGATGCCCGGCCCGCCTCCCCTGTCACCGAGACGCCGCTGCGTCCGGTCCCGAGGATCGCCGATATGCCCAGGATCGTCGACGACGTCCGTGCGACCGGGCTGCCGGTCACCCTGTCAGTGGACGACCGGCTGATCAGTGAGGGCGAGCAGACGGGAGGCCGCAGCCCGCTCAGCGCGCAGGCGGAGCTCGCCCTGTACCGAACGACGCAGGAGTCCCTGACCAACGTACTCAAGCACGCCGAGGCAGCCGCGGTCGAGGTGAGGCTGGAGTACCGTGACGACGAGGCTCACAAGGAGGTCGTTCTGACCGTCGCCGATCAGCCCAGTACTCCCGGCACCGGGGCGCTTGCCCCGAGGGCCGGCGGTCGCCTCCCGTCGTCCGAGCAGACGCCCACGGACACCGGCGGGGGCCAGGGACTGGTGAACCTGCGCCAACGCCTGGCGGCGGTCGGCGGATCCCTGGAGGCGGGCCCGGGCCCCGGGGGAGGATTCATCGTGCGCGCCCGCATTCCCTCCGAGGTCCCTTAGTCGACAGTCGTGAACCCGGAAGGAGAACCGATATGACCCGAACTCTGCGCATTGCGCTGGTGGACGATCAGGACCTGGTCCGTTCCGGCTTCCGCATGATTCTCGATGCTCAGAAGGACATGTGCGTGGTCGGCCAGGCCTCCGACGGCGTCGGTGTTCTTCCCATGGTCAAGGCCACTCAGCCCGACATCGTCCTCATGGATATCAGGATGCCCACCTTGGACGGCATCTCCGCCACCCACGCGGTTCTGGGCAGCCACCCCGACCTCAAGGTGCTCATCCTGACCACCTTCGACCTGGACGACTACCTCGTGGCGGCGATGCGGGCCGGGGCCTCGGGCTTCCTGCTCAAGGACTCGACGGCGCCCGAGCTCCTGGCCGGTATCCGCGCCGTGGCCCGAGGAGACTCGGTGGTGGCGCCATCGGCCACGCGCCGGCTGCTGAAGCAGTGGTTCGCCCCCGCTGGTTCCACCGCCGGCCCAGCCAGCCCCTCGGAGCCCGGTGCCGGCACCGCGCATACAGAGTCCATCGATGCTCTATCCGATCGGGAGAAGGAGATCGTCACGCTGGTCGGACGCGCCATGAGCAACACCGAGATCGCCCAGCACCTCGTCCTGGCCGAGTCAACGATCAAGTCCCACCTCAACCGGATCCTGCACAAGCTGGAGCTGCGTGACCGGGCCCAGCTCATCGTGCTGGCCTACGAGAGCGGACTCGTGCGCGTGGGTGAGTAACCCGGCACCGGTTGCGCGTCCCCGAGTTGGAAATCGCCCCGACACCTTGCAACCCCGGGTGGAAACTGGCCCCCATCGGTCACGATGACCGTCGTCGAGTTCTACGGTCGGCTCCATGAATTCCAGCAACCGGTTCCATTTCCTCGACTCCTTGCGCGGCTTCGCCGTCGCAGGCATTCTCCTCGTCAACGCCGCCGATCTCATGTACTTGGGATATGACGTCCCGGTCCGGCCCTTCCAAGCCGTCCCGCTGGCGGAGAACGTCCTGAACTTCCTGGTGGCGACCCGCTTCGTACCGATCTTCTCCTTCATGTTCGGAATGAGCATGGGGTTCGTCATCGATTCCGCGATCCGCCGGGGCGCCCCTGCCTGGAAGATCCTGCTGCGCCGCCTGGCCGCGCTCCTGGTGATTGGGCTACTCCACTCGATCCTCTATCCCGGTGAGATCCTGCGCGACTACGCGGTCGTGGGAGCCATCCTCCTGCCATTCGTCCTCAAGGTCCCGCGCTCCGTGCGTCTGGTACTCGGTCTGCTGGCGACGGTCGGCGTCTACGCATTCACGGGAGGAGGGGCACTATCGCTGCCCGGGCTATTCCTTCTGGGATCGGCGGCCCAGGCCTACGGCCTTCCGGCACGCCTCGAGCACGCCGACCGTCGGATCGGGGCGGCGACGCTCGTATTCGCAGCTGCCAGCGCGGCCGCGATCCCCTGGCAGGCCGCCGAGGGCGGTGACCCCAGGTTCTTCACGGCGGGCGGAGTCGCCGGAGGACTCATGGCCTGTCTCTATGTCTGCCTTCTGGCGCTGCTCTGGCGCACCCCGGTGCGGCGGGCCCTGAGCGCGGTATTCGAGCCCCTGGGCCGCATGGCGCTGACCTGCTACGTCACCGCTTCCTTCGTCATGGTGCCGGCGGGAGTGCTGCTTGATTCGCGCTCCACCCAGGACGTGATTCCCGGTCTCATCGTCGCTGCCGCGGTTCTGCCCCTCCAATGGGTGTTCTGCCGTCTTTGGCTCTCCCGGTTCGCCTACGGCCCCCTGGAGTGGGCGTGGCGATGCGTCACCTGGTGGCGGTGGGTTCCGTTGCGGCGCCAGCAGTCACAGCAGTCTGACAATCAGTTAAGCCCATACAGGTACGCTCGGTTACCGACGACCGGGGTAATGTAGACCCTGTACTCCGTATCTCAGGATCCCGACGTCCTCCCGTGCAGGAGAACAACGAAGAGACCGCCGCCCGTCGTACAGCACTGCTCGCGCCGAGGAGCACCGCATGCCCACCACCTCGAACAAGATGATCGGCGACTTCAGCGGCAAGCCGGCGTCGGCCGCCATGTACGCGGCGATCGAGTCCTACGCCCTCTCGCTCGGTTCCGTTACGAAGCACCTGACGGCCCAGGTGAGCTTCTCCGTCAATCGGAAGTTCCTGTGGGTCTGGGCCTATGAGCGCACGAGCGACGGCACCCTGTTCCTGAACGTGAGGCTCGACCGCCCGGTGGAGGATCCGCACGTCCACCGCGTCGACCAGGTCAGTGCCAACAGGTGGAACCACCACGTCGTCGTCAAGACGATGGAGGCCGCGCAGAGCGACTGGCTCAAGGACCTCATTCGCGCCGGTCATGAGTTCGCCGCCCGTTGAGCGCCCCTCAACGGCCACGCAGCAGCGCCATGCTGCTGGCCATCCGCTCTGGATCCCGAGTTCTTGGTCATCGGGGACGTACTTGGTGACCGAGGACTGCGATGTCCCCCAAACGACTGGAGTCCGTCAGCAGTCGTGTGGGGGAAAAGTACGTCCTGGGCGGAGAACGCAGTTCTCGATCCAGCGCAGCCCCTCTCACACGCGGTCGACGAACTGAGCGGCGATCTCCCGAGGAACGGGGTCCCATTCTTGTACGTACCTAATGGCTCGCGCACTCCCGTCGCTTCTCCCGGAGTCACGCAGGCGCCGTACCTCGTCACGATCCAGCGGACTCTCCGAGAGCATGCGATCGATCGACAGGCTGTAGGTCTGCCGGAAGAACATGCGTTCCTGCTCGCTCTTCGTCATCGGACGCTCTCGACCATCTGCTATCCGCCAGATCGCCAACAGCATGGCGAAAACCACCAAGAAGGCCAACCACGCATCAGACATCGCGACTCCTTTCGTGAACGATGAGGCAAGAGCACCATGAGCACACTGACACGCACTGCCACGCCTTTGTCGAGTCGAGCCCGACGAACAGCATGACGCCGCTGGGCAGGCGCTGCCGGAACATGCCTGGGCACTACCGTCACATGCTCACCCGCCACGCTGAGAATGCGCTTGCACTCCCCCGACGGAAAACGAAGAACCCTGAGCATCAACACTGATCGCGCAGGGTCCGGGCGAAGCCGCCGGTGCCAGTGCCGCACTCGTCAGGTATGACATCTCCTCCTTCAGCGCCGTCTATGCCGGGCGCCACGAGGTCCCCCGGGCTCCCCCGGTTGCCTGGACGCCACCGACCTGCGGTAGCCTGCCACGGCCGTAGCAAAGGCTACCCGTCTGCCTGAAGGAGACCCTCGTGCGCGTCCTGGCCGCCCTGTCCGGTGGAGTCGACTCCGCCGTGGCCGCGGCGCGCGCCGTCGACGCCGGCCATGAGGTCGTGGGCGTCCACATGGCCCTGACCCGCAACCGGGCCCAGACCCGTTCGGGCTCACGCGGCTGCTGCTCCATCGAGGACTCCGCCGACGCCCGCTGGGCCGCCCAGATCCTGGGCATCCCCTTCTACGTGTGGGACCTGTCCGAGGAGTTCGAGGAGCGCGTCGTGGCCGACTTCCTCGACGAGTACCGCGCCGGGCGCACCCCCAACCCCTGCGTGCGCTGCAACGAGCGCGTCAAGTTCGACGCCCTCCTGGAGCGGGCCCTGGCCCTGGGCTTCGACGCCGTCGCCACCGGCCACTACGCGCGCCTGAGCGGCGGCGCATCCTCCGGCCGCCCCGGGGACACCGAGGGCCTCACGCTGCGCCGCGCCGTCGACACCGCCAAGGACCAGTCCTATGTTCTGGCCGTCTCCGGCCGCGAGGGCCTGGCCCGGGCTCTCTTCCCATTGGGTGACGCACCCTCCAAGGCGCAGGTGCGCGCCGAGGCCGAGGCCCGGGGCCTACCTGTGGCCTCCAAGCCGGACTCCTACGACATCTGCTTCGTGGCCGACGGCGACACCCGCGGTTTCCTGACCCGCTCGCTCGGCGCCCACGAGGGCGCCATGGTCTCCCCCGACGGCGAGGTCCTGGGCACCCACCAGGGCTACTTCGGCTTCACCGTCGGCCAGCGCAAGGGCCTGGGCCTGTCCCGCCCGGCCGAGGACGGCCGCCCCCGCTACGTCATCGAGACGCGCCCGGCCACCAACGAGGTCGTCGTCGGCCCCGAGGAGCTGCTCAGCCGCACCGCGGTCGACGGCGACGGGCTCGTTCTGCTCGCCGACCCCGAACCGCTCACCACCGGCCCGGACACCGGCGGCACCGATTCTGACGGCTCCCCCGCCGTCGGCTGGCAGGAGGCCAGCGTCCAGGTGCGCGCCCACGGCCGCCCAGTACCGGCGAGGGTCCGCGTCGACGCGGCACAGGACCTCCTGCACGCCGACCTGGCCACGCCCCTGCGTGGCGTGGCCGCCGGTCAGAGCCTGGTCATCTACGGCGGCGACGACGGCGACCAGGTCCTGGCCCAGGCGACCGTCGCGTCCGAGCAGTCCCCCAGCCACGCCGTCGCCTGACGTCCCACCCGACCGCGAGCGGGACACATAAAGCCGAACGGCCTCGAGCCCGCACTCGGGCTCGAGGCCGCCGTTCCTCATCGGGCAGGGCCGACTGCCTCTCCCATCGAGCATTCAACTCGGAGGGTCGACGATGGCGTGATAGTCGGCGTAGCACTCGGCCAGGAGGACGGGTGGCACCTGCTCCAGGGGCATCGCCCGCTGTCCGGCGACCAGGCTCAGAGGACCGGTGGTCACCACCTGGTCCTCGCTCCACACGTCCACCCCACCGAAGTCGATGACGCTGCACAGGCCGGCCACCGGGAAGGCCTTGAGGAACGTGGTGTACCAGTAGATATTGGAGTCGGGCTCATAACCACGGGCCTTGGCCCGTTTGCGCAGGTCGCGGGCAACAACCCGCCTACCCGCCCCGTCATCGATGCCCCACTGCCCCTGTTCCACCTGCGGCGCGCCGGCCGAGAACTGGTCGAAGAGCAGGGTGACCTCGTAATCAGCCAGGTGCTCCTGCCAGTCGGCCGCCTCCACCTCCGGCAGAAGCGTGCCGTGAGCCAGTGTGACCGCAGCATTCGGGGGCAGTTCCAGGACAGCGTCATCGGCTCCCAGAAGCTCGCCGTCCTCGGTGGGGCGGAAGGTCCAGGCCCGGGTCTCCTGACCGCCGGCTTTCGTCTCATGAGCCCCCACGCCTTCGTCCTGGCGACGGGCCATCCAGACCAGACGAGCCGTCAGGTGCCGGGCCAGGGGATGGTCCGCGAACAGCTCCCGCCACTGCGGAACCGGCCAGGAGCGCCCAACACACATGGCCTCATAGAGACGCCGCCGCTGGACCTTGAGCACGGCGGCGACCTCCTTACGCGCGAAGACCAGGCGGCGTCTGGTCTGCGCCACGAGCTCGCCGTCCTCACTCTTGCGGGCGGCGGGCAGGCTCTTGCACGCGCGTCCGTCGGCGTCCGTCAGGGCGATGGTCAGCTCCGGGGTCAGGCGGCCCAGGAACTCGCGCTCGCCGTAGGACAGGTGTAACAGCCCGTCAGGTCCGAAACCGGCCGTGGGGATACTGCGGTCACCGAGCTCGGCCTCACTCCAGCCCCGCTCGGCGGCCACTGCCCGAGTGAGCAGGTCGGCGAAGCCACGCACCCGCGGCAAGCGGTGTTGGGACGCAGCCGAGACGATGACTTGCAGGGCCTCGGCGGACGGGTTTGCAGCGACGGCGGTCAGCACGGTCTCGGACTCGGCGCGCCACGTGGGATGGCGGCTCAGGGCGCTCCGTGCGGCGGCGGCGAGACGCTCGCCCTCCATCCCGACGGCGAAGGCGAGCAGCCCCTTACTCCTCAGACTCTCCCCCTTAACGGCCTCGCGGTTGTGGGCGACCCAGCACTCGAGGACGAAGGCACTGAGCGCACGGGCGTCCTCCGCATCGAGCAGTCTCAGGTAGAGCTCGATGGTGCCAGCCCCGTCCGGGGTCTTGAGTCTGTAGGCCTCGAGCACCCAGTTCCGCACGATCTCCGGGTCGAGCGGCGTCCCGTCGGCGAGCCTCGCCTCGGGCAGGGCCTCGAAGGGGAACCAGTCCAGGGCCACCGGAGGGCGCTTCAGTCGCCGCCGGGGAGGCATCAGGGCCTCTGCGATGACGAGGTCGGTGACGTCATCCCCGTATACCTGCAAGGTGCGCAGCAGGTTGGCCCGCGCCAGACGGTCCTCCTCCTGGGCGCGGGCGGCACGCAGCCGGGCGACGCCGTCGCGGATCGGCAGACTGGCCAACCAGGCCGCCCCCGCCCGGCGCACGTGAGCGACCGGGCTCATCACCGCTTCGAGCGCCAGGTCCCCGACCTCAGGGAAGTCTGCGAGAAGCTTCTGGGCCAGCTCCCGGTTGACCTCGGAGCGTCCCACGGCAACCCGCGTCAGGGCCGGCACCATACTTCGGGGGACGGCCGGGAAGTGGGCGAGCGCACGCAGCACTCGCGTCGCTGACGTGGAATCCTCCAGGAGGTCGCGGGCCCTTGCCAGGTCCTGGGCCATCCACGGCCAGCTGTCCTCGGGCTCGCAGGTCCACAGGGCCCAGTCCCAGGTGATCGTGCGCACCACCTCGGGCAGGTGCCCCACCCGGGTCAGCGCATCAGCGACGACGCGTGGGTCGGTGTCCCACGGCAGGCCTTCCTCCAGGCGTCTGCGGGTGATGCTCCTGCTGACGCGCTCATCAGTTCCGTCCAGTGAACGGCACAGCTCGACGAGCGCCGCAGCGCGATCCTCAGGCAGGGGGATCACCGGCGGAACCGCGACTGGTGGAGTCTCACTCGGCTTCGCTCCGCTTCCCCTATCTCCCTGCTTCGCGGCTTCCTGACTCGAGTCGTCGGGCAAGTTCTGTGATCTGGTCGTGACTTGCATACCCGCATTGTGCCGGTCCCAGGCAACACCTAATGCGGAAACGATGGAGCATTCCTCCGAGCATGAGCGCGCGCGACAGGAAGTCTATTCACCGATCGGTACGAATCTTATTCCGCCTCTCGGCCGGCTTGTTCCCTTCTAGGCTGCGGTTATGTCTCCGTCTCCTGACTCCCCGGCTCCTGACTCCCCGGCTCCCGAAACGCCCTCCCCTGAGGCCCCCGCATCCGCGACCCCGCCGCCTGCGGCGCCGCCTCAGGAGCCTCCTGCCCTCGCCTCACCGCCCCCACCTCAACGGCGCCGTCGGGCACGGCTCGGGATCCTCAGCGCCGTCGTCGCCCTGGTCCTGGCGCTCGGCGGTGGAGGCATCTGGGCGCTGACGCGCAGCTCCGACCCACTCTCCATGGTCACGGCCCCGATCCTCCAGGCACAGCAGGACCTGTCCAACATCGGTAAGGAGCTCGCGGCGGCGCCCTTCGACGCCAACGGCACCACGACGATCACCAGCAAGCAGCTGACGATCCTGCGGGTGATCGCTGATCGACGTGAGACACTGGTGGCTTTGAACCCGAGCTCATCGTCGTCCTACGCCGCCTGGCAGGTCCCCATCCCCGATAATCTGGCTGGCCAGTACCTCGACTGCCGGATGAACGCGAAGACCTTGGACTGCGGTAACCAGATCAGCATCGATCTGGCCTCGGGGATCAACTCCCCCGCCAAGCCCTCAACTGTCTCCGCCGAGGCCCCCACGGCGCCCGCCTCACCGGTTGCACCCCAGCCCAGTGACGCCCGCTCGGCCGCTCCCTCCCAGAGCGGGCCCTCGAAGATCCCCAATGGCATGGCCCCCACGAACCCCGTGGGTCCCGCGGCTCCCTCCGCCGCCCCGTCCTCCACTCCTGGCGCACCGGCGTCACCGAGCACGCGGACGTCGGGACCGGCACCCGCCTCGGTGCGGCTGAGCGACACTCCCGGAGACGGAAAACCCCTGTCGGTCAGCTCCGACGGGACCGTGAGCGTCAACCGGGAGAAGGTCTCGGGGCTGAAGCTCGACGGCTCCAAGCCGGTGTGGGCGACCCGAGTCGAGGCGCCCCGCAAGCTCGTCAGTGTCAACCTGCCGATGAGCCGTGACGTCTGGGTGGTCAGTGACGGCGTCACGGTGGCCGGCCTGAACGGCAGCAGCGTGCTGTGGTCGAGCAAGCTCCCCGAGGGCGCGGGCGCTCTCAACACCTTGGGCACCGAGGTGGTACCCCGCTGGCAGACCAGCAAGGGGGCCCTCGTCATGGCCTACCCGGACTCGCTGCGCGCCCTCGACCCGGTCGACGGGAGCACGATCTGGAGGGTCTCCACCCCGGTGACCTCGTGGGCGGCCGGCGATGGCTACGTCGTGGTCTTCAACGGCTCGACGACCTCGATCATGACCTTCGACTCCGGCTCGAGCTCGACCCGCGCCACAGCACTGCCGACCTCGGCCCCGACCTCCGCAGCCAAGCCCTCCCCCAGCCTGGAGGAGCTGGGCGGCGCCACCCTCGATGTCCCAACCGTCTGCGCCGACGGCTTCGCCTCCGTGGTCCGCGGCACGACGAAGTCGCAGGTGGTCGAGAAGATGAAGGATGACAAGACCAGCCTCACCTTCTCCAGCGGCACCGCGACCGGGGCGGGGGCCAACGGCCCGGGCGGAAGCAACTCCACGGTCGCGCTGAAGGAGGCGCAGCCGGGCTTCTTCGGCTCCTCCCCGGTGACGGTCGCGGTTCTGGAGTGCAACAGCGGCACTCCTGCGGCCTTCGACGTCATGGCCGCCTACAACGGCGACAAGCAGATGGTCGGCTCCCTCATCATGGAGGGCAGCAACGAGATCGGCTACACCCCGGCAACCCATATGGAGAACCTGCGCGTCGTGGGCGGGACCGTGCTGTTCAACATGCCCCAGTTCATGGTCGCCGGGGACATGGACTGCAAGGCCTGTTCCGGTTCAGGGACGGCCGCCGTCGCCGCTCAGTGGGACGGTGAGTCCCTGGCTCTGTTCGACGTCGTCTACCACCTCCCGACCCAGGACATCCACCGCCCGTCGCTGCTCAAGGTTCAGGCCGTCTACGACGCCCTGGCCGCTAAGGAGGACAGTAAGGTCACCGACCAGGTCGACTCCGCGGTGCTCTCCTCCCTGGATGAGCCGGCCGGCTCCACGCAGGCCGGTGACGCCACGGCGCGCAGCGCCTACCTGCCCAAGGGAGGCAAGGTGGCCTCCTGCCTGCTGGCGGGCCCCAAGGACTCGTTGTTCGGGACCGTGGTGATCTCTGAGGATCTGGCTCCCGGGTCGATCCTGTGCCCGATCACCTCGGAGGATCAGTCCAAGCCCTGGATGCAGCCGCTTCCCAACCGCCGCGCTCAGTTCGAGTACGGGGCCTGGCTCATCCTCACTCCCAGTGAGGACGGCTTCAAGGTCACCGGACTGGGGCACCGGAGGAGCTGACGCCCCGTGCGCGTTGTGGGGGTGCGCCGTCGATGAGACGGGGCACCCCCACAATGTCGTTGGAGAAGAGGCTCAGCCGCGCAGCCTGGCGAGCTCCTCGACGAGCTGGGGCACGACCTCGGTGACGTCGCCGACGACGCCGAAGTCGGCCATCTCGAAGATCGGGGCCTCGGAGTCGTCGCAGATGGCGACGACGGTGCCGGCCCCCTGGATGCCGCTGGTGTGGTGGACGGCCCCGGAGACGCCCAGGCCGATGTACAGGCGCGGGGAGATGGTCTCGCCGGTCTGACCGATCTGGGCGCTGCGCTCGATCCAGCCCTCATCGCAGGCCACACGGGTGGCACCGACGGCGGCGTCGAGCGGCTGGGCCAGGGAGCGGACCAGGTCGAAGTCGCCGTCCACGCCGCGGCCGCCCACGACGACGGTGCGCGCCTCGCTCAGGGCGGGGCCGGAGGCCACGGAGGTGGCCTCGCGCGAGACGAGGCGCACGGCGGCGGCCTCGGCGCTGACGGGAACCTCGAGGGGCTCGGCCGTCAGGGGCGCGCCCTCGGCCGCAGCGACCTCGGCGATCCCGGGGCGCACAGCGATGATCGGTGCATTGCCGCCCGAGGCGACGCCGGCGGTGGTGGACCAAGAGCCGGACAGGACCAGCTTGGAGGCACGCAGCTCGGTGCCGGCGGCCTCCAGGGCGGTGACGTCGGAGACGCAGGCCGAGCCGAGCACGACGGCGGCCCGCCCGGCCAGCTCCTTGCCGCGGTAGTCGGAGACGACCAGGACCGCGGCGGGCTGGACGGCGCCGACGGCCGCCACGACGGCGTCGGCCGCGGTGGCGGGCAGGTGGGCGGCCTCGCCCAGGTCGGCGGACAGCAGGCGGGTGGCTCCGGCGCCGGCCAGGGCCGCTGAGGCGGCCTGCCCCAGAGGCTGGAGGGCCAGGGCGACGACGTCGCCGCCGGTCAGCTCCCGGGCGGCGGTGAGCAGCTCCAGGCTGGGGCCGGTGGGGGCGGCCTCGGTGGTCTCGAGGTCGACGAGGACGAGCAGGGGGGCATCGAGCATGGGAATCAGCTTCTTTCGCGAGTGGTAGGAGGCGGACGGGCGGCGCGACGGCGTCCAGCGCCCCTGCCGGGACGTGGGCGGGCGCTGCGGCCGGCCGTCAGACGAGCTTGTTCTCCACGAGCCAGGTGGCGAGCTCGCGGCCCGCCTCTCCGGCGTCGGTGCGGATGATGCCGGCCTCACGGGCGGGTCGGGCCTCGTCGTCGACGACGGCGACGGCCGGCTCGGCGATCTGGAGGCCGAGCTCGGAAACATCCCAGAAGTCGATGGGCTTCTTCTTCGCGGCGCGCATGGCGGCGAAGTTGGGGTAGCGGGGCTCGTTGGCCTGGTCGGTGACGCTGACGAGCGCGGGCAGCGGCGCACTGAGGACCTCGCGGACGGTGCCCACGGTGCGGGTGACGGTTACGGCGCCGCCGTCGACCTCGAGCCGGTTGGCCAGCGTGACGGCCGGAAGGTGCAGGGCGGCGGCCAGGGCGCCGGGCAGCATGGAGGTCATGGAGTCCAGGGAGGCCATTCCGGTGACGACCAGGTCGACCTTGCCGATGCGCTCGATGGCGGCGGCCAGGACCCGGGCGGTGGTGACGACGTCGGCGCCGGCCAGGTCGTCATCGGCCACGACGACCCCGGAGTCGGCCCCCATCTGCAGGGCGCGACGCACCCCGTCCTCAGCATCCTCCGGCCCCATGGTCAGGGCGATGACCTCGCCGTCGGCCTCCTCAGCCAGGGCGACGGCGGCCTCGACGGCATTCTCGTCGAGCTCGTTGAGGACGTCCTCCTCGCCGCGCACGAGGCGACCGTCCTCGATGCGACGCTCGGACTGGACGTCAGGAACGTGCTTGATGCAGACCACGATTCTCATGGGCTCAAGGTTGCCATAACAGCGGCATCTCGCCACTGAGCGCTCAGTCACCCTGACACGGCGTCAGGACAGGGATGAAGACGACGCGATGATGACGAGGCAGTCACGGCGGGTGGATTGAACGCGACGGGGCGCACTCCCACGAGGGAGACCTCACGTCCCTTCAAGTGGTAGCAACCAGCGGCCGCCAGGACAATGGGCCCATGCCTTCGACGCCAGAGCCCGCTCCAGCACCGCGCGCCGACCTGCCCGCAGCTCCCGACCACGGGCTGGGCGTCACCCTGAACGGAGATGGCGCGGACTTCGCGGTCCACGCCCCGCATGCCACGGCCGTGGACCTGTGCCTGCTGACCATGGATGCCGACGGCGCCGTGGTGGAGGAGACCCGGATCGGGATGCACGGGCCCTCGCGGGGCCTGTGGAGCGCGCACGTCCCCGGCGTTGGTGCCGGTCAGCGCTACGGCTACCGCGCCCACGGCCCCTGGAACCCGCACGAGGGCCTGCTCTACAACCCCCGCAAGCTGCTGCTGGACCCCTACGCCCGGGCCCTGGACGGCCACGTGGACCTGGGGCCGGCCGTCTACGCCCACGAGGTCACCGATGATCTGGTCCCTGCGGCCGAGCCGTGGAGGCCCTCACGCCTGGACTCGGCCGGCAGCACCGCCGTCGGCGTGGTCACCGGCGACACCTTCCCGGTGGTTCCGGGCCCGCGCGTGCCCCGCGAGCGCACCGTCATCTACGAGGCCCATGTCAAGGGCCTGACCTACCAGCTGCCGGGCGTGCCCGAGGAGCTGCGCGGCACCTACGCGGGGCTGGCCCACTCGGTGACGGTCGAGCACCTCAAGGCCCTGGGGATCACCACGATCGAGCTGCTGCCGATCCACGCCTCGGTGAGCGAGCCCTTCCTGACCAAGCGGGGCCTGAGCAACTACTGGGGCTACTCCACGCTGAGCTACTTCGCGCCCGAGCCCTCTTACGCCACGGCCGCGGCGCGTGCGGCCGGCCCGCAGGCGGTCCTGGACGAGGTCCGCGGCATGGTCTCCATGCTCCACGAGGCCGGCCTGGAGGTCGTGCTCGACGTCGTCTACAACCACACCTGCGAGGGCGGTGTCGACGGCCCCTCCTTGAGCCTGCGCGGCCTGGACAACCTGGACTACTACCTGCACGCCCCCTACCTGCCGGCGCAGTACATGGACGTCACCGGCACCGGCAACACGGTGGACTTCCGGGCCACGGGTGCGATCCGGCTGGTTCTGGACTCGCTGCGCTACTGGGTCACCGAGGTCGGCGTCGACGGCTTCCGCTTCGACCTGGCCACCACCCTGGGGCGCCACGCCGCGGAGTTCTCACCGCGTCACCCGCTGCTCACGGCGATCGCCACGGACCCGGTGCTCAGCACCGTCAAGCTCATCAGCGAGCCCTGGGACGTGGGGCCCGGCGGCTGGCGCACCGGCCAGTTCCCCGAGCCCTTCCAGGACTGGAACGACCACTTCCGCGACACCACGCGCTCCTTCTGGCTGCATGACGCCTCGGAGATCTCCAAGGGCCGCTTGGGCTCGGACCTGCGAGACCTGGCCACGCGCCTGTCGGGCAGTGCGGACCTGTTCAGCCACGGGGAGTTCCCCGGCGGCCGCGGCCCGCTGGGCTCGGTCAACTTCGTGGCCGCGCACGACGGCTTCACCCTGCGCGACCTGGTCGTCTACGACCACAAGCACAATCTGGCCAACAAGGAGGACAACCGGGACGGCAACTCCAACAACCGCTCCTGGAACCACGGTTTCGAGGGGGACGTCGTCGAGGGCATCAACGGCGGCCCGATCGAGGTGCTGCGCCGCCGGTCGATGCGCAACCTGCTGGCCACCGTGCTGCTGAGCGCCGGGACCCCCATGCTGGTGGCCGGCGACGAGATGGGACGCACCCAGCAGGGCAACAACAACTGCTACTGCCAGGACTCCGTGCTCTCCTGGGTGGACTGGAACCTGGAGGTCTGGCAGCGTGACCTGGTCGCCACGACGCGCTTCCTCATCCACCAGCGCCACAGCCACCCGGTGGTTCGCCCCTCGCGCTTCGCGACCGGGCAGGTCCTGGACGGCGACACGATCGCGGATCTGGCCTGGTACCGGGCGGATGCCGCGCCGATGGACGGGGACTCCTGGCACGACCCGCACACTCGCGTCGTCCAGATGCTGCGCTCAGGCCACCCCTGGAACGACGACGACATGCTCGTGGTCATCAACGGCGCCCTGGACCAGGTCGATGTCGTCCTGCCCGAGGGACGCGGGACCGACTGGCACCTGGCCTGGGACTCGACCTGGGCGGTCCCCCAGCCTCACACCGCGCCCTTCTCTCAGGCACGGCGCGTGAGCCGGAGCCCCCAGGACATCCAGGCCGACGTCATCATCGAGACGGACGACTCCGGTGAGGTCAAGGAGGTCAGGACCATGGCCGCCGAACCCGAGGGCCACACCGCCGAGAGCCTCACGGACTGCCATCACGACCGGCCGGGCGACACGACGATGCTGGAGGCGCTGTCCCTGCGGATCTACTTCTCCGGCGAACTGCTGGAGACCCTCAAGGCGGGTCCCCAGACCGAACAGACCGAGGCGGTCGGTGCCAGCTAGGGCTTGCCGCACCAGACAGCTGATTCGGCATAGGCTGGTGCCCGATGCTGACGTTTCCTCCCCCTGTTGAACGCGCCTGGGACCGTCTGCGGCCGGACCCGGTAGGACTGGTCCTGGGCTCAGTGTTCTTCGTCCTGGCACTGACACCGTCGCTCATCCCCCGCGACATCCTCTTCCAGGGGGTGGCCTGCGGGCTGTGCGCGGCAACCGGTTACCTCGTCGGCGTCTGGTTGTCGTGGAACTGGCGTACCTGGGTGAGCAAGGTGGTGCAGATCCTATGGGAGGCCGGTGACAGAAGTCTGCCGCCCTGGGTGCCTCGCTGGAGGCGACGGATGGAGATCACGCTGAGCGTCATCGTGGTTCTGGTACTCAACGCGATCCTGCTGCAGGCGGTCCACTGGCAGCAGCAGGTGGCCTCTCTGACTGACTACCGCGCCTACACGCCCGCGCAATACCTGTTGGTCTTCCCCGTGGGCTTCAGCATCTGGATGGCCCTGGTCATGGTGGGGCGCGGCTTCCTGCACCTGGAGGCCTGGCTGAAGCGGCACCTTCCTCAGCGACTGCCACTGCCAGTGCGCTCGGTATCCTCCTGGATCATCGTGCTCGTGCTGGTATTCACGCTGGTGAACCAGGCAATACCGGGCATCATCATCCGGGGCGCGGAGTCGGCCTTCTCCGTGCGCAACAGCGCGGATCCGCCTTCAACGCCGCGGCCGACGGCGGCCGAGCGCTCAGGCTCGCCGGAGTCACTCGTGGCGTGGGAGTCCCTGGGGGCCTATGGCAAGCGTTTTGTGGGCCGGGGCCTGAACGCGCAGGGCATTGAGAAGGTAACCTCCCGGCCGGCCAGTGAGCCGATCCGCGTCTACGCCGGGTTGGAGAGCGCGGGAAGTGACCAGGCACGGGCCGCACTCGTCGTCGAAGAGTTGAAGCGCACCGGAGCGGCCTCCCGCTCGGCGATCATGATCGCCCCGACGACAGGTACCGGATGGGTAGACCCGGTGGCGGCTCTGTCGCTGGAGGTGCTCTACAACGGCGATACGGCGATCGCGGCCGCCCAGTACTCCTACCTGCCCTCAGGCGTGCAGTTCATCGCCGACACCGACAAGGCCCGGGCCTCTGGCAAGGCGCTGGTGACGGCTGTCGTGGCCTGGTGGAAGACGCTTCCGGAAGACGACCGGCCCCGGCTCCTGCTGTATGGGGAGTCGATGGGAGTGCTGGCCGGTGAGGCTGCCTTCGACAACTTGGGCGATGTCCTGGACTCGGTCGACGGCGTCCTGTGGGTGGGCCCGCCCAACTCCTCGCGGCTGTGGCAAGACCTGGTGACACGACGCGATCCGGGCACGAGCGAGGTGGACCCCAGCTACTCGGCTGGCCTGACGGTGCGCTTCGCCCAGGATCAAGCGGATATGGAGGCATTCGCCGGCGACACCACCTGGGGGGACCAGAGGATTCTCTATATCCAGCATGCGAGCGACCCGGTGGTGTGGTGGTCACCGAGGCTCATCCGTCGGACTCCGGACTGGTTACGGGAGCAGCCTGGGAAGGATCGCTCCCCCACGATGCGATGGATGCCCTACATCACCTTCTTCCAAGTGAGCGCGGACCTGCCGCGGGCGATGAACGTGCCTGCTGGGCACGGGCACCGCTATGGTGCCGAGATCCTCGATGGGTTGGTCCTGGTCAGTCATGACAGCTCTTTCACTCCCGAGCGCGTCGCCCAGGCCCGCCAGGAGCTGGAGCGCGCCTTGGCCACCCAGCCCGCCGATGACTGAGGCGGGGCGGGCCGCCGTCAGCCTGCCGCCGCAGCGCACCCCCTAGGATGAGGGCATGACTCAGACCCCCACCGCGGCCGAGGAGGCCCTGGCCAACGCCACCAATGACGCCTCCCTGGCCCGATCCATCGCCCGCTCCGCCGAGATCGAGGCCGATATCGCCGTCAACCCCGGCCGCTACCGGATGTTCACCGGGGTCCGCCCCACCGGGAACATGCACCTGGGCCACTACTTCGGCACCATGCACTCCTGGAAGACGATCCAGGACGCGGGCGTGGAGACCTGGATCCTCGTGGCCGACTACCAGGTCATCACCGACCGCGACGGCGTGGGCCCCATTCGCGAGCGGGTCCTGTCCCTGGTCACCGATGCCCTGGCGGTGGGCGTGGACCCGCAGCGCTCGACGATCTTCGCCCACTCGGCGGTCCCCGCCCAGAATCAGCTGATGCTGCCCTTCCTGTCCCTGGTCACCGAGTCCGAGCTCCACCGCAACCCCACGGTGAAGTCTGAGCTGGAGGCCACCGACGGGCGGGCCATGAGCGGCCTGATGCTCACCTACCCGGTTCACCAGGCCACCGACATCCTCTTCTGCCAGGCCAACCTCGTGCCCGTCGGCAAGGATCAGCTCCCCCACCTGGAGCAGGCCCGGCTCATCGCCCAGCGCTTCGACAAGCGCTACGGGCGGGCGGTCAAGGACCACCCGGTCTTCCGCCGTCCCGAGGCGCTGCTCAGCCAGGCCCCGATGCTGCTGGGCCTGGACGGGGAGAAGATGAGCAAGTCGCGCCACAACACGATCGAGCTGCGCATGAGCGCCGATGAGACCGCCAAGGCCCTCAAGAAGGCCAAGACGGACTCCGAGCGCGTCATCACCTACGACCCGGCCAACCGGCCGGAGGTCTCCAACCTGTTGATGCTGGCCTCCCTGTGCGGGGCGGGCGCTCCCGAGGAGATCGCCGAGCGCATCGGCGACGGCGGAGCGGGCACGCTCAAGAAGGTCACCACGGAGGCCGTCAACGAGTTCTTCTCCCCCATTCGGGCCCGTCGCGCCGAGCTGGCGGCCAACGAGGACTACCTCCTGGAGGTCCTGGGGCAGGGCAACGCCCGGGCCAACGAGGTCGCCAACCGGACGCTCGACGACGTCCGCACCGCCATGCAGATGAACTACTGAGGGCCTGCCGGCCGCTGAGTCGGCCCGCACACCCACCTCGATCGGCCCGGTTCGCGACGCGCGTACCGGGCCGACCCGCGTCCTGCGAGCCGGCATGTGACTCAGGTCGTTTCTCACCGTACTCTTGCTCTTGTGACTCCGAACACGACGCCGAAGGCCGGCAAGAAGCAGTCCACCCGTCCCTCCAAGTCCTCTGCCGCTCCCACCGACGCACCCGCTCAGGGCACCGGGACGCAGACCGCGCCGTCGGGGTCGTCCGCGGCCTGCGCGGCACCGCAGCCGGCCCCGTTCTCGTTGATCGGCCGGATCCCGGTCACCGAGGTCTTCCCCGTCGTCGAGGACGGGCGCTGGCCGGCCAAGGCCGTCGTCGGCGAGGTCATTCCGATCCGCGCCACCGTCTTCCGCGAGGGGCACGACCGCTTCGGCGCCACCGCGGTCCTGGTGCGTCCTGACGGCAGCGACGGCCCCAGCGCCCGCATGCACGACATCGCCCCGGGGCTGGACCGTTATGAGGCCTCCGTGGCGCCCGACGCCCCCGGGGACTGGCGCTTCCGCGTCGAGGGCTGGTCGGACCCGTACGCCACCTGGAGCCACGACGCCGGCATCAAGGTGCCCGCCGGCATCGACGTCGAGCTCATGCTGGAGGAGGGCGCCCGCGTCCTGGACCGGGCGGTGGCCGTTGAGGGGCGCGACGAGGAGGGAGTCAAGGCCCTCAACGACGCCGTGTGGATCATGCGCGACCCCGCCAACCCCGTGGCCGACCGCCTGGCTGCGGGCATGTCGGACTCGGTCCAGGCCGCCCTGGAGCGCCTGCCGCTGCGCGACTACGTCTCGCCCTCCGCCGAGTACCCCCTCCAGGTGGACCGCGAGCGCGCCCTGACCGGCTCCTGGTATGAGATCTTCCCGCGCTCGCTGGGCTCGGGGGCCGGTGAGGACGGCACCTGGCACTCGGGGACGCTGCGCAGCGCGACCGAGCGACTGGACCGCATCGCGGCCATGGGCTTCGACGTCCTCTACCTCACGCCCATCTCCCCCATCGGCCTGACCAACCGCAAGGGCCGCAACAACACCCTGACGGCGCGTCCCGGCGACCCCGGCTCCCCTTACGGCATCGGCTCCCCCGACGGCGGACACGACGCCATCCACCCCGACCTGGGCACCTTCGAGGACTTCGACGCCCTGGTGGCGCGCTCGCGCGAGCTGGGCATGGAGGTGGCCCTGGACCTGGCGCTCCAGTGCTCGCCGGACCACCCATGGGTGGCCGAGCACCCCGAGTGGTTCACGGTCCTGGCCGACGGCTCGATCGCCTACGCCGAGAACCCGCCCAAGAAGTACCAGGACATCTACCCGCTCAACTTCGACAACGACCCCGAGGGCATCTACCAGGCGATCCTGGAGGTCGTGCGCACCTGGATCGCGCACGGGGTGACGATCTTCCGGGTGGACAACCCCCACACCAAGCCCCTGCCCTTCTGGCAGCGGCTCATCGCCGAGATCCACGCCGAGTCCCCCGAGGTGCTGTTCCTGGCCGAGGCTTTCACCCGCCCCGCCATGATGCGCACCCTGGGCATGATCGGCTTCCACCAGTCCTACACCTACTTCGCCTGGCGCAACACCAAGGACGAGCTCATCGAGTACATGATGGAGCTCAGCAAGGACACCGCCCACCTGCTGCGCCCGGCCTTCTGGCCCACGACGCACGACATCCTCACCCCCTTCATGACCAACGGGAAGGTGCCGGCCTTCAAGCTGCGCGCCGTCCTGGCGGCCACGCTCAGCCCGACCTGGGGCATCTACTCGGGCTACGAGCTGGCCGAGTCCACACCGCGCCCGGGCTACGAGGAGCAGATCGACAACGAGAAGTACGAGTACAAGCCGCGCGACTTCGCCACCGCTCGCCGCAACGGCATCGAGGACCTCCTCACACGCCTCAACGCCGCCCGGGCCGCTCACCCGGCGCTGCGTCAGCTGCGGGACATCTACTTCCACCCCACCAGCGACGACCAGATCCTCGCCTACTCCAAGCGGGTGGACGCCTTCCACAGCCCCACGGGCAGGGACGACGTCGTCCTGACGGTGGTCAACCTCGACCCGCACGGGGCGAGGGCCGGCGAGGTCTACCTCAACCTGGAGGCCCTGGGCCTGCCGGGCTGGGTGGACGCCTCTCGCCCGGTGGTCAGGGTGACCGACGCGCTCACCGGAGACTCCTACGAGTGGTCGGGGCAGAACTATGTGCGCCTCGACCCCTTCGCCGGGCAGGTCGCCCACGTCTTCTCCGTGGAGCCGCTGTGAGCACCGATCCGATGAGTACTGCCCCGGTGCCCCCCGGCAGCGAGACTCCAACCGCGGCGCCGGGGGGAGCCTTCGGCCAGCCCGCGGCGGGCGTGCCCGTCACGGCGCCCGTGGCGGCCCAGATGTCGGCGATCCCCACCCCCAGCAGCGGGATCCCCATGCCGCTGGCGGTGGCCCCGCCGATCCCCGGGGTGCCGGCCCTGCCGGCCCAGGCCCGCCCCGGCCTGAGCCCGGACCCCGAGTGGTTCCGCACGGCGGTCTTCTACGAGGCGCTGCTGCGTTCCTTCGCCGACTCCGACGGCGACGGCATCGGAGACCTGCGCGGGCTCATCTCCCGCCTGGACTACCTGGCGTGGCTGGGCGTGGACTGCGTGTGGATCCCGCCGTTCTACCCCTCGCCCGTGCGCGACGGCGGCTACGACATCTCCGACTACACGGCCATCGACCCGCGCTACGGGACGATGGAGGACTTCCGCGAGCTGGTCCACCAGGCCCACCAGCGCGGAATCCGCATCATCATCGACATGGTCGTCAACCACACCTCGGACGCCCACCCCTGGTTCCAGGCCTCCCGCTCGGACCCGGAGGGCCCTTACGGGGACTTCTACGTGTGGGCCGACGACGACTCCGGCTACGACGACGCCCGCATCATCTTCGTGGACACCGAGGAGTCCAACTGGGCCTACGACGTCGAGCGCGGCCAGTTCTACTGGCACCGCTTCTTCTCCCACCAGCCCGACCTCAACTACCGCAACCCGGCGGTCATCGAGGCGATCCACGACGTCATCCGCTTCTGGGCGCGCACCGGGGTGGACGGCTTCCGCCTCGACGCCATCCCCTACCTGACCGAGTCGGAGGGCACCAACTGCGAGAACCTGGCCGGCACCCACGAGATCATCGCCGGGATCCATCAGATGCTCGACCGGGAGTTCCCCGGGACCATCACGCTGGCCGAGGCCAACCAGTGGCCCGAGGACGTCGTGGAGTACTTCGGCACCGAGGAGGCGCCCGAGTGCACCATGTGCTTCCACTTCCCGGTCATGCCGCGCATCTTCTACGCACTGCGGCAGGGCTCGGCCTCGGCCATCCGCTGGGTGCTGGAGAAGACCCCCGACATCCCCGCCCACGGGCAGTGGGGGACCTTCCTGCGCAACCACGATGAGCTGACCCTGGAGATGGTCACCGACGCCGAGCGCGACCAGATGTACGCCTGGTACGCCCCTGAGGAGCGCATGCGCGCCAACATCGGGATCCGGCGCCGCCTGGCCCCGCTCCTGGACGCCTCGCGCGCCGAGGTGGAGCTGGCCTACGCCCTGCTCCTGTCGCTGCCGGGCAGCCCCTGTCTCTACTACGGCGACGAGATCGGCATGGGCGAGAACATCTGGCTGGAGGACCGCGACGCCGTGCGCACCCCCATGCAGTGGGACGACTCCCCCAACATGGGCTTCTCCTCAGTGGTCGACCCGGGCGCCCTGACGCTTCCGCTCATCCAGGCCCCCGGCTACGCGCACCTGACGGTCGCCACCGAGATGGCCCGGCCCGACTCGCTGCTGCAGTTCACCCGGCGGATCCTGCACCTGCGCCGCGCCCACCCCGTGCTGGGACGCGGAGGCTTCCTCCTGCGCCCCACCAGCGACGACGCCGTCCTGGCGCACACGCGCTGCGACGACCCCTCGGCGCCGGAGGGGGAGAGCCTCCTGTGCGTCGCCAACCTCTCGGCCACCCCCCGGTCGGTGACGATCGAGGTTCCCGAGCTGGCTGGCAGGGGCACCACGGACCTGTTCGGGGGCTGCGCCTTCCCGCCCGTTGACGAGCGCGGCCGCCTCACCCTGACGCTGGGAGCGCGCGGATACTACTGGCTGTCCGTTGACCGGACTGAGCCCGACGACGCCCCCCAGGACGACCACGACAACCACCCGACCGAGGAAGTCTGATGCACAACGAACCGATCTCCGCCGCACCGCAGCCCGCCACCGTGCCAGCACAGTCCCTGCGCAGCACCCAGGCCCCGTCGACCTGGCCCACCAATGCCGAGATCCTCGCTGCGCTGGAACCGTGGATGCTCCAACGGCGCTGGTTCCCGCTCAAGGGGGACGCCGCACCGCCCCTGGGCTCCCTGCGCGTGATCGCAACCTGGGAGCCGGAGGAGGGGGTGCGAGACCTCGTCATCGCCGCCCTACGGGGCAACCAGGCCGAGACCGGTCACCGCGACGGGATGGTGCTGCTGCACGTGCCAGTGGTCCTGGAGTCCGCCGAGGCGCTCGACTCCTTCGCCACCCCCGGTGAGGCACCCGGCAACCACGGCCTGCTGGTGACCACCGGCTCTCAGGGGTCACCCACGCAGGTGGCGCTCGTCGACGGCGCCCACCACCCGGCCTTCTGGCGGGCCTGGGCCCTGAGCACGCTGAAGGCGGGCACCGTCCTGAGCGAGGCCGGAGCCCTGGCCATCGCCCAGCGGGCGCCGAGGCTGCGGGTGACCACCGGGGAGCAGTCCAACACCTCCGTCATCCTGCCGGCCCCTTCCGACCCCGCCGAGGCTCTTGGGGAGCAGGACGCCGCCACCGGTGACCTCATCGTCAAGCTCCTGCGGGTCCTGGAGCACGGGCGCAATCCCGACGTGGAGCTGTCGGTGGCCCTGGCCCGCAGCGGCTGGGACCGGGTGCCCACGCCGGTGGCCTGGTCCACCATGACCTGGACGCGCATGGGCGGCTGCGGCCAGCCCGCCCTGGAGCAGTCCACCGACTCGGCCGTGGCCTGCAGCTTCGTCCCCCGCGCCGACGACGGCTTCGAGCTGTTCTGCTCACTGGCCTCCACCGACGACGTCGACGGACCGGTGCGGGCCCGCGCCGTGGAGCTGGCCCGGGATCTGGGACGCACGACCGCGCAGATGCACCACCACCTGGCCGCCTCCCTGGGCACGAGCCGGCCGCCAACGCCGACCGAGCTCGCCGCCTCCCTGCGCAAGCGCGCCCGGTGGGCGCTGGAGGAGGTGCCCGAGCTCTCCGGGCACATCCGGGCCCTGGAGCTCAAGGTGGAGCAGACCATGGAGCGGCTCGAGGCGCTCCAGGCCCTGGAGCCGGCCACCCGCATCCACGGCGACTACCACCTGGGGCAGGTGCTTCACGAGATCGGCGGCCAGCAGCGCTGGTACGTCCTGGACTTCGAGGGCGAGCCCCTGCGCCCCCTGGCCCAGCGCTCCGACCCCGACCTGCCGGCCCGGGACGTGGCCGGCATGCTGCGCTCCTTCGACTACGCCGCCGCCGTGGGCAAGGCACCCCACCCCGATTGGCTCCCCGCCGTGCGCTCCGCCTTCGAGGAGGGCTACCGCCTGGGACGCCAGGAGACCGGCTCTCTCGCCCCGTCGCCAGCGGCATCCGGCGACCAGGAGCAGGCCGAGGCCTCGTACCAGACGGTCCTGACCTGCCTGGAGCTGGACAAGGCCCTCTACGAGGCCGTCTACGAGGCCCGTAACCGTCCCGACTGGCTGGGCATCCCCATGGCGGGGATCGAGTCGGTCCTGTCCAAGCACGCGGAGGGCTGAGCACGCGACGATCCTCCATCCCCCTCATCCCCATCGGTCCGACGTCCAAAAGCACCCGTTAATCACCAACGCATGGAAGAGTTGCTGTATGAGCGCCAACACACCTGAGAAGGACCTCGCCCCTGTCCCTGTGGACCCCTGGATTCTGGCTGACGTCGCCTACGCGCGCTACCACGACCCGCACGAGGTCCTGGGCGCCCACGTCGGCGAGAACGGAGTCACCATCCGCACGGTCCGTCACCTGGCCGACGACGTCGTCGTCGTCACCAAGGACGGCACCCACCCGGCCACTCATGAGCAGGACGGCGTGTGGGTGGCGGTCCTGCCCGGCCAGGAGATCCCCGACTACCGCATCAAGGTCACCTACGGCGACGAGACCACCACCGTCGACGACCCCTACCGCTACATGCCGACCCTGGGTGAGATGGACACCTACCTCATTTCCGAGGGCCGCCACGAGGAGCTGTGGGAGGTCCTGGGCGCCCACGTCAAGCGCTACGACGGCCCCATGGGTGAGGTCGAGGGAACCGCCTTCGCCGTGTGGGCCCCCAACGCCCGCGCCGTGCGCGTCGTCGGCGACTTCAACTACTGGGACGGCACCGCCACCGCCATGCGCTCCCTGGGCTCATCGGGAGTGTGGGAGCTGTTCGTGCCCGGCGTGGGGGTCGGTGCGCGCTACAAGTTCGAGCTCTGCTTCGCCGACGGCTCCTGGCACCAGAAGGCCGACCCGATGGCCCGCGCCACCGAGGTCCCCCCGGCCACCGCCTCGGTGGTCACCGACCAGTTCCACCAGTGGGAGGACCAGGAGTGGATGGCCAAGCGCGCCACCACCGACCCCCACAGCGGGCCGATGAGCATCTACGAGGTCCACGTCGGCTCGTGGCGCCAGGGACTGGGCTTCCGCGGCCTGGCCGAGGAGCTGGTCCCCTACGTCAAGGAGGCCGGCTTCACCCACGTGGAGTTCCTGCCGGTGGCCGAGCACCCCTTCGGCGGCTCCTGGGGCTACCAGGTCACCAGCTACTACGCGCCCACCTCGCGCTTCGGCACCCCGGACGACTTCCGCTACCTGGTGGACCAGCTCCACCAGGCCGGCATCGGCGTCATTCTGGACTGGGTGCCGGCCCACTTCCCCAAGGACGAGTGGGCCCTGGCCCGCTTCGACGGCACCCCGCTGTACGAGGACCCCGACCCGCAGCGCGGCGAGCACCCCGACTGGGGCACCTACGTGTTCAACTTCGGACGCAACGAGGTGCGCAACTTCCTGGTCGCCAACGCCCTGTACTGGCTCCAGGAGTTCCACGCCGACGGTCTGCGCGTCGACGCCGTGGCCTCCATGCTCTACCTGGACTACTCGCGCCAGGACGGCCAGTGGCATCCCAACCAGTTCGGCGGCCGCGAGAACCTGGAGGCCATCAGCTTCCTGCAGGAGGCCACCGCCACCGCCTACCGCAAGAACCCCGGCATCATCATGGCCGCCGAGGAGTCCACGGCGTGGCCGGGCGTCACCGCCCCCACCGAGTACGGCGGCCTGGGCTTCGGACTGAAGTGGAACATGGGGTGGATGAACGACACCCTGCGCTACCTGGCGGAGGACCCCGTCAACCGCCGCTACCACCACGGAGAGCTGACCTTCTCCCTCGTCTACGCCTTCTCCGAGCAGTTCATCCTGCCGCTGAGCCACGATGAGGTCGTCCACGGCAAGGGCTCCCTGCTGTCCAAGATGCCCGGCGACCCCTGGCAGGAGCTGGCGGGCCTGCGCGCCCTGTACGCCTACCAGTGGTCCCACCCCGGCAAGCAGCTGCTGTTCATGGGCCAGGAGTTCGGTCAGGGAACCGAGTGGAACGCCGATACCTCCCTGGACTGGTGGATCCTGGACGACCCCGGCCACCAGGGGCTGCTCGCCCTGGTCAGCGACCTCAACCGCCTCTACCTGAGCTCGCCGGCCCTGTGGTCGGAGGACTTCTCCCACCGAGGATTCGAGTGGATCGAGGCCGGCGACGGCGACCACAACGTCCTGTCCTACCTTCGCAAGGGGACCGACGCCGACGGGCGGGCCGACCTGATGGTCTGCATCATCAACTTCGCCGGCACCCCGCACGAGGGCTACCGGGTGGGCCTGCCCTTCGCCGGGGACTGGGAGGAGGTCCTCAACACCGACTCCGAGGACTACGGCGGCTCCGGCGTGGGCAACCTGGGCCGGGTCGAGGCCGAGGACCTGCCCTGGAACGGGCGCCCTGCCTCGGTGCGCCTGCGGGTCCCCCCGATGGGAGCGGTCTTCCTGCGTCCGGCTCAGGACTGACCCGGGCTGACACCACGCGCCGCGGTGGGGTGAGGGGCATGGACCTCTCGCCCCGCCGCGGCCTGTTGCTCGCCACGTCATCAGAACTGTGAACTCGGCCCACCACTATCGCCTATGAGCGGGTAGTCTGGGCCCTGTCTCGCACAGGCGCTCGGCCTCCGGTGCCATGTTCCCTTGCGCGCTCCGGTCGGCCCGGCCCCGTCGATGTACGATGTTTCAGTCCGCTGCAAAACTCTTGCAGTCGGCGACCACGATGCCTGACAAGGGAAGAAGAATGACACAGAAGCTGGTCACGAGCGCCCCCGCGCAGGTGCGCGCCGTATCCGGTCGACCCGAGACCGCAGCCACCCTCATGGAGGTCTGGCAGGGCCTGTCCGCCGCCGTCGTCGACACCATCGCGGACGACTGGTACGCCACCGAGCAGAAGTACAGCGCCGGGCGCCAGGAGCACTACTTCTCCGCCGAGTTCCTCATGGGTCGCGCCCTGCTCAACAACCTCTCCAACCTGGGGATGATCGATGAGGCGCGCGAGGCCGTCGGCTCCTTCGGCGTCAGCCTCAGCGACGTCCTGGAGCAGGAGCCCGACGCCGCCCTGGGCAACGGCGGTCTGGGCCGCCTGGCCGCCTGCTTCCTCGACTCCTGCGCCACCCTCGACCTGCCGGTCAACGGCTTCGGCATCCTCTACCGCTACGGGCTGTTCAAGCAGCTCTTCGAGGACGGCTTCCAGACCGAGCACCCCGACCCCTGGATGGAGGAGGGCTACCCCTTCGTCATCCGCCACGAGGAGGCCCAGCGCCTGGTCCACTACCAGGACATGACCGTGCGTGCCATCCCCTACGACATGCCCATCACCGGCTACGGCACCAAGAACGTGGGGACTCTGCGCCTGTGGAAGGCCGAGCCGCTCGAGGAGTTCGACTACGACGCCTTCAACTCCCAGCGCTTCACCGAGGCCATCGTCGAGCGCGAGCGCACCTCGGACATCTCCCGTGTCCTCTACCCCAACGACACCACCTACGAGGGCAAGGTCCTGCGGGTGCGCCAGCAGTACTTCTTCTGCTCCGCCTCCCTGCAGCAGATCGTTGAGAACTACGTCAGCCACCACGGTGAGGACCTGACCGGCTTCGCCGACTACAACGCCATCCAGCTCAATGACACCCACCCGGTGCTCGCCATCCCCGAGCTGATGCGCATCCTCCTGGACGAGCACCGTCTGGGCTGGGAGGAGGCCTGGGAGGTGGTCACCAAGACCTTCGCCTACACCAACCACACGGTGCTGGCCGAGGCCCTGGAGACCTGGGAGATCTCCATCTTCGACCGTCTCTTCCCGCGCATCACCGAGATCGTCCGCGAGATCGACCGCCGCTTCCGCATGGAGATGGCCGAGCGAGGCCTGGAGCAGGGCACCATCGACTACATGGCCCCCATCTCCGGGGACAAGGTGCGCATGGCCTGGATCGCCTGCTACGCCTCCTACTCCATCAACGGCGTCGCCGCGCTGCACACCGAGATCATCAAGCGCGAGACCCTGGGCGAGTGGCACGCCATCTGGCCCGAGCGCTTCAACAACAAGACCAACGGCGTCACCCCGCGCCGCTGGCTGCGCCAGTGCAACCCGCGCCTGTCGGCGCTCCTGGACGAGGTCACCGGCTCGGACACCTGGGTCAAGGACCTGTCCGTCCTGGCCGAGCACACCGACTCCGTGGACGAGTCCGTCTACGACCGCCTGGCGGAGATCAAGCACGCCAACAAGGTGGACTTCGCCGCCTGGATCGCCCAGCGCGAGGGGATCGAGATCGACCCGGAGGCCATCTTCGACGTCCAGATCAAGCGCCTCCACGAGTACAAGCGCCAGCTGCTCAACGCCATCTACATCCTGGACCTCTACTTCCGCATGAAGCAGGACCCGAGCCTGCAGGTCCCCAAGCGGGTCTTCATCTTCGGGGCCAAGGCCGCTCCCGGGTACATCCGGGCCAAGGGCGTCATCAAGCTCATCAACGCCATCGCCGACCTGGTCAACAACGACCCCGTGGTCTCCAAGACCATCAAGGTCGTCTTCGTCCACAACTACAACGTCTCCCCGGCCGAGCACATCATCCCGGCCGCCGACGTCTCCGAGCAGATCTCCATGGCCGGCAAGGAGGCCTCGGGTACCTCCAACATGAAGTTCATGATGAACGGGGCCCTGACCCTGGGCACGCTCGACGGCGCCAACGTGGAGATCCTGGAGGCGGTCGGTGACGACAACGCCTACATCTTCGGCGCCACCGAGGACGAGCTGCCCGCCCTGCGTGAGAGCTACGACCCCGTGTGGCACTACGAGAACGTCCCCGGTCTCAAGCGCGTCCTGGACGCCTTCACCGACGGCACCCTGGACGACAACGGCTCGGGCTGGTTCGCCGACCTGCGCCGCAGCCTGCTCGAGGCCTCCTACGAGCCGGCCGACGTCTACTACGTCCTGGGCGACTTCGCCTCCTACCGCGAGACCAAGGACGCCATGGCGGCCGACTATGCCGATGCCCGCGCCTGGCAGCGCAAGGCCTGGGTGAACATCACCCGCTCGGGCCGCTTCTCCTCCGACCGCACCATCAGCGACTACGCCCGCGAGGTCTGGAAGATCGACCCCGAGCCCATCGCCTGATCGTCACGGCATGAGCGAGCGCCCCTCACCGGTTGCGGTGAGGGGCGCTCGCTCATGCGCTGGGTGAGCCGAGAACGCCCGGCAGGGCTGTTCGTCGTGGCTCAGTAGAGCATGGTGGCCAGGCGGCGGCGGGCCTGGGCGACCTCTGGGGAGGTGGAGCCGATGACCTCGAAGAGCTCGAGCAGCCGCAGCCGGGCCTCCTCCCGTTCCTCCCCCGCGTGGGTGCGCACGGCCTCCAGCGCCCGGCCGAGCGCGGCGTTGACATCCCCCAGGGCCAGGGCGGCGTCGGCACCGGCCAGGGCGGCGGCCAGATCCGTGGGCGCGGCGTCGGCCGCCGCAAGGAGCTCGTGAGGGTCCTGGCCGTCCAGGCGGGCCATGAGACGCACCTGGTTGCGGGCCACCTTGAGGTCGTCGTCGCCCGGGTTCTGGGCGATGGCGTGGGTGTAGACCTCCTCGGCGGCGGCGAAGTCCCCGGCCTCGATGGCCTCGCGGGCGGCCCGCTCGACCTCGGTCTCCTCAGGCTCTGCCTCAGCAGTGCCGGCGCCGGCTGCGCCGTCGACGGCGATGGTGCCGCTGACACCGTTGGCGGCCGCCACCTCCAGCAGCTGGTCGATGACGGAGCGCAGCTGCTCCTGGGGCACCGCCCCCTGGAACATCGGCACCGGCTGGCCCGCGATGAGGGCCACCACCGTGGGGACGGCCTGAGCCTGGAGGGCCTGGGCGACCTCCGGGGCCGTATCCACGTTGACGCGCGCCAGCTGGAAACGGCCGGAGTACTGATCGGCGAGCTGCTCCAGGACGGTGGCGAGGTCGGCACTGGCCTGGCTGCGCGGGCTGTGCAGGACGACGATGACAGGCACCTGGGTGGAGACCTCGGCGACGTCACGCAGGGTGGAGGCGTCGACGTCGACCACGAGCGGCACCGGCAGACCAGAACCGGTAGTTCCGGCGGGGTGGTCCCCGGTGGCGGGGCTCGGGGTGGCGCCGGAAGAGCCGGCCGGCTTGGTGGCGGGGGCGAGACTGGACAGGTCGACGGCGCCGAACATGCTCATAGCAGCTCTGCCTTCCTCGGGCCGCGGCCCGATTGCTTCATGGATCTGGGTCTTTCGGTGTTCGTGAGCGCCGGCGCTACCGCCGGGCCTCACGCTGCGCACCGGCCTGGGCGCGCCAGCGGCCCGACTCCGAGCAGTCACGGAGCCGGGCCGGGGACCGGAGGCGGTCAGGACGGCTTGGCCGACGCCGACGCCGTGGGGGCCGGCGTCTTGGAGTCGTCCCGGTCCACCTTCATCAGCGCCGTCTCGGCGCCCAGAACAGTCACCTTCCCGCCGCTTCCCTCCTTGGGGATGGAGAAGGCGACCATGGAGTCGTAGGTGGCGGTCACGGTACCGACGATCTTCTGGTTGCCACCCATGTGGGCGGCAATGTCACCCTGCAGGGTGAGGTCGGAGCCGTCAACGGTGCGCTTGTAGACCACCGTGTAGGTCAGGGTGGTGAAGACCAGCGCCCCGCCGTCCCCCTCCTCCAGCTGCAGGCCCTGGAACCCGTCCTGTCCGGGGACCGCTGTCACGGTGACCTCACCCAAGTTGCTCAGGTCGGTCTTTCGGGCGTCCTGGACCTTCTGACGCAGGCTGTCGTCAGGGAAGGCCTTGCCGTTCTCGCCGTCAGGATGGTTGAGCGCATCGACGTAGGAGTCGAGAGCCGCCTTGGGGGTGACGACCAGCCCGGTGGACTCGGCCGTCACCTGCTTGGCGTGCTGGGCCGACTGCTTAGTCAGCACGGGAATGCTCGCCTGCGCGGCGAAACCCTGCACCCAGGCCCACACCTTGAACTGGTCCCGGGCCGAGCCCTGCTCCAGGGAGATGATCGAGACGCTCTTGTCGCTCTCCGAGGCGACGGCTGCGTTGCGGGGGAAGCCGACGGTCTGCCCCACTCCCCCGCCCTGGATCTTGGTGTTCATGGTGTGAATGACGGAGCCGTTTCCGCTGGCGGAGGCGGTGGCGTACTCGGCAGCGCGGATCCGCGCCGCCGGACCGGACATGACCTCCTTGAGCTTGTCCGCGTTCTTCTCCTTGTCCGCCGCGGCCAGACCGGTCTGGACGCGCTGGAGAATCTCCTCGAGCTGCTTGTCGTTGAGGACGGGCTCGGCGATCGGCGTGCCGGAGGCCACAGTCTCAGCAGTCTTGGGCTGAGACCGCGAGCAGGCGGCCAGGCTCAGGGCGATGGCGGAGGCACCGCCTGCGCTCAGAAAGGCTCGACGGGTGGACATCATGCGCGCTCCTGGTTGTCGGGGTCCGCGGTGGGGTCTGGCTCACTGAGGGGCTCGGCGTCAACTGCCTGGATGACGGCGGGGTCGGCCTGCGGAGGCAGCTCGACGCCGTCGGAGTAGGAGGGCCAGGACACAGTGGTCGACGTCGCAGAGGAGTCCCCGAAACCGCTCGGGGAGAAGGTGGGCCCGTGCGCCGGCTCGACCTCCTGCTCACTCCAGCTCAGCGACGCGTCACTCACCTCCGGCTGGGCGAATCCGGTCGGCATCTGGAGACCGGGTTCCTGCGACGGTTCCGAGGGTGCCGCGTCCTGGAACTCGGCGGTGTCAGTCTCAAAGGTCTGCGCATCGCTGCCACCCGCCACGTGGCTGGTGTGGTGCTCCGGCGGCGCGAAGCGGGAGTGATCCGGGGCGCCGGTGGGCTGCTCTGCGACCTGGTCCACGCCCACGCCCACGGCCATGTGGCCCGCGCCGGCGGCACCGCCGGCGACATCACTGAGAGCCGGGGGGTTGGAGTAGGCCGACGAGTCGGGGACGTTGGCGACATCCGAGGTGATGGTGAGCGCCTCGCCGTCCTGGAGGCCCTCCGGCTCCCGGGCGGCCCGGTGCTGCTGGGTGGCGGCCTCGTCAAGACCGGGGACGACCGACGCGCCTCGGGCAAGCCCGGCAACCGCATGGTCGCCCTGCCCGCCGTGGCCCTCACCGTAGGCGGCGGCTCTGTCACCGAACCCGCTTCCGGGGCCGGCACTGAGCCCGGCGGCGGGGCCGTAGTCGTAGCCCTCAGCCGGGAGCGCCTCAGGCATCTGGGAGGCGGCGGGTGCCTCAACGCCGTCGAGGTAGACACGCCCGGTGCGCGGGTCGGTCCAGGGCTCGCCCGAGGCCTCGGCGCGCTCCTTGTCCCGCAGCTCTCGCCGGGTCAGCCGTCGGTCGGGATCGTCCACCTGGGGGATGCCCTCGGTGGAGACCGAGTCGGCGTTGGCGATACGGGCCGCCCGCTCGGCCGAACGGGTACGCCGATCGACGTTGGCGCGGCGCAGCTGGAGGTCGATGAAGAACAGGAAGGCTCCTACGAGCACGAAGACACTGCCCAGAATCAGTCCCCCGTAGAAGTACCAGGGCGTCTCCACCTGGCGCTTCCAGCTGATGGTCAGGCCGGGAGCCGAGGCCTTGCCGTCGGTCATGGCCATGACGACGATCTGCTCGTCGAGGTTCTTGTGGGGCAGCATGGCGCGGTCGGCGTCCTTGCCGGTGTCGAAGGTGACTGACGAGCCGCCGGTCTTCTCCCCCAGCCAGATGTCGGAGCCCGAGGCGGTCACGCCCTTGGCCTTGCGCTCCGAGCACTTCGAGCCGCCGGCCTGCGCGGAGGCGGAGGGCTGAGCGGAGGGCGCCGCGGAAGGAGCGGGAGCGGCGTTGGCCGGCGGGCAGTACTGGGTCTCGTCCTTGGAGGCCAGGGTCCCGGCGTCGGCGTCGATGCTGGTGATCGCCGTGTAGGGCAGCGCATTGTCGGCGTCGGGGCTCATCCAGGCGTCGAGATCGGCCGCCCTGGCCACGAAGAGGTGGACGTCCTTGCCGTCGGAGGAGCTCGCCGTCACGGTGACGTCGGACTCCGCACCACTGAGAACCCCGGGGGCTGTGATGACGTAGGGCTGAGAAGGGCCGGAGGCGAGCTTCGCCTCGACCTTGGAGCCGGGTTTCCAGATGGTGGCCGAGCAAACGGCCAGGGCGACGAGGACCAGCCCGAGGACGGTCACCACCACGCTCAAGATACGTCGACTCACGACGCGGATCTCCTATGCTCGCGGACACGGTTGGACGACGGCCGGCTACGCGGAGCCGGGTGTCGCTGCGAGCGCTCACCGTGCGCCCGCCTAGGGACCAGAATCGCATGACGGACCCTGCGACCGCACCGACCTCGGCGCAAGATCACAACCAGACACGCGCTGAGCGAAGCGATATCTCCCGGAATTCCGCCAGCAGAAAGGGTCTCGCCGGCCCCGCGAGCAGCGCGACGGTCTCGAAGTGGACACGGAGGAAGACGCGGAGAATCGCGCACGCGAGATCGGAAGTCTCCGGAGAACCCACCAGCGCATCCATCCGTCACCCCTCCCGGGCGGTCGGGAGCCCCACCACCCCAGACCTTCTGTGCGCATGGTCACACTTTCGTGGTGGCCGCCCCGATCACACCCAATCGTTAGGCTTGCCCTGGTGGTGAGCGTCCCCGGCTCGCCAGGAGGAGGAACCCGACGTGGCTGAGGAATACAGCGAGTTTGCCATCACGATGCGCGGCTATGACCGCGCTCAGGTCGACCGGAAGCTGGAGCAGCTCTCGCGCCAGCTGGCCGATGCCCGTCGCGAGGTGGCCAGCCTCGACCAGCGCGCCATGACGCTGGCCGGCGAGCTGGCCGACGCCCAGCGCCGGCTGCGGGAGTCCGACAAGCCGACCTACGCCGGCCTGGGCTCACGGATCGAGCAGCTGCTGCGCAGCGCCGAGGAGCAGAGCGCCTCCGTCCTGTCCAAGGCCAACGCCGAGGCCGACGCCCTGCTGACCCGGACCCGGACCAACGCCAAGAACCTCTCCGAGCGCAGCGCCTCAGAGGCGGCGACCCTGCTGGCCGACGCCCGCCGAGAGGCCAGCGAGCTGCGCTCCCGCTCCCAGGGGGAGGCCTCGACCGCCCTGGCCAACGCCGAGGCCCGCGCCCAGGAGCTGGTCTCCTCCGCCTCGCGCAAGGCCGCCCAGATCTCCGCCGACGCTGAGGCGGCCGTCACCGAGATGCGCGCCAGCGCGGAGCGTGAGGCCACACTGGTCCTGTCCCAGGCACGTAAGCAGGCCGCCGAGATCGCCATCACCTCCGAGCGCGACGCCACCGCCAACCGAGAGGCGGCCGCGGCCGAGGCCGACGAGCTGCACAAGACCTCCACGGCGAAGGCCGAGGAGATCCTCTCGGCCGCCAAGCAGGAGGCCGAGCTGACCGTCGGCAAGGCCAAGCGCGAGGCCGAGGAGATCCTCACCTCGGCGCGCAACGAGTCCGAGACACTGCGTCGCTCGGCCACCGACGAGGCCGCCGCGGCCCGCTCCGAGGCCACCGAGCTGCGCCAGCAGGCCACCCTGGAGATCGCTGCGGCGCACGAGCAGGCCGCCCAGGAGGACTCCGACGCCCACGAGGCCACGCGCGAGCGCATCCGGGAGATGCAGGAGCAGGCCCAGGTCCAGGCCCAGGAGGCCGAGGAGCGCCTGCAGGAGGCGCTGTCCCGGGCCGAGGAGGTCCGCGCCCGCACCGACGCCGAGGCCCGCAAGCGCCAGGAGGAGGCCGTCAGCCAGGCGGAGGAGACTCTGGCACAGGCCCGTCTCGAGGCCGAGCAGATCATCAGCGACGCCCGCGCCGACGCCGACGTCACCGCCCAGGTGGCCGCCCGCCAGCTCCAGGAGCTCGAGCGCCAGCGCGACTCGGTCGCCGCCTACCTCACCGAGATGCGCGGCGTGCTGGGAGGTGCACTGCCCCAGGCCCCCTCCTTCAGCGACCACGTCGCAGCCCTGCCTCAGGAGCCGAGTCCGGCTGCGGCACCGGAGCAGACCTCCGCGCAGTCGGCCGAGCCGGCGGCCTCCGGCAGCGCAGGCAGTCCGCGCTCGGCCGGCTCCGGCAGTGCCTCCTCAGCGCCGTCGGCCACCTCGGCGGCCCCTGCGCCGGCCGGCAACAAGGCGGCTGCAGCCTCCGGTGGTGGCCAGCAGGCGGGCACGCAGTCGGCCCCGAAGAACGCCCAGAAGGGCGGCACTGGTCGCATCGAGCACGTCCCGGCCCCCGGCAAGAGCTCCAACGCCTCCGGCAACTCCACCAACCGCAACCCCCGCCAGGGCAAAGGACGTCGCTGAGACACCGACGTGACTGCCGACGACGCCGCCCGGTTCGAGACCGAGTCGACCAGCACCCGTGGTTCTGGTGACCGCGACTGGGCGGCGTCGCGTCGTCGTGCGGCCACACAGCGGGCCCGCATGCTTCAGGAGCGCCAGGAGGCCGAGCACGCTCGGGCCGCCCGCATCGTGGGGCTCTTCCTCGAGGTCGCCCGCGAAGAGGGCCTCCAGGACGTTCCTCTGCGGGTGCGTGGCTACGCCGGCGGCAGCGCCCGCACCCCGCTGCGCGGCTGGTACCTGAGGGCCGACGAGACGGTCGGCATCGACACGCAGGGGCGCTACTACGTCCTGTCGATGCCGCTGAGCCTGGCGCAGCGCCTGCGCGGGGTCAGGCCCGAGAGCCAGCCAGTGCCGATGACCATCGGTGAGGGCGGACGCGACGGCGATATCGTGCCGCTGCGCTTCGCGCTGGACCGCCTGCTGCCGGGCTGGGAGGAGCGCTCCCCCGAGCCGCTCGTGTGACTCTCAGCCCCGCTGCCTCGCGTCGGCGTCGGGTTCTACCAGAGGCGGCGCTCCCAGCATGACGTGTGCCAGTGACGTCGCTCCTCAAGGCCCCGGTCCGCCCCGAAGAGGGACTCGTTGCTCCAGGCCACCACGTGCGCGGTGCCGGCCGGGATGACGCGGTGGCAACCGGGACAGGTGTAGGGCTTGTCCCCGCCGCGCAGGTGTCGCACGGTGAAGTCGGCGCCACCGGGACCGGTCTGGGTGCGCGGCACGGAGGCGAGACGGTCCATGCTCAAGGGGATGTGCCCCTGCCCGTAGGGGCGCTTGGATCTGCGACGTGCCATGCCCCGATCACATCACATCCGGCTGCCGTCCCCAAGCCGAGGGCGGCAGCCGGATGTGAGAGCAGGCCGAGAGCAAACGAGGCGTAGGACGCGGGCGAGCGGCCCGGGCCCGTCTCAGCCCTTGACGGAGCCGGCCATGAGGCCGCCGACGAAGTACTTGCCCAGCAGGATGTAGACCGCCAGAGTCGGCACCGAGGCGATGAGCGCACCGGACATGGAGGCCCCGTAGTCGGCCAGGATCGAGCCGTGGGCCAGGTTGTTCAGCGCCAGCGTCACCGGCCCGGACTGCGCCCCACCGCCGAAGAACAGGGCGAACAGGAAGTCGTTCCAGGCGGAGGTGAACTGCCAGATGAGGACGACGACGAAACTGGGCACCGAGATCGGCAGGACCACCGAGACGTAGGTGCGCAGCATGCCGGCCCCATCGACCCGGGCGGCCTCAATGAGCTCGTTGGGAATCGTCTCGTAGTAGTTGCGGAAGATGAGCGTCGTGATCGGGATGCCGTAGACGACGTGCATGAGGATCAGCGTGTGGATCCCGAAGCCCAGGTCAGCACTGGTCACCAGGCGCATGAGCGGGATCATGACCGCCTGGTAGGGGATGAACATGCCGAACAGGATGAGGGTGAAGACCACGTTGGCCCCGGGGAAACGCCACTTGGACAGGACGAAGCCATTGGCGCTGCCCAGCATCGCGGAGATGATCGAGGAGGGGATGACCAGCGCCAGGGAGCGCAGCAACCCGCCACTGAGCTGGTTCCAGGCGTTGGACCAGTTCTTGGTGACCCAGACCTCGGGCAGGTACCAGGTCCGCGAGGGGTCGGCGTCGGCGGATCCCTTGAAGGAGGTGACCAGCAGGACGTAGACCGGGATGAGGACGAGAACCACCGAGGCCAGCAGCAGGATGAAGCGGACGGTCTGGCCCCAGCCGGGGCGGCGCGGGCTGCGCATCGTGAGTGCCTGCGTCATCGCCGCTCACCTCCTGCCCTTGGCGTCGTGGATGAGGTAGGGGATGACGGCGACGGCGACCAGGACCAGCAGGATCGTGCCGACGGCGGCGGCGTTGGAGTAGTCGTTGTCGGTCATGAAGTTGAACATGTCGATGGCCGGGACCTTGGTGGAGTAGGTGCGCTGGTCCGTGATCGACATGATGAGGTCGAAGGACTTCAGGGACATGTGCCCGATGATGATGACGGCGCTCAGGGCGATCGGGGTCAGCTGGGGGAAGATGATCGACTTGTAGAGCTGCCACTCGCTGGCGCCGTCGACCCGGGCGGCCTCACGCAGGTCGTCGGGAATGCCGCGGAAGCCGGCCAGGAAGAGCGCCATGACGTATCCGGCCAGCTGCCACACGGCCGGCAGCGCGATGGCCAGGATGCCCCAGGTGGTGTTCTGGGTCCATGAGTTCTCCAGGAGCCTCAGGCCGGTCATCTCGAACAGGCGGTTGAGCCCCGAGGCGCTCTCGCCCTGCGCGGAGTTCAGCAGCCACCGCCACACCACGCCCGAGGCCACGAAGGACACGGCCATGGGGAACAGGAAGATGGAGCGGAAGATCCCCTCCCCCTTGATGGGGCGGTCCAGGAGCCAGGCCCACAGGAAGCCGACCACGAGGGTGCCGGCCAGAAAGGTGACGGTGAACAGGATGAGGTTGATGAAGGAGTGGCGGAAGTCCGGGTTGCCGAACAGGGCCGTGAAGTTGCTCAGCCCGACGACGGTGGTCCCCCTGCGGCCGGAGACCTGGCCGGCGGTGTGCATGTCCAGCAGGGAGGTGTTGATGTTGATACCGATCATCCCGTAGACGAAGACGCCGACGAGGATGATCGAGGGCGAGATGAGCAGGAGGCCCGGGCCCCACTGCCTCCAGTTCGCCCGACGGCGCCGCGCGGGGGCGCTCTTGGTGCTCACAAGGTTCTCCTGATGCGTAGGTGGCGGAAGGAATCCGCCTGTCGTGGTGATGAGCTCCGGCCGGATGATCGGCGAGGGGTCGTCCCGGGGACGGGAGCGGACCGGAGCGGACGCACGGCCCGCCCCGTCCCCAGGGAACCGGTCAGGAGGCGGCAGCGGCCTTGAGGTCGGCCTGCAGGGCGGCGACGTCGGAGGCGCCCTGGGCGAACTTGGTCAGGGCGTCGTTCATCGCGTTGGTGGCCTTCGATGGAAGGGCCGCGCCGTGAGCGATGGAGGAGACGATCTTGTCCTTGGCGAAGGACTCCATGGCCGAGCGCTGGTACTCGGAGAACTTGCCCTTCTCCTCGTCAGTGAGGTCGGTGCGGGCCGGGATGGAGCCCTTGACCGTGTTGAAGGCGATCTGGCCGTCCTTGGAGGAGATGGTGTTGAGCCAGTTCTTGGCACCGCCGGGGTGCTTGGCGCCGTCGGGAAGGGTGAAGGAGTCGGCCAGGAAGTCGAAGACGCCGTCGGTGCCCGGGACCGGGAAGTAGACGTAGTCCTGGCCGGCCTTCTTGCCGGCGGCGTCGAAGCCGGCCACGGCCCAGTCGCCCATGACGTTGAAGGCGGCCTTGCCGTCCATGATGGGCTTCATGGCGGGCTCCCAGTCCTCGGTGTAAAGGGAGGAGTCGGTGAAGCCCACGATGGTCTTGTAGTGCCCCAGCGCCTTGGTGACCTCGGCGCCGCCCCAGTCGGTCTTGCCTGCGAAGAGCCCGTTGTAGGCGTCCACGCCCAGGTCGGCGATGAGGATGGTCTCGAGCAGCTCGAGCTGGGTCCAGGCCATGCCCATGGTGATGGGGGTCAGGCCGGCGGCCTTGACCTTCTCCATGTCGGCGATCCAGGCGTCGATGGTGGTGGCGGGCTTGGTCGGGTCGAGCCCGGCGGCCTTGAGCGCGGGCACCGAGGCCCACACGACGTTGGCCCGGTGGATGTTGGAGGGCACGGAGTAGATCTTGCCGTCGGAGTCCTTGAGGCGGTCCATGAGGGTGGCCGGGAAGGCCTCGTTGAGCTTGAACTCCTCGTAGAGGTTGGACACGTCCAGCAGGTAGCCGGCCTCGATGTGGTCCTTGATCTCGGCGCCGGCGTGGGCCTGGTAGGTGTCCGGCGGGTTCTTGGCGGCCAGGTCGGCGGCGAGCTTCTGCTTGGCCTGGCTGCCGGCGCCGCCGGAGACGGCCTTGTTCTCGAACTTCGTCTTGGGGAACTGCTGGTTGAAGACCTTGACCAGGGCATCCAGACCGAGCTTCTCCGAGCCGGCCGACCACCAGGTGACGACGTCGACCTGGCTGGCGTCCCCCTCACCGGCGGCTCCACCGGACTTCGAGCCGGAGCTGCCGGAGGTGGCACAGGCGGCCAGGGTGGCGGCGACTGCAGTGGTTCCCAGCCCCGCCAGCACGGCGCGGCGGGAGAGATAGTGGGTGGGACGCATGGGACTGCTCCTTAGAAACGACGGTGTCTCATGACCACGGCACCGTTGCCGCGGGCGGCGAGGCCAGATGTTGTCTAGTCATCTGAACTCCCCAGGAGAATAGACCTAAACTGAGCGAAACTCAAACATACATTGCGCGAACAATCATTGTACCGGTCATGAATGACCGGTCCATACCAGCAGCGGCAATGATTCGTCCGCTGCCCAATCTGCTCCGATGTGTGAAAAAGGGTCCTCGCCGCTCGGATGAGCGACGAGGACCCGGATGGAAGAGCGGCAGGGCCTCACCGTCCCCCGCGCCCCAAGGTGGTCCGTACCAGGAGAGGGTCGGCCCCGGGCGGGCTCTCAGGCCGAGCCCGGGCGCCGAGCCGGAGGGCCCGAAGGACTCAGATGAGCCCCATGGAGGCCACGGTGTTCTTCTCCTCGACGAGCTCGGCCGCCGAGGCATCGATCTTGGCGCGGGAGAAGTCGTCGATCTCGAGACCCTGGACGATCTTCCACTCCCCGTTCTCCGAGGTGCAGGGGAAGGAGGAGATGATGCCCTCGGGCACGCCGTAGGAGCCGTCGGACATGATCGAGGAGGAGGTCCAGGACCCGGAGGTGCCCAGCACCCAGTCGTGCACGTGGTCGATGGCCGCAGAGGCCGCCGAGGCCGCCGAGGAGGCGCCGCGAGCATCGATGATGGCGGCGCCGCGCTTGGCGACGGTCGGGATGAAGTCGTCCTCGACCCAGGCTCGATCGGCCAGGATGTCGGTGACAGGAGCGCCCTTGACGGTGGCCTGGGTCAGGTCGGGGTACTGGGTGGAGGAGTGGTTGCCCCAGACGGTGACCTTGTCGATGTCGGTGACGTGGCAGCCGGCCTTGGTCGCCAGCTGGGCCAGGGCGCGGTTGTGGTCCAGACGGGTCATGGCCGTGAAGCGCGAGGAGGGGATGTCGGGGGCGTGCGAGGCCGCGATGAGAGCGTTGGTGTTGGCGGGGTTGCCCACGACGAGCACCTTGATGTCCTCGGCGGCACCGGCGTTGAGGGCCTCACCCTGGGGACCGAAGATGCCGCCGTTGGCGGAGAGCAGGTCGGCGCGCTCCATACCGGCCTTGCGGGGCATGGAGCCGACGAGGAAGGCGATGTTGGCGCCCTCGAAGGCGGCCTTGGCGTCATCGAAGATGTCGACACTGCCCAGGGTCGGGAAGGCGGAGTCGAACAACTCCATCGCGGTACCCTCAGCGGCCTTGACGGCCGGCGGGATCTCCAGCAGACGGAGGTTGACGCGCTGGTCCGGGCCGAGCAGGGCGCCGGAGGCGATGCGGAACAGCAGGGCGTAGCCGATGTTGCCGGCAGCACCGGTGATGGTGATGTTGACGGGAGCGTTAGCCATCGAGGACTCCTTCGAGACGTGTGTCGTCGCGGGCCGCAGGCGGCAGCCCGGCAGGACAACGCTATGACGTTCGTGCAGGTGAACACACCGATCCACCGTATTTCGTGACTCTCACCACTTCCCGTAGCCATGGAGGTGGGATTCCTCCTGGTAGCCCGTGATTCCAGCGAGATACCCACCGCCCCTGACAACCTCCCGTCCTAGTCGATACGCTGGAGGCCTCCCCCAGCCCATTTCTCGTTTCCAGGACCGTGATGAGCTCACGCCGATCCCCCGCGCCCATCCTCGCGCCACTGCGCCGCGGCTCCCCGCCCCGCCCCACGGTCTCCTCACCGGCCGGGCGTCGCGCAGGCGCCCTCTCCTTCGGTCTGGCGCTCCTGGGCGCCCTGGGAGCCGGGTGGTGCCTCATCTGCACCGGACGCGCCCTGGGCGCCCTGCTGAGCTCCTCGTCAGCGGCGGGCCTGCTCGCCCAGGCCCTGGCCGCGGCCGCCGTGAGCGCCACCTGCCAGCTGGTGGCCCAGCGGGTCGCCCGTTTCAGTGCGCTCACCGAGGAGGCGCACCTGCGCCGCCTCACCCTGGCTCACCTGCTGGGGCTGGGCCCGGCACGCGCCGCCGACATCCGCAGCGGTGCGACCGCCTCCCTGCTGACCGACGGCGCAGAGCGGGTGGCCCTCTACCGGCAGACCTTCTTGGCCCCCACACTGGCGGCCGCGGCGGCTCCCCTGCTGGTGCTCATCGAGCTGGCCGCCTTCGTCGACGTCGTTCCCGCCCTGGTCCTGGCGGCGGCCGTCATCGTGGTCCCGGTCTTCATCGCCTGGTGCCACTCGCGGCTGCGGGCCTCGTCGTCGGACTCCCGACGGGCGCGGATGCGCCTGGCCGCCGAGTACCTCGACGCGATCCAGGGACTGCGCACCCTCACCCTGGCCCGGGCCGCGGAGCGCACCAGTGCGCGCCTGCGCCTGGAGGGGGAGTCGAACCGACGCGCCGTCATGGGGCTGCTGGCGGGCAACCAGCTCGTCATCCTGCTCACCGACGGCCTGTTCTCGCTCTTCCTCATCACCGTTGCCGCCGGTCTGGCCCTGGTGCGTCTGTCCTCCGGCGCCATCGACATCAGTGACGCCTTGGCGATCGTCCTGACCTCCTACGTGCTCCTCGAGCCGCTGGACCACGTGGGCGCCTTCTTCTACGTTGGCATGGCCGGAATGGCCAACCAGCGCGCCATCCGCAGGATCCTGTCGCGGCCCCTGCCCCGCTCGACCGCTCGTCCCGAGGCCGCGGTCTCCTCGCCGGCTGCCGCTCAGTCCTCCATCGTGCTCGACGACGTCGAGGCCGCCTGGGACGCCGACCCGGTGCTGGAGGGCGTCAACCTGAGCGTGCACCGCGGCGAGAGCCTGGCGGTGGTCGGCCCCTCGGGGGCGGGCAAGTCGACGCTCATGGCAGTGCTCGCCGGCAACCTGCTGCCCAGGGGCGGATCCGTGCGCGTCGAGGGCACCGAGCTGAGCGCCGCCACGCAGGACGAGGTGCGCTCGGCCTCCGCGCTGGTGGCACAGACGACCTGGCTGTTCACCGGGACGATCGCCGACAACCTGCGCCTGGCCCAGCCCTACGCGACGCCGTCGCAGATGTGGCAGGCCCTGGAGGTGGCCCGCCTCGACAAGGAGGTGGCGCTCATGCCCGAAGGGCTGGAGACCCAGGTCGGCGAGGCCGGCCTGGGACTGTCGGGCGGTCAGGCCCAGCGCCTGTCCCTGGCCCGCGCCTTCCTGGCCGACCGCCCCGTGCTGCTCCTGGACGAGCCCACCAGCCAGGTGGACCTGGCCAGCGAGGCGGCCATCGTGGAGTCCCTTGAGCAGCTGGCCCAGGGCCGCACCGTCGTCACCATCTCCCATCGCGTCGGAGCGCTGACGGCAGCGGACCGGACGGTGAGGGTTGATGCCGGTACGGTCCACGAGGTCGGTGAAGCCCGGACGCCCAAATCCGCCGGCGCGGCGCCCACTCAGGAAGCCACCGGGGCCGACGGGTCTTCCTCCAAGGCCTCCGACGGGGATCACCAGGAGGAGCGGGCATGATCCGATCGATCCAGTCGAGACGGTCCTCAGCGCCCCGCTCGCGGGCAACCGGCGGCTCAGGGAAGCGCAGCGGGACCGGCCGGGCCGATTCCTCCACGCAGGCGCCTGTCTCCCGCGCGATGCTGGTGCGCTGGCTGCTTCAGGTCACCCGCCCGGTCCTCTCACCGCTGCTGGGCTCCACCCTGTGCCGTATCACTGACATGCTGTGCGGCGTGGCCCTGTTCTCCTTGGGCGCCTACGCCGTGGCCCAGGCAGGTCTGGCGATGACGACGGACGCACCGGTGCCCGCCATCTGGCCGGTGCTGGCCGTCATGGCGGGGCTGTCCCTACTCAAGGCGGCCCTGCGCTACGTCGAGCAGTTCCTCGGCCACCTGGTGGCCTTCAAGGCCCTCGAGCTGCTGCGCGGCCAGATCTTCCGCTCCCTCATTCCTCGCTCCCCCAGGGTCAGTGCGACGTCACGCTCGGGCGACCTGCTGTCGCGGGCCACCAAGGACGTGGACCGGATCGAGGTCTTCTTCGCCCACACCTTCGCTCCAGGAGTCTGCGCCGTCGTCGTACCGATCACGGTGCTCACGCTTATCGGCCTGAAGGTGTCCTGGCTGGTGGCCCTGGCGGCGCTCCCCTTCGTGGTGCTCCAGCTGCTCATCGTGCCCCGCCTGGGGTTCGCCGCCTCAGTGGATGCCTCCCGCTCGGTCTCGGCGGCGCGGGCGGACCTTACCCAGCACGTGACCGACACCGTTCAGGGCATGAGTGAAGTTGTCGGGTACGGGCGCAGCCAGGAGCGTCTCGATGAGATGGCCAGGATCGACGCCGAGATCGCCGGTGCCGCGCGGCCAATCGGACAGTGGGCCGCCGTGAGGCGAGGCCTCAACCAGCTGGCGGGTCTGAGCGCGCCGATCGCCGTCGTTGCCGCGGGTGCGACACTGCCGGCGACCGGCTCGGGCACGGGCATCCCCCTCCTGGCGGCCGCGGCCGCTGCGGTGCTGCGGCTGTCTGAGACCATCCGCGGGGTCGAGGAGCTCTCGAGCACGCTCAATGCCTCCTTCGCCTCGGCTGAGAGAGTGTGGGAGGTCGTCAACGCCCCGGTGGAGGTGCGCGACGGCGTTGAGGAGCTGACCCCTGGCATCTCCCACGAGGTCCTGTGGCAGGACGTCACCTACTCCTACCCCAACACCGCCACCCAGGCGGTCCGCGGCGTCAGCATCAGGGCCAGGGCCGGACGATGGACCTGCATCGTGGGGGCCTCCGGATCGGGCAAGTCCACACTGGCCCAGCTGGCGGTGCGCTTCGACGAGCCGGACTCGGGCCGCATCCTCATCGACGGCCAGGACGTGAGCGATCTGCGTGCCGTCAGCCTCTACCAGGAGATCGGCCTGGTGGATCAGCGGGTTCACCTCATGCGGGCCACCATTGCGGACAACGTGCGCCTGGCGGCGCCCTCGGCCACGGACGCCCAGGTGCGCCGAGCGTGCCGAGCCGCCTGCATCGATGAGGACATCGAGGCCCTCGAAAACGGTTACGACACCCTCGTGGGTGAGCGAGGCCAGTCCCTGTCCGGAGGCCAGCGCCAGCGCCTGGCACTGGCCCGCGCACTCCTGGCCCGTCCCGGGGTGCTCATCCTCGATGAGTTCACCTCCCACCTGGATCCTGACCTGGATGAGCGGGTGCGCATCGGGGTGCGCACCTATCTTCCGCAGGCGACGATCATCGAGATCACTCACCGCTTGCAGTGGTCCGAGCAGGCCGACCACGTCGTCGTGATGGATGCGGGGACGATCGTGCAGACGGGGCCGCCGGCCAAGCTCCTGGACGAGCCCGGACCGCTGCGCACACTGATCGGCCGAGGCCGCTGAGAGCGCGGCCAGCCGGACCGGACACCGGGCGGATTCCGGCTGCTTCAGTCGGGTCTCAGGCCGAGATACTGATCGGGCGCCGGGAGTCGATTGACTCCCGGCGCCCGATCGGCTGACTGCGCTGCCCCGGTTCTACTCGCCCGAGCGGGTGGCCGCGGCCGAGGCCTCGAGCTCCTCGGGACTGACGACCCCCTCGACGCTGACCGCGTGGAGGTAGGCCATCCCGTCGAAGGAGAGCTCGCGGACGTTCTCCGGGTCGCCCTCGTCGTTGACGGAGCCGCCGGCCATACGGTCCACGATAATGGCGATGGCGCCGTCACCGGTGACGTTCGTGGCGGTACCGAAGGAGTCCAGGGCGATGTAGGTGGCGATCATGAGGGCCACCTGCTGGTCGTTGAAGCCGAGCATGGAGGACAGCAGACCGGTGGCCGCCATGATGGCGCCCCCGGGCACGCCCGGAGCGGCCACCATCGTGATGCCGAGCATGAAGATGAAGCCGATCCACTGGGTGGTGCTCACGTGCAGGTCCTGGGTGAGGACGATCGCGAAGGCGAAGGAGAAGATCTTCGAGGTCGACCCCGCCAGGTGGATCGTGGCGCACAGGGGGATGGTGAAGGAGGCCACCGCGTCGGAGACACCGTTCTTCTTCGTCTGACGCAGGGTGACCGGGATCGTGGCCGCAGACGAGGAGGTGCCCAGAGCCGTCAGGTAGGCCGGGAGCATGGTGAACAGTGCCTTGAGCGGGTTGCGACGGCCGATGAGTCCCGCGGTGAGGAACTGGATGCCCAGGATGACGACCTCGAGGATGAGGACCACGACGACGACGCGTAGAAGCGCCTTCATCACCGCCCCGGCCGCCCCGGTGTAGGTGAGGTTGAGGAAGATGCCGAAGATGTGCAGGGGCAGCAGCGGGATAATGAGCCGCTCGATGAGGCGGGTGATGATGGCTCGGAACTCGATGAATCCCTTGCGCAGCACGCCCCGGGGCACCATGGACAGGCCGATGCCCAGGACGAAGGACAGCAGCAGGGCGGTCATGACCTCGACGGCCGGCGGCATCTCCACCGTGAAGTAGCTGCTCAGAGCCCCCTCCGGCTTGGAGACGTCGGCCAGAGAGGTTCCGGCGAGCAGCCGGGGGAAGGTGGCGGCGCACACCACGAAGGTGAGGAAGCCTGCGAAGAGGGTCGAGGCGTAGGCCAGGGCCGTGGTGATCCCGAGCCACTTGCCGGCCCCGCGTCCCAGATCGGCGATGGCGGGGGTCACCAGGCCGATGATGATGAGCGGGATGGAGAAGCTGAGGAACTGGCTGAACAGGTCGGAGAAGGTCGCGAAGACGTTGCCGACGGGCTTGGGAACGAAGGGGTGGCCCCCGAAGCGGATCGAGCCCAGGAGCAGGGCCAGCAGGATCGCGCCAATGACCCAGGTCAGGATGCTGTGGCTGAGACGATGGGCCAGCGATGGCGAGGCTGAGGGATTGCTTGACATAGAGGGACCTTCAGGGTGTGAAACGAGATGACAAGACGTCTTGACTGGGGCCAGCGTGCCATACCGCTTAGTCATGGCGCCGCACCGGACCGAAGAATGAGCACTCCCAAGGCACAGATCACACGGGGCGGCGCACAGCGTCGCCGTGAGAACTCACGCGGTCGGCAGAGTGCTCCCCGCTCACAGGATGCGGGGCAGGTTGACGTAAGGCGACAGGAGCATCAGGACGGCGGCCAGGCCGATGCCGAGGACGACGTCGAACAGGCGGCTGCGCGCCGCCAGCCAGGTGCCGTCGGGGCGCTGGATCCGGACGATGGCCAGCATCAGGATCCCGGCGGCCGCCCACAGGACGGCGATGCGGCGGTGCCCCAGCAAGGCGATGGCTGGGACAGCCGCCAGGCCGAGGGCAACGAGGACAACACAGATGGTGCGGTAGGGCTCCTTGTGCTCGGCCTGCTGGGGATGCGGGTCATGAGTCACGGGCAGGAGCCTATCGGCGCGTGGGGTGCGGGTCCATGACCTTTCTCCGACTGGCACGCCCGCCTGGTGCCCGGCGCGAGGAGCCGGGCACCAGGCGGCGCAGGCGACCCAGTGGGAGATCAGTGGGAGAAGTGGCGGGTGCCGGTGAGGTACATGGTGACGCCGGCGGCCTGGGCGGCGTCGATGACCTCCTGGTCACGGATGGAGCCACCCGGCTGGACGACGGCGCGGACCCCGGCGTCGATGAGGACCTGGAGGCCGTCGGCGAAGGGGAAGAAGGCGTCGGAGGCGGCCACGGCCCCGCGGGCGCGCTGTGGTGCGGCCGCTCCTGCCAGGACATCGGCGGCGTCGGCCCCACCCACAGCCCCCTTCTCCTGCTGGGAGCCGTCGAGTGCGGCGTCGCCGGTGGAGCGGGCCCCCAGGGTGTTGGCCCGCTCGACGGCCAGCTTGCAGGAGTCGACGCGGTTGACCTGCCCCATGCCCACACCGACGGTGGCACCGTCATGAGCCAGGAGGACCGCGTTGGAGCGCACGGCACGCACCGAGCGCCAGGCGAAGACCAGATCGGCCAGGAGCGCGTCGTCGGCGGCCGGGCCCGCGGCCAGGGTCCAGGTCGAGGGGTCGTCGCCGGCGGCGTCCAGGACGTCACGCTCCTGGATGACGGCACCTCCCGAGACCTGCTTGATCTCGTAGCCCTCGCGCTGGGGGGCCTCGACGAGGAGCAGGCGCAGGTTCTTCTTGGTGGACAGGATCTCCACGGCCTCGTCGTCGAAGGCGGGGGCGGCGACGACCTCAGTGAAGATCGGCTTGATCTGACGGGCCATCTCGGCGGTGACGACCGTGTTGGTGGCGATGACGCCGCCGTAGGCCGAGACCGGGTCGCAGGCGTGGGCCTTGCGGTGGGCCTCGGCGACGTCGCCGGCGGCCGAGACCGCGATGCCGCAGGGGTTGGCGTGCTTGACGACGGCGACCGTGACGGCCTGGCCGTGGTCGTAGGCGGCGCGCACGGCTGCGTCGGTGTCGGTGTAGTTGTTGTAGCTCATGGCCTTGCCGTGGAGCTGTCGGGCGCCGGCCACTCCCCCGCTCGCCCCGGCGATGCGGTAGACGGCGGCCCGCTGGTGGGGGTTCTCCCCGTAGCGCAGGCTCGCCAGACGCTCGTAGCCGACACCGACGTAGGCCGGCGGCGCGGCCGACCCGCTGGCTTCGACCTCGGCCGAGTCCGTGGCGTGGGCGACGTCGCCGGCCTCGATCTGGGCGGCCATCCAGGTCGACACGGCCGCGTCGTAGGCGGCGGTGTGGGCGAAGGCCTCGGCGGCCAAGCGGCGGCGGCCGGCCAGGGTGAAGCCGCCTTCTCGCACGGCGGCCGCGACGTCCTCGTACCGGTCGGGGCTGGTCACCACGGCGACAGCGGGGTGGTTCTTGGCGGCGGCGCGCACCATGGTGGGGCCACCGATGTCGATCTGCTCCACGCAGGCGTCGAAGGGGGCACCGGAGGCGACGGTGTCGGTGAAGGGGTAGAGGTTGACGACAACCAGGTCGATGGGGGTCACCCCCAGGGTGGCCAGCTGGTCGAGGTGGTCGGGCTTGCGGCGGTCGGCGAGGATGCCGGCGTGGACGGCCGGGTGGAGGGTCTTGACCCGTCCCTCGAGGCACTCGGGGAAGCCGGTGACCTCCTCCACCGGGGTGACGGCCAGGCCCGCGGCGGCGATGGTGGCGGCGGTGGAGCCGGTGGAGACGATCTCGACGCCGGCGTCGGCCAGGGCGCGGGCGAGCGGGAGGAGGCCGGTCTTGTCGTAGACGGAGATGAGGGCGCGGCGCACGGGGACGCGGTCGGGGCTGACGAGGCCCTCGGTGGGGACGTGAGCGGTGGGGACCGCCTGGTTCGTGGGCTGCGAGGACTGGGACGACGGGGACGTGGACATGGCGCTCCTGGTGTGGCGTGAGGAAGCAGGACGCCCAGGCGGGCGACGTCCCCTTCATGGACGGCCTCGGCCACTCCCCGGTGGTGCCCCACCCTCGCCAGTCGCAGCCGACCTCATCCTATCGGGTGGCGGCCACGACGGCATCGGATGAGGCCACCGAGCCTGCCTGACCTGACGTTTTCCATGTCGCTCCCGGCGAATCACCCGACCGAACGGCCTGTTTCCTTGCGAGCGGCTTGAGGGACCGCATACAGTCCACAGCATGACTGCGCCCATCAACATCGCAGCAACACCGGTATATCGGAGGACTCCCCCGGAGCAGTGGCAGGAGGCCGCCTCCGCCTACCGGCGCTGGTGGAGCCGCCATCCGGGATTGTCCAGTGCCCTGAACCTGGTGGTGCGCGGAGCCTACGTCCTGATGATCCCGCTGCTCATCGCCGCCCTGGTGATGGTCCCGAGGCTGGCCTACGCCGCCGTGCCGGCGGCCTTCATGGCCGTGTGCCTCATGGTGGTGGCCCTCCTGGCGCGCACACGCACCATCAGCTGGCGCTCGGTTCTACTCATGTACGGTGTCGGCGCCGCCTGGTCGCTCGTCGTGGCCGCCATCATGAGCTCGGTGCGTACCCGCGCAGGCCTGTCCGTCATGGGCAACGGGATGAGTATCGCCCTGACCATTGCCCTGGAGGTTCTCAGCCCGCTGGTGCCCCTGGTGCTCGTGGTCTTCCTGGCGCCGGGGCGGATGCGCCGCCTGGCGGCCTCCGACTGGGCCCTGCTGGGTTTCGCGGCCGGAGCGGGCCTGACGGCCCTCAACGACGGCATTCGGGCCCTTGAGGAGAGCAGCCTGCTCTCCTCGGTCCTGGGCAACGGGCGCCTTCCCTTCTCCTTCAACCCGTGGACCTCGGGGTCGATGACCCAGGAGAACAGCAACGTCCTGGCCGTCAGCAACCAGGTGAGCACCGCGAACATCACGATGGCGGTGGCGCTGGCGATCACGCTGTGGCGCCTCAAGGACTCCCCGGCCTTCGAAGGGGCCAAGAACCTCGTGTGGCTGCGGATCGTGGCCTGGATCCTGCCGGCGGTGGTCATCCTGCAGTCGGTCAGCGACCACGCCACCTACATCGCCAGGATCGCCCAGCAGCTCGGCCAGAGCGACTCCGGCGGCGGCTTCCCGGCGCTGCTCATGTTCCTGTGGAGGGTCAACGGCGGAGGCCTGAGCGCCATCCCCCTGTCCGTCATCCTCATGGCCGCCTGCCTGCTCCTGGACGCCCACCGCCGCGCCTACGCGGGCGTGCACGGCTGGACGGTGGCCGGGGCGCCGGCTCCCCGCTACCCCAACCTCACCGAGGCGCCGCCCTTCGTGCGCGCCCTCATCGTCTCGGTGGTGGCCCTGGCGAACTTCACCTGGGGCGACCTGGCCGTCACCTGGGGCGCCTACGGGGACCTGCGCCAGGGACGTCTGTACGCCATGCGGGCGGGACGGGCCACAGCCGAGCAGGTGCGCGGCGTGCGGGCCGACGCCATGGAGGCCACGACACCGGGTGCTGAGCCCAATGCCCGCCAGGGCTTCCGCCTGGGGATCCTGGTGGTCAGCGTCGTGCTGTTCCTCCTGTGCTGCATGTACGAGGTGCGCACCGTCTGGCAGCTGGCCCCCGAGCTCAAGGAGACCGAGGACGATCTGTTCCTCTCCGCCCTGCCGCGCCTGTTCTCCCAGTGGTGGAGCGGCCTGAGTGGCACCCAGGGGCTCCTCTACGCAATCGGTGCGCTGGCGGCGGTGGCCATGAGTCTGTCCCTGGTCCTGACGCTGGGGGCCCCGGGGCGCCGCATCAGCACGGCACCGTCGTCGAGCAGCCTCATCAGTCACCTGCTCACTCTCACGCCGGGGCAGGCGTGCCTGGCACTGCTGGACTTCGCCATGACCTACATGCCGCGCTCGGCCCTGAGCGCCAGTCCCGCCGGGGGCGGAACCGACCTGGCCGCCGAGCTCTCCGTCAACCGGCGGATCCGGGGCGCCGAGAGCTTCTCCGAGAGTCAGGCGCTGTTCACGGCGCGCACCAAGCGGCAGGTGGCGGTCGAGTCTGATATTGCGAGCCTTCGCGAGCTCGCCGAGTCCCTGGGAGTGACCGGTGTCGATGCCCTGGAGCCCAGCCGGATCGATGAGACCGTCGCCGATCTGGCCGCCTCCGGGGCCGACTCCCAAGTGGTCGGGCAGATGCGCGACCTGGCCGCCTCAGTGTCGGAGCAGCAGGCCGAGATCCTGGACCTGACCCGCCGCCTCAACACCGGCAACGGCGAGCAGTTCGCCATCCTGGAGGGCTATCGGATCACCGACGACTTCCGGGGTGAGGCCATCGACCAGCGGCCGGTGGACAGCCCCGTCCACGCCCTGGCGCTGTCCCCTGCCGGGAACCATCTGGTCGTCGTCGAGTACCAGGGGGCGGCCCCCACCATTGATGACGACGACGAGACCGACATTCCTCCCCGCAGGCTGCCGGGGCGGGCGGCGCACAAGTCGGCCGACAACGTCCTGGAGCACCTGGCCCGCGACGAGCGCGTCGCGCGGTTCTTCCGGGAGAATCCTGAGCTGTGGCGGGACATCAAGGAGGGACGCGCCCTCTTGGAGGCGAACGTCCTCTACACCCCCATCCCCGGGATGACCTACCGGGCCGGGACCGCGCTCCTGGCGGTGACGCCCGAGCTCGTCGAGGGCGTGGACGCGGCCGTCAGCGCCCTGAGCGGCGCGGGCACCGCGGCGCGCTGACCTGCGGGCTCAGGCCTCGCCGTCCACCTCGCCGTCGTCCGCATCGTCCTCCTCGTCAACGGCATCGTCGCGCGCGTCCTGGCGCCGGTAGGCCGCCGGCAGGACCGACTCGGGCAGGGTGTTGCGCGCCCAGGTACGCGTGTAGGGGTGGGCCAGGACGGCCATGGCCGCCAGTCCGACACCGACCTCGACGAAGACGAGGATGACGGTGTAGAGGACCAGTGGGCCGACGCTGCTCATCCGGTTCGGCCCCACGGATCCGGAGGCGGCCAGGCACAACAGGCCCACGCCAACGGCCACGAGGAGGGCGGCCAGACCGGCGGCGCTGAGGGCGTAGCGCACCCGCAGGGCGTTGAGCACCGCTCGACGTCGCCAGGCGGCCACCATGGCGCCGGCCGTCACCACCAGGGGCAGCCACAGGCCCACGCTGCTCAGCGGCGTCGACGGCACCAGCCCCAGCAGCGGCAGGCGCGGGACGGGGCCGGCCACGACCCGGTCGGGGGCGAAGACCGTGCCCGTACCCACGGAGAAGCCGGCGCCGATGAGCCAGGAGCAGGCCCAGATGAGCAGGGTCGGCACCCAGCCGGCCTGAAGCAGGATGAGGCCGGCCATCGCGACGAAGCCGTCCCCGGCCAGGGAGTCGTGCAGGACCGAGACCCGACCGGCACCGTTGAGGACGGCCGCGACCACCACCAGCAGGCTCAGCAGGCTCAGGGCTCGCGTGGCACCGTAGGCCAGTGACAGGGACGGCCCCAGCCAATGGGGTCGGCGGTCCCACCAGCGGGTCAGGGGCGGCCAGTGGTGGCCGGCGCGCATGAGCTGGATGGCGACGATGACTCCGGTGAGCAGGGCGATGCCGATGACGGCAGGCCAGGTGTCCAGCCCGGCGGGGCCGGTGAGGCAGGCCAGGGCCGCCACGACGGTCGCGGCGGCGACGATGGCCGCCCCGGCCGCCGGCCGGGAGGGGTGGGCGCGCCGCACGCAGAACCAGGTCCAGCCCGCCTGCACCAGGGTGAGTCCCAGCAGCGGCAGGCTGAGCACGCCGTCGTCCTCGGAGGTCAGCGCGGTCGAGCCCCCGAAGCCGAGGCTCCACAGGGCGGTCCCGGTGTGCAGGGCGTCGCCTGCGCTGAGGATGGCCGCGGCGTTGAGGCTGGCGGCCGCCTTGGACACGGCGATCGTCGCCAGCACCACCACCAGCCAGACCAGGCCGACTGACTCGACCCCCACGCGCAGGGACCACAGGGCCCAGGACGCCAGGCTGGTGGCTCGCTGCCGCGCCAGGCTCAAGCGCTCACCTCTCCGGCCAGCTGACGGTAGAGCTCGCGGGCGATCTCAGCGGTCTGGCTGGGGGTGCGCCCCACCCGGACGCCGGCGGCCTCCAGGGCGATCTTCTTGGCCTCGGCGGTGCCCGAGGAGCCGGAGACGATGGCGCCGGCGTGCCCCATGGTGCGGCCCTCGGGTGCGGTGAAGCCGGCGACGTAGGCGACGACCGGCTTGGTCATGTGCTCGCGGATGTAGGCGGCGGCCCGCTCCTCGGCGTCGCCCCCGATCTCACCGATCATGACGACCAGGCGGGTGTCGGGGTCGGCCTCGAAGGCGGCCAGGGCGTCGATGTGGGTGGTGCCGACCACCGGGTCCCCACCGATGCCGATGCAGGTGGTGAAGCCCAGGTCGGACAGCTCGTGCATGAGCTGGTAGGTGAGGGTCCCGGACTTGGAGACCAGTCCCAGGGGGCCGGGGCCGGTGATGTCGGGCGGGGTGATGCCCACGTTGGAGCGGGCCGGGGAGATGATGCCGGGGCAGTTGGGGCCGATGATCTGCACGCCGTGGTCGGCCGCGTAGGCGCGCATCCAGGTAGCGTCGGCGACCGGGATGCCCTCGGTGATGACGACGAGGAGGCGCACTCCGGCGTCGACGGCCTCGACGACGGCGCCCTTGGCGAAGGCGGGCGGGACGAAGACGACGCTCACCTCAGCGCCGGTGGCCTCCTTGGCCTCGGCGACGGTGCCGTAGACGGGGACCTCAACGGTTCCGGCCTGGACCTCGCCGGCGCCGGGGCCGATGGGGGCGACGTCGAAGGCGACGGTGGTGCCGGCCTTGCGGGGGTTGACGCCGGCGACGACCTTCGTGCCGGCCGAGAGCATGCGGGTGGTGTGCTTGCGGCCCTCGGAACCGGTCATGCCCTGGACGATGACGCGGTCGGTCTCAGTCAGGAAGATGCTCATGTCTCAGGCCTCCTTGCCAGCGGGCCGGCCGCTGATCTTCTCGGCGATGGCGGTGACGACGTCGGCGGCCCCGTCCATGGTGTCGACGACGGTGACGCCCTCGATGGCGGCGTCGGCCAGGATGGCGCGTCCGGTGTCGGCGTTGTTGCCGTCCAGGCGCACGACGACGGGCTTGGGCAGCCCGCCCAGGGACTCGACGGCGGTCACGATGCCCTGGGCGACGGTGTCGCAGGAGGTGATGCCGCCGAAGACGTTGACGAGGATGGCGCGCACCTGGGGGTCGGAGGCGACGACCTCCAGGCCGGTGGCCATGACCTCGGCCGATGAGCCGCCTCCCAGGTCGAGGAAGTTGGCGGGCTTCATGCCGCCGTGGCGCTCGCCGGCACCGGCGACGACGTCGAGGGTGGACATGACCAGGCCGGCGCCGTTGCCCAGGACCCCGACCTCGCCCTCGAGGCGCACGTAGTTGAGGCCGGCCTCGCGGGCGCGGGCCTCCAGGGGGTCGGTGGCGGCGTTGTCGACGAGCTCGGCGTGGGCGGGGTGGCGGAAGCGGGAGTTGTCGTCGAGGGTGACCTTGCCGTCCAGGGCGATGATGCGGCCGTCGGTGGCCTTGACCAGGGGATTGACCTCCACGAGGGTGGCGTCCTCGGCGGTGAAGACCTCCCAGAGGCGTTCGATGACGGCGGCGACCTCGTCGGCCAGGGGCCCGGCCTCGAAGCCCGCGGCCTCGACGATCCGGTGGGCGACGGCGGGGGTGATGCCGTCGAGCGGGTCGATGCCGATGCGGGCCAGGGCCTCGGGGCGCTCGACGGCGAGGGTCTCGATGTCCATGCCGCCCTCGCGCGAGCACATGGCCAGATACTGGCGCTCGGCGCGGTCCAGGAGGATGGAGAAGTAGTACTCGGCGTCCAGGTCGACGCCGTCGGAGATGAGGACGGCGCGCACCGTGTGGCCCTTGATGTCCATGCCCAGGATGTCGCGGGCGCGGGCCTCGGCCTCCTCAGCGGTGCGGGCGAGCTTGACGCCGCCGGCCTTGCCGCGGCCGCCGGTCTTGACCTGGGCCTTGACGACCACCAGCTCGCTTCCCGCGTCGAGGAGGGACTGCGCGGCGCTGCGCGCCTCCTCGGGGGTTGTGGCCACGGCGCCGTCGAGCACGGGGACGCCGTGCTGGCGGAACAGGTTCCTGGCCTGGTATTCGTACAGATCCATGCAGCTGATCCTCTCGGGGCATGTGGATGGCTTGCGGGCGCGGGCCGACGTCGGCCGGGCAGGCACCAGTGATGAGCCTAACGTCCCAGTGGCCGGTTGGGAGGGCGGACACGGGCGCGAAGCGGCGGCGTCTCACACAGCGTGGTCGCAGCGTCTCACGGCGGGGCGTGCGCACCGGGGCCTCCACCGGCCACGAGCGCCGTCCAGCCACGTAGGATGACGAGGGATGGGGCACGTAGCATGAGCAAGGTTCCCGAGAGTCTTCAGGGTGGGTCGACCGAGGTCACCAAGGTGGGAGGCAGAGTCCTTCGCGCTCGGCGCCAGGGCAGCACCAATGTTGAGTGGCTGCTCACCGTGCTGGAGCGCAGGGGGTTCAGGTACTCACCGAGATTTCTTGGTCTGTCCGACGACGACCGGCAGGTCCTCGAGTTCATTGAGGGCCAGGCCGGCGCCTACCCGCTGCCTGAGGAGCTGCGCCACGATGAGGCGCTCATCTCAGCGGCCCGGGCGCTGCGCTTACTGCACGAGGTGACCAGCGACCTGGCGACCGAGGTGCTGGATGGCTGGATGCTGGAGGCGGTTGAGCCTTACGAGGTCATCTGCCATGGGGACTTCGCGCCGTACAACTGCGTCTTCGACGGGAGCAGGCTGGTTGGCATCATCGACTTCGACACCGCGCACCCAGGTCCTCGCATCCGCGACATCGCCTACGCGATCTATCGCTTCGCCCCACTGACCGCACCAGATAACGCCGCCGGATTCGGCTCTCTGGCCGAGCAGGCTCGGCGGGCTCGGCTGTTCTGCGACGAGTACGGGGAGGTGAATCGGTCTGAGATCATCGAGGCCGTGTGCCGACGGCTGCTCGATCTGGTCCGGTACATGCGTGCTCAGGCGGCGCAGGGCGACACTGCATTCCAATCCCATCTCGACGACGGCCACGACACCCTCTATCTGCGCGACATCCACTATCTGAGGACCAACGCGGCGGCACTCACCAGAGCGCTCATGTAAGAGCCCCGATCAAACCACTACTGGATTGCGACACGCGGTCTCTACCCATGAGCGCCGTCGAGAACGTACTTTTCCTACGAGGACTGCGTTGTCCTCCAGATGACTGTGGTCCGTTCCCAGTCGTCTGGAGGAGATCGCAGTCCCCGATCACGGAGTACGTTCTCGATCCTGAGCTGCTCGCCACACACGCGAATTATCATGAATTGACACGAGGGGCTCGAGAAGGGAGACGGTCATGCCCGCAATAAGTGCAGCGAGTGCGCTGGTCGGCGCCGCGGTGCTGCTCGGCGTCTGGAGCGGCAGGCGGTGGGGTCGACGACGCAAGCGCGTCCTCGACGCCGAGGCCCGCAGGTTCCACACCCGCAGAGACCGGTAGCTCCTTAGCCCGTGGACCTACTGTCCCCCTGCTCCCAAAGCACATGCAAAGCACATGGCTCCCCTCCTCCTGGGGTTCACCGGGAACCGGCGAATGCGCGGATGTCGCGGCAAGGAAACGCTTCTGGGACCACAGGCGGATGACGTGGCGGCGCTCACCAGCAACAATATGGACTGATGTCCTCCCGGCCGACGCCGGGAGCCAGGCCTACCGGCGCCCCCAGGGAAGGACCCCACATGCCAGCCGCCATGTCCTCAGACAACGCAGACACTGCCCCCTCCCCCACCGGCTCGTCGGCCGGCCCGCTGCTCGGCCTGGACGGCGAGCCCCTGCGCATCGGGGTCCTCACCTCCGGCGGTGACGCCCAGGGCATGAACGCGGCCGTGCGGGCCGTGGTGCGCACCGCCATCCGCCTGGGGGCCAGGCCCTACGCGGTCATGGAGGGCTGGGCCGGGGCCGTGGCCGGGGGTGACGGCATCCGTCCCCTGGAGTGGGACTCGGTGGGCTCCATCCTCCAGCGCGGCGGCACCATCATCGGCACCGCCCGCTCGGCCGAGTTCCGCGAGCGCGCCGGCCAGCTGGCGGCCGCCCGCAACCTTCTGGAGCACGGCATCGACCGGCTCGTGGTCATCGGCGGCGACGGCTCCCTGACCGGCACCAACGAGTTCCGCAAGAACTGGCCCTCCCTGCTCGAGGAGCTCGTCGCGGCAGGTGACATCAGTGCGGAGACGGCCGCCGCCCACCCCGTCCTCATGGTGACCGGCCTGGTGGGCAGCATCGACAACGACCTGGTGGGCGCCGACATGACCATCGGCACCGACTCCGCCCTCCACCGCATCCTGGAGGCCATTGACGACATCTCCTCGACGGCCGCCTCCCACCAGCGCACCTTCGTCGTGGAGGTCATGGGCCGCCACTGCGGCTACCTGGCCCTCATGGCGGCCGTGGCCGGGGGCTGTGACTACGTCCTGGTCCCCGAGCTCCCCCCGGGCAAGGGCTGGGAGGAGGACATGTGCTCCAAGCTCAAGGCGGGCCGGGAGGCCGGACGCCGCGAGTCCATGGTGATCGTCGCCGAGGGCGCCACCGACCGCGAGGGCAACCGCATCAGTGCCGACGACGTCCGCCAGGTCATCGCCGACAATCTGGGGGAGGCCGCCCGCGTCACCATCCTGGGTCACGTCCAGCGCGGTGGCCGCCCCAGCGCCTACGACCGCTGGATGTCCACTCTGCTGGGCTGCGCCGCCGCCCGCGAGGTGGTGGCCATGGAGCCTGGCAGCGAGCCGGTCATCATCGCCGAGCGCCACAACCGCATCCGCCGCCTGCCGATGATGGAGCAGATCGCGGCCACCCGCGCCGTCAAGGATCTCGTGGCCGCCCACGACTACCTCGGGGCGATCCAGGCCCGCGGGGCCAGCTTCGGCAGGATGCTCGAGCTGTTCGAGACCATGTCCACGCCTCCCGCCGAGCCGGCCACTGACGCGGGATCGACGCCGTCGGCCTCCGACCGCCCCAAGCGGGTCGCCATCATCCACGCCGGCGGCCTGGCCCCGGGGATGAACACGGCGGCGCGCGCGGCCGTGCGTCTGGGCCTCGACCACGATTTCACGATGCTGGGAGTCTACGGCGGCTTCCCCGGTCTGCTCGACGGCGACGTCCGCGAGCTGACCTGGGCCGACGTCGAGGGCTGGGTCGGTGACGGCGGCGCCCAGCTGGGCACGCGCCGCGAGGTGCCCACCATTGAGCAGCTCTACGCGCTGGGGCGGGCCATCGAGCTCCATGAGATCGACGCCCTGCTGGTCATCGGCGGCTACAACGCCTACCTGAGTGCCTTCCGCCTGGTCACCGAGCGGGACCGCTACCCCGCCTTCCAGATCCCGATCGTGTGCGTGCCGGCCTCCATCGACAACAACCTGCCCGGCTCCGAGCTGAGCATCGGAACCGACACGGCCCTCAACAACGCGGTGGTGGCGCTGGACTCCATCAAGCTCTCTGCGGCGGCCTCCCACCGCTGCTTCGTCGCCGAGGTCATGGGCCGCAAGTGCGGCTACCTGTCTCTGATGTCCGGCCTGGCCACCGGCGCGGAGAAGGTCTACCTCAACGAGGAGGGCATCACGCTGGCGGGCCTGGCCGCCGACTCCGAGCGGATGGTGGAGTCCTTCCGCTCGGGACGCAGCCTCTACCTGGTGATCCGCAACGAGCGGGCCAGCGTCAACTACACCACCGACGTCCTGGCCCACATCTTCGCCGAGGAGGGCAAGGGCCTCTACGACGTGCGCGAGGCGATCCTGGGTCACCAGCAGCAGGGCGGCAGCCCCACGGCCTTCGACCGGCTCATGGCGACCAAGCTCGTCGCCCACTCCCTGGAGCTGCTGGCCGGCGCCCTCAAGCGCGGCGAGCCGACGGCCTTCTACGTGGGTCTGATCAGGGGCAAGGTCTCCGACCACCCGTTGGACCGCATGAACGACGACCTCGACCGCGACAACCGTCGCCCCCGCCACCAGTGGTGGCTGGGGCTGCGCCCCGCCGTGGGGCTGGTCAGCCAGGACATCGGGACCCTGGCGCTTCAGGATGTGCCCGACTTCGGTGAGGCGGTCGACGACGCGGCCAGCTGACCCGCCGGCCCCGGGAGCCGAGCGGCCGGGTATGGTGCCTGGGGTGCGCGCGCTGATACGACCCCGGTTCCTTCTGGCTGTCGCCGTGGCGGGCGTGGCCGCGGGTCTCATCGGGATCGCGATGGCGCTGCTTCTGGAGCTCTTCGAGGCACTGTTCTACGGCGTCGCCCACGGCGGGCTCCTGGAGCGTCTGGCCGCCGCCCCTCCCTGGCGGCGCGTGCTCGCCCCGGCCCTGGGCGGCCTTGTCGCCGGCGGCTTGTGGTGGTGGCTGCGCGCCACCGGCGGGGTGGCCGACGTGGAGACTGCGGTCGCAGACCGCAGCGGTCAGGCGGCTGCCCGGATGGGGCTGACGCGTCCCTTCCTCGACGCCGTCACCCAGGTCCTCGCGGTCGGCGCGGGCAATTCGGTGGGCCGCGAGGGCGCTCCGCGTCTGGCCGCCGGGGCGGTGGCGGCCAGGCTTGCCGCCCGCCTGGGGATCGGCAGGAGCGAGGGCGCGATCCTCATTGCCTCCGCCGCCGGGGCGGGGCTGGCGGCCATGTACAACGCGCCGCTGGGTGGGGCCGCCTACGCCGTCGAGCTCGTCATGGTCGCCGGGATGCGACGGCGCGGTGCCCTCGTGGCGGTGCCGGTGTGCCTCATCGCCACGCTCGTCTCCTGGCTGCACTCCCACGGGCACCCCACCTTCGAGATCGCCTCGCCTGGGTTGTCGTCAGGGACCACCCTCGGGCTGGTCCTGCTCGTGCCTGTGGCCGCAGCGGTCGGTGTGGCGGCGAGGCGACTGTGGTCGTGGATGCTGGCGCACCGGGTGCGCGCCCCCCGGTGGCTGCCGGCGGCGATCGGTACGGCGGGACTGGTCACCGGGTTGGTGAGCCTGTGGGTCCCGGCCGTTGTCGGCAATGGGCGCGACGCCATGGAGACGGCTCTGGGTACTGGCCTTCCCGGGGCCACGAACAGCGCCGCGGGAGCGGGCCTAGTCCTGCTGGTGGGCATCGTGGTCCTTAAGCCGGTCCTCACCGGTCTCACGCTCGCAGCCGGTGCCACCGGCGGCAGACTGGCCCCCTCCCTGGCCGCGGGCTCGAGCGCCGGGGCCGCCCTGGCGATCGCGCTCGACGCCTGTGGGGTGGAGGCCAGCGTGGCGGTCCTGGCACTGGCAGGGGCGGGTGCGGTGCTTGCCACCACTCAGAGGGCCCCCGTCTTCGGGATCGTCTTCACCTGGGAGCTGGCCCGGGCGGGAGCCTGGACGCTGGTGGCCCTGTTCGCCGTCGTCCTCGCCGTCACCGTGCTGACCGCACCAGCTTACTTCGGCAATTTAACTCGCGTGTTTCACAAACCACAGACAATATAGACACCATAACCCTTATCGTCGATTAGCGGCCACGATCATAAAACCTAAGGCCGCAAGAATTAAAAAAATAAAGCCTGACACTGACATAGGAATAGTGGCCGCCGCCCGTCGAAGCACCTCCGACAAGGCCGCCAATGCAGTCAACGCAAGCGCCCCACCAAATACAATACCACGAGCCAACAATGAATCCTCATCCAAGGAGTAACGCCAAAACGCACACGACAAGAGCGCAGCAAGAAGCAGATACACCCAAAACGCCCATCGCCCCGACTCAAGCCTGGAAACCCCCAGCCACACACAAAGGACTGCAACATACTGAGGGAGGACACGAGCAGCAATTGATAGCCAGGTAGGCCAATACATCTGTTTGGGGTAAAAGGAAATCCAGCAGGAAAAGCCCGCGAACACCAACCCAACGATCGTCACAGCGAGCACCGTGCGCCAATCCCAGTCAACATAATGATTGACAGCCACATCTTCGAAATTAAACACTTATTCACACCTCAAATCTAATCGCTGAAAATATGCGACCAAGAAACCAGTATCCCAAACACAACAAGACGCCAATTCAGTTCCCGATGAATCGAAGTCGCAACCATAAAAGGAAGCGACCTTTAAGTCCGCATCAAAACAATATTCACCTCTCCGAACAATGCAACCACTGCACCAGGAAATCGCAGTCTCCTGCAACCACACCCCACCCTCCTCTTCAATCTCCCTTAATCGGAACTGTAACACAAGCAGACAGTCCACATAAGCCCAAACTTAAGTCACTTATTCAACATTCTCAAATTAAACTAACGGGATTCTTGCTCCATTAATTTAATTGCACTAACATATCTGCGTCAGTAGATAATGTTGCCTATCGGAGCCTCATGCGCCGTCATCACGACAACGCCCCGCCTCGCCATGCCGCATCTCCTCGCCGCACGTGGCGCGCCGGTGACGGCACCGAGCGGCCGCCGGCCTCGGGCGGCATCGTCGCCGTGTCGCTCGTTCTGATCTCCGGGTCCCCAGCGCTGGGCACGGCCCTGGCGCTCCTGAAGGGGCCGTGGATCCTCATGCTCGTCCTCCTTCACGTCGGCGGGCTCGCCCTGTGGTTCGGCCTGTCCGGCCGAGGCTGGCGCGACCTGTTGACCGGCGGCGGCATCCGCAGCAGAACCGTCCTGTTCGCCGCTGGCGCGCTGGGCGGAGTCGCCTTCGGCGGCCTGCACACCTGGATGGGGCCGACGGGCACCGGCCCGCTGTGGAAGCCGGAGATCACCGCCTCCACGGTGCTTCACGCACTGGTCTTCGCCCTGACAGTCGGCGTCGTCTACAACGCGGTCCCCGAGGAGATCACGCTCAGGCGCACCCTGTTCTCACCGATACACGAGCGCTTCGGGGCAACGGCTGCTGTGCTGATGACGACGGCGTCCTTCACCGCACTGCACCTGCCGACCTGGCTGACCTCCGACACCAGCCTGAAGGGCTATGCCTGGCAGATCCTTCACAAGGTGCTCTTCGGGCTGCTCGCCGGCTGGTCGGTGGTGCGGCTTCGGTCGATGTTCTTCGCCCTGGGCCTGCACGTCAGCGGAAACGCGCTGGGACTGTTCATCGGCCAGCTCCAGAGCGAGAACCTGCCCGACTTCGAGATCTCGTGGCTCAACGCGGCGATCCTGCTCACCGGCGCAGCCGTCGCCGCCGGCCTCATCCATCTCCTGGGCCGACGGCGGAAGCAGCCCTCTGCGCTCAGTCCTTGATCGTGAGGATCTCGTCGACGTCGACGCGGTTAGGGGCGAAGGCCGCCAGCGCCGAGTCCGCGGGGTGGCCCAGCGCGATCCCGACCGCTACGATCTCATCGGCTCCGATCCCCATGGCCTCGCGCACCTCGTCCGGGTACATGACCAGGGCGTAGGCGTTGATGGCGCCAAGGCCCTTGTCGGCAGCCGCCAGGACGAGCATGGCGGAGAAGGCCCCGAGGTCGTGGAAGGACCACAGGGTGGATTCGACCGGGATCGTCACGTACAGGGCTGCCTGGGCGTTGAACAGCCGTCCTTGCGATGCCTGGAACTCCTGGACGCCCTCGCCCAGCTGCGCACTGATCTGCTCGCCGAGCGCGGCCATGTTCTCCTGGGTGGTCGCAGACCACTCTGTACGAGGCTTCACCGGGAGGTCGGCGTTTCCCTTCCTGCCGGCAGCGACGTCCGCAGCATGGCGCTTCTTGATCCTGGCCAGCGTGGCCCCGGTGGCCGCATAGACCCGCCAGGGCTGGGAGTTCACCCACGACGGCGCCTGCTGGGCGGTGCGGACAATGTCGACCAGATCCTCCCGGGAGACGGGCTGGTCGGTGAAGTCTCGTACCGAGTGACGATTGGCGACGACCTGGCTGAACTCCATGGTGCTCCCCTACTTCCGAAATCCGCGGGTTTGTCCACCGAGGCCAACGACTGGCCGGCCAGCACTATTCCAGTTGACGCCGTCGGGTAGGCGCAGAGCGCCCCTCCTCAGGCCCGACGGCGCAGCAGGACCGAGTCCCAGCCGGGTAGCGCCTCCGGCAGGCCCGCGTGGGTCGAGCCGGGCTGGACGTCCGGGTCGGCGGCGCGCAGCACCTGCTCGGCCCCGCTCCACTCCCCCGGCTCCAGGCCCTCGGCCGCGAGCGCCGCCAGCAGGCCGCCCTGCCCGGTCAGGGGCAGGTCCTCGCGGGCGCACTGGGCGATGAGCAGCAGCTGCTCGATGCCGCCGCCCTGCGTCTCGGGGGCGCGCCACTGGCGCAGGATGACCCAGGCGGTGGGGTGGTCGGCGGCCAGGAGCCGGAAGGTGCCCAGGGCGAGGGCGTCATCGTCGTGCCGCAGGGCGATGAGCTGGCGGTAGTGCTCGAAGACGCTGCCGGGTACTCCCACCTGGGCGGCGGCGTTGACGGTGCCGTGGTCGGGGGCCAGGGCGATCCAGGGCTCGCCGGTGGTGAATCCGGCCTTCTCGCTGCTGTCCCAGTGGACGGGGGTGCGGGCGTTGTCGCGGGAGACGGGGGCGATGCCGGCCAGGACGGCGGCCGGGTCGTCGCCGGCGCGCACGCGCTCGTGGAAGTGGTTGACGGACTCCAGGTCCCGGTAGTCATTGATGGAGCGGAAGACCGTGTTGGCCATACCCAGTTCTTCGCCCTGGTAGATGTAGGGGGTGCCGCGGTGGGTGTGGAGGATCGTGGCGAGGGTCTTGGCCGAGCGGACGCGCCAGGCGGGGTCGTCGTCGCCGAAGCGGGAGACGGCGCGGGGCTGGTCGTGGTTGTCCCAGTAGGCGGAGTTCCAGCCCTTCTCCGCGCTCACAGCGCCGGTGGGGGTCGTGGCGGGGGCAAGAGCGGCCTGCCAGTGGGCCAGGTTCTGCTTGAGGGTGACGAGCTCGAGGGGCTGGGGGTCGAACTTGCCGCCGGGCCCGTCGGTGAGGCAGACGTGCTCGAACTGGAAGACCATGTCGAGCTCACCTCGGGCGGGGTCGGTGTAGAGGGCGGCCTCGGCGCTCGTGGCCCCGGGCATCTCCCCGACGGTCAGGACGTGACTGGACCGCGGTGCGAGGACCTGCTGGTTCATCTCGTGCAGGAACTCATGGATGCGGGGGCCGTTGGCGACGGCGGCGAAGGCGTTGCCGTAGAGGTCGCCCTCGCCCTGGGGCGCGTCAGTGAGCGGGTAGGTCTTGGAGATGAGGTTGATGACGTCCATGCGGAAGCCGTCGACGCCGCGGTCCAGCCACCAGGTCATCATCTCGTGGATGGCGCGGCGCACCTGCGGGTTCTCCCAGTTGAGGTCGGGCTGCTTGGGTGAGAAGAGGTGCAGGTAGTACTCCTGGGTGCCCTCGTCCCAGGCCCAGGCCGACCCGGAGAAGGCCGATCCCCAGTTGGTGGGCTCGGTGCCCGGCTGCCCGGGGGCGAGCCCGTCGACCTGCCGGGCGGGCCGCCAGATGTACCAGTCGCGCTTGGGGTCGTCCTTGGAGGAGCGGCTGGCGGTGAACCAGGGGTGCTCGTCGCTGGTGTGGTTGACGACGAGGTCCATGACCAGGCGCATGCCGCGACAGTGCAGTCCCTCGATGAGGGCGTCGAGGTCGGTCAGGGATCCGAAGAGGGGGTCGATGTCCTGGTAGTCGGAGATGTCGTAGCCGTTGTCGTCCTGAGGGGAGCGGTAGACGGGGCTGAGCCACACGACGTCGACGCCCAGCTCGTCGAGGTGGTCCAGGCGGCTGGTCAGGCCGGGGATGTCACCGATCCCGTCGCCGTCGGAGTCGGCGAAGGAGCGGGGGTAGACCTGGTAGACGACGGCGCGGCGCCACCAGTCCGGATCGTCGCCGACGTGGTGGGCAGAGACAACGAGGGGCGCGGGAGAGGTCACGGGCGACTTCCTTCCTACCGGACAGGGGATGCGAGGAAAGCGGGCCGGGTGCGTGAGGGCCTTCCCCTGCTCCGCCGCCAGCGCTGACGGGGTCTTGCGGGCCGGTACCGATTGTGTCAGAACCCGCCCGGGAGGAGGGCCGATTAAGATGAATTCTCGCGCCTCACTCGGGGCGCCGCCTCTCCCACCGCTCCCCGTGACGACTCCTGCTGTGAAAGGCCGACCGTTGGTTTCTCCTCTCCGCGATGCCCCTGACACTCCGCGTCCAGCCACAGCCCGCCCTGAGGCGGTCATCGCCGGGACCTCGTCGGAGGAGTCCCGCTACCGGTTCACGGTGCTCACCTCTCGGCTCATCCGCATGGAGCATTCCCCCACGGGCGTCTTCACTAACGCCGCCACCCAGCTGGTCGTCAACCGCGACCTGGGTGAGACGCCGTCGTTCCGGGTGGTGCACGGCCAGGACCGCGTGGAGATCATCACCGAGCACCTGCACCTGACCCATGTGCCATCCCTGGGCTTCTCCCCCGCCGGGCTCAGTGTCAGGCTGCGTTCGACGGCGCTGCACGCCCACGGCGGCACCTGGCACCACGGCGACGTGTGGGACCCGGCCGAGACCTTCCCGACGAACCTGGGCGGCACCACCCGCACCCTTGATGAGGCCGACGGCGCCGTCGCCCTCGGTCCGGGCCTGCTGAGCCTCAACGGCATCACCGCCCTGGACGACTCGGCCTCGCTGCTGCTCACCCAGGACGAGTGGGTTCAGCCCCGTGAGCCCGGCAACCGCCTGGCCGACGGGGCGCAGGACCTCTACGTGTTCGGCTACGGCCAGGACTACCAGGAGGCGCTGCGGGACTTCTTCCGCCTCACCGGGCCGAGCCCCCTCATCCCGCGGGCGCTGCTGGGCAACTGGTGGAGCCGCTACCACCCCTACAGCGACCAGGAGTACCTGGCGCTCATGGACCGCTTCGCCGCCGAGGAGCTGCCCTTCTCCGTGGCCGTCATCGACATGGACTGGCACGTCACCGACATCGACCCGGCGATCGGCACGGGATGGACCGGCTACACCTGGAACCGGGAGCTGTTCCCGGACCCGGCGGCCTTCCTGGCCGGCCTGCACGAGCGGGGCATGCTCACCACGCTCAACGTGCACCCGGCTCAGGGGGTGCGCCGCCACGAGGAGGCCTATGAGGAGGTCTGCGCTGACCTGGGCCTGGATGCGAGCACCGGGGAGGACGTGCCCTTCAACATCGCCGACCGGGACTTCGTGGGCTCCTACCTCTCACGCCTCCACCACCCCCTGGAGGACGAGGGCGTGGACTTCTGGTGGCTGGACTGGCAGCAGGGCGGCTCCACGACGGTTCCCGGCCTGGACCCGCTGTGGATGCTCAACCACGTCCACTACCTCGACTCGGGCCGCGAGCGCCCAGCAGCCGACGGTGGCGTGGAGCGTCGCCGCCCGGTGACGTTCTCTCGCTTCGCCGACGCCTCGAGCCACCGCACCCCGGTGGGCTTCTCCGGGGACACGATCATCAGCTGGGACTCCCTGCGCTTCCAGCCGCGCTTCACGGCCACGGCCGCCAACATCGGCTACTTCTGGTGGTCCAATGACATCGGCGGGCACATGCTGGGCGGCAGCGACGACACGATGGCGGCGCGCTGGTTCCAGCTGGGCTGCTTCTCCCCCATCAACCGCCTGCACTCGTCGAACTCGGGCTTCACCTCGAAGGAGCCGTGGCGCTACTCGCGTGACGCCCGCGCCACGATGGAGGCGCACCTGCGGCTGCGTCACCGGCTGGTGCCCTACCTGTACACGTGGGCGCGCCGCTCGGCGGGTGAAGGCATCGCTCCGGTGCGTCCGGTCTACCACGACCACCCGCGCGAGCTGGCCGCCTACGAGCACCGCGGCAGCTTCTACTTCGGGGACCTGCTGGTGGTGCCCTTCACCTCCCCGCTCGATGCGGCCACCGGCCTGGGGCGGGAGCTGACCTGGCTGCCCGACGGCGTCTGGTACGACCTGCCCACGGGGCGCCGCTACGAGGCCACCACCGGCGGGCGCGGTCGCATGCTGAGCCTGTCGCGCCCCCTGGACCGGATCGGGGTGCTGGCCCGGGCCGGCTCCGTGATCCCCCTGGCCGGAAACCTGACGGAGGCGGCCGGGGACAATCCGCACGAGCTGGAGATCGTCGTCGTGCCCGGCGGCTCGGGGAGCTTCACCTTGGAGGAGGACGACGGCTCGGCCCAGCCCGGGCAGGACCAGATCGCCCGCACCCACATGGCGCTGACCTGGCCCGAGGCCGAGGAGGAGAACGGCGCCGACGTGGTGCTGCGCATCCGCCTGGAGGGGGCGGCCGAGGTCGTGCCGCCCTCGCGGCTGGTGACGGTGCGACTCCTGGCCGGCCAGGTGGCCGGCGCCTGGCTGGGGGTGGGTGAGCAGGCTCGCCGGCTGGCCACCGAGGAGGTCAGTGGGGACGGCTTCACCCTGGGGGCCGGGACGCTGGTGCACCTGGAGGAGCTGAGCCGCCAGGAGCTCATCGACGGCGTCCAGCTGGTCCTCCGCGGCACGAAGCACTCCCCAGCCGACTGGCGTGATGAGGTCCACGCGATCCTGGACGCCGCGCGTGTGGAGTACATGGCCAAGGACCTGGCTTGGGACGCGGTGCAGCGGGGCCTGAGCGGAACCGCCCTGCTGGGTGAGCTCGAGGCCCTGGGCCTGCCGGAGAGGCTGCGGGCGGCCGTGGCCGAGGTGCTCCCCCACTCCTGAACAGGCTCCGAGCGCCGACTCTGGCGGGTCGGCTCGAACGGGCCGACGGGCGCATCGGGCCGCCGCTAGGCTGCTGGGTATGAGTGAGACCCCCGCCCCGCGCTTCCCGGAGGCCGAGCCCTACTTCGTGGGCGACGAGCGCACCAACCGCGAGCGCATGCTCGCCGGTGACTGGTACGTCGCCGACGACCCGGACAACGCCAGGATCGCCGCCCACGCCCGCACAATGCTCTACCGCTTCGAGCGGGCCTTCGCCGAGGGCGAGGAGGACTGCTGGGACCTGCTGCGCTCAGCGATCCCGGGGCTGGGCGACAAGGCACACCTGCTGCCGCCGGTGCGCGTGGACTACGGGGACAACATCGCCGTGGGTGAGGGGACCTTCGTCAACTACGGGCTCGTGGCCCTCGACGTTGCCAGGATCAGTATCGGCGCGCACTGCCAGATCGGCCCGAACGTCCAGCTGCTCACGCCGGTCCACCCCCTGGAGCCGACCCCGCGCGCCTGCTCCCTGGAGGCGGCCGACCCCATCACGATCGGGGACAACGTGTGGCTGGGCGGCGGGGTCATCGTCTGTCCCGGTGTGACCATCGGGGACAACTGCGTCATCGGCGCGGGCTCGGTGGTCACCAAGGACATTCCTGCCAGCAGCCTGGCGGTGGGCAACCCGGCCCGGGTCCTGCGCCAGCTGGACGACTCCACCTTCGGCCCCCGCCATCAGCACCCGCCTCAGGAGACGCCGCAATGAGCCCCGAGACCTTTTCCGACCTGGCCGCTTCCCGGCACTCCGTGCGGGACTTCCGGGCCGATCCTGTACCGCCTGAGGTCATCGAGGAGATCCTGGAGGACGCCCGCCAGGCGCCGAGCTGGTCGAACACCCGCCCCTTCATGGTGGCGCTGGCCACCGGTGAGCAGGCGGATCGCCTGCGGACGGCCTACGTCAAGGAGTTCGATGCCACCCTCCCCGTCCAGCACAAGGAGCGCGGGGCGATGGCCCGCCTGGCCCTGAGCGGCAAGGCGCCCGACGGCGACTACCCGACCTGGGCGCCGTACCCCCCGGATCTGCTGCCCCACTCCCAGGCGGTCGGTGGCCGGCTGTACGCGCACATGGGTATCGGCCGCAAGGACCGCGAGGCCCGTGACGCGGCCGCCCGCCGCAACTGTGAGGCCTTCGGTGCCCCGGTCATCGGTTTCGTCCTGGTCCACAAGGGCCTCATGCCCTTCGCCGCGCTCGACGCCGGGATCATGCTGCAGACCCTGTTCCTGTCCGCCAAGGCCCATGGCGTCGACTCCTGCCCCCTGGGGGTCCTGGCCACCTGGCGCCGCCCCTTCGACGCCGAGTTCGAGGCGCCGTCGGACTACCGCCTCATCACGGGCTTCGCCCTGGGCTACGCCTCCGAGGCCCCCGTCAACGACTTCCGGGCCGAGCGGCGCCCCGTGCGCCTGGTGCCGAGCCGCAGCTGATCCGGTTGCGGTCGGCTCACGCCGTCACCGCCCGAGATGCTCGACGTCGCGGTCGTACCTTGAGCCTCGCGTTCGAGGGGTAGAGGGTACGACCGCGCGCCCCATGGTACGAACACACAGTGCTCCGTCCTGGTTTCGTGACCGATCCTAGGCCGGCTGCGTGCCGTCCAGTGCGGCCTGAGGCGGGCGGCGCCAGCAGGGCGGGACGACGAGCCCGCGCCGGCGGACCGCCAGCAGCATGGCCACGCCGGCCGCGGTGCACAGCACGACCGCGACGACGGAGGCCTCGATTCCCATGGCTCCGCCGGTCAGCAGGTCGGGGCCGGTGAAGCGGGCCTCGATGAGTCCGCGTCCCGACCCGGTGCCGGAGATGTCGGAGCCGAAGATGCCGCCCTGGACGAAGTTCCAGGCGGCGTGCAGCCCGATCGCCAGCCACAGGCGCCGGGTGAGCAGGTAGCAGGCGCCCAGCAGGATGCCCGCCTCCAACGCGATCGCGACTGCACCGAAGACGGTGGCTTGAGGGTTGCCGAGGTGAGCGGCGCCGAAGAACACCGCGGTGATGGCCAGCGCCCACCAGGTCCCCAGCCACCCCTCGATGAGGCGCAGCATGACACCTCTGACGAGGATCTCCTCGGTGAATCCGGCGACGATACCGGCTTGGAGGCCGACGAGGATCCCCGTGTTCCAACCGACGTCCACCACATGGTAGGAACCGAGCAGGGCCAGGACCGCGATGACGGCACCCATGAGCAGCGCACCCATGGCCAGGCCGGCCAGGAGCTCACGCAGTGCCGCCCCGCGCCCGCCCAGCTCGATGACGGGCCGGCCACCGACGAAGCGCACCAGCAGCCAGTACCCGAGCACGGTCAGGGGCACGGCACTGATCGCGACGATGAACGCGACACCCGGCCGGGCTGCCGCCCCGCCCCCGTGTCGCACGAGTCCAGTCGCCGCCGCCAGCAGCCCGACGATCATCTGAGCGCCGAGGACGACCAGGATCCCCAGAAGGAGCTGGAGCCAGCCGAGGCGCTCCGCCTTTCGCGGAGGAATGCGCCACTGGGGACTGACCGGGACGAGCCGGTCCAGGAGGCGAGGAGCCAGCGGCTCCACTGATGAAGTCGGGAAGGAGGCCGGGGCGTTCATGACCCCAGTGTTGCCCACCTGCCGGTCGCCACAACTCCCCCGCCAGGAGGAACCGGCGCCCACTGCCTTCAGCACGGTTTCCGATACCGCGGGAGGTGGGCGAAGGATGGAGCCGTCAGATCTTGGCGACGGGGGCGTAGCGCAGGATGAGGCGCTTGGTGGTGGGGGCGCCGTCGATGACGAACTCGACGCGGGCGGTCAGGGAGCGTCCCTTGCCCTCCAGGCCGACGACGGTGCCCACCCCGTAGGAGTCGTGGCGCACCTGGTCTCCGGTCCTCAGCCCGGCGACGGCTGCGGGCAGGTCCTCCGAGGCGGCAGCGCCGGCCGGTGAGGAGTCGCTCTGCTTGCCGCGGGCCTCGAGGCGGGCGGAGGCGCGCTTGGCGGCCCGGTCCTGGGCGGTCTCCACGCGCCCCAGCTTGCCCGAGCGCTTGGTGCCTGCGCCCACGGGCGGGGCGAAGTCATCGTCGTCGGAGTAGGAGCTCTGCCGGGAGGAGCCTGAGCGCCGCCCGCCCGAGCCGAAGCCGCCCTCGCCCCAGCTGCTTCCCCAGCCGGTGCCGCCGCCGCGCAGCGCCTCCATGGAGGAGGCCAGGCGCTTCCAGTCGATGGTCTCGTCCGGCACGTCGTCGAGGAAGCGGGAGGCGGGCATGGCGTTGGCGGCGCCCCAGGCCGAGCGCACGGCGGCGCGGGTGAGGTAGAGGCGTTCGCGGGCGCGGGTGAGGGCCACGTAGGCCAGGCGCCGTTCCTCGGCGAGCTCGGTCTCCTCGGTCAGGGAGCGGCTGTGGGGGAAGGTGCCGTCCTCCATGCCGGTGACGAAGACGACCGGGAACTCCAGGCCCTTGGCGGTGTGGACGGTCATGAGGGTGATCTGGCCCTGCTCCTCGGCCTGCCGGGCGTCCTCGTCCTCCAGGTCGGCGCTGGGTGGGAGCTGGTCGGAGTCGGCCACGAGTGAGACGCGTTCGAGGAAGTCGGCCAGGGTGCCGTCGGGGTTGGCGGCCTGGAAGTCGCTGGCCACGGAGTGGAGCTCGGCGAGGTTCTCCACGCGGGTGGCGTCCTGGGGGTCGTCGCTGGCGCGCAGCTCGGCGAGGTAGCCCGAGGCGTCCAGGGCGGAGTCGAGGACGTCGGCGACGCCGTCGCCGGCGGTGACCATGTGGCGCAGGGTGGTGAGCAGCTCGTGGAAGCCGCGCACCTGGTTGCGGGCCCGGGTGGTCAGGCCCTCGACCTCGGGCGGCTCGCCGGCCCCGGAGAAGGAGGCCTGTCCGTCGGCGTTCTCGGTCTCGCCTGTCTGAGCCTCACGGGGGGCTCCGGCGGCGTCGGCGACGGCTTGCCCGAAGGAGACGGCGTAGCGGGCGGCGTGCTCGGCCAGGGCGCCCTCGGCCTTGTCCCCCAGGCCGCGTTTGGGGACGTTGAGGATGCGGCGCAGGTTGACGTCGTCGTCGGGGTTGTCGACGGCGCGCAGGTAGGCGATGGCGTCCTTGATCTCGCGGCGGTCGTAGAAGCGGGTGCCGCCGATGACCTTGTAGGGCTGGCCGGCGCGCATGAAGGCCTCTTCGAGGGCGCGGGACTGGGCGTTGGTGCGGTAGAAGACGGCGACGTCGCGGGGGCGCACGCCGTGCTCGTCGGCCAGGCGGTCGACCTCCTGGCTGATCCAGCGGGCCTCGTCGTGCTCGGAGTCGGCGACGTAGCCGGTGATGGGGGCGCCGTCGCCGGCGGCGGTCCACAGGTTCTTCTCGCGCCTGCCGCTGTTGCGGGAGATGACGGCGTTGGCGGCCGAGAGGATGTTCTGGGTGGAGCGGTAGTTCTGCTCCAGCAGGATGGTGCGCGCCGAGGGGTAGTCCTCCTCGAACTCCTCGATGTTGCGGATGGTGGCGCCGCGGAAGGCGTAGATGGACTGGTCGGAGTCGCCGACGACGGTGAGCTCGCCCGGTGGCAGGGCCGAGCCTGCCCCGGAGGTGCCGGGCCCGCCGACGAGCTCGCGCACGAGGACGTACTGGGCGTGGTTGGTGTCCTGGTACTCGTCGACCAGGATGTGGCGGAAGCGGCGCCGGTACATCTCGGCCACGGCCGGGCGGGTCTGGAGCAGGGCGACGGTGCGCATGATGATGTCGTCGAAGTCCAGGGCGTTGGCGGAGCTCAGGCGCTGGGCGTAGGCGCGGTAGACCTCGGCGAGGTGGCGCTCGAGGGGGTTGGAGGTGACGGCCCGCTCGGCGAACTGGGCCGGGGTGATGAGCTCGTTCTTGAGGTCGGAGATGCGGTGGGCGAAGGTCTTGGGGGTGAAGCGCTTGGGGTCGATGCCCAGCTCGCGCACGATGAGGGTGATGAGGCGGGTGGAGTCGGCGGCGTCGTAGATGGAGAAGGTGGAGCGCAGGCCGGCGGCCTCGTGCTCGCGGCGCAGGATGCGCACGCAGGCGGAGTGGAAGGTGGAGACCCACATGCGCTCGCCGGCGGGCCCGACCAGGGCGGTGACGCGTTCGCGCATCTCGGCGGCGGCCTTGTTGGTGAAGGTGATGGCCAGGATCTCGCCGGGGCGGGCGCGGCCGGTGGCGATGAGGTGGGCGATGCGGTGGGTGAGCACCCGGGTCTTGCCCGAGCCCGCGCCGGCGATGATGAGCAGGGGGGCGCCGGCGTGGGTGACGGCGGCCTCCTGGGCGGGGTTGAGGCCGGAGAGCAGGTCGGCCGGGTCTGAGACTGTGACGCCCCAGGCCGGGCCGGTGGGCCGGCCCTCGGGCGCGGCGCCGTCGGCTCGGGCGCGGGCCGCGGCGGCATTGGCCTGGGCGCGGGCGACCAGGGCGGAGACCTCGTCCTGGCGCTCCTCCCAGGTGGGGGCTGCGGCGGACTCGTCCTCAGGCGGTGGGGCGTCCTCGGGCCCCCAGTCCTCCTCCGGGGCCTCGACCTCGGCCCAGGAGTCATCGTCGAAGGAGCCTGCGGCGGGAACGAGGGCGGGCAGCGCGGCCTCGGGCGGCGGCGTGGCCGCACCGCCGGAGCCGGGCATGGGCAGGGCGCCGAAGAGGGAGTTCATCGCGTTCATCGTGAGGCCAAGCCTAGGCCAGGCCACCGACACGTTCCGTTATTCCCTACCCCGCCCAGTGCACTGACAACGGGACGGAGGCCGACCGAGGCGTCACCACCGCCTCAGGCATTCACGCAGTCCCCTTCACCGCGGAGGTCATGCGGATCACCGGGCTCGTGCCCGACGCTATGGTCGACGCCCGGGAGCAGGTCTTCCTGAGCGCCCGGGAGGACGACTGCATGGCACTCATGGAGGCGACCGCCATCTGGCAGAACAGCTAAAAGGACACGGGTCAGCGCCTGCCTCCACGGGACAACGAGTCACTACGACACACCCCTGACATCAGCAGCAAACCGCGGTCGCTCGACTGAGCATCCTCTCCCCGAAGGGACCACAGAGCCCGCCCAAGGACACTTCCTTGCCCACCTAGTACGAATATCGTACTATATGTTCTACGTAGTAGTTGGATGTGAGCGCAGCATCTCGCTGTCGCGTGAGTCCGAGGAGGCTTCCATGAGTCGAGCAATCGAGTACCGCACATTCGGCGGGCCAGAGGTCCTGGAGGAGGCCGAGCGCCCGGCGCAGGCACCCGGCGACGGAGAGGTGCGTATCGCGGTGCGCGCCGTCGGGCTCAACCCCCTCGACTTCAAGACCTTCCGAGGCGATCTGCGAGGGCTTGAACGGGTTCAGCGCATCATTCATCCTCGACGCTGGTTTGAGGGCGCATCCGCTCGCTTCCCCAGGGGCGTGGCCCGCGACTTCGCAGGCGTCATTGATGCCGTCGGTGCGAACGTCACCGACCTCGCCGTGGGCGATGCCGTGCTGGGTACCTTGCGAAGTGCGCCCGGCCAGGCTGACACCCGCGGGGCACTCACCACCGAGCTGGCGGCACCTGCCGACGACGTCGTCAAGAAGCCGGCTTCGCTGTCCTTCACACAGGCGGCCTGCCTGGGTGTGGCTGCGCAAACCGCGTGCGGCGCATTCAAGCAGCTGAACGTGCACGAGGGCGATGTCATTGTCATCAGTGCCGCCGCGGGCGGTGTGGGTTCGCTCGCCTCTCAGCTGGCCGTGAGCCGAGGCGCCACCGTCATCGGAATCGCCGGCACGCGCAATATGGACTACCTCCGCTCCTTGGGCGCTATTCCAGTCACGTACGGCGAGAATCTGACCAGCCGGGTTCGCGACACGGCTCCATCCCCCGTCACCAAGCTCCTGGACTGCTACGGCGGCACCTACGTACGGCTTGGCCGCGATCTCGGACTGACGGGCCGTTCCATCGGCACCCTGGTTCCCTCGCCCGCGGCGATCGTCAGGGGCGCGCAGTTCACCGGCTCACGGCACAGCAGTGGACGCGGCGACCTGAAGGAGGTGGCAGAGCTGGTGGCGGACGACGACATCAAGGTCGAGATCGCCCGCACCTACTCCTTCACGCTGGAGCAGATTCGCGCCGCCTACACCGAGCTGGCAAAGGGCCACGTCCGCGGCAAGCTCGTCATCGATCTATCCTGACACTCACCTATGTTCACCCCGATCAGGAGGGCCGCTTGAGCGGAGGGATTCACGATCAGCGTCTCATCCGGGCGTTGCGTGCCATGAACAGCGAGCTCGCCGCCAGCAACCGCGCTGTCGCTGCGAAAACCGGGCTCAATGACAGCGATCTGGCGGTACTCGACGCCCTGCACCGCGACGGTCCGCAGACCCCCACTGCCCTCGCTCGCCGCACCCGGATGGGGACGACAACGATGACGAGCGTGCTGCGGCGACTCGTCCGCGATGGCTGGGTTGAGCGTCGCCCCAGTGAGACGGACCTGCGCTCCTTCACCATCCACGCCACGAGCGCTGATCGCCTCGCCGAGATATTCCTGCCCGCCAACCGGAAACTGACGGCACTGGTGGACGGCTGGCCCGAGAGCCGGGTCAATCAGCTCATTGAGTTCCTGGAGGACGCCACGACGGTGATCCACGAGTCGGCGGATCAGCTATCCTCCGCAGGCGGTCGTAACTCCTGACCCCGGTCGCACACCCCTCCATGAGCGAGCATCACGCTGCCATCACACGTACCCGAGGCGCCGAGATCAGGCCAACTCCAACACCGTTACTCAGGCCGCATAGACGTCCTCAGCACCCCTCAGCACCGAGGACTTGAAGTAAGGATTCTTGACTGAGTCAGCAATGACCAGGTCAATCTTTCTTCCGAAGATCCTCGTCAGCTCATCCTGCAGGCCGAAGAAATCCGCGAATCGATCCTCCCGACCCGTCTGGAAGTCGACAAGAAAGTCGATATCACTGGTTTGGGGATCAAAATGCTCGGTAAGCACTGACCCGAAGACGCGCAACCGAACAACACCAAACCGGGCGCATGCCTCCGACAGCGCCTTGGTATCGATCGCCACTTTCACCGCCACAGAACTATTCTCTCAGAACCGCGGAACGATGACCAGAGAACCAACCACTCCGGCCGCCGAGGCGGTAGGCGGCCCGGCCACCTTTGCTTCACCTACCGAAGAACCTATCTCACGGCGCGCAGGTAGCGGTCGCGGCCGGTGAGGTCCTGGCCGGTCTCGGCCTGC
>ERZ772927.58-NODE-58-length-91553-cov-337.993_pt1 | contig 91553 bp, 74 predicted proteins | sample MGYA00512115_ERZ772927 | MGnify/ENA primary metagenome ERZ772927 (study PRJEB29015, sample SAMEA2737924) | human oral metagenome | biome: human oral; feature: human-associated habitat; material: dental | place: China | collected 2013 ... | reverse complement strand
CGCAGTCGGAGCGATCGTCGAGTGCAGACCATCGAGATCACCGACGAAGGGCGCAAGCTGCTGAAGACTGCCACCGACATCGCCAGCAGACTCGACGCCGACCTGCGCACGCTCCTCTCTCCCGACGATCAACAGGCCTTGGACAGGCTCCTACCTTCACTCCTTCATTCCGCTGTGACAACAGGCCAAGACGAGGCGTAGCCCAGGCCCACTCACCGGCCCCGACGCGGAACCTTGGTCCGCCCACGCCACGGTTGGCCTCATCGGCATCATGATCGGCCTGGTCGCCTACACCCACCGCGACCTGCCAGCCTGACGACGGAAGGCGGTGCTACAGTTGCTACGGGGTGATGTACATGCAGACGATCATGCACCGGGAACTGCGCAACAACAGCGCCGCAATCCTCCACCGAGTTCAGGCCGGCGAGACGTTTGAGATCACCAACAATGGTGAACCCGTTGCGATACTCTCACCTATTTCCCGGGACCGGCTCTCCATCCTCAAGTGGCAAGGAGCGGTCCGTGAAGCGACGCATGTCGACTTCAGGGCCCTGAAACGCACAGCAGACGTGAGTTCCCAAGCCGTACTGGACGATCTTCGCGGGGAACAATGAGCGTCTACTACCTCGATACCTCCGCGGCCTTGAAGCTCCTCATTGAGGAGAAGGAGTCTGAGCCACTGGCTGCCTGGCTCACATCGCATACAACCGACGGAGACTCACTATGTTCCTCTTTCCTCCTGCACACTGAGCTCCACTGCGCCGCTCGACGACGTAGTGAACTCGATCAGGAGACGGTCGCATCTCTCCTTTCAGGGATCAACCTCATCGACATATCAAGGTCGCAGCTCATTGACGCAGCTAGAACATCGTTGGGATTGAGGGCAGCAGACGCCATCCACCTGACAGTGGCACTGGATATTCAAGCAGACGCCATCATCACCTATGACATCGAGATGCAAAATGCCGCACGTTACTGCAACCTCTCGCCAGTGGCACCCTCCTAAGAGATGACTCCTCCCGCTGAGGGTGAGGCAAAAGGTCGCCCTGCCCTCAGCGGGTATGTGACTCGATGTACCTCGCCAGTGCCCCCAGGGACCAGTTCACGATGATGTAGAGCACGGCGATGATGACGTAGGTCTGGAAGAAGACCGACAAATGGGCATCGATCTTGGCCTGGCCGATCATGGTGGAACCGCGATACATGAGCTCGGGGTAGGCGAGCACGTACGCCAGCGTCGTCCCCTTGATGATGGTCACCATCTGCGTGATAAGGGTTGGGAGCATGAGGCGCAGGGCCTGCGGCGCCAGGATGAGGCGCATCGTGAGCGATGGACTCATCCCCAGCGCCCAAGCAGCCTCCGTCTGACCACGGTCCAGCGCCCGGACACCGGAGCGGAAGACCTCCGCCGTCGTCGCCGAGGTGCACATGACGATGGGCAGTGCCAGCTTCCAGAAGTCCGAGATCGTGGCGAAGCGGGGAACCACCAAGAGGAAGAAGTAGACGAGCAGCAGCATCGGCACCGCCCGCATGGCATCGATCCACAGGCCTATCAGCCACTTGATGGGGCGGTTGTCCAGCAAGCGGAGCCAGCCCAAGGCGATTCCCAGAGGGAAGGTGAGCACCGCGGCAACACCCCCCAGGGTCAACGTGGTCCCGGCCGCCTCCAGGAGCTGGCTGACGACCGACTGCCCCAGGAAGTAGCGCCACTTGGGATAGTCGAGCTGTCCCGCGAGGTCCAGCCGGTAGAGGACCGCGGCCGCCAGCGCCGCGATTCCAATGACGGCGACGACTGATCCGATGGCGATCAGGATGCGCCCCCGCGGCCCGGGCTCATCGAAGAGCAGTGCCGCATCCGCCGCCCCGGAGCCCTGACTCCGCTGACGGCGTGGACGGGGCTCTGTCATCGGCATGATGTCTGAGCTCATGCTCGCCCCCTCCCCATGAACTCGAGGCGCCTCTCAAGGAGCCCGCCTAATTTCGTGGCGGCGAAGGCGATGGCCAGGTAGGTAAGGCCGGAGGTGAGGAAGGTGATGACTCCCGCGGCTCGTTCCTGGTTGATTCTCTGCGTCACGGCCGTCAGCTCGACGACGCCGATCGCCGCGGCGAGCGAGGAGCCGATGAGGCAGGCGATGAAGATGTTGACCAGTGGCTGGATCGTGCGGGCCAGCGCCTGGGGCAGGACGATGCCGCGAATGATGAGCCCGAAGGGCATGCCCAGTGCACGGGCGGCCTCGATCTGCCCCTTGGGCACCGAGTTGATCCCGCTGCGGACCGTCTCACACACGAATCCCGATGAGGAGAAGACCAGCGCCACGATCACCGACCAGAAAAGTGGGATGGTGATACCGACATGAGGCAGCGCCAGCCCGACAAGCACCATGAGGCACAGGTTGGGGATATTGCAGGCCACTGTCACCCACGCCGCACCCAGCGCACGCAGCGGGGGGATGGGACCGACCCGGAAGATGGCCATGAGCGACCCCAGGAGCAGCCCACCCAGGTAGGACAGGACGGAGATCACCAGCGTGACCAGCAGCCCCCAACCGATAGCGGGGAGATTGTCGGTAATGGCACTCACAGTCGCCTCCTTGAACGATGCGGGTCGTCACCATGACGGGAATGCTGTCGGCTGCCGCGCCGTCGGCCCTGCAGCGGGTCCGCTCAGGCCGACGACGCAGCGAGCCTGACAGGCAGTGAGGTCGTTCAGGAGCTCTGCGGGGTCGCGTCACCGCCGGCCGCGGACCCGGGCACCGAGCCGAGGGCCGGGGGCTGAGGGGCGGTGCCACCGAGGGACTTGCCGATCGTCGCCTCCCAGATCCTCTTCCAGGTGCCGTCATCCTCGATCGTCTTGAGGAAGGTGTTGACGAAGGCCTGTGCCCCGGAGTCCTTGGGAAGTCCGATGCCGTAGGGGTCCTCGGCGAAGGTCTCACCGACGATCTTGACCTTGTCATTGGACAGGACTTCGCTCTTGAGCAGGGACTGGTCCACGACGTAGGCCTTGACCTGCCCGCTCTCGACGGCGGCGACGCACTTGGCCTGGGTGTCGAAGGGCTTGGCGGTGGCCTTGGGGGCGTACTTCTTCAGGGCGGCGGCAGACGAGGAGTTGGACTGGACCGCGACGTCCCCGGTGAGGGTATCGACGCCGGTGATGTCCTTGTTATCGGCCTTGACCAGGATGGCCTGGCTGGAGGCGTAGTAGGGGCCTGCGAAGTCGATCTTCTTGGCCCGCTCCGGGGTGATCGTGTAGGTGGCGATGACGGCCTTGACCGTGCCGTTGGTCAGGACGGTCTCGCGCGTCTCGGAGGTGACCTGCTGGACCTCGACGAGGGAGCGGGCGTCGTCTCCGCCGATGATGTAGCGGGCCAGCGCCTGGGCGATGGCCGCATCGAAACCGGAGATCTTCTTCGTCTTGGAGTCCTCCCAGGAGAAGACCTCGGAGGTTTTGGTCCCGCCGGTGACGAGCTTTTTCGCCTGCTTCACGGAGGCGGCCCAGGGGGAGGCGGCCACGACGTCGTCGGCGGCCACCGGACCGGAGTTGATGGCCTTGTCGTAGTCGGCGTCGGAGGCCGACGACGAGGCGACGGCCTTGCCATCGGCGCCCGTGTCGGCACAGGCGGCCAGGACGCCTGCCAGGGAGAGGGCGCCGGTCGTGGCCAGGAGTCCGCGGCGGGAGAGGGTGGTCATGGTGTTCCTTTCGTTCGGACGGGGAGGGGCCGTCCCAGGCGCTGGGCCTGCGGTGGTCGCCGCACTCGGGAGAGGATGCGGTTCGGGGCTCAGTGGCTGAGCACCTTGGAGAGGAAGTCGCGGGCGCGCTCCGTGCGCGGGGAGGAGAAGAACTCGGCAGGCCTGCCGGACTCAACGATCTGGCCGCCGTCCATGAAGACGACCCGGTCGGCGACCGAGCGGGCGAAGCCCATCTCGTGGGTGACGACGAGCATGGTCATGCCCGAGGCCGCCAGGTCCTTGATGACGTCGAGGACCTCGTTAATCATCTCCGGGTCCAGGGCACTGGTGGGCTCATCGAAGAGCATGAGCTTGGGGTCCATCGCCAGCGCTCGGGCAATGGCGACGCGCTGCTGCTGACCTCCGGAGAGCTGGGAGGGACGCTTGTCGGCCTGGTCCTCCAGGCCGACTCGGGCCAGCAGCTCACGGGCACGTTCCTCAGCCCGCCCCCGGGAGATGCCGCGCACCTTGATGGGCGCCAGGGTGATGTTGTCCAGGACCGTGCGGTGCGGGAAGAGGTTGAAGGACTGGAAGACCATTCCCACCTCGGCGCGCAGCTGAGCCAGGGCCCGGCCCTCCTGAGGCAGCGGGATTCCGTCGATCTCGATCTGCCCTTCCTGGATCGGCTCGAGGCGGTTGACGGTACGGCACAGGGTCGACTTGCCCGATCCGGAGGCACCGATGACGGCGACAACCTCACCACGGTGGATGTCGAGGGAGACGTCGTCGAGAGCCTTGAAACGGCCGTAGTACTTGGTGACGTTGCTGATCCGCACCAGGACGTCATCGTCCCGGTCTGCGGCGGTCTGGTCAGGAGAGGGTGCGGATGCGGTCACGAGTACCTCGTCTCAACATGGGTATGGGAGCGTCATCTGTCTCATCGACAGCAACAGCAACACATCCGCATGCGCACTGCATTCCTCCTTGGCTTGTGTCGGCCTACACATATCAGAGAGTTCCAACCTCTCGTCAGGAAGAGTAGCACCGTCTCCAACCGGAGCGTCAATCGTCTCACAACTCCCCCGAACCTGGGACGATGCTCACACGCCATACAGAGCGCCTAACCGCGTACGCCGACCACGCGGTCGTAGTCTCATCTGCATGAGCCCCGCGAATACCACCGATCCGCGCCGCCGCCTCCAACCCGAGCAGCGTCGGGAGGAGCTGGTGAGAGTCGGCGTCGAGTTGTTCGCGGAGGGGACGCTCGACCGCACTCACGTCAACGAGATCATCAAGCGGGCCGGTGTCTCACGCACGCTCTTCTATCACTACTTCCCCTCCAAGATGGCCTTCGCCCGAGCCATCGTGGAGTACGAGATCCTTCACCTTCACGGCCTGGTCGAGCAGCAGACGGCACTGACCCTGGAAGGGGCGATCTCCACGTTCGCGGGCTACGTGAAGGCCAGGCCAGACAGCCTTCGAGCGCTTCACACCGGAGGTCTTGACCAGGACCCTGAGATCGCGGCCGCGCTGGCCACCAGCTTCGAGCGTTACGAACGCCTCGTCCTCATGCTCATGGGCATCCCCGAGCCCGACGCGCGCGCCATGTTCGCCGCCCAGGTGTGGATCAGCACCATGATCTCCTTGTGCCTGGCCTGGCTGGATCACCCCGAGATCAGCCAGGAGACCATCACGAACATGTCCGCCCAGACACTGCAGAGCCTGGTGTCCCAGGCTCGTCAGGGCGCCGAGCACACCCCCGAGCCGGCCGTGACGCCGGCCACCGCCCCCGAGCCGGTGAGCGACCGCTGAGAGCGAGCACTAAGGGCGAACCGAGCCTCATCGAGACTCAGACCTTCCCCGGGGCCGCTCACACTTTCTTCCAGTATTTCGAACCTGTCGTAAAAAAGGCGTTCACGTAGGTGCGAACGTGCTACTCTCTCCCCCGGTTGTACAAGACGTACAATAGAACGACGATGAGGGCTCACCCGCACTGTGGCACCCCTCGCTCTCAGAAGGAGAGCCGATCATGCCTCAAGGCACCACTGGAGATGTGGTGGCTGTACGCCGCAGGACATCGCGTGTCCTCTTCGCTCCGGAGACATTCAACTTCGCCGAGGTGACCCGTGCGATCGAGGTGGCCCGCCGGATGCCTTCACACGTTGAGTGCGTCTTCGCCGGCTTCTCGCCACGCAACACTGAGTACATCAGGGCCGCGGGCTTCGAGTTCCGTCTGTTGACCCCCTACCTCAGTGAGGAGGAGGGAAGGCTGGCGCTGGACTTCGACCAGGGTCGCAGCCTGCGTCACCCGTTCACGGAGAAGATGCTCGCCCAGCGGGTGACGAGTGAGCGCGTGCTGCTGCATTCCTTGCGTCCGGACGCCGTTGTCATCGGAGTAACTCCCAGCCAGTTTATTTCTGCGCGGGCGGAGTGCGTGCCGCTGGTTTTCGTACGGCCCTTCGCCTACTCCCTGGCGCATCTGGAAGCAGCGCGCGCCGCCGGGGCCACCGGCTTCCTGCCCCGCACCTCCCCGGAGGAGTGCCTGGTCGACAACGTGGCCGCTCACGCGCTCCATGCGCTCGGGACGCGGCTCCCCCTGCCTCGTTCCTTCCATTCTGTGGCCAGGGCCAATGGCATCTCGCTGCCCCAGGGGGTGCTCAACGGGCTCACTGCCGATCTCAATCTCATCGCCACTGCCCCGCACCTGCTGCCTGGGTGGCTGAGGATGCCTCAGGGGCACCGGGTGGTGGGGCCGGTCTATGCCCGCCTGCCCGGGGAGCTCCCCGAGTTCCTGGCCGACCTGGCCGCCGGCCCCCAGCCCCTGGTGTACTTCGCCATGGGCTCATCGGGGAACCGTGACCTCGTCCTTGACGTGCTGACAGGCCTGGGCCGGGCGGACTGCCAGGTGCTGGCTCCGGTGCGTTCCCACCTTCGCCAAGAGGACCTGGAGACTCTTCCACGCAATGTCCACGTCACTGACTGGCTTCCGGCCCACCAGCTGGGCGACGCCGTCGACCTGGCCATCACTCACGGCGGGGAGGGGACGGTGCAGACCAGTTGCGTCCAGGGGTGGCCCTTCATCGGGATTCCGTTGCAGTTCGAGCAGCGTTTCAACGTGCAGCGTTGTGTGGCCTTCGGCTCGGCCAGGCTCGTGTCGCAGCGGGAGGCTCGCAGGACCGACTGGGCGGAGCTGGTGCGCCAGGCCCTGGCCGACGACGGCATGCGTTCACGCGCCAGGCGGATGGCCGAGTTCATGGAGGGCCTCGACGGACCGGGCCGGGCCGCTGAGGCGATCTGCGAGCTGCTGTGAGTCAGCTGCGGCCAGAGTTCTGGGCCTGTGCCCGGGCGCTGGCGTAGAGGCAGACGGCCGCGGCCGCGGCGACGTTGAGGGACTCCGCCTTGCCGTAGATGGGGATGGAGACGACGGCGTCGGCTCGGCTCAGCGCCTCTGAGGGCAGTCCGTGGGCCTCATTGCCGAGCAGCCAGGCGCTGGGGGCCTCCAAGAGGGACTCGGCCTCGAAGAGGTCGAAGTCCCCGCGTCCGTCGGCGGCGAGGACGGTGAGTCCGGCGTTGTGGAGGGCGGTGACGGCGTCGTCGAGGGCTACGCCGGTGACCACGGGCAGGTGGAAGAGGCTTCCGGCGGTGGAGCGCACGACCTTCGGTGCGGTGGGGTCCACGCTGCCGCGCACGAGGACGACGGCGTCGGCTCCGGCGGCGTCGGCGGCCCGGATGATGGTGCCGGCGTTCCCGGGGTCCTGGGCCTGGGTGAGGACGGCGACGAGCCTGGCCCCCTCCAGGGCGGCGGCCAGCGCCTCGGAGCCGGTGGCCTCCTCGGTGGCCACGACGGCGAGGAGGCCCTGGGCGTCGGGGCTCATGGCGTCCATGACCTGCTGGGTGGTGACGTGCACGTAGAGCCCGGCCGCCACGGCCTCGTCCCAGATCTCGCTGTGGCGCTCGAGGGCCGCCTCGGTGAGGTAGACGTCGAGCACGCGGCCGGGTGCGTGCCGGACGGCCTCGCGTACGCCCTGGGGTCCTTCGACGAGGAAGCGTCGGTGCTTGGCCCGCGCGTTGCGGCGCGACAGGCCCGCCACCCGGGAGATGCGGGCCGAGGCCGGATTGCTCAGCACCTCGCGGCCGGCGGCCGGCCCCTCGCTGACGGTGCGCCGCCGCGGCCCGCGGGCCTGAGGACGCTCGGCGGAGTCGTCGAGGAACTCATCGAGGAACTCATCGGGGACGGCGGAGACGGTAGGGCTCATGCCGTCAGCCTACGCGAGCAGCCTCCCAGAACGCCGAATCCTCGCCACCAACCGGTTCAGGGTGTGTGGCGAGGACTCGACGATGTTGTGTCAGCGGGGCTGGCGCCCGGCTGCACTGGTGATTCAGGCCTTGGGGGCGTTGACGTCCTCGGGGAGGGCCTTGCGGGCCACCTCAACGAGGGCCTTGAAGCCCGCGGGCTCGTTGACGGCCAGCTCGGCGAGCATGCGGCGGTCGATCTCCACGCCGGCCAGGCCAAGCCCCTGGATGAAGCGGTTGTAGGTCAGGCCCTCGGCGCGGGCGGCAGCGTTGATGCGCTGGATCCACAGGCGACGGAAGTCGCCCTTGCGGGCGCGACGGTCGCGGAACGCGTAGACGCCGGAGTGGGTGACCTGCTCCTTGGCCTTGCGGTAGAGGCGCGAGCGCTGGCCGCGGTAGCCCGAGGCCTTCTCGAGAACGGAACGACGCTTCTTCTGGGCGTTAACAGCCCGCTTCACACGTGCCATGGTGAGACTCCTTGGTGGGTTGGGCGGTCAGCGACCGAGCAGCTTCTTGACCTGGCGGACGTCGGCCGGGGCGACCGGCTGGTCCTGGGACAGCTTGCGCTTGCGGCGGGAGGACTTGACCTCCAGCAGGTGGCGCTTGTTGGCCTGCTCGCGCATGAGCTTGCCGCTGCCGGTGACCCGGAAGCGCTTCTTGGCACCGGAGTGCGTCTTGTTCTTCGGCATGGGTAATTTCCTCTTCTCGGTCCCTGGGAGACCAGTGGTCGCCGGGACTGCGGACCCCGCTCACGGTGGCGAGGGGGTGGGTCGGTGGTGTCAGGTGAGTGTCGAGTGCACCCTCGGGCGCTCTCAGGCGTTCTCGCCGGCAGCTGCCCCGTCCGAGGCCTTGGCGCCCTTGGGTGCCCGGCCCGCGTGCTTCTCGGCACGGCGGGCGGCGCGGGCCTCCTCGCGGCGGCGGCGCTGGTCGGACTTGACCTCGGCCTTCTTGCGGACCGGGGCCAGGACCATGACCATGTTGCGGCCGTCCTGACGGGGGTGGGACTCGATGGTGCCCAGCTCGGCCATCTCCTCGGCCAGGCCCTGCAGGAGCCTGATACCGAGCTCGGGCCGGGACTGCTCACGGCCGCGGAAGCGGACGATGCACTTGACCTTGTCCCCGCCCTTGAGGAATCGCTCGACGTGGCCGCGCTTGGTCGCGTAGTCGTGCTCATCGATCTTGGGGCGGAACTGGATCTCCTTGAGCTGTGTGTTTGCCTGGTTGCGTCGCGCGTCGCGCGCCTTCATGGCCGACTCGTACTTGAACTTGCCGTAGTCCATGAGCTTGCACACCGGGGGGCGGGCGTCGGGTGCCACCTCGACCAGGTCGAGATCGGCCTCCTCAGCCAGACGCAGGGCGTCCTCCACGCGGACAACGCCGACCTGCTCGCCGCTGGGGCCGACGAGACGCACTTCGGGAACGCGGATCCGTTCGTTGATACGGGGCTCGCTGATGTCGGTTCCTCACTCTGAGTCACGGATGGTTGCGGAACGAGGAAAGGCCCCCGTTCCTGCCGCGCAGGTCGGAGGCCTCGTGATGAGCGCGATCACCGCACGGCCGTGGCCGAGCAGGGACCGCGAAGGGCTGGTCACCCTCGCATGAACCCGATTCCCGAAAGGAACCCAGGTGGGATCACTCCGCTTGCGCACCGGGGAGAACCCCGGGTGGTCAGTGAGGGATACTACCAGGACACGGGCTCGTTCTCCCACCGCCCCCTCGCCCCTATTGACGTGAGTCCTCCCACGTGTGAGGCGTGCGTCGTGGCGAGGCAGGTCGTCAGAAGGCCCGGCGGTTCGTGCGGACTCCCCACACGACGGCGACGGCACCGGCGGCGGCCTGGATCCCGAGGAGCGCCGTCGTCGGCACCGCGATACCGCTGGCGACCAGCGCCACGGTCAGTGTTCCGACGACGACGGCGTCGGGCCCTTGAGTCAGCATCTGCAACACTCCCGGCGGCAGGGACCCCATAGGAGAGGCGATGAGTCCGGCGGCGAAGTCGGGCATCTCCCGGTACCCGGAGCGCAGCGCCACCCCGGCCCAGGCCCAGCCGCTCACCAGGGCCAGGGCGACCACGATGGCCAGCCCCTTCCAGGCGGTCGCAGCCCCAAGGGCCGCCATCGCCGGAGCCAGGCTCAGCAGGGACCAGGCGCTCATGAGGACGGCCGGCACGAGCAGGTGGCCTGCTCGCACCACCCAGGGCGCCACCGGCCAGGAGGCGTCAGGACCGCCGTCGAACCAGGCCTGGCGCGCCGGCTCGGCAACGGCCAGGGTCGCGATCCAGCCTCCGATGAGGTACCCGACGGCGCGCAGCGGGGCGCCGACCGCCCCGGACAGCAGCGGCAGCATCGCAATGGCCAGCCCGACCCCCATCTGAAGCAGGCGCCTGCGCTGGCGACGCAGCAGGATCCAGTCCGCCTGAGCCACTGCTATCAGCACCCCCAGGGGTCGGGGCAGTCGGCTCCCGATCCGCGCCGCCCGCAGCGGTGAAGGATCGGCGGGCCGGGTGGGATCCGGGGAGAGCAGCCGCCCCAGGGCCCTGGTGTCCAACGACAGCAGCGAGACGTGCGCGCCGAAGGACCGCGCAACGACCGCCAGGAGCGCAGCATCATGCGCCTGTCCCAGACTGCCTCTGGCCCGCCGCCATCCCAGCACAGCCAGGAAGGCCAGCACGCCGGCCAGCAGGGCGACCGCCGTGTTGCCGAGCAGGGAGCGCGGGAAGGCAAGCACCACACCGGCCAGGCATGCTGCGGCCCCCGCCACGATGAGACGACGCCGCAGCGGCTCGACATCGCGGTCAAGAATCTGGGCCTTGATGAGTTCGGTGAGGACCAGGCAGGTCCCGGCCGAAAGCAGGGCAGCCCAAGCGATGGCGGCGAGCCAGCCGCCTCCGGCCGCCACCGCCGGGAGCACGCCCGCCGCGGCTCCCACGGTGGCCGCGATGAGGTACTCGACGCGGGCCACCGGCACCAGGAGACTGCCCCGGTCTCCAGGCATGGGCAGCCACCAGGCCGCCTCGTGGGGGCGCAGGAAAAGTGGGCCGAGCCGGCCGAGTGAACCGACACCGACCGCCACCAGCAGCATGAGCAGCGCCAGGAGCCCCCACCCGGGGTCGAGGCCCACCGCGGCAAAGCCGCCGAGCGCACCGGCCCCAACCGCTGAACCAGGCGGGGTCACAACCATCCGGCGCAGATACGGGGCCAGGATCGTCACGACGACGATGAGTGTCAGGAGTACGGAGTAGACGTCCCCCACGAGCGCCCAGACACCGTGGAGGTGCCGCCGAGTACGGCGCCGCACCCACCTGCGCAACGCGGCCCCATCGGGAAAGGTCATCGTTTCCAGCTCGGTGGAGAGGACCGGCGCCGTCCGGTCACCCAGCGGCGTCACCGCAGCCCCTCCTCAATGGCGCGCACGCCGTCGTCCACACTGAGCATCCGGGTGTCGCGTCCGACGAGGAGCACGTCGGTGGCCGCCTCCTCCACGATCTCCGGGTCGTGGGAGACCATGAGCACTCCCCCGCCGGCCTCACGCTCCTCAACGAGCATGTCGGCCAGGAGCAGACGGGTCACCCGGTCCAGGCGCTGCTCGGGCTCGTCGAGGACCAGCAGCCTGCGGGGCCGAACCAGGACTGACGCCAGTGCCAGTCGGCGCCGTTGCCCCGAGGAGAGCTCCTCGGGAAGGTGTCCCGCGAGCTGTCGCAGCTCCAGGTCCTCCAGCAGGTCACTGACCCGCTCGTCGGCCTCGACGACGCCGTGCCCGAAGCAGACCATCCGCAGGTGCTCGGCGACGGTCAGGGTGGGGAAGAAGGACTCCTGCCCCAGATCCGTGGCGAGGGCGGTGCGCTGGGCGCCTGAGCGGGGATCCGGGACGTGTCCGAGTACGTGAACCTGCCCCGACAACGGACGCAGTAGCCCGCAGCAGGTACGCAGGATCGTCGACTTGCCGGCCCCGTTGACCCCGACAAGGGCCAGCACCTGGCCGGGAAGCAGATCGAAGGTCGCCGGGGCGCAGACCGGCTGGTCACCGTATCCGACACTGAGGTCGCGGGCGCTCACCAGCGGCTCACGACTCCCCGTCGGGGGCTGGGGACCGCCATTGACATCATGCCGGAAACCGGGTGTTGACGCCGGGTCTGGACGAGATGGGACTGAGGCGGTCGACTTCGTGCTCATCGGTACTATTCCAACACACGTTTTTTTCGGTGGCCTGGTCGAATCGGATGCCTTACGCTCCGCAGTCATGGATTGGAACAGCGTGAGGACCACGGACCCGAATGGCGCGTCCGACGACGATTCCGCCCTCTCCCGTGAGGCAGGGACCGACTGGAGCACCACGAGGGACCCGGGCCCCGGTCGGGTGATGGTCTCGACCCGGGATCTCGCCCAGATCCGTGGGATCGCTGAGGCCTGCGCCAGGATCGCTCAGAGAAACGAACGTCCCCAGGACGGCCAGGCTCTGCGCGATGTCGTTGCGCGCTTCGACCAGGTGGCCGGGCCGCTGGAGGACCACTACGGACAGGTCGAGCAGTGGGAGGCCCTCATCCTGGGCCGCTCCTGAAATCGGGTTCGAGCCGCTCGGATCAGGCGGGAAGCGGGCACAGCTCCACGGTGTCGATGAGGTCGCCCCAGGCCGGGTTGACCATGACGTGCTGGCAGCCCTCCAGGCTGCGGGCCACGCCGGCGCGACCGCCTGCGGCGTCGATGCGGATGAAGACCCGCAGCTCGGCGCTCTCACCGGGTCCGAAGGCCACACCGGTGACTCCGTCGACCTCCTGGAGCTGGGCGCGCACCTCGGCCTGAACCGGCTCGTTGCGCCATGAGGGCACCCACGCCTCTCCCCCGGCCAGGGCCACGACGGCGGGCCGCGGCAGACGCAGGTCCCGGCTGCCGGGGTCGAGCACCCACAGCTGGTCGGTGGACAGGCAGGCGACCTGGGCCGCTCGTTGGGGCGAGACGGGCACGGGACGCACGTCACTGCGCCACTGGTTCATGGCCTCGGCGCTGGTGAATACCGGCAGGGCGATGTGCCCGTCGGGCAGGTTCACCGCCAGGGTCGCCGCATCCTGACAGGCGTCAGCAGTGTGCACCTCATGAGCCGGGACCTGCGGCGCACCATCGCCCGACGGGCCATGCGGCAGGCCCGCGGACTGCGCCAGACTCCCCTCGAGGCGTCCGGGAAGGGCGTGAGCGGCCACGGGAACGATCAGCCGGCCGCCGACGAGGGCCGCCCACAGCTCATCGAGGTACTGATGACGCGGCAGGTCCACGGCCTCCAGCGCCTTGCGCACCTCCGGACTGATGGAGCCGTCGTCGTCGGCGAAGGGGGCCGGTGCAGCCAGAAGACGCTCCAGCTTGGCCCGTGCGGCCACGGCCGCCGCCACCTGGGGGTCCTGCGGAGGCTCGGACGTCGAGTCACCGACCGGCGCAGGCGCTGGTGCGGGAACTGCTTGCTGATTCTGCGCTGACTGGCTCACGGCCCTCACGGTAGCGCCTTTGACGTCCCCCTGTCCCTGACGCCGGTGAGCATGCCGGCGATGCGGGAACCGGGGCGCCAGAGGCCCGGAGTAGTCAGGAACGAGCCTTTGAGGGCTGCCTCTTGTCCTCATCACCGGCCACGGCCAGGGCCTCCTGGAGGGTGAAGTTGCCGTTGTAGAGCGCCTTGCCGACAATCGCGCCCTCCAGTCCCAGCGGCACCAGGCGACGCAGCGCGACCAGGTCGTCGAGGTGGGCGATACCTCCGGAGGCGACCACCGGGGCGGGGCTGCGCTGGCAGACCTCGGTGAGGAGCTCCGTGTTGGGGCCGCTCAGCGTGCCGTCCCGCGTGACGTCAGTGACGACGTAGCGCGCGCATCCTGCGGCGTTGAGCCGCTCGAGGGTCTCCCACAGGTCTCCGCCCTCCTTGGTCCAGCCGCGGGCCGCCAGGGTGGAGCCGCGCACGTCGAGGCCGACCGCGATCTTCTCCCCGTGCTCGGCGATGACCCGTTCGGTCCAATCGGGGTCCTCCAGCGCCGCCGTGCCCAGGTTGACCCGGGCGGCGCCGGCGGCCAGGGCCCGGGCCAGTGAGGCGTCATCACGGATGCCCCCGGACAGCTCCACCTTGATGCCGACCTCGCCGACGATGCGCGCGAGCAGCTCATGGTTGGAGCCGCGCCCGAAGGCGGCGTCGAGGTCCACCAGGTGGATCCATTCGGCCCCGGCGCGCACCCAGTCCCGGGCGGCGTCGACGGGGCTGCCGTAGTCCGTCTCTGAGCCGACCTCTCCCTGAAGGAGGCGGACGGCCTTGCCATCGGCGACGTCGACGGCGGGAAGTAGAGTGAGCATGTGTTTCTCCTGCAGTGGTCGTGGGATGGCTCGGGTGGGGCTCAGAGGGTCGTCAACCAGTTGCGCAGCAGCTGGGCCCCTGCGTCACCGGACTTCTCGGGGTGGAACTGCGTGGCGCTCAGGGAACCGTTCTCGACGGCGGCGATGAAGTCGTGGCCGTGAGTGGCCCACGTGACCTGCGGCAGGCGGGTGGGACCGGGGCCGAGCAGCTCGGCGGGGTCCTGGGTGGCCGCATAGGAGTGGACGAAATAGAAGCGCTCCTCGGCGACGCCGTCGAACAGGACGGAGCCCGAGGGAGGGCGGACCAGACTCCACCCCATGTGCGGAACGACGTCGGCTCTCAAGTGGGACACAGTGCCGGGCCACTGCCCCAGCCCCTCCTCCGCGGTCCCGTGCTCGTCGGAGCGCTCGAACATGACCTGCATGCCCACGCAGATTCCCAGGACCGGCCGCCCACCGGCCAGGCGCCGCTCGATGAGACGGGGGGCATCGACCTTCCGCAGCTGCCTCATGACCGCGCCGAAGGCACCCACCCCGGGGACCACGAGCCCATCGGCCTCGGTGACATCGTCCGGTTCGCAGGAGAAGGTCACCTGCGCTCCGACGCGTTCCAGAGCACGCATCGCTGAGCGGACATTGCCGGATCCGTAGGACAGGAGGGTGACGCGCGGCGCTTGCATGTGACACACCCTACCGTCCCGGTAGATCGTTCTGAGTATCCTCCACACTCTGAAACGCCCTGTGACGTGCGCAGAACCAGCACCGGCTGCACAGCCGCAACAACCTTGGAGCAGCGGTTCGGGACGCGTCGCGCTGATCGTGGCCTCGCGCGGGGACAGTGAGACGGCCGGGGCAAATGTGCGACCCCGAATCCGGGTCGTCGGCTTCCTTTCACGAATCACCCAAGATGGGCGAGTATTCATCCGTGAGCATGCAGTTCCCCTCCGGCCAGGCCTCTGCGCCGCCTTGGCCGGCACCCCCGTCCCCACCGCATTCGCAGGCGTCCTCGCCCCACTCCCCCGCAGCGGCCGGGGCAGGTTCGGGCGGCTCCAGCGGATCGCGCAGCGCTGCGCCGTTCTCCATTCCCGGAGTGCGGATCACCTCAGTGCTGGGGCGCGGTGGCTTCGCGACGGTCTATGCCGGGGTTCAGGACTCCCTGGAGCGTCCGGTCGCCGTCAAGGTGGACTCCCGCCCCTTGGATGATCCTCGCAATGAGCGGCGGTTCATGCGTGAGGTGCAGGCGGCCTCGAGAATCTCGGGGCATCCTCACGTGGTCTCGCTGGTCGACACCGGCAAGCTGCCCGATCTGCGCCCCTACCTGGTCATGGAGCTGTGCGCGGGCGGCAGCCTCTACGACCTCGTCTCACGCGGGCCGACCCCCGCCTCCGACGCCGTGGCCCTCGTGGAGGCCGCGGCCTCGGCCCTGGGGGCCGCCCACGCGGCCGGCGTCATGCACCGGGACGTCAAGCCCGCCAACATCCTTCTGGACTCCTACGGCTCTCCCCGGCTGTCGGACTTCGGTATCGCCGCTGTCCAGCGCGAGGGTCAGGACCCCACCGTGACCCTGGAGTGCCTCACCCCCGACTTCGCCGCGCCGGAGGCCTTCATGCTGGCCAGCCCCGGCCCCGAGGGGGACGTGTGGTCCATGGGTGCGGTGCTCTTCGCCCTGCTGACGGGCCGAGGCCCCCGGCGTGGTCCCGACGGCGTGCAGCGCAGCCTGCCGGAGATCGTCCGTTCCCTCGACGACCCCCTCAACCTCACCGACCCGAACGTCCCCGAGCTCCTGCTGCCGATCCTGAGCAAGGCGATGGCTCCGGATCCCACGCACCGCTTCCGCAACGGTACGGAGCTCACGGAGGCCCTGGGGCAGATCCGTGAGGCTCTGGGGACGGGAAGCCTGGCCGTCCGCGGGCCGGTGACCTCGTTGCGGCTGGTTGAGGCCGGGCTGGCACCGCCTCCGCGCAGTGAAGAGGCGGGCTCACCCAGCTCCTACGCTCCCAGCAGTGCATCGCAGTGGGCGGCATCGGACTCCGTCTTCCCGGTCCGCCCGACCGGCTCCTCGGGGTCCGCCGCCTCGGCGCCCTCCATCGTCTCAGGCGGGCTGGAGCACTCCGACAAGGCGCTGCTGAACGCGCCCGTGTCAGCACAGCGGAGTCAGTCGCTGCGACTCTCCGGCCGAGAACGTCGGCGGATCACGCTGCGCTCCGCAGCGGTCGGCGCGGTTGCCGGCCTGGTCGTCGGCCTGGGCGCAGGGTGGGTGGCGGGTGCCCGTCTGGCTCCTGCGGCCAGTGCCACTGGCCCGTCAGGAGCCGTGTCCCAGCCCTCATCGTCGGGTCAGGACAACGCCTCGACCCCACCGCACCCGGTGGGTACCTGCCTAGCGGGCACCACCTCGATCTCGGGCCAGACCACGGCCAGAAAGGTCAGCTGCAACGAGCCCCACTCCTGGGAGGTCTACCAGGTGGGGACCCTGGCGGAGAGCACCTCGGGTTCCAGTGATGACGACCTGGCGGCCGATCCCAACGTGCAGGCCACCTGTACCGCGCAGGCCGCCCAGCAGTACGGGGCCGCCGATCCGAGCACATCGGTACTGGGACCGGGGGAGGCCGGTTGGAACTCCGGGAAGCGGGGCTTCTCCTGCATCGCCTCCGACAAGGACGGACAGCGGACGAGCTCCTACGCCGGCTAGGAGCCACCCGCCCCTGGTCGGCGGCGGGCTGCGCGTGTCGGTGTGGTCACTGCGGGGGACGGCGCAGGCCGCGTCCGAACCAGCGCATCGCCCGGGGCGCCTGGATCTCGGAGGACTTCACCGCTCCGGGGACGTCGTCGGCGTCGATGACTCCCAGGAGGACGTCCTCGACGACCTGGTCCATGGAGGCCAGCAGGAGCCCCGCCGAGGCCTCCTCGCCGGGCTGGCCGTTGGTGAAGTGGCGGGCGGTGATCGTCCCGGACAGGCCGGACTCGATACCGACGTCGGTGGCCAGGTCAGCGGTCATGAGGACGGCGCCGGCCCGGGACAGGCGGGAGAGCTGGGCGGCCAGCTCCGCGGCCTCGGACGGCTCGGAGTCGGAACCGCCGAGCAGCTCGGCCACGTCCCAGTCCGAGTGGGCGGAGACGAACTGCTTGACCGCGAAGGCCCCGCTGGAGGAGGGCACCACGGTGCAGTCGAGGTCCAGCAGGGAGCACATTCCGGCCAGGCCGTCAGCCCGGTTCAGCGGAGTCATGACGACGGCGACCTTGACCGCCCGAGGAGCCTGGTCCTCGGACTGATCGGGCACGTAGGAGCTTAGGGATTCGGCCGCAGCGGCGATCTGCGCCTCCTGGGCATCGGTGAGCCGGGAGCGGTCGGAGTCCTCCGTTGTCTCGTCTCCCCCGTTCAGGGGACGGTAGGTGTTGTGGGGGACGTCGTCGGGCCTGATGTCTGCCGGTCCGCTCTCCCCCGCGGAGCCGGCCGATACGGAGCCGTCCTCCACCGGGGTCTGCCGGCCCGGTTCGCTGCCGGCCTCCTGCACAGCCCCCAGGTCCTCGGCTGAGAGGTCGTCGGGGATGTCCACGTCGCCCATGAGAGCGGCGAACTCGGCGTCCAGGTCGCGCTGGTGGTCCTGGTGGTCGTCGCGGCTCTCGTCGGGTCGGGGGGTCTGGTCCATCACAGGCTTCCCTTCGTCGATGGGATGGTCTCGACACGGGGATCGTCCTCCACGGCTGCGCGCAGGGCACGGGCCAGGGCCTTGAACTCGGCCTCGGCGATGTGGTGGGGATCGCGCCCGGACAGGACCCGCACGTGCAGGCAGATGCCGGCATGGTAGGCGATGGCCTCCAGCACGTGGCGCACCATGGAACCGGTGAAGTGCCCGCCGATGAGGTGGTGGACGAAGGCCTCGGACTCCCCTTCGTGCACCAGGTAGGGGCGTCCGGAGATGTCGACGACGGCATGAGCCAGAGCCTCATCCAGGGGAACGCTGGCCTCGCCGAAACGGCGGATGCCGCGCTTGTCCCCCAGGGCGACGCGCAGGGCCTCACCGATGCAGATGGCGGTGTCCTCCACGGTGTGGTGCACGTCGATCTCGGTGTCACCGGTGGCGCGCACCGTCAGATCGATGAGTGAGTGGCGCCCCAGCGCGGTGAGCATGTGGTCGTAGAAGGGAACGGTGGTGGAGATGTCGGTCTGGCCCGTGCCATCGAGGTTGATCTCGACGACGACGCTCGACTCGCTCGTGGCTCGCTCAATGCGCGCGGTACGGCTCATAGGTGCTTCCTCAGCATCGGGTGTCGTGCTTTTTCTGCACAGTGGTTGATAGGTATCTCAATCGATAGCAACCCTACCGGTCCCAGGCGCCGATCGCTGCCGGCATCCCTCTCACCTGCCGATGGCTGAGGTCAGGGCGGCGCGCAGGCGTGCCATCTCCTCCGGCGTTCCGATGCTGGCCCGCAGGAAGCCCTTGGGGCCGACGACACGGATGAGGACTCCGGCGTCGAGCAGGGCCTGCCAGACAGCCTCCCGGTCGGGGAAGGGTCCGAACAGGACGAAGTTGGCGTCCGATTCGTGCGCGCTCAGGCCCTGGGTGCGCAGCCAGTCCACGAAGGCATCGCGCTCATCGCGCAGGGAGGCCACCTGAGCCATGAGCTCATCGCGGTGGGACAGGGCGGCCAGGGCGGCGGCCTGAGTGACGGCGGAGAGGTGGTAGGGCAGGCGCACCACGCGCAGGGCGTCTACCAGGGCGCGGTCGGCGGCCAGGTAGCCCAGGCGCAGGCCGGCCGCTCCGAAGGCCTTGGACATGGTGCGGGTGACGGCCAGGTGCGGGTTGTCCGACCCCACCAGCTCCAGGGCGCTGGGCACGCCCGGGCGGCGGAACTCGGCGTAGGCCTCATCGATGACGACGACGCAGTCGCTGGCTCGGGCGGGCGAGCCGATCTCGGCTCCGAGCATGGGGCCGTGGCCGCGGGCGGCCTCAAGGATCCGCTTGATGTCCTCCAGCGGCAGGGCGGTTCCGGTCGGGTTGTTGGGGCTGGCCAGGATGACGACGGCCGGCCGCAACTCCTTGATCGCGGCCACCGCGGCGTCCGTATCGAGGGTGAAGTCCTTGCGGCGCGGTCGGGTGGCGTAGTCGGTCAGTGTGTCGCGGGCGTACTCGGGGTACATCGAGTAGGTGGGGGTGAAGCTCAGGCAGGTGCGCCCGGGGCCGCCGAAGGCCTGGAGCACGTGGAGCATGACTTCGTTGGAGCCGTTGGCCGCCCAGATCTGCTCAGGCGTCAGGTGCGCGCCGGACTCGGCCTCGAGATAGTCCGCGAGCGCGGCCCGCAGCCGGGGGAAGTCCCGCTCCGGGTAGCGGTTGAGTCCCTGGGCGGCCTGAGCCACGGCGGTGGCGATCGACTCGATGACCGCGGCCGAGGGCGGGTAGGGATTCTCGTTGACGTTCAGTCTCACGGGGACGTCGATCTCGGGGGCCCCGTAGGGGGCCTCGCCCTCCAGGTTCGGTCTCAGGGGCAGGTTCGCGTTCACGCCTGGAGTCTACGGCTCGGTCCGCTCCAGCGGTTGGGCCGCCCATCCGGTGGTACTGCGGCGCCGAGGGTGGCGGTCGCAATGTCCTGCTGGCGGTGTTGTCAGTGCGGATCGCTGGTGAGCATGATCTCCTGGTAGTCGAGGCGGTTCAGGGCGTGCTCCAGGGAGTCGGCCGAGTAGAGGCCCTCGTCGCCGGCGTCGAGAAGGGCCTCGCGCTGGGCTCGGATCATGTCCAGGGCGCGTTCTCGCATGGGGGCGAGCTCGTCGTGGCGCCAGGTGGGGTCGGCCCAGGCCTTGGCAACGGCTGCCGGCGAGACGATGACGTCTTTGCCCTGCCTGCGTACGAGGCCGTGCTGCTCAGTGGTGGGGTTGAGGCTCTCGTTGTTCTCTGGGTCGGGGGCGGTTTGTGAGACCTTGTCCAGGCCGGGAGCGCTCATGGTCGTATGTGTGTCCGAGGCGTCGGGGTCTGCGGCGCCGGTGAGCGCTGTGGGGGCGGCCTGTTGGGAGGCGCCGTGAGTGTCGATAGAGGCGACGTCGCGGGCGGCGTTGACCAGCAGCGAGATGACCGCGGCCTTCTCCTCCTCGTCGGCGGGCCCGGCCATGGCGGGTCTGGCGACGCGGACCAGGGCGGGCAGCGTGAGTCCTTGGATCGTCAGTGAGCCGGCGGCCACGAGCATGGCCACCAGGAGGAGGAAGGAGTAGTGAGGCGTTGTGACTGGCAGGGTCTGGGCGGCTGCCAGGGTGATGGCGCCGCGCATGCCCGCCCAGACGATGACGGCGCCTTCGCGTCTGCCCAGGGGCTCGGCTGCGAAGTAGTCCAGGTCGGCGCCCCGGCGTCTGACTCGACTGGAGAGGCTGCGTGCGCGCCGAGCGATGCTCTCGTGGTTGGTCGCCCGGCGGAGCTTGCGCTGGACCTGCGCGAAGGGACGCCGGTCCCAGGGAACCGGAGGCATCTCGGACTCTCCGCGCACGATGGCCGAGCAGCGGTTCTGGAACTGGTGGATGGCCTCCTCGTTCTCCTGCCAGTGGATCGCCCAGCGCGCGGTCCGGTGGCTGAGGACCTTGAGCATGGGTGCCACCACGAGCGCCCGGATGACGACGGTCAGCGCCCCGGCGACGACAGCAACCGCGACGGCCCGGACAACACCGAGAGCTGAGGCGCCGACCTTCTCCACGACGCCGAAGAACTCCAGCCCCATGACCAGGAAGATGAGTCCTTCCAAGGTGAGCTCGACGGTGTGCCAGTTGGTGCGTGAGGCCACCCGGTGGGCCGGCGGCAGCATCCGGGGACCACGGTGGCCGGTGATGAGCCCGGCGACGACGGCTGCCACGAGACCCGAGCCGTGCATGTGCTCGGCCGGGATCGCCGCGAGGAAGGGGACGGTGAAGGACACCACCGTGTCCACGGTGGGGTCGGTGATGTGGGAGCGCACCCGCAGGCTCGCCTCGCCGACGAGCCACCCCACCCCCAGGGCCACGAGGACCGCCAGGGCGAAACCGCCCAGGACGCCTCCGACACTCACTCCGCCGGAGGTGGCCGCGGAGACGGCGGAGGACAGGACCACCAGGGCTGTGGCGTCGTTGAGCAGCCCCTCCCCCTCCAGGACGGTGATGATGCGTTGGGAGACTCCCAGCCGGCGGGCGATGGAGATGGCCACGGCGTCGGTGGGGCTGAGGATCGCCCCCATGGCGATGGCCCAGGCCAGGGAGAGCCCCGGAATCAGGAGGGTGAGGACCGCGCCGATCACCGCGGCGGACAGGGGCACCAGCAGGATGGCCAGCACCGCCACCGGGGCGAGCTCGCGGCGGAAGTTGATGGTGGAGATGCTCACCGCGGTGGAGAACAGCAGCGGGGGGAGGATCCCCTCCAGGACCACCTGGGGGTCCAGCTCGATCGCCGGGATGAAGGGCAGGAAGCCCACCGCCGTGCCGCCCGCCAGGAGGATCAGCGCCGGGGCGACACCGATGCGGTCGCTGAGCTGAGAGGCCGCCGCGATGGCCAAAGTGCCCAGCACGGCGATGATGAGGAGGTCCATGGGCCAAGACTATCCAGGCAGTGCCGTCTTGATCGTCCACGCTACCGTGGTTCTGTGACGATCACAGGCCCCCAGGACCCTAAGGACGCTGAGCGTTCCGTGCACCCCGATCGGCTCGACTCGCCCGTGCGTGAGCGGGCCGAGGCAGTCCTGCGCGAGCTCGTGGGCCGCAGCGACGCGCGCCTGCGTGAGGACCAGTGGCGGGCGATCGAGGCGCTGGTCATCGCACGCCGCCGAGCCCTGGTGGTCCAGCGCACCGGGTGGGGGAAGTCGGCGGTGTACTTCGTGGCGACGGTGCTGGTGCGAGAGGGCTGGGGAGGCTGGAGCCCGGGCACCCCACCGCCATCCCCCGGTGCGCGCTCCGGCACCGGGGCGAGCGTCATCATCTCGCCGCTGCTGGCCCTCATGCGCGACCAGGTCGCCGCCGCCGAGCGCGCCGGGATCCGGGCCGTGACCATGAACTCGGCCAATGTCACGCAGTGGGATGAGATTCAGGCCCAGGTGGCCGGTGGTGAGGTCGATGTCCTGCTGGTCTCCCCGGAGCGCCTCAACAACCCGGTCTTCCGTGATGAGGTCCTCCCCCACCTGGCTGCGGGCGCCGCACTGGTGGTCATCGACGAGGCCCACTGCATCTCGGACTGGGGCCACGACTTCCGCCCTGACTACCGGCGCATCGCCACCCTGCTGGCCGGTCTGCCGCCGCACACCCCGGTCCTGGCCACGACGGCGACCGCGAACCGCCGGGTCAGTGCCGACATCGCTGAGCAGCTGGGGGCGTCTGTGGAGGCAGGCGGGGCGGACGGCGAGCAGGTCCTGGTGCTGCGGGGAACCCTGGAGCGCGGTTCCCTCCACCTGGGAGTCAGGATGCTGCCGGATGCCACCTCACGCCTGGCCTGGCTGACCGCCTACATCCGCCGCGCTCACGGCAGCGGCATCATCTACTGCCTGACGGTCTCGGCGGCGCAGGAGGTCGCCGAGCACCTGCGTGCGGCGGGCGCGGAGGTGGCCGCCTACACGGGGCAGACCGACGCCGCCGAGCGCGAGCGCCTGGAGGAGGATCTCAAGGCCAACCGGGTCAGGGCGCTGGTGGCCACCTCCGCTCTGGGCATGGGCTTCGACAAGCCGGACCTGGCCTTCGTGGTGCACCTGGGGGCTCCTTCCTCGCCGGTGAGCTACTACCAGCAGGTGGGGCGCGCCGGCCGCGGAGTGGAGCGGGCCGAGGTGGTCCTGCTGCCCGGCCAGGAGGACCGGGCCATCTGGGAGTGGTTCGGCTCGCAGGGTTTCCCGCCCGAGGAGCAGGTTCGCGTGGTCCTCGATGCTCTGGAGGAGCGCATGGCCGCGGGCGGTGGGGCGATCTCGACGGCGGTGCTGGAGACGGCGACCTCGTTGCGGCGCAGCCGGCTGGAGTCCATGCTCAAGGTCCTCGACGTCGACGGCGCCGTGCGCCGGGTTCGTGGCGGCTGGGAGTCCACTGGCCACCCCTGGTCCTATGACGCCCAGCGCTATGCGCAAGTGGAGGCCGCGCGCCGGGCCGAGCAGGAGGCGATGGTCGCCTATGAGCGCCTCGGGACCGATACCGGCCCTGGGCGGACAACCGTGTCGTGCCGGATGGCCTTTCTGAGGTCGGTGCTCGATGATCCTTTGCTTGAGCCGGGATGGCGCTGCGGAGCCTGTGACCTGTGCGGGGGCCTGGACCTGCCTGACGCCCCAGACCAGGAGCAGCTCGGTGCCGCTCGGGAGGCGCTCGGGAGGGTGGGGGTCGAGCTGCGGGCGCGCCGCCAGTGGCCCACCGGGATGGATCGGCTGGGCCTGGGCCGTTTCAAGGGTCGTATCGGGGCCGACCGTCAGGCGGCGACCGGGCTGGCGGTGGGCAGGCTGGATGGGTTGGGGACCTCAGCAGTGCTGCGCGAGCTGGTGGCCTGCGCCTCCGACGGCGAGGTCCCGGTGGCGCTCAGGCCACAGGTGCTTCAGGCGGTGGACCGGCTCGCTGAGATCATCCGCGACGAGCAGGAGGCCGCCGGCTCCGACGGACCGCCGGGCGGAGAGCCGGCCGTCGTCGTCGTGGACTCCCGCACCCGCCCCCGCATGGTCCGCCGGCTGGGGCACGCCGTGGCCGCACGGCTGGGCGCACGGGCCTTGGGCGTCGTGGGTCTGTCCGGTCAGGAACCACCGCAGCATGATGTGGGCTCTGCGTTTCGCCTGGCGCAGGTGGCCCGCAGCCTGACGCTCCAGGGCTGGTCGGCCCAGGCCCTTGACGAGCTGCGCGAGCGCACCGTGGTCCTCGTGGACGACTGGAGCGACTCCGGCTGGACGCTCACGACGGCCGCCTTCCTCCTGCGCGAGGCGGGGGCGGCGGCGGTCCACCCCTTCGTGCTGGCGCAGAGGTAGGTGCCGGTGGGCACTGCCTGAGCAGGCAGCGCCCACCGGCACCGGCGTCCTAGAAACCCGTGGAGACGGCGGCCAGTGCGGGAGCCACCTGGCCTCCGGGGGTTCCGACCTGATCCTCGAGGTAGTACCACCAGAAGGGGGCTCCCCAGGCGTCGGAGCGCCCCAGTGCCGCGCCGGTGACGTGCTCGGCGACGGCGGTGCGGGCCGCCACGGGGTCGGAGGCCGAGCCGAACCACCAGGGACCGGCGTTGAGATCCGCTCCCCCGTACCCGAGCTCGGTCACGGCGATCCGGGAGGAGGAGAAGGCGGCCTCCAGGGTGCTGAGAACCCGGTCGGCGGCTGTTCCCAGCGGATGGAGCTGGGGGTAGACGGACAGTCCCACGACGTCGATCAGCTCCCTGATCGATGCGGGGAGCTCCCTGGCTGCATAGCTGAACAGGGAGTAGGTCGGGTCCGCCTGCCCGAGCTGGTAGTACAGGGTGAGCACCGTCGTGGCGCTGGTGCGCTCGCGCACGGCCTTGGCCGCTCGCTGGGCCTTGGCCACCGGCCCGGTGCCCAGCCAGTCCCCACCGATCTCGTTGCCGATCTCCCAGGCGTCGACGTTGGGAAGCGCCTTGATAAGGGTGTCGACCCGCGTGTCCCAGGCGGAGTCGGTCAGGGCTGACAGGTCGTGGGAGTCGCAGATCTGGACCAGGGCCTGCCCGCCCTGCGCGTGCAGGGCCTCCACCGTGCTGCGCCAGCCGGTCATTTCCTCGGCGTCATTGGGGTCGCCGATGACGAGACGGGCTGAGACCTTCCGCTTGCCGCCCCCCGGTCCGCTGGGGGCCAGTGCTGCGGCGATCTCGGCGGAGGTGGGCACCCGGGTGAAGGTCACTCCGATCACGGCGTCCTGCGGCGCCTGAGCGGACAGCGCCCGGTCCAGGGAGAGCTGGGCCCCGGCAGCCGACTCCAGGGCGGAGTTCGCCAGGCGGCCCCGCTCCGTCCATGACTGGGCCTTGGCACAGGCATCCAGGGACTGCTGGGCGGAGGCCCGCAGCTTTTCCGCCTCGTCAGCGCCCTTGAAGCCCTTCGCAGTGGCCTGCGCGAGGCGCTCGGCCTGCCGACCGTGGAGGGTTCGGGCCGCCAGCTCCAGGAGATCGTGCTCCCCGGAGGCCGGTAGATCCGCCATGAGTGCCGAGTACCCGTGGCTGGTCGGCCACGACAGGGTCAGCGTGCACTCACGCCCGGCAGGCACATCGATGCCAATGGCACCACCCTCATCCTGGTAGAGGGGGCCGACGGCGATGACCTCCAGGGTCTTGGCATCCAGCAGCGCGTCGTCATAGCCGACCTCGCCCTTGCCGTTGGACTGAATGCGTCGCAGCGCCTCGAGGTTGAGGGCACTGCCCTGCGCATCACTGACGTGAAGGCTCACATGGGTGGTCGCCCCGTCCCCCATGGCCGTCGGAGTCACGTTCGCGTGCCCGCAGGAGGACACTGACGCTCCCAGAATCCCGGTGCCCAGGAGCGCCAGCACCCTTCTGCGGTTGGTCTCGATTGTCATGGAAGCAGTATCCCAGTCTTCTGAAAGAGATTTCGACCGAACGGCCCTATTTCCGTGATTCGGAGACTGCTGAGTCTCACAGCCTGCGCCGCGGTCATCTCAGCTCCGAGGCCGGCACGAAGGTGTACCCCTCGGCCTTGATACCGGCGACGATCTTCTTCAGCTCGGCCAGCGGGTAGTAGGGGTGGAAGAAGAAGCTGGCGGTGGCGTGAGTGTTGACCAGGTTGAGCTTGGCCGCGTCGATGACCTCCTGAGCCAGGCGCGGCGGGTGCTGGTTGATCTCGTTGGGCTCGAAGTTGCCCAGGTTCTCGGGCAGGACGTGGGTCCCGTAGGGGTCGTTGACCGCGTAGGGGAAGAACTGCCCGTAGTAGTCGTGGGGACCGGCCTGGGTGTTGGTCAGGGTGCCGGCGTAGAGGAGCTCGCGCTCATAGCGCACCGGGTAGTGCTCGCCGATGCCGTAGTAGGCCTCACGGGTGGCCGAGTAGTGCGGGGTCTCGAAGATCTCCGGAGTCGGCAGGCCGACCTCGCCGAAGATCTGGCGCCCCTGGTCCACGCGCTCGGAAGCCCACTCCTGGGAGGTACCCGGCAGGGTGCCTCCGATCTGCACGAAGGACTTGTCCTCGCAGTCGACGGGTGGGGCCTTGGTGTCGTTGGTGGCCGAGCACCACGAGCGGATGAACTCGAAGTCGTCGGCGGAGACGGCGTTGTAAGGGTTGTCCAGGGTCCCGAACTGGTGGGTGGTACCGTGCTGAACGATCGTTCCGCCCTTGTTCACCGCGTCCTGCAGGACCTCCACCAGCTCCGGGGCATCCTTCAGGGTGAGCTCCTTGGGCGTCCCATTGTTCTCAGTGCCCTTGGGGTCGATGTACTTGGGCACCACCGCCATCTGGAAGGGCACGTTCTGGCTGTGGAGGTAGTCGACGATCGCCTGCAGCTCCTCGGGGTCGCTGTCCGGGGTCACGTCCTCCAGGCGCACAGCGGCCTGACGGAACTGCTGGGCACCGGGCTGGAGGAAGTCCAGGAGGATGTCGGCGGCTGCGATGTAGCGGTCCTGCTCGCCCAGGTAGGTCAGGGGGATCTCACCGATGAAGGTCATTCCCGAGGAGCTGACCGCCCAGGGGAAGGAGGTGGTGCCGGACTGGGCGACGGAGGCGCAGGCGGTGGCCGCGCCGTCGGGCTTGGAGCACTCGGCGCGCCCCAGCACCTTGACGTCCTTGTCCCGAACGATGCGCGGAGCGATGATCCCGCCGGAGTTGAGCTCATTGCGCTTCAGGGAGGCGCCGTTGTAGCTGATCTTGGTGACCCGGTCGGTGGAGTCGATGTAGGAGGTGGCGGCGTCCCAGCCGTAGCGCTGGGTGAAGGCGGCACGGTCGGCGTCGGTCTTGGCCAGCTGCCAGATGTTGAAGCCGGACCACATGACGGGGACGTTGCCGGTCAGGGCGTCATCGATGAAGGCCCGCGGCAGAGGCTCGTCGTAGGTGGAGCCGATGTAGACCACGTTGGTGAAGCGACCGGCCAGGCCGGCGACGTAGTCCTTGACCGGGAGGGTCGTCACGGTCCCGGAGTGGCTGGCCAGGGTGCCCATGCTCAGGGCGTAGTACTCCCCCAGCTTGGCGTAGTCACCGGTGGTGTCGAACAGGACCAGGGTCGATGCCGGCCCCGCCTCCTGGTTGGAGAAGCTCACCGCTCCGACAGGAACCTCGGGCGCGTTCTGCTTCAGGTCGCGGATCTTGACCTGTCCTGCGGCGGGCGCGGGCTTGTTGAGATCCACGTCGGCCTGCTTGTCGCCCTTGAGGGGGAGCTCCTTCTTTGCCGCGGCGGCCGGCTCGGGCGGAGCCGGAAGCGGGTTCTTGGCCGGGTCGGCGTCATTGGCCTGGGCCCCGTCGGCGGGTTTGGCCGCGGCGGCCTGGATCGCGGCCGGCACCTGCGCGCCGGCGGCGGGTGCGGCCTGAGCGGGGCCGACTGCGGCGATGGAGCTGCCCAGGCACACCGCGATGGCGGCCAGTGCACAGCGGCGGCGTCGTGCGGTCATAAGGGTCGGGGGGATCATGAACGCTCCTTCGATGAGGTGGGAACCGGTTCAAACTCGGGAAGGGGGACACCTCGGCCGAACAGGGCTGCGGTGGCGGCCAGGATGCGCTTGCACGCGTGTCCGTCGCCGTAGGGGTTGGCGGCCTGGGCCATGGCTGTGTAGGCCGCCTCGTCGGTCAGCAGGGTGGAGACCCTCTCGACGATGCGCTCCTCGTTGGTCCCGACCAGCTCGGCGACCCCGAAGGCGACCGCCTCGGGACGCTCGGTGTTGTCCCGCATGACCAGGACGGGCTTGGACAGCGCGGGCGCCTCCTCCTGGACGCCGCCGGAGTCGGTGAGCACGACGTCGCAGCGGTCGATGAGTGCACAGAAGGCGCCGTACTCCAGCGGGTCGCACCAGATGACGTTGGCGTGGCCCTCGATCTGGGGCAGGAGATCCTCGCGAACCTTGGGGTTGCGGTGGACCGGCAGCACGAAGAGCACCTCGGGGTGCTTGTCGGCCAGGCGCGCGACGGCGCGGCCAATGGCCCGCATCGGCTCGCCCCAGGACTCACGGCGGTGGGCGGTGACGAGCACGACTCGCCGGGAGGAGTCCTTCAGTGCTGCGGCCAGCTCCTCGTCCGGGGGCGGGACCCGGCGGTCAACGGCGACCAGGAGCGCGTCGATGACCGTGTTGCCCGTGACGCTGACGGTCTGCGGATCGGTGTTCTCGCGCAGCAGGTTGTCCCGGCTGGTGGTGGTGGGACACAGGTGCAGGGCGGTCACCTGGCTGATGAGCCGCCGGTTGGCCTCCTCGGGGAAGGGTGAGGAGATGTCCCCGGTGCGCAGGCCTGCCTCGACGTGGAGGACTGGGACCTCGTGGTAGAAGGCCGCCAGCGCGGCGGCGAAGGCGGAGGTGGTGTCCCCCTGGACGACGACGGCGTCGGGCCGGTGGGCCTCGATGGCCTGCCCCACCCCTTGCAGGCAGCGGTTGGTGATCTGGGTGAGGGTCTGCCCCGGCGAGTGGATGTCGAGGTCGTCGTCGGGCACGATTCCGAAGAACTCGTGCACCTGGTCGAGCATCTCGCGGTGCTGTCCGGTGACGACGACGATCGGATTGAAACGCTCGTCGTCGCGCATGGCGGCCACCAAGGGGGCGAGCTTGATCGCCTCCGGGCGGGTGCCGTAGACGAGCATGACCCTCAGGGGGCCGCCCGTTGGCGTGGAGTCGGTGGTCATAGGGTTCTCCTGGTCGTGTGTCGGGAGTGGGACGAGGTGGACCTCAGTGGTGATCGAGTCCGGCACCGTCGAGGAGGGCAGGCCTTACTTGTCCCCGATGATCGGGGTGAAGGTGACGTCGGAGTCCTCGCAGTAGGCCGCCACCTTGCCGGAGCGGTAGGGGGACTGCTTGTCGGTGACGGTTCCGAGCTCCTGCCCGTCCACGGTGATGGTGAAGGTCGCCTCTGAGGGCTTGGTCGTATCAATGGTGACGGTGACGTCGTGGCTCTTCCCGGGTGGGTAGACGGGCGTGTTGCCCGATGACAGGAATCGTTGGTACCCGGGGTATGCGGTGTCCTGCTTGGAGACCTCCCAGCCGTTGGGCTTGAGGGCCAGGGCGTAGAAGTGGTTGTTGTCGGTGTAGTTCCACAGGAGCCAGGCGACCTCCCAGGCGTTGGGGTCGCCGTCCTCTCGCAGCTGCCTGACAGTGGTCATCGTGGTGTGGATGGTCTGGACGCCTCCCGCCTCGATCTTCACCGTGGAGGATGTGGCCAGACCGGCGTGGGTCGTGTCGTGGGAGTTGGCCGACGTCGGCTTGAGGCGCAGCAGGCCGTCGGAGCAGGAGGCCTCGCCATAACCATCGAAGATGATCTCCCACTGGGAGCAGTCCGAGGTGTCAGCCTCTCGGGCGTGGCAGTACACGGTGACTCCTAAAACCAGTGCCAGGACGCAGGCCGTCAGGAGGACGCGACGCAGAATCCTGCCGCGACGAGAACCGGCAACGGCTCCTGCGTGCTGAGGTGCGTTGGCAACTGTCATCTCATCTCCTCATTGGTCAGACTGCTGGCTGTAGGACGCGGTCGGCGTACGATCACGGCGGTGGGGTTCAGCACGGGACGGGCAGGGACGGCTGGGACGGCACTGCCCGGAGCTGCGGCCTGGGTGCCGGCCAGGGGCTGCACCCTCTCCGGCCCGCTGGGCGGGCGCTGCTTGCTCGGTACCGGTGAGCCCACGGCTGCCGATCCGTTGGTGCCGGCCACCGGTGCGCTCGGCGCACCCTGCGCTCCTTGGCCCGGTTCCGCCTCCCGCGCGGTCTTGGCCCACCCGGTGCGTCCGGTCAGCTCCCGGGCGACTGCTCGCCAGCCGTAGAGGCTGGGAAGGAGGCCGTAAAGGACGAACAGGTGCGCGTAGCCCACGGACTTGAGCAGGCTCAGGCCCTCACTGCGCTCGATGCGCCAGTAGATCCAGGCGTAGATGAGCGCCGGCCCGAAGGCGATGACATAGGCCCCCACGAGCCACGCCCATGACTGCTCCCACCTCAGGACCGCGGCCACACCGGCGGTCACCATGGTGATGAGGAAGGACAGGGTCAGCAGGGAGCCGGTCAGGAGCAGGTAGGGCGTGAGGATCTGCCAGAGCGTGTCGGCACGCCCCAGACCGCGCTGCTCACGGGCCACGGAGCGCAGCAGGTGCAGCGCCTGGAGGTTTCCCTGGAACCAGCGGGTGCGCTGACGCAGGAGGCGGCGCATGTTGGTCACGCCCTGCTGGTGAACGGAGGCCGCGGGCCAGAACTCGTTGGTCCAGCTGGTGGCGTTGAGCCGGATCCCCAGGTCGAAGTCCTCGGTCAGCGACCGGGTCCAGGGTCGGGGACCCAGGGCGTCGAGCGCGCTGAGGCGGACGAACTGGGCGTTACCACCCATGCCGACGCTGCGGACCCGGCGCCGTCCTCGCTGGAAGACCTCGGTGAAGATGACGAACTCCATGTCCTGCATGCGGGCGAGCAGGGAGCCGAAGCGGTTGTTGATGCGCACCCCCATCTGGACAGCACCGACCTCCTGCGGGGCGAAGGCCTTGCGCACCTCCCCGATGGCGTGGGGGTCGAGCCTGCCGTCGGCGTCCATGACTCCCACGACGACTCGCGAGGCGGACACCGTGGTGCACCGGGAGCGCACGATCGACAGCGCGTCATTGAGGGCCTCCCCCTTGCCCAGGCGGGCGTGGGGAGGACGACGGCGAACCACCTCGACACGCTCGTCGCCGGCCTGGGCGGCCACCTGGGCGGTGTCGTCATCGGAGCCGTCGTCGATGACCATGATGCGCAGGCCAGGGTCAGGGATCGAGGTGAGCCGCCGGACGCTGGCGCCGATGACCGCCGCCTCGTTGAGGCAGGGCATGAGGATGACGACGAGCAACGGCGCATCCGGATGCGAGGGCCCACCGTGCCGTGGGGCCCCGCGCGAGGCGAGGAGCATGAAGAAGGTGTAGGCCAGGGCGATTGCGATCATCCCCAGGGCACCCCACCAACCGATGCGGTCGAGGATTCCCAGGGGGCTCGAGGCATCGAAGCTCATGGGCAGGAACGGGGTCTGCGTCCTCATCACGCTCGCAGACTCATCAGGCCGCTGCGCTGCTGCACGTGACGCCCGGCGGTGCGCCTGGAGTGCGGGATCAGGGCGCGGGCCGCGCCATAGAGGTTGGTCAGCAGGAAGAAGGCCAGGATGGCAACGAATACCAGGCCGGCGCAGTCAATGAGGAAACGAGCGACGAGAGCGGGAGGGGAACCTGCCGGGGCGACATACCACACGACGAACAGTCCGGTTCCGGCGGCGAATGGGGAGTAGTGCATGAGGCCATCCATCTGGATCCAAGGGGTAGGGCCGGCGCCGACCGTCATCACCGCATGCGCGAGCAGGCCAGGTCGGCAACCAACGCCTCGGTGCGGCGCGCCCGGGGATGACGGGATGTGGGAACTCAGCCCGTCGGGCACGGCGCACCGTGCGTCACCACCAAATATAACAATAGAGTAACGCTTTGCAACACTGTGTTATTCGACTATGCAATAAGCGCCCTCTTGGAGGTGGCTCACAAGAGCGGGAAACGGCAGGATTCCGCCAGTTGAATCGCCAACGAATCAGCGCCTCGCTCCAGCGCCGCCCCCCTGACGCGGCAGAGCGCGGTCACTAGAAGGTCACAGGATGATCTCAATCGGCCTGCTCAGCAGGCTTTTTCACTGCCTTCGGGCACGGGCCGCCTCCCCGTGGGCGGGCAGATCCTCGCAGCTCGCCAGGACCTCCAGCGCCGGCGTCATGGACTCCAGGGCGCTCGCGCTGTACTCGATGAGCTGGACCGGTTTGAGGAAGGCCATCACGCTCAGCCCGGCCGCGAACCGGGCGGTGCCCCCGGTGGGCAGGACATGGTTGGAGCCGGCCAGGTAGTCCCCCAGGGGCACCGGGCTGCAGGGCCCGACGAAGATGGCTCCGGCATTGCGGATCCGACGCGCGACCCCAGGGGCGTCGGAGGTGTGGATCTCCAGGTGCTCGGCCGCGTAGGCGTTGGCGACCTCGATGGCCTGGGCGAGGTCACGCACCAGAACGGTTCCCGACTGCGGACCCCTCAATGCGGTCGATGCCCGCTCCCGGTGCCGGGTCGCGCTCAGTCTGCGCTCGAGCGCCGCATCGACGGCGTCCGCCAGCTGCGGGGAGTCGGTGATGAGGACGCTGCCGGCATTGGGATCGTGCTCCGCCTGGGAGAGCAGGTCGGCGGCCACGTACTCGGGGTCGGCCCCGGCGTCGGCCAGGACGGCGATCTCGGTGGGTCCTGCCTCGGCATCGATGCCGACCGTCCCCATGACGGCTCGCTTGGCGGCCGCCACGTAGACGTTGCCGGGACCGGTAATGACGTCCACGCCCCGGCACAGGACCTCTCCCCCGGCGTCCGCGCGGTCGGTGTCGTCCTGGGCGTCGGCGCCGTAGGCGAGCATCGCGATGGCCTGGGCGCCGCCGACGGCATAAACCTCGGTGATCCCCAGCAGCGCGCACGCCGCCAGGATCGTGGGGTGGGGCAGACCCGCGAACTCGGCCTGAGGCGGGCTGGCCAAAGCGATCTGTTCGACACCGGCGACCTGGGCGGCCACCGCGTTCATCACCACGCTGGAGGGGTAGACCGCCAGTCCTCCGGGAACGTAGAGCCCCACCCGCTCCACGGGGATCCAGCGCTGGGTGATGGTGCCTCCGGGGACCACCTCCGTGCTGCGCTCAGCGGGCACCTGGGCGGCGTGCCCGGCCCGGTTGTGGGCGATGGACAGCTCGAGGGCCTCGCGCACCGCGGGGTCCAGGTCGTCGAGCGCCTGGGTGATGGCAGCAGCGGGCACACGCAGGTGAACGGGTCGCACGCCGTCGAATCGCTCCGCGGCGTCGCGCAGTGCGGCCGCTCCGCGACGGCGGACGTCCTCGATCAGTGGAGCCACGGCGGCCTGGGCGGCGGTGACGTCAAGGGCGGCCCGGGGCAGGGCCTGTGCCAGCTGGCGTGCGGAGAGTCGGGTACTGCGCAGATCGGTGCGGGTGAGCATGACCGTAAGCCTACCGGCCATGCACAAGGCGGCCCGGGAGAGCACGTTGTCTCCCGGGCCGCCTCAGGCGCCTGCAGTTGAGTCAGAGCTCATCAGGCCTCGCGCACGGCGCGCGCGGCACCGACCAGGCTGGTCAGGCTCGCCTCGGTCTCGGTGTAGCCGCGGGTCTTGAGACCGCAGTCGGGGTTGACCCAGACCTTCTCGGCGCCCAGGGCGTCGACGGCCCGCTGGAGCAGCTCGGTGCACTCGGCCTGGCTGGGCACGCGCGGGGAGTGGATGTCCCACACGCCCGGGCCGAGCTGACGCTCGAAGCCGTGCTCGGCCACCGCGGGCAGGATGTCCATGCGCGAGCGGGAGGCCTCGATGGAGGTCACGTCGGCGTCCAGGTGGTCGACCGCATCGATGACGACGTCGAACTCCGAATAGCACAGGTGGGTGTGGATCTGGGTGGCAGGAGCCGCCCCTCCGGTGGCCAGGCGGAAGGAGCCGACGGACCACTCCAGGTAGGCGGGACGGTCGGCGCGCCGCAGCGGCAGGGTCTCGCGGATGGCGGGCTCGTCGACCTGGATGACGCCGATGCCGGCGGCCTCGAGGTCCGCCACCTCCGCGCGCAGGGCCAGGCCCAGCTGGTCGGCGACCTGGGCGCGCGGGATGTCGTCGCGCACGAAGGACCAGGCCATGATCGTCACCGGGCCGGTGAGCATGCCCTTGAGGGGCTTGTCGGTCAGGGACTGGGCGTAGGCCGACCAGGTCACCGTCATGGGCTCAGGGCGGGCGACGTCACCCCACAGGATGGAGGGACGGGTGCAGCGCGAGCCGTAGGACTGGACCCAGCCGTGCTCGGTGGTCACGAAGCCGTCGAGCAGCTCGGCGAAGTACTGGACCATGTCGTTGCGCTCGGCCTCGCCGTGGACCAGGACGTCCAGGCCGAGGCGCTCCTGAAGGGCGACGACGCTGGCGATCTCGGCACGCATGGCGGCGTCGTAGGCGGCGTCGTCGATCTCGCCCTTGCGCCAGGCGGCGCGGGCCTTACGGATCTCGGCGGTCTGCGGGAAGGAGCCGATGGTGGTGGTGGGAAGCTCCGGCAGGCCGAGGCGCTCGTCCTGGGCCGCCTTGCGCTCACCGTAGGGGGCGCGGGTGCGGTCGGCGTCCGTGACGGCGCCGACGGCGGTGCGGACCTCGTCGCGGTGCACGCCGGGGTGGGCGGCGCGCTGCTTGCGCAGGTCGGCGTCCTGAGACAGCTCAGCGGCGATGGCGTCACGCCCCTGCTCCAGACCCTTGGCCAGGGTGATGACCTCCCCGACCTTCTGGTCAGCGAAGGCCAGCCAGGAGCGGATCTCCGGGTCGATGGCGGTCTCGCGCTCGACGTCGTGGGGCACGTGCTGCAAGGAGGTGGAGGTCGCCACGGTGATGGGGGTGCCCTCGGGAAGGCGTTCGCGCAGCTGCTCGAGCACGTCCATGGCCCGGTTCAGGTCGGTGCGCCAGATGTTGCGGCCCGAGACGACGCCGGCGACGACGGTCTTGCCCTCCAGGGCGGCCAGGTCTCCGGCCTCGGGCAGGGCGCCGGCCACGAGGTCCAGGCCCACGGCCTCGATCGGGGTCTGAGCGAGCACGGGCAGGGCGTCGCCCAGGGAGCCGTAGGTTCCGGCCACCAGGATCTGGGGGCGCTCCACGATGGCGCCCAGCCAGGTGTAGGCGTCACGCACTGCGTCGAGGACGCGCTGGCGCTCCACGTTCCAGGAGTCGGAGACCAGGGCGGGCTCGTCGAGCTGGACCCAGGTGGCGCCGGCCTCGTGCAGGTCCATGAGGAGGTGGCCGTAGGCGTGCAGGACGTCGCTGAGGCGGTCCAGGGGGTGGAAGTCCTCGGCTGCCTCGTCGGAGGGCTTGGCCATGAGCAGGTAGCTCACCGGGCCCACGACGACGGGGCGGACCTCGGTCCCGGCGGCCTTGGCCTCGCGGACCTGGTCGGCGATGGCGGTGTCGACGTAGTCGATGGGGGTGGAGGCGTCGATCTCGGGGACCAGGTAGTGGTAGTTGGAGTCCAGCCACTTGGTCATCTCCATGGCGGGACGGGCGCCCTCACCACGGGCCAGGGTGAAGTAGCCCTCGACATCGAGGGCGCCGTCAGCGTTCAGCAGGTCGCGGAAACGGGCGGGCGCAGCGCCCAGGGTGGCGGTCACCTGAAGAACCTGGTCGTACAGGGTGAAGTCCGCCGGCACCGAGGCGGGCTGAGTCAGCCCCAGGTCCGTCAGGCGCGAGCGGGTCGCCCCGCGCAGCTCGGCAGCGGCGTGCTTGAGCTCCTCGACGCTCAGGTTCCCCTTCCAGAAGGACTCCACGGCGCGTTTGAGCTCACGGTCCCTTCCGATGCGGGGGTATCCCAGGATGGTGGCCCCCGGCAGGGGGGCGGAGGGGACCTGTGACTCGGTCACGGCGATCTCAGCCGGCGAGGCGGGGGCGGCCGACTCAGGGGTGGCGCTCATGCATTCTCCTTGGTGATGGTGGTGAGGGGCTGAACGGGGTGGTGGGAAGACACTGTTGCGCGGGCAGAGCCACGGCGCAGGAAAGAAGGGCCTCGGCCAGGTGTGGCCTGGAGGTATCCGCGATCGACGGCGTCGCGCACCTCCCGATCGGGCGCGGCTCCAGCCAGGATGCCGCCCAGACGCAGGTGGCTGATGACGTCGAGGGCCGGTCGGGTGCGGTTGAAGGTGTACAGGTGCAGACCGGGGGCGCCGGCGCGCAGCAGCGCTGTGGCCAGGTCGAGCGTCGCGCCGATGCCGCGTTCCACGAGGGTGGCGCCGCTGGCCGATCCCAGCGAGGATCGCAGGCCGGCGGGCACGCGTACCCCGGTGAGCGCCTCAAGACGGGTGAGCCGACGCAGGTCGGTCAGTGGGATCACGCCGGGAAGGATTGGGATGCTCACCCCCGCGTAGGAGGCCGCGTTGGTCAGCGCCACGTAGTCGGCCGCGTCGTAGAACACCTGGGTGATCGCCATGTCGGCCCCAGCGGCCTGCTTGGCGGCCAGGACCTCAATGGCCTCGATGTGGTCGTTGGTGGCCGGGTAGGCGGCCACGGCGATCGTGACGTGGCGCCTGCCGTCACCGAAGAAGTCGGCCTCGACCTCCCGGATGACCCGGACGAGGTCGTCGGCGTGGCGCAGTTCCCCGGCGACATCCTCGGCCCGGGTGCCGGCTGGCGGGTCGCCGCGCAGGGCGAGGAAGCGCCGTACTCCCATGCGCAGGAAGCGAGTGACGATGTCGATGGCCTCCTGCTTGCGATAGCCGATACAGGTCAGGTGAGCCATGAGGGGGATGGTGCTGGAGTCCAGCACGTGGGCGAGCACGCACTCGGAGGGGTTGGTCTGCTCCTGGACCGCGCGCACGCGGGGGGCGGCCTCGCATCGGCCCGCCTCCGGCTCATGCGCGCTCCCCTGGCGCCCGCCGCCAGTGACCCCGCCGGCAGGGTCAGTGACGAAGGTCGGCCGGTAGGTCACCGAGACGAAGTCGGGCCCGGTGGCCAGGAGCCGGTCAATGCGGCCCCAGGTGGCCGAGGCTGCCTTACCCGGTCGAGGGGGGAACAGCTCCAGGCTGACGGTGGGCAGTCGCCGAGCGGTTCCGGTCTCGGCGCTGCTCAAGGCCTCGCCGCGACTGCCGGCCGCGGCAGTGGGCCCGGTGAGCTCGTTGTCGTGCACGTCGTCTCCATCGATCCTGGCTGAAGCACCCGCGTACCGGGTTGCTGCGGCGTCATGGAACCAGGTCTCTCGGCCGCTCTGGATGGTCGAGCGTATCAAACCACGACTGTTTCCCACCCCCGCCGCCGTCCCACATAGCGAGAACCGATCCGCTCAACCGTTGGCCCACTTCTCACCCCATCGTGCCCAGCAGGCGAGCCGTTGCGGCGGGGCCCAGCTCGAGTCCCCGGTGCCGACCTCTCCGGTGGCCGCCGAGACCACCAGGGAGGCCAGGCTCGGTTCGCCTCGAGCAGCACAGTCATGAGCGATCATGGAGAGCAAAGGCCCCATATGACGCGGCAGCACGCTCCGTCCGATCGAGTCGCTGAGCTCGCCGTAGGTGATGACCTCACGGTGCTGCGCGACCTCTATCAGGACGGAGCGTGCTGCGTTAGTGGCCTCAGCCAGCCTCGGGGTGAGTCGGCGCATCCTGTCCCCCACGGGGAAGTAGTCACCGACGGTGATGGCGAGCGACTCAGTCACGGTGTGATGATCTGGGTTGTCCGGGCTCTTCACAAGCTCGTCCTCGCTGCGCCTCACCCCGAGGCCAGCAGCGATCAGCTGGCCATGCGCCGGCGCACCAGGATGAATCCGCCGCCCAGGGCGATGGCGGCCACCGCGAGGACGATGCCGGTCATGCTGGCACCGGTGAGCGGAAGACGGCTATCACCGGTAGCCGCTGCAGCCGCAGCGGCCTGGCCCTGACCGCCCTGAGCGTTGCCGCCGGGCTTGGCGATTCCGGAGTTCTTCTGACCGGCCCCCGCCTTGGAGTTGGAGGGGCTGGCGCCCTGTGCGTCCTTGCCGTCGGTACCGGCGGCCCCGTCGGTGACGGTCGAGCCGTTGTTGTTGGCCTTGCCACCGTTGTTGGCGGCCTTGTCACCGTTATTGGCGTTGCCGCCGTTGCCGCCGTTGTTGTTGGCGGCCTTGTCACCATTGTCGGCAGCCTTGCCACCGTTGTTGGCGTTGTCAGCGGGGGCGTCCCCGGCACCGGGAACGGCGCCGCCGCCCCAGGCGACGTTGACCAGCGCACCGCGGTCCACGGGGACGTTGGCGTTGACGCCGAGGGTCTTGGCGATGTCCTCGGGCAGGGCGTGACCGTTACCGGAGGCGGGGCTTCCCTCCTTGAGGTGGAAGTCCGAGGTCTTGTCCATCGGGTTGGCGGACTCCTTGACGAAGAACGGGTTGTTCTCCGGGGAGCCGTGCAGGTCCAGACCGTTGGACTCCTTGCCCTCGGCCTTGACGCTCGAGCTGGCCGTGAAGTCCGAGAGCTTCTCGGCGTTGACCGACTGGTTCATGCGGTCGGCGCCCCAGTTCCACAGGACCGTGGTCGACAGGGTCTGGGGGTTCTCGTGGCGGTAGTAGACGTCGTAGTCGATGCTGGAGACCATCTCATTGGCGTACACCGCGCCGGAGCCGTCCTGGTTGGCCCCACCCAGGACCTGGACCATGGCCGAGTAGCGCCACGGGTCCCCGGGCATGGGGGTGGTCTGCTCGGAGGAGAAGATGTTGTTCATCACCTTGGTGTTGGTGGTGTCCCAGCTCAGTCCGTGCTCGGCGCTCCACTTCTGCACCTGGGTGCACACACCCTGGGCGTTGCGGGCGTTGCAGCCGTCGGAACGGGTGTCCTCCTGGATCCACAGGCTGGTGAGCGCGTGGGAGACGGTGTTGTTCCACACGCGGGTGTCGTTGGACCCGGAGACGTGGATACCGATGCCGGCCCCGGCCACGATGTTGGAGGCGATGAGGTTGTTGGAGGAGACCTCGTTGAAGATCGCCACCGGGACGTTGACGAAGTAGTTGCCAACGATCTCGGAGTCGATCACGCCCTCGTCGAACCAGACTCCCGCGGCCCGGTTCTGGTCATAGGCCGAGGGGTCGGAGATGTCCGTGCCGGTGGCCGAGTAGTCCACGGTGTTGTTGGCGAAGCGGATGTTCTTGGAGTGGGTGATCTTGGTGTCGGCCAGGGTGCAGTAGGCGCCGCAGTCCTTCGTGATGAAGCCGGAGGTGTTGTTGTTCCTCCACATGTTGTTCTCCACCTTGGCACCGCTGGAGTCGTTGATGCCGAAGGCGTTGGAGCCGTTGTTCTCGAACAGGTTGTTCGACACGACCGCGTTGGTCGAGTCGATGACCTGCAGCGCACCGGCCGTCGAGGAGTAGCGGAAGGTGGAGTTCTCAATGCGGGGAGCACCGTGAGCGGCCACGACCATTCCGCCACCGGAGATGGTGCCGATCTCGGGGTCCTCGTAGTCCCAGCGCTGCACCGCGGAGTACTTCTCCACCGTCAGCCCCGACAGAGTGATGTTGTCGGTGTTGAAGGACAGGGCGCGGGAGTGCTGGACCACCTCGACCTGGTGCTGGTTGGGGTCGACACCGATGACGTAGGAGGTGCCCCGGTGCGGCTTGACGTTGTAGCCGGCCTGGTTGTTCTTCGGGTTCTTCAGGGTGACCGGGTCGGGGTCGTCCACGTAGAAGGTGGACTCGGTGACCTCGGCGCGGCTGAGCACCTGTGTCAGGGGCTTACCGTCCACGAACACCTGCTCGGGGTGGGCGGCGATCCCCTCCTTGGCGGGGTCGGCATTGATGGTGCAGACCGTGCAGAAGCGGACCATGTCCTTGCCCGTGGACCACTTCCCGTCACCGCCGGCACTCCAGCTCTTGGGGACCTCGGCACCGGTGAGGACCGGCTTGGCACCCTCGGCCGCCTTGATGGTCACGCCCTTGTCGACGGCGAGCTCGCCCTCACGGTAGGTGCCGTTGGCCAGCTCGATGGTGTCTCCGCCGCCGGCCTTCTTCAGGGCGGCTCCAATGGTCTGAAGGGGCTTGGCAGCGGTTCCGTCTCCCGCGTCCGAGCCTCCCTCGGCCGAGACATGAATGATGTTGCCGTCGGCGGCGGCGGCTTGTGGTGCATGAGTCACGGCCAGAACAGGCGCCGACAGCGATAGAGCGAGTATCGCCATCTGGGCGACGATTCGACGCTTCATGGTGTCTCCGTCTCCGTAGTGTTATCAGAACGCCGTTACCATACCGTGATAAATTTTGTTTGGCATCCGTTATATCCGCATACTTCTGAGAGACGCTTCTCTCACTCGCCTCGTCGCCGGCCGCTCTGCCGGGGCGCTACCTGCTCCGACATGCGCATCTCGTGCCCCGTCTGCGAGGATCCACCTATGACGCACGCAACATCTCAGCGCCCATCCCGGTACCCACTCATCTCAGTGTCCGGAAGCATCCGGCTCGGCCAGTTCCTCAAGCTGGCGGGCCTGGTGGAGGACGGCGCACAGGCGCGCATCGCCATCCAGTCCGGAGACGTCACTGTCAACGGCGTCGTGGAGACACGTCGCGGGCACCACCTGTCCGGTGGAGACGTCGTTGTCGTCGATCATCCCGCAGGTCAGGTGGGCGCCGCCGTCGAGCAGCTGGGGCCCGGGCAATGAGCCCGGACCCCAGCACCAGGAACAGTCGGCCGACTTAGCCCTCCTGCCTCCGCTCCGATCCCGTCGGTGCGTTCTCGGCACCGTCGACGGCGCGAGTATCGGCACTCGGGTCCTGCGCGGCCTCGTCAGTGCTGTCCTGGCAACTCTCACCGGCTGCGTCGTCGCCGTCAGTGGTCGATGACAGGCTGGTGTGCAGCTCGATGGTCTCGACCTCATGCGGCTCGTTGGCCGTCGTGACCGCGGTGGTGACCGAGTCGACCAGGACCTGGTTGGCCAGCGAGTGCCGCAGCAGCATGGGGTCGTTGTTGAGATCCTTGTAGAGCGAGACGCACAGCAGCAGCATCACGAAGACGAAGGGCAGCGCCGAGACGATCGTGATGTCCCGCAGACCGGTGAGGACCTCACGCGGATCGTCCCCACCGGCGAGCAGCATGGCTGAGGCCACGCCGCCTGTGGCCACGCCCCAGAAGACGACCGTGAAGCGGCTCGGATCGGTTGCACCGTTCTCCGAGAGCCCTCCCATGACGATGGAGGCCGAGTCGGCACCGGTGACGAAGAAGATCGCCACCAGGACGACTGCCAGCACCATGAGGACGATGAGGACCACCTTGTGCACGGGCATGGCGTTGAGCAGGTCGAACAGGATCGTGTCGAAGTTCAGGTCGGGCGTGCCATCGGCCTTGAGATGGACGAGGGCGTGCGCAGCCTGGCCGGCGCGCTCGGCGCGTTCCTGGAGCCCGATGGCGCCGCCACCGAAGATGGCGAACCAGATGAGGGAGACGACCGAGGGGACGAGCATGACCCCGGTGACGAACTGCCGGATGGTACGACCCCGCGAGATGCGGGCGATGAACATTCCCACGAAGGGTGTCCAGGAGATCCACCAGGCCCAGTAGAAGATCGTCCAGGAGGACAGCCACTGGGCCATGTCCTGATTGCCCACAGCCGCCGTGCGCGAGGCCATGGCGGGCAGCTCGTCGATGAAGTTGCCGATCGCCGAGGGGATGATGTTGAGGATGAACAGGGTGGGTCCGCCGATGAAGACGATGATCGCCAGCAGCACAGCCAGCACCATGTTGATGTTCGACAGCCACTGGATGCCCTTCTCAATGCCGGAGATCGCGGAGGCCACGAAGCAGGCCGTCAGGATCGCGATGATGCCGACCATCATCGCGGGGGTGGACTTGGTGACGAGGTTGGTCGACACCATGCCCCCGCCGATCTGCAGGGCTCCCAGCCCCAGGGAGCAGGCCGACCCGAACAGGGTGGCGACGATCGCCAGGATGTTGATGATGCGCCCGCCGATCCCGTCGATGGCCTGGCGCCCGAACAGGGAGGTGAACATGGCCGAGAAGAGCTGGGAGCGTCCCAGCCGGTAGGTTCCGTAGGCCATCCCGAGCCCCACCAGGGCGTACATCGCCCACGGGTAGATGGTCCAGTGGAACATGGCCGTGCCCAGGGCGGTACTGGCGGCCTGGGCGGTCTGAGGGTCGACGGTGTCCGGCGGTGGCGACATGTAGAAGTAGAGCGGCTCACCGACCCCGTAAAAAATCAGTCCGATACCCATTCCCGTGGCGAACATCATGGAGACCCAGGAGCCGGTGGAGTACTCGGGCTCCTCTCCGTCCCCACCCAGGGGGATCTTGCCGAACCGGGAGGCCGCCACGAAGACGACGAAGACGACGAACAGGGTCGAGGACAGGACGAACAGCCAGCCGAAGTTGCTGATCGTTCCCCCCAGGGCCCACTTGGAGGCCCTCCCCAGACCGTGCGGAGAGATGAAGCCCCACACGACGAAGGCGATGGTCGCGGCCGCGGCGACGCCGAAGACCACCTTGTCCATTCCCTCACCGACGTCGTGGGGCTGGCGGGAGACCGATCTCCTCAGGCGGTCGAGCAGGTGACGCTGGCGCCGTTTCACGGTTGCCGGGGAGGTCTGGAAGGCCGGCGTCGCGGCCGCCGCGCCCTGGAGGACCTCCCCTGTCCGCCCTTCCTGCGGGCCGGCGTCCCGCTCCTCTTGCTGCGTCAACGTTGGAGGGTTGAAATCCTCGTCACTCATCAAATTACCTCATAGACAATACAGTCACCGACTGCTTGTGGACATTACGAGAGTATCAAGATGAAGACGGGGCGCCACGTGAGCACCAACCCTGGAGGAGGTGGCACGACCTGTGGGAATACCGCCTCAAAAACGGCTTCCACCTTCCCGAAGGCGGACCTGCCGCCCTAAGGAAAGCCGGCGTGTGGCGCACTGATGAGGACACAGTGAGATCACAAACGGGTTTGCGAACGGTGCCCGCTCGGGCTGGCATCGGTTGCTCGACGTCCCCATCGGGGCGGGCGATCCACTCCCTGGGAAACGGCTTTCTAGTGGCGCAGGCACCCCGGTCCAAGAAGGGCCTTGATGTCGGAGTAGAAGGCGGGCGAGGCCTCCACCCGTAGCGAGGCGTCCAGCTGGGTACGCACCTCGCGCCCCGGGCTGGTCAGCGTCAGACGGACCGTCGAGCCACCCGGGTGCTTGGTGAGCACGTCCTTGAACTGCTCCACCAGAGGCCCGGTGCACCGGTTGGTGGGAAGGGTGATGAGGACCGCCTCGTGGGCGGCGCTGGAGATGTCCGGGATCGTCATCTCCTGGGCGTAGAGGGCGACCTGCCCGTCACGCCGGTTGAGACGTCCGCGCACCGTGACCACCGTGTCCGGGGCCAGCATGGTGGAGACGGTCTGATAGGTCTGGGGGAAGAAGAGCACCTCGATGCTTCCAGCCAGGTCCTCGACCTGGGCGATGGCCCACAGGTTGCCCTGCTTGGTGGTCTTGCGGGTCAGGGAGGTGATGAGCCCGGCGATGGTGACCATGGCGCCGTCGGGCAGCTCATCGTTCTCGTGGAGCTCGGAGATCTCCTTGTCCGCGAGCTTGCCCAGCAGCCCCTCCAGGCCCATGAGGGGGTGGTCGGAGACGTAGAGGCCCAGCATGTCGCGCTCGTAGGCGAGCTTGTCCTTCTTGTCCCACTCCGGCAGGTTGGGAACGTCGGAGGAGAAGACCGGGCCGTTGCCGAAGGGTGAGTCGTCGGCGTCGTCGGGGCCGCCCATGAGGGAGGCGAACAGGTCGAACTGGCCGGCGGCCTCGTTGCGCTTGACACCGATGACCTCATCGACGAAGTCCTCGTGGCAGGCCTGCAGGGAGCGCCGGGTGTGCCCCAGGGAGTCGAAGGCCCCGGCCTTGATGAGAGAGTCGATGGTGCGCTTGTTGCACACGACCGCGGGAACCTTGTCGAGGAAGTCCTCGAAGGAGGTGAACTCGCCCTTGTCCTCCCTGGCGGCCACGATCGCGTCGACGACGTTGATGCCGACGTTGCGCACTGCGGACAGCCCGAAGCGCACATCCTCACCGACCGCGGAGAACTGGGCCCGCGAGGCGTTGACATCCGGGGGCAGGACGGTGATGCCCATGTGGCGGCACTCCCCCAGGTAGACGGCCAGCTTGTCCTTGTTGTCCTTCTGGCTGGTGAGCAGGGCGGCCATGTACTCGGTCGGATAGTGCGCCTTGAGGTAGGCCGTCCAGTAGGACACGACGCCGTAGGCGGCCGAGTGGGCCTTGTTGAAGGCGTACTTGGCGAAGGGGACGACGACGTCCCACAGAGTCTTGACGCTCTCCTTGGAGAAGCCGGACTGAACCATCCCGGCCTCGAACTCGACGAACATCTTGGCCAGGATGTCCATCTTCTTCTTACCCATGGCCTTGCGCAGCGCGTCGGCCTTGCCCATGGAGAATCCCGCCAGGTCGGTGGCGATCTTCATGACCTGCTCCTGGTAGACGATGAGACCGTGCGTGGTCCCCAGGATCGGGTCGAGGGCCTCCTTGAGCTCGGGGTGGATCGGGATGACCTCCTGCAGGCCGTTCTTGCGCAGCGCGTAGTTGGTGTGGGACTCCGCCCCCATGGGGCCGGGCCGGTAGAGGGCGCCGACGGCGGAGATGTCCTCGAAGTTGTCCGGCTTCATCAGGCGCAGCAGCGTGCGCATTCCCCCGCCGTCGAGCTGGAAGACGCCCAGGGTCTCACCGCGTGAGAGCAGCTCGTAGGTGGCGCGGTCGTCGAGCTCGACGTGGTCGATGTCCAGGGCCGGCTTGCCGTTGGCGACAATGTTCTCCAGGGCGTCGGAGATGACCGTGAGGTTGCGCAGTCCCAGGAAGTCCATCTTGAGCAGGCCCAGGTGCTCGCAGGTGGGGTAGTCGAACTGGGTGATGACGGCGCCGTCCTGCAGGCGCTGCATCATGGGGATGATGTCGGTCAGGGTGGCTGAGGACATGATGACGGCGCAGGCGTGGACGCCCCACTGACGGGTCATGCCCTCCAGCCCCTTGGCCAGCTCGACGATCTTCTGGGCGTCGGGGTCCTCGGCGTGGAGCTTGCGGAACTCCTCGGCCTCGCCGTAGCGCTCGTCGGCGGGGTTGAAGATGCCCTTGATGGAGATGTCCTTGCCCTGGACGGACGGGGGCATGGCCTTGGTGAGCCGGTCGCCGACGGCGTAGGGGTAGCCCATGACGCGGCTGGAGTCCTTCAAGGACTGCTTGGCCTTGATGACGCCGTAGGTGACCACCTGGCTGATGCGGTCGGCGCCGTACTTCTCGCGCACGTACTCAATGACCTCGTCACGCCGGCGCTCGTCGAAGTCGACGTCGATATCGGGCATGGAGATGCGCTCGGGGTTGAGGAAGCGCTCGAAGATGAGTCCGTGGCGCAGCGGGTTGAGCTCGGTGATGCCCATGGCGTAGGCGACCATGGAGCCGGCTCCCGATCCACGCCCCGGCCCGACCCGGATGCCGTGGGCCTTGGCCCAGTTGATGTAGTCGGCCACAACGAGGAAGTAGCCGGGGAACCCCATCTGGGTGATGACGCTGATCTCGTACTCGGCCTGCTTGCGGCAGTCCTCGGGGATGTCGCCGTTGAACCGGCGGTCCATGCCGCGCCAGCACTCCTTGATGAACCAGGACTCGTCGGTCTCCCCCTCGGGGACGGGGAAGGCCGGCATGTATGAGGCCCCCTCGTCCACGGTACGGAAGTGCACGTCGCACTGCTCAGCCACGAGCAGGGTGTTGTCGCAGGCCTGGGGCATCTCGGAGAAGAGGCGGCGCATCTCGGCGCCGGGGCGCAGGTAGTAGGTGTCACCGTCGAACTTGAAGCGATCAGGATCGGAGAGCACGGAGCCGGAGTTGATGCACAGCATCGCGTCCTGGATGGTGCGGTCCTCGGGGCGCACGTAGTGGGAGTCGTTGGTGGCCAGCAGCGGGGCCCCGATCTCCTTGGCGATGCGCAGCAGATCCTTGGTGACGCGCTGCTCGATCTCCAGGCCGTGGTCCATGAGCTCGACGTAGAAGAACTCCTTGCCGAAGATGTCCTGCAGCTCCCCGGCGACGCGCAGGGCCTCGTCCCACTGGCCCAGGCGCAGGCGGGTCTGGACCTCCGAGGAGGGGCAGCCGGTGGAGCCGATGAGGCCGCTCGCATAGCGCGAGAGCAGCTCGCGGTCGATGCGCGGCGCCTTGCCCCACTGGCCCTCCAGGGAGGCGAAGGAGTCCATGCGCATGAGGTTGTGCAGGCCCTCGTTGTTGCGTGAGAGCAGCGTCATGTGCGTGTAGGAGCCGCGGGCGGAGACGTCGTCGCTCCGCTGGGACTCATCGCCCCAGAACACACGGGTCTTGTCGAAGCGGGAGGTGCCCGGAGTCATGTACGCCTCGACCCCGATGATCGGCTTGATACCGGCGGCCGTGGCGGCCGCGTAGAACTCGTAGGCTCCGAACATGTAGCCGTGGTCGGTGATCGCCAGGGCAGGCTGGCCCAGCCGCTTGGCCTCAGCCACGTAGTCCTTGATCTTCCCGGCGCCGTCCAGCATGGAGTAGTCGGTGTGGACGTGGAGGTGGACGAAGTCGTCCTTGGGGGCTGCTTCTTCCTGACTGCTCATCTCCGCCATGGCCCCATCCTAGGCCCGCCCGGTGCCGTGTCTCCTGGAGGGGCCGAGCGTGCCCTCCGGTGGGAAGGAGGGATTTCCCGGCAATGACGGGACACCGCCGAGGCGGTGGGTAAGCCGGGTGAGAAATCCTCTGCTGGGCGGCGTCCTTCCCACCGCCTCCGAGAGGTGCTTCGGGCTCAGGCGCCCGCCCGGGCGGCGGCCTCTCGCGGAGCCAGGACGCTGAGCGCAAGGTCGAGTACGGGGGTGGGAACACCCGCCTCGTCTCCGGCGCGGCACAGGGCACCGAGCTGGGCGTCGAGCTCGCTGGGCAGGCCTGAGGCGATGTCCCGCTGCATCGATGTGGTGGCTCCGGCCGGCTGGGCATCGGCCATGCGCAGGGCCGCAGCGACCGGGTTGGGGGCGTCGTCGGTGGCCAGGTCGTGGCCCAGTGCCGCGGCGACGGCGACGACCTCGCTCACGGCCCGGGTGAAGGCGTCTCTCAGGTCGCTGCGCAGGACGCCGATGGGCGCGTTCGTGGCGGCGCCGAGGGCCCCCTGGACGACGACGAAGGAGACCTTGCGCCACAGCTCGGCCCAGATGGAGTCCGGGATCCAGGCCCGGATTCCGGCCGCCTCGAGGGTTTCGACGGCGGCGGCGCAGCGAGCGGTGGCGGCACCGTCCCACTCCCCCAGGGCCAGGGAGCCGGCGTTGCCGATGGTGCGGACCTCCCCGGGCGAGGTGATGGCGGAGTAGACCCGGGCGACTCCGGGCAGGACGTGCTCCTTTCCGACGGCGTCGGCGAGCAGCTCGGGCGCGCTGATCCCGTTCTGGGTGGAGACGACGCCGGTGTCGGGGCCGGTCAGGAGCCTGAGTGCGGGTGCCAGTTGGGGTATCGCGTCGACCTTCGTGGTGACCAGGACCAGGTCAGGCTCACCTCCCAGCGTCTCGGTGAGAGCCTGCGGATCCTCACTGGCCAGGGGCGTCTCGATGCGGGCGGTCACGGTACCGGGCTCACCCTCGGAGCAGTCCCGCAGCGTCAGTCCGCCCGAGCGCAGGGCCGCCAGGGTGCGATCGTGAACCAGGAAGCCGACCTGCTGGCCGCTCGCGGCCAGACGGGCGCCGAGCCATCCTCCGATGCCCCCGGCACCGATGACAACGATCCTCATGTGTCTCTCCTCTCAATCCCGCTGCTGTCCGCACAAGCACGTACACCCGGGTGTCAGCGACCGGCCTAGGCGGTACGGCCGGAACTGTCCTCGGTGCTGATGCTGCTGACGATGCGGGCCATGTCCTGGTGCCAGATACCGGCGTCGAGGTAGCGGTGACCGTTCAGGACCCGGTATCCGCAGCGCTCATAGAAGCCCATGGCTTGCTCCTGAGCTGAGAGAACCACCTCCACACGGGGCCGGCCGGAGTGGCTCAGTGCAGTCTGCTCGAGGGCAGCGACGATGCGGGCACCCAGCCCCGTACCGCGCACGATGCTCCGTACAGCCAAGCGGCCCAGATGGACCCGACCGGGGTGTTCGGGCTCCATCAGGAGACGTCCGGCGCCCAGGGGTGTTCCGTCAGCTCCACTGGCCAGGAGATGGATCGTGGTCGGCTCCTCGTCGCGGGCGTCGATCTCCAGGGCGAGGGGAACCGCCTGCTCAACAACGAAGACCTCAAGACGAACGTCGGCCACGGCCGTGCGGAGCCGGTCGGCCTCGGGGCCCGTCTCATCGCCACAGGCGGTTGCGAAGCCAATGGGTTCGTGGACGGCGGTGGCCGGGCGGATCTCGAGGGTGGGAGTCTCCGAGACCACCTCGTCAGCGCTCGGCCTCGTCGTCGGGGTCATGGTCGAGCGACGCAGGCGATCAGTCACTGTTCTCATTCACCTCCACGGAGAGCCTGTTCACGGCAGGCGCAAGACATCGAGGGCGTGGACGAGGTCGTCGGGGTAGTCAGAGGTGAAGACCATGTGCTCACCGGTGATGGGGTGGGCGATGCCGAGCTCGCGGGCGTGGAGCCACTGGCGGATCAGACCGGTGCGTGCGCTCATGACCGGGTCGGCGCCGTAGGTGGCGTCTCCGACGCAGGGGTGGCCGACGGCGGCCATGTGGACGCGGATCTGGTGGGTGCGCCCGGTCTCAAGGTGGATCTCGGCCAGGCAGGCCCCGGGCATCGCCTCGATGACGTCGTAGTGGGTGATGGACTCCCGCCCGCCCTCGATGATGGCCATCTTCCACTCTCGGCTGGGGTGACGGCCGATGGGGGCGTCAATGGTGCCGCTGGAGGGATCGAGGTGGCCCTGAACCAGGGCGTGGTACACCTTGTCCACCGTGTGCTCCCGGAAGGCGCGTTTGAGCACCGAGTAGGCCCGCTCCCCCTTGGCCACAATCATGACGCCCGAGGTGCCCACGTCCAGGCGCGAGACGATGCCCTGGCGCTCGGCGGCGCCGGAGGTGGCCACTCGCACGTGCATGGCCTTCAGGGCGCCGAGGACGTCGGGGCCGTCCCACCCCATGGAGGGGTGCGCGGCCACGCCCGCGGGCTTGTCGACGACGACGATGTCCTCGTCCTCGTAGAGCAGCTCCATGCCCTCCACGGAAGTGGCGACCGGTTCGACGGGACGGGGGTCGGGCAGGTCGACCTCGAGGAGCTCGCCCGCGCGCAGACGAGAGGACTTGGCCAGCGTCTCGCCGCCTCGGCGCACCTCTCCGGCCTCACACAGGTCCTCGACCCGGCTGCGGGACAATCCCGTCATCCGGGCCAGCGCGGCATCGACGCGTTCGCCGTCGAAGCCGTCGGGAACGGGCAGCAGGCGCACGCTCATTGCGGCTCCACGGGAGTCGCCTGCGTCGATGCATCCAAGGGCTCCCCCGGCTTGGAGGACGCCTCGGCGCGATCCTTCCCGCGGGCCCGAACTCCTCGGCGGGTTGAGGAGGGCGGTGCGCCACCGCCTTCCGCCTCCGGGTCGTCTGAGGCGCCGGCACGCGTGCCGTCGATCTCCCAGCCTCCCAGGGACAGGATGATGATGCCCGCGGCTGCCGCCACAATGGCGATGTCGGCGACATTGCCCACGAAGTAGCCGCCGTAGTCGATGAAGTCGATGACGTGGCCGCGCAGGAAGCCTGGCTCGCGCAGAAGGCGGTCGATGAGGTTGCCGACCGCGCCGCCCAGGACCAGGCCGAGGGCCACCGCCCAGGAGCCAGACGCCAGGTTCCGGGAGACACGGATGATGATGGCCACGACGCAGGAGGCGATGAGCGCGAAAATCCACGTCTGCCCGGTGGCGAAGGAGAAGGCGGCGCCCGGGTTGCGCACCAGGACCAGGCCAAGCGCCCGGCCGAACAGCGCCGTGTGCCGACCGTCGGACAGGGCTGAGAGCGCCCACTGCTTGGAGGCCTGGTCCACGACGATAACAATGATCGCCACCAGCCACAGCACGATCACGGGGAGGCGTTTAGATCGTCTCGCGCCCGCTGACCCCTCCTGCGACGTCATGGCCTTATCCATGGCGCTGAAGGGATTGTCCGTGGGCAGCGGGACGGCGCTATCGGCGTGATCGGCGTGACCGCCGTCAGCGGCACTGCTGGCGGCTTCCTGTGCTAAGGATGCGGGATCGACGTGGTCAGGCATGGGGCTTTCTCGCATTGTGCTCAGAGGAGAACGGGTGACGAATGGGCTGTGTACCCAGCGAAGGGCGGCGACCCGTGCGGGTCGCCGCCCTTCGTAGGAGGCCGTGTCACTGGTGACTGGTGGAGCGGAACCATCCTGATCGGATGGGGACCGTCGTGATGGGGCTCCGTTGGCCACTCCCGAAGGTGCTCACGGGGATGGGCCGGGAGGCGATCACGGCCTGGAGGATCACGACCCCTGCAGGATCACAGGCTGGAGATGGAGCTCTCGCCGCCGTCCTCGACGTTGGCCAGCAGGTTCTGCAGGTAGCTCTTGAGGCGAGTGCGGTAGTCGGACTCGAAGCGGCGCAGCTCGTCGATCTTGTGCTCGAGGTTGGCACGCTCCTTCTCCAGCTGGGCGAGGGTGCGGTTGCGCTGGTCCTCGGCCTCGCGCACGATCTGCTCACCGGTGGAGCGGGCCTCGGTGACGATGCGCTCGCCCTCGGCCTTGCCGTTGGCGACGTGCTCGTCGTGAAGGCGCTGGGCCAGCTCGAGCATGCCGGAGGCAGCAGCCGGGCCCTGGCCGCCGGTCTCGCCGGCGGAGACGGCCGGCATGGACATGGCAGGCTCCGCCTGAACCGGAGATACGGGGGAAGCGGGTGCGGAGGGGATGGCAGCCCCCTCGCCGAGCTGGGCCACTCGGCGGTTGGCGGCCTCGAGCTTGGCCTTGAGGTCGGCGTTCTCAGCCTCCAGCTGACGCATGGCCTCGACTACCTCGTCGAGGAACTCGTCGACCTCGTCCTGCTCGTAGCCCTCACGGAACTTGGTCGCCTGGAACTTCTTGTTGAGGACGTCGTCTGCTGTCAGCAGCGTCATGGGTCGTCACCTCGGTGTCGTTACGGATAAGGTCACGAGCACCGGGCATCCGGTCACTCATGCGGACAGAGTACCTGAACTCGAGGTTCAGGCCACATCAAGCGCGCTATCTCACGCTGACGTGAGAACAGCACTCTAGCGGTTCGCTCGCAACTTCACACCTGTTCAGATGAGAAGCCCGAGGAACCACTGGATGATCCAGATCCCGAAGACCAGGACCAGGAAGCTCAGGTCGATACCGACCCCTCCCAGGCGTGCCATGGGAACCCTCCGACGGATCACTCGCAGAGGAGGATCCGTCAGAGCGTAGACAAGGTTGGCCAGCACCAGGACGACCCCCTGGGGACGCCACTGGCGGGCGAATACCTGAATCCAGTCGAGCACAACCCTGACCAGGAGGATGAGGAAGTACAGGCTCAGAATGCTCGACAGGATCCCGGCTACCGCAGAGACGAGGTTCACGTACGAGTCAGCTCAGCTCTGGTTGAAGAAGCGGCCGCGGGCCTCGGCGACCTCGCCGCCGTCGATCTCCACGCTGGCCGGAGTCAGCAGGAACACGCGCGGAGTGACACGCTCGATGGCACCGTGCAGCCCGAAGACCAGACCGGCGGAGAAGTCCACCATGCGACGCGCGTCGGACTCGCTCATGCCGGTGAGGTTGATGATGACAGGGACGCCGTCACGGAAGGACTCGCCGATGATCCTGGCCTCGTTGTAGGTCGAGGGGTGGACCGTGACGATGCGGCGAAGGTCGGGGGCAGCGACAACGGGATCGGGCGCAGCCGGGGCAGAGAAGTCCTCGTACCCCTCGTCAACGAAGTCCTGCTCGTGCTCCTGCACGGCGTAACCGGCATCGGCAGCCTCGTAGCTGTCCTCGTAGGTCTCTTCCTCCGGCTCCGAGTAGCCGAGGAAACTGGTCATACTGCGCAGCGCGCCCATTTATCGCTCCTTGGTTCGTCCGGTCCCCTGCGTTCCGGATGTGCTGCGACGGTATCCGTCCCCGTGACACCGCACGGGGACCTCACCTCGGCGTGTCCCCCACCTCAGGTTTCAGGAAGGTCACGCCCAGGAGTTACTCAGCAGACGGGCCTTATCGCGGAACTCCAATGCCTGCCAGACGTCCAGTCACTCCGTCACGGCGGTAGGAGAAGAAGCGAGGGTCCTCGTAGGTGCACCACTGACCAGCGCTGATGTGACCAACACCGGCGCGCTCGAGCTGGGCCAGTACCCCTGCCGCAACGTCAAGGCCGGACGTCCCCCACGATGTGCGCGAGGCGCACGCCGGTTCGCGCTGCGCGGACAGGGCAAGCATCTCCTCGGGGACCTCGTAGCAGGAGCCGCAGATCGACGGCCCCACGGCGGCCCACAGATCCACCGGTTCCACTCCGCTGCGCCGAAGGAAGTCGATGGTGGCGGGGACGACGCCGTCGAGCATGCCTCGCCGACCGGCGTGCACGGCGGCTGTCAGAGCTCCGTCCCGGGACGCGAGCAGGATGGGGACGCAGTCGGCCACGAGAACGCAGCAGCCTGCAGAAGCCCCGCCCGTCCGAGAGTCCAGGACGAGGGCGTCCGCAGTGGGAACGTCACCGGCCTGAGCCGTGGCCACGACGGCGGAGTGAACCTGGTTCATCCAGGCCAGGTGGCGCCCCTGCTCGAGCCCGAGCAGCTCCTCGAGCCGACGACGATGACAACGAACACGTTGCGAGTCGTCCCCGACGTGGAGCGCCAGGTTCCACCCGTCATATGTGGCCCCTTCCTCGCGCTCCGCACCCCGGTCCTGAACGCCGCCACCCGGGGCCGAGACGGGACGGGCCCGCAGGCCGCGGGTGGTGAAGAACCCACGAGCCCGCGGACCCAGATCCACCTCGATCAGATCCGAGGCCTCAACGGCGGTGGTATCGCACATGTTGCCGCGCCCCCGGACAGCGATGCCGCTCAGCGCAGGAAGTCGGGCAGGTCGATGCCGTCATCGTCGGCGTCGACCCCGATCACCTGAGGAACCTCAAGATCGGAGACCGAGTGCTGCTGCGCCGGCACCGAGCCGTAGGAGCCGTAGGACTCATCCACATAGGCCGGCATGCTCCCCGAGGAGAGGGCCTCGGCCGCACTGACCTCCGACAGGTGCGCCGCGGCCGCCGGGGAGGAGGAGGGCGGCGGAGCCAGCGGGACCGGACGAGTCACCGGGTTCTGGGCGGCATGGGCGCCACCACGAGGAGCCGGGGCCGGGGGCAGGTCGTCGACCGGGGAGGAGGGCACTGGCGGCACCGCGGCGGCGCGCGAGAGTCGAGTCATCGGGTCGGCCAGGCCACCAACGACCGGCTCGGAGTCGAAGCCGGCGGCGATGACCGTCACCCGCACCTCGTCTCCCAGGGCACCGTCGACCACGTTTCCGACGATGATGTTGGCCTCGGGGTGGACGGCCTCGCGCACCAGGTTCGCGGCCTCGTTCATCTCGAACAGACCCAGGTCGGAACCGCCCTGGAAGAAGAGCAGCACGCCGTGGGCGCCGTCGATCGAGGTCTCCAGCAGCGGCGAGGCGATGGCCTCCTCGGTGGCCGTGATCGCGCGCCCCTCACCGGTGGCCGAGCCGATACCCATGAGCGCGCTGCCGGCGCCCTGCATGACGGACTTGACGTCGTTGAAGTCGACGTTGATGAGACCGGGGGTCGTGATGAGCTCGGTAATGCCCTGGACACCCTGAAGAAGAACCTGGTCGGCCTGCTTGAAGGCGTCAACGACGGAGATGTTCTTGTCGGCGATCTGCAGGAGGCGGTCGTTGGGGATGACGATGAGGGTGTCGACTTCCTCGCGCAGCGCCTGGACACCGTCCTCGGCCTGGGCCGAGCGGCGGCGTCCCTCGAAGGAGAAGGGACGGGTGACCACACCGATGGTCAGCGCGCCGATGCTCTTGGCCAGACGGGCGACGACGGGGGCTGCGCCGGTGCCGGTACCGCCTCCCTCGCCCGCGGTGACGAAGACCATGTCCGAGCCGTCGAGAGCCTCGCGGATCTCGGACTCGTGGTCCTCGGCGGCCTTGCGGCCGATCGCCGGGTCGGCTCCCGCTCCCAGCCCTCGAGTCAGGTCCCGCCCGACGTCGAGCTTGACGTCAGCGTCGGACATGAGCAGCGCCTGGGCGTCGGTGTTCACGGCGATAAACTCCACGCCACGCAGATCGGCCTCGATCATGCGGTTGACGGCGTTGACACCGCCGCCGCCAACACCGACGACCTTGATCTCTGCCTGGTAGTGCTGTGAGTCGTCCACAGCCATGCTCTCGACCACTGGCGTCCCCTCCGCGAGTTTCGTCATGAGCCCTCCGACGAGGACTCCCCTCAAACCTCAACCTCAAGTTAAGGTCAATACTTATGTCATTCTCTGAACGACGGGCTTAACGCTATGAGACATCCAGGACGTCGCATCGCATTGAAGCCCGGCGTGTTCGTGTGCAGTTGCCTGCGGATTCCCTGCTATATCGCTGCAATTTACCTGCGATGAACCTGAAGGTTCGCGGGTGCGTGCTGCTGCGCGCCCCGCCGTCCCCGGAGATACCGCGCAGCGGTGGAACGCAAGAACCGTTCAGGACGTCGGCGATGGCGCCACGGGGGTCGCGCCGGCGCTGTCAGCGGATCGTGTGGTGGGGCGATGCGGCGAGGAGACGTCGTAGATGGAGGCGGTGGTGGTCATGAGAGTCGCCAGGACGCGTGCCTTGAGCGCGTTGTCCTGGTTGTTGCCCCAGACCACGCTGGCCCCGCTGGACAGGGTCAGTGTGACCTGCCCCGCCTCAGTGGCGCTGCCGCTGCTCACCTGGGCCAGGGTCTCCGGCGTGAGGGAACCCACCACCTGGGTGACGGCGGCAACCTGCTTGGCGGAGATCCTCTGTGGCCCCGATGCCTGCGCGACCGGATCGGGCACGATGTTCACCAAGCCCGACGGCGGCTCGGAGACCCGCTCGAGGACCACGGCCTCGTTGTCGAGGACCTGGTAGCCGTCCGAATCCTGCACGGTGGCCACCGGCACGCGCATGGTCAGGTGCACCCGCAGCCCGTGGGGCCAGGCCCTGGTCACCTGCGCCCGGCGCACCCGGACCAGCTTGTCACTGACCTGGGTGGAGAGCCGGCCGGTGTCGAGCCGCAGCAACGAGTCGCCCTCGTAGGCGGCCAGAACCTCGCGGACCTGCTGGTCCGAGACGCTGCCGTCCGAACCCGCCACGGAGATCCTCCGGGCCTGCAGACCCAGGAGGGGTGAGAAGGCCAGGGCCCAGACCACCACGACGATGGCGACCACCACGACGGCGGCCCTCACCGCCCGTCGCAGCCGCAACCGGCGCACGGCGGCCTGACGCTCCTTGAGCCGATCGGCCAGTCCGGTGGAGACGACCCGGTCATCTCCACGGGAAAGAGCCACCTGCCTGCGGCCGAAGACGGTCAGCTCGGTGCTCGCCGCCGCGTCGGGGCTGGAGGACTCCTGGCGGGGGCTGGTGCGGCCGGCGCCCTCGCCACCGCGCCGCGGAGCCGGCGAGGAGCTGGACGCGCCCCTCGACGTCGACGGACGCCTGGGTCGCGAGGCCGACCCGGTGCCGCCGCTCGGCTCCTTGGGGGTCCTGGGGGCCGAAGCGCTCCGGGGCCGCTTGGCGGGGGCCGCCGGCCCGGCCTGCTCGGTACCGTGATGCGCCGACGGGGTGCTCGGCGCGGATGGTCCCTGCGCCGAGCGGGAGGGACGCGGACGCCTGGGGCCGGAGCGGCGCGGCGGGATGCTGGCCGGGGCGTCCTGAACGCGGTTGGAGCGCTCGGGGCGGGGGGCCGAGGGCTTCCTCATGCTCGCTCGTCCCGGTCCGCGGGCGAGGGGGCTGCACCGCCCTCGCGTGCCGCCAGGTCGCCCAGTACCGTGCCGGCGAGCTCGGTGACGTCTCCGGCACCGACTGTCAGCAGCAGGTCGCCGGGGCGCGCCAGATCGGCCACCGCGTGGGCGGCATCGAGGCGCTCAGCGACGAACCTGGCGGTGCCACCGGGGACGCGCTGGGCGACCGTGTCCCCGGTGATGTCGGGGAAGTCCGCCTGAGTCTCCCTGGCGGGGTAGACGTCGGTGACGACAACGGCGTCGGCCAGGGCCAGCGCCTGTCCGAAGCGGTCGGCGAAGGCCCGGGTGCGGGAGAACAGGTGCGGCTGGAACAGGACCAGGACCCGACCGCCGCGCTCCTGGGCCACGCCGCGCGCCGTGCGCAGCAGGGCCTCGATCTCCGTGGGGTGGTGGGCGTAGTCGTCGATGACGCGCACACCGTCGGCCTCGCCCCGGTCCTCGAAGCGCCGACCCGTCCCCCCGAATGCACCCAGTGCCCGGGCCATCCGGGCCGGTTCGACGCCGAGCTCGATGCCCGCGGCCCAGGCTCCGGCGGCGTCGAGGGCCACGTGGTCCCCGGGTACGGCCAGCACCAGCTCGACCGAGCCGTGATGAGGCTCCTCGCCCGTGCCTCCGGCGGGCTCGCGGCCGTCGGCCGTGGTGAGGGTCAGCAGTCCCCGAGTGGATGAGGCCCCACGTTCCTGGATGTCCAGGTGGACGTGCCCCTCCCCCACGAGCACTCCGCCGGGGAGGGTGTCGGGGCCTGCGAAGGAGTAGGTGACGACGCGCAGGCCCTCGGCGGCAGCGGACTGCGCCAGGCGCAGCGCGCCGGCGTCGGCGGCGCAGGCGACCAGCAGGCCCCCGGGCACCAGCCGGTGAGCGAAGTCGACGAATGCCGTCTCGAAGGCCTCCGCGGTGCCGTAGCTGTCGAGGTGGTCGGGCTCGACGTTGGTGACGATCTCCACGCGCGGGGTGTAGTTGAGGAAGGAGCGGTCGGACTCATCAGCCTCGGCGACCAGGGCGGGGCCGCTGCCCAGGTGTGCCCCGGTGCCCAGGGCCCGCACAACCCCGCCGATGGCGAAGGAGGGGTCGGCTCCGGCCTCCGTGAGGGCCTCGGCGAGCATGCCCGAGGTCGTGGTCTTGCCGTGCGCCCCCGCCACGGCGACGAAGTCCAGGCCCTGCGCGGCCAGGGCCAGCGCCTGGGAGCGGTGGATGACGTCCTGGCCCCGCCGGCGGGCCTCGGCGAGCTCGGGGTTGGTCTCCTTGATCGCGGTGGAGACCACAACAGTGCTCCGCTCGGGCACATTCGCGGCGGCATGCCCCAGGTGGGTCGTGATGCCCAGATCGGCCAGGTGGTCGAAGGCGGGACCCCCGTGGGCGTCGGAGCCGGAGACCTGGGCGCCGCGGGCCGCGAGCAGCTGAGCGACCACGCTCATCCCCGCTCCCCCGATGCCGATGAGGTGGAAGGCCCGGTCTGCCAGAGTGCAGTGGTCACCGTCGGTCGATCGGTGCGAAGTGCGGGAGGCGTCCTGGGATGTTGTGGCGGTCATGCCGCATTCTCCTCGTCAGTGGGAGTGTCGTGGATGGAGGCGCACTGCCGGATAAGGGCGGCCAGGCGGGCCGCCGCATCCTGGACGCCGGTGGAGGCCGCGGCCCGGGCCATGGCGGCCTGTCGCTCAGGGTCGGAGATGAGCATGGCGAAGTCAAGGATGTCCGAGGGCTTGAGCTCGGCGTCGAGCACCATGCGCCCGCCTCCGGAGGCCAGGACGTCAGCGGCGTTGAGACGCTGCTCGCCGTTGCCGATCGGCAAGGGGACGTAGAGCGCTGGAAGCCCCAGGGCCGTGATCTCTGCGACGGTACCGGCACCGGAGCGGCACAGGACCCCGTCGGCGCAGGCATAGGCCTGCTCCATCGTGGTCAGGTAGTCGAGCACGTGGTACCGCTCAGCGAGGTCCTGCGCAGCACCCGAGGCCACTGCCGCCTCGAGGGCGGCGTGCACCGGGGCGTCCTTGTCCTTACCGGTCAGGTGCAGCACCTGCAGGCCGGTTGGCAGGGAGTGCAGAGACTCGCTCAGGACCTCGTTGAGGTGCTGGGCCCCCAGGGATCCGCCCGTCACCAGCAGCGTGGGCAGGTCGGGGTCGAGTCCCAGCGCCTGAGCGCCCTCGACGCGGGCCTGGCGGGTCCCCTCGTCCGTGGCACGCTGTGCGACCAGGGTGGCGATGGCCGGGCGCAGCGGCAGTCCTGTGACCTCGGTGCAGCCCTTGGAGGCCTTGAGACGGGTCGAGGCGAAGGTCAGGGCGACGGCCTGGGCCCAGGAGGCGCCCAGCCGGTTGGCCAGCCCCGGGCGGGCGTTCTGCTCATGGATGACGACCGGAACCCCGGCCTTCCTGGCGGCCAGGTAGGCAGGGGTCGACACGTAGCCGCCGAAGCCGACGACGACGTCGGCCTTGACCTTCTCAATGGCCTCAGTAGCCGCGCTGATCGCCTTGCCCAGCCGGTGCGGCAGACGCAGCAGGTCACCGCTGGGGCGCCGCGGCAGAGGGACTCTGGGGACCAGGGCCAGCTCCAGGCCGGCCTCGGGTACGAGCCGCTTCTCCAGCCCCTCGGCGGTCCCCAGGACGAGGATCTGCGTGCCGGGGTCACCGCCCAGGGCCGGGTCCCGCAGGGCCGCAGCCGTGGCCAGCAACGGGTTGACGTGGCCGGCGGTGCCCCCGCCGGCCAGCAGCACCCGCAACGGCCGGGGCCGCTCCGAGCCGCTGGGACGCTCCTGCTGGGGCGAGCCTGCGCTCTCACTTGTCTCGGGCACGGTTCCTCCTAGGGACAATGACTGCCAGGGAACGACGCAGCGCCCCGGGACTCGTGGACAGGGCCTCCTGCGCACCGGGTTCGTGGCGCGCGAAGGCCAGAAGCACCCCGATGGCCAGGAGGACCGACACCAGTGCGGTGCCTCCACGGCTGACGAGGGGAAGCGGGACGCCCAGCACCGGCAGCGCACCGGTGACGACCCCCATGTTGATGATCGCCTGCCCCACGATCCACGCACCGATGGCCGAGGTCGTGGCCACGACGTACAGGGAGGTGTGGCGTCTCATGAGCCGCAGGCAGCAGGCGCCGATGACGGCGAACAGGGCGATGACGACGAGGGTGCCCACCAGCCCGAACTCCTCGCCGAGCACAGCGAAGATGTAGTCGGAGTCCGCCTGGGTGAGGTAGCCCCACTTCTGGCGCGACGATCCCGGCCCCACGCCGAGCCAGCCCCCGGTCCCCAGCGCCCACATCCCGTGCTTGGGCTGGTAGCCCACCCCCATGGGGTCTGCGCCCTCGGGATGGATCCAGGCGGTGATCCGGGCGCGGCGGTTGGCACTGAGCATGGAGGCGGCCGCGAACATGACGATGCCGCCGGCCCCCAGGAAGGCGAACCAGCGCTTGCGCATTCCGCCCACCCACAGGGCCCCGGCGACGATGATGACCAGGATGATGACGGTTCCCAGATCCTGTCCGCCCAGGACGCTCGCGATCGCGACTCCGACACCGCCCCAGCCCGCCACCCATGCCCGGTCCCGGGGGCGCTTGTTCGCGTACCAGGTCACCAGGGTGCCCAGGACCAGGGCGAGGGCCACCTTGATGAACTCCGAGGGCTGGGCGGTACCGACCCCCGGGACCTGGATCCAGTTGCGGTTACCGTAGACGTTGACGCCCACGGGTGTGAACACCAGGCACTGCAGGGCGATCGTCAGCACCAGGAGCCCCCAGGCCATCCTGGGGAACCAGGACAGCGGGATGCGGGAGACCCCCACCATGCCCAGCGTCCCCACCGCGGCGAAGATGAGGTACTTGGCGAAGTCGGTGAAGGCGTTGCCACCGTTGGCGGCCACGGTCACCGACTGCACGGAGAAGACCATGATGAGCCCGAAGGTCTCCAGCACCAGGGTGGACACGAGCAGGCAGTAGTAGGTCAGAGTCACCTGCTCGGCGCTCTGGGTGGAGTCGGACCCGCCGGAGGGACGCCGACGACGCTCCTTAGGGGTGTCCTCGGGCTGAGGGCCCCCGCCGTCCCAAGGTCGTGAGAGCCGCTCGCCCCAGCGCGTCAAGCGCTTGCGCCAGGCGTCACCCAGGCGACTGCCCGCTGCCGTGGGCCGGGAGCCGGAGGGCTTCCTGGTCTGTTTGGACGCCGTGGCAGCACCCTTCCCGGGGGCGGCCCGCTCCGGCTTGCGGCCGGCACCGGCCCCTCGCGACGAACCTCCGGGGGCTCGCGAGGAGCCTGACGAGGAGGAGGTCGACGAGCGGGCGTTGGTGGCCGAGGTGGACCCGGTTTTCACAGCTGCTCCTGGTCGCCGGAGACATCCGCGTCCCGGGTGCCATCGCCTCGGGTGTAGGCCTGGGCGCAGGCGGCGAAGAGGTCGCCGCGCTGAGCGTAGGACGTGAACTGGTCCCAGGAGGCGCAGGCCGGGGCCAGCATGACGGTGTCGCCTCTGCGGGCCATGGCGCCGGCGGCCTCCACCGCGGCGGCACTCACCTGCTCGGCGCTGCCGTCGCTGACGCGGGTGACGGGCAGGCCGGGGGCCTCCCGCTCCAGGGCCGCCAGGATGTCGTTCTGGTCCTTGCCGATGACAACGGCGCCGCGCAGGTGGGGGCGCACCGTGCGGACCAGGTTGAAGAACTGGGCGCCCTTGGTGTCGCCGCCGCAGATCCACACTCCGGTCCCCTGCGGCAGGGAGGTCAGTGCGGCCTCGGCGGAGTGCGGGTTGGTGGCCTTGGAGTCGTCGACCCAGGTGACGCCCTCCGCCTCGGCGACGGTGACGATCCGGTGGGCTCCGGGGCTGTAGGCGCGCAGTCCGGCGGCGACCGCCTCCGGGTCGGCTCCGGCCGCGCGGGCCAGCGCGGCGGCCGCCAGGGCGTCGGCCAGCAGGTGCGCGGGCAGGTTCTGGGCACGCCGCCCGGGGGCCAGGTGCGCCAGGTCGGCGGTCGTGGCCAGCTCGATGCCGCTTGAGCGCCGCTCGGCGTGAAAGGCGCGGTCGACCAGCAGGTCCTCAACCATGCCGACCTGTCCCAACCCCGGCGCGGCCAGGGTGAAGCCGACGGCTCGGCAGCCCTCGACGACGTCGGCCTGGCGGACCATGTCCTCGGTGGCCGCGTCGGCGAGGTTGTAGACGGCGGCGAGCCGGGTGCGGGAGTAGACGCGGGCCTTGTCCTGAGCGTAGGCCTCCAGGCCCCCGTGCCAGTCGAGGTGGTCGGCGGCCAGGTTGAGGCAGGCCGAGGCCAGGGGCGCCAGGGTCCTGGTGGTGTGCAGCTGGAAGCTGGACAGCTCCACGGCCAGGGCGTCGGCACTGCCGGCCAGCACCGCCTCAATGACGGGGGTGCCGATGTTGCCCACGGCCGGAGCCGTGAGCCCCTGGGCCTCAAGGATCGCCGAGAGCATGCTGACCGTGGTGGTCTTGCCGTCCGTTCCGGTCAGAGTCAGCCAAGGCACGTGCGGACGCGCTGAGTCCTGCTGAATCCTCCAGGCCAGCTCGACCTCGCTCCAGGTCTCGATACCCGCCGCCGCAGCGGCTCGCAGGACCGGCCCAGTGGCCGGGACCCCGGGTGAGACGATGAGGAGCCTGGCCGGGGACTGCGCCAGGGCGGCCGCGGTCGCCTCGGCGTCGGCGACCGTGGTGGAGGCCACGGGGGTCTGCAGCATCTCGACGGAGGACTCGCGGCTGTCGAAGACGTGGGTGCGGGCACCCAGCGTGGCCAGGGCGTCGACGACGGCGCGCCCGGTGCGCCCCAGGCCGACGACGGCCACGTGGGCGCCGTCGAGCTGGTCGCTCAGGGACCCGCCGGGGCCGGTGACGGCGCTGGACGGTTCACCGGGGACTTCAGTCAGGCTGGTCACGGTGCGGGCTCACGCTCCTGGTTCCTCACTTCTCCTGACGGGGCTTCCGGTAGGAGAAGACTGCTTCAATGGTTCGGGTCGCAGTGGCCCGGGCGTCCCGACTCATCCGAAGATGAGCTGGCGCAGGTACTCGGCGTAGAAGATTCCGAGTCCCGCGATGACGCACAGGCCGGCGATGATCCAGAAGCGGATCACCACGTTGACCTCGGTCCATCCTCCCAGTTCGAAGTGGTGATGCAGTGGAGCCATGCGGAAGACGCGTCGGCCTGTCGACTTGAATGAGACGATCTGGATGATGTCGCTCATGACCTCAGCCAGGAACAGTCCACCCAGGATGACAGCCAGGAACTCGGTTCGAGTCAGGATCGACAGGCCGGCTACCGCCCCTCCCAGGGCCAGGGACCCGGTGTCGCCCATGAAGATCTTGGCCGGTGAGGCGTTCCACCACAGGAAGCCGAAGCAGGCCCCCATGAGGGCGGCGGCGATCATGGCCAGGTCTCGTGGGTCCCTGACCTGGTAGCAGGTGGTGGGGACCATGGTCTCGTGGCCGTAGTTGCAGGACTGGTTGGTCTGCCACACGCCGATGAGCGTGTAGGCACCGAAGACCATGGCCGAGGCGCCGGCGGCCAGTCCGTCGAGCCCGTCGGTGAGGTTGACGGCGTTGGACCAGGCGGTGATGAGGAAGTTGGCCCACAGGATGAACAGGATGAGCCCGACGACGCTACCGGCGAAGGCCAGGTTGATCGCCGAGTCCCGGGCGAAGGAGATCCGGGCGGAGGCGGGGGTCAGTCCGTTGCGGTCCGCGAAGTGCAGGGCCGCCACCGAGAATCCGACGCCGATGAGCGCCTGCCCCACGATCTTCTGCCATGCCCTCAGTCCCAGGGAGCGCTGCTTGGAGATCTTCTCGAAGTCGTCCAGGAATCCGATGAGCCCGAGCCCGACGACGAGGAAGAGCAGCAGGACCCCGGAGGCGCGCGGTGTGCGCAGCTGGCTGAGATTGGCCAGGGTGTAGCCCAGGACAGTGGAGATGATGATGACGAGGCCGCCCATGGTCGGCGTGCCGCGCTTGGTGAAGTGTCCCTGGGGCCCGTCCTGGCGGATGAACTGTCCGTACTCCTTGGCGTGGAGGTAGCGGATGAGCAGGGGGGTCCCCAGCAGGGTGCCCACCAGTCCGACCACACCGGAGATGAGGATGGCGGTCATCGGGGACGAACCTCCTTGAGGTGGTCGGCCAGGCGCCAGGCGCCCGAGCCGTTGGAACCCTTGACCAGGACGGCGTCGCCGTCGCAGAGCAGGGCGTCGATCTGGGAGATGGCGGTCGCGGCATCATCGAAACCGACGACCTCGACCCCTCGCGCCCTGGCCGCCTCGAGTGCCTCCTGGGTGGAGCCGATGCCGATGAGCATAGCGGCTCCGGCTCGGGCCGCGAGCTCTCCGGTGCGCGCGTGATCGGCCGCAGAGGACTCCCCCAGCTCAAGCATCTCGGAAATCACGACGACGCGACGTCGGTCCCCAGCCAGAGCCGGCAGCACCGCCAGCGCCGCTGTCATGGAGTCGATGTTGGCGTTGTAGGAGTCGTCGATAAGGAGAAGATCACCACTGAGTTCCGAAATATCCATCCGGTGGGGGCTCTCGATGCTCACCGAGCCGAGTCTGTCGGCGACGAGCTCGGGGGCCAGCCCTGCGGCCAGGGCCAGCCCCGCGGCGGCCAGGGCGTTGGACACGTTGTGCACTCCCGCCACGGCCAGCTGGACGCGGCGGGGCTCGGCGAGACCGGGCAGGTGGAGGTCGAAGGCCGCTCGGGCAGCCGCGTCCAGGTCCACGTTCTCGGCCCTCAGGTCGGCCTGTCGCCCCCGGGCGGAGAAGGTCAGGACGCGTGCCGGTGCGAGCTCGGCCATGGCGGCGGCGCGGGCATCGTCGGCGTTGAGGATGGCGATTCCCTCGGGCCGCAGGCCGGCGATGATCTCCGCCTTGGCCGCGGCGACTCCCTCGATGGAGCCGAACCCACCCATGTGGGCGTGGCCGATCATGAGGACCCCGGCCGCGTCCAGAGGGGCGATGTCGGTGAGGTAGGCGATGTGGCCAGGTCCGGAGGCCCCCATCTCCAGGACGAGGTAGCGGGTGGACTCGTCGGCCTCCAGCACGGTCAGCGGCAGCCCGATCTCGTTGTTGAAGCTGGCCCGGGGCGCCACCGTGGGGCCGGAGGCGGCCAGGAGCTGGCGGGTGAGGTCCTTGGTGGTGGTCTTGCCCACCGAGCCGGTCATCGCCACCACGGTGAGACGATCGCCTTGCTCGGCTGCCGCCTGGCGCAGTGCCTCCAGGTGGGTGCGGGCCAGCGCGCCGAGGGCCGCCACGGTGTCCTCCACGAGGACGAGCCCCATGGACGCGTCCTCGGCCTGCCCCTGGGACAGTCCGCTGCGGGCGGCCTCCAGGTCGGAGACGATGGCGCCAACGGCGCCCAGGTCGCGGGCCGATCCCAGGTGGGCGTGGCCGTCGGTGCGCTCGCCGTGCACGGCGACGAACAGTGAGCCCTCGGCGGCCTGGCGGGAGTCGGTGACAACCGGTCCGGTCACCGGCGAGTCAGGGCCGATGAGCCTTCCGCCGACGGCGGCTGCGATCTGACTCAGGCTGAGCCTCATGCCCGTCCCCATTTCTCCTCGACGGCCTCAGCCATCACGGGCGCGTCGTTGTAGCGGATGAACTCCCCGGCCATCTCCAGGAAGGGCTCGTGGCCCTTCCCGGTGACGATCACGGTGTCGTCGGGTCCGCACAGCTCAACACCCCGGCGCACGGCATCGCCGCGCCAGGTGGTGATCTCCTCGACGTCCTTCAGGTCAGGGCGCACGCCGCGCACCCCCTCGAGGATGGCGTTGCGGATGAGCTGGGGATCCTCGCTGCGGGGGTTCTCGTCGGTGACGACCAGAACATCGGCCAGGCGGGCGCACACCTCGCCCAGCATGGGCCGCTTGCCCTGGTCGCGGTCGCCGTCGGAGCCGAAGACCACGATGAGGCGCCCCGGGGTGATGGGGCGCACAGCCTTGAGGGCCAGCTCCATGGCATCGGGGGTGTGGGCGAAGTCGACGATGCACAGGCCGCGTCGGCCGTCACGCTGGCTGATGCGCTGCATGCGGCCGGGGATGTTGTGGGCACCGGCCAGGGCCGCGGCGGCCGTAGCGGCGGGCACCCCGGCGCGGATGGCCATGACCAGGGCCAGGGCGGCGTTCTGCACGTTGACGAGTCCGGGAAGGGGGCAGGAGGCCTCGATCTTCTCGCCGTCGGGCCCGTGGAGGGTGAAGGTGGTGGCGGAGTCGGTCAGGGAGACGGCGGCGTCGCTGACCCACCAGTCGGCGGGAGTCTCACCGGGGTAGGCGCGCACGCGGTCGATCTCGATGGGGGCCTCGGCGGCCAGGGCCGCCCCCCACTGGTCGTCGACGCAGACCACGCCGCGGCGGGCGTGCTCGGGGGTGAACAGCTGCGCCTTGGCCTCCAGGTAGCCCTCCATGGTCTTGTGGAAGTCGAGGTGGTCGCGCTGGAGGTTGGTGAAGCCGGCGACGTCGACGACAATCCCATCGAGCCGGTGCAGGACGATGGCGTGGCTGGAGGCCTCCAGGGAGGCGGCGCTGACCTTGTCCTCCACGGCCAGGGCCATCATCCGCTGCAGGACGGGGGCCTCGACGGTGGTGCGCGGGGACTCCACGGAGCGCTCCCCCACGCGCAGCTCGACGGTTCCGGCCACCATGCAGCCTCCGACGTGAGCGGACAGGATGGCGTCGAGGAAGTATGCGGTGGTCGTCTTGCCGTTGGTTCCCGTGACGGCGGTGGTGACCAGGCCGCGTGCCGGGTGGTGGTAGACCTCGGCGCTCAGGGGGCCGACGACGGCGCGGGGGTCGCTGTGCACGAGGACGGGGGTACCGGGAGCGGTCTGGTGGACGATCTGGGCGCCGTCGGCATCGGTCAGGACGGCAACGGCACCGGAGGCGACGGCCTGCGCGGCGAAGCGGGCGCCGTGGACGGTGAAGCCGGGCAGTCCCACGAAGAGCTCACCCGGGGCGGTGTCAGCGGAGTCGACGCTGACCCCCAGGATGCTCAGGTCGTTGAGGGCCGCGGCGTCCTCAGCTGAGGCGGGAGCCAAGGAGAAGCGCTCGCACAAGGTGCTGATGGGGATGGGACCATTGGAGCTCGGCCGTAGGGCGGCGGCCGACTCGTAGGCGTGGTTGCTCATAGTTCCTCAATCTATCGCGACCTTCCACTGTCGATGTTCCACAAGAGCCCCTCCGGCCCACTTCGCCGAGGTGCTGGTGGTCACGCTCATCTACCTATAGGCGTCCTCACTGATTCGCGTCCCTCTCTCCTCCGGCCCCGTTGCGAGCCGCCCGGGCCGCCACGACACTGGGGTCCGGGGCGATGTTGAGCGCCTGCATGGCTGCCAGCGCCACCTCCCGGAAGACGGGGGCGGCAACGGTGCCTCCGTAGATCCCCTCGGGACGGTTGACGATGACCGCGATCGCCAGCACCGGGTCGCGCGCAGGCAGGAAGCCGACGAAGGAGGCCACGGTGGAGTCGTCGGTGAGGATCTCGGTGGTTCCGGTCTTACCGGCCACCAGGTAACCGTTGATGGAGGCCGACTCCGCGGTACCGCCCTCCTGAGTGACGCCGATGAGCATCTCGGTGAGGGTCTTGGCCGTCGCCTCGGAGATGACCCGCACCCCCTCGGGGCGGTCCTGGGGGGTCTCCTTGCCGTCGGCGTCGATCCAGGCGTCGATGACGCGTGGGGCCACGCGCACGCCCTTGTTGGCCACGGTGGCCAGCACCTGGAGGGACTGGAGCGTGGTACCGGCCACGCCCTGCCCGAACATCGTGGTGTAACGGGTGCGGTCGTCCCAGGAGCTGGGCGGGTAGAGGATGCCGTCGGACTCCGCCGGCATCTCGATGCCCGTGGCCTGCCCCCAGCCGAAGCGCTTCATGTAGTCGTAGCGGACGTCGTCGGCGAGCTTCTCGCCGATCTGCACGGTGCCGACGTTGGAGGACTCCGCCAGGACTCCGGCGGTGGTCAGGGTCTGGGTCTCGTGCTCGTGGGAGTCCTTGAAGGTCTGCCCGTTGGCCGAGGTCCAGGTGTAGGGGACGGTCCAGGTGTCCTCGGGCTTGACGGCGCCCTCCTCCAGAGCGGTGGCGAAGGTGACGACCTTGCCGACGCTTCCCGGCTCGAAGACGGCCTGCACGCTGCGGGCGGTGCGGTTCTCCTCGGAGGTGGCCGAGGGGTCGGAGGGGTCGACCGAGTTGGAGTCGGCCAAGACCACGACCTTGCCTGTGGCCGGCTCCATGGCCATGACGATGCCCCAGTCCGCGTGCTGGGCGGCCACCGTCTTGTCGATGGTCTCCTGGGCGATGGACTGCAGGTCGGGATTGAGGGTGGTGCGCACCGTGGCACCGGGCCTGGCCGGTTCGTCCTCCTGCTCACCGGTGGGGATGATGACGCCGCTGCGCCCGACCTCCTCACTGCCCTTGCCGTCGGTTCCCGTCAGGAGCTTGTTCTGGGTGAGCTCCAGCCCGGCCGCCCCGATGAGCTCGCGGTTGTGCTCGCCCTCGTGGGTGAAGCCCAGGACGTTGCCGGCCACGGTCCCGGCCGGGTAGGTGCGTCGGGTGCGCTGGTCGGGCTCGACCCCGGGGATGTCCAGGGCCTTGATCTTGCGCCAGGTGTCAGGAGAGACCTCCTGGGCGATGACCTCGTAGCTCCGATTTCCCACGAGCTTGGCTCCCAGCTCCAGGGGATCGACGTCGAGGATCGGGGCGAGCTGGGCCGCGACCGCCGTCGCCCCGTAGTCGACGACGACCTTCTCGTTGACACCGGTGGACTCGTTGAGTCGCATCTCGGTGCGCTCGTACTGGGCGATGGCGGACTGGTTGACGCCGACGTCGTAGCTGACCGCCGAGGAGGCCAGGACGGTGCCATCGCGCCCGGTGATGTCGCCTCGGGGGGCCCGGTTGACCCAGGTGACCGTGCGCTCGGCCTTCGCCTTCTGGGCCAGCTCCGGCCCCTCAATCGCCTGAACGTAGACGGTGCGCCCGGTCAGTGCGGTGAACACGAGCAGCCCTCCGAGCTGGAGCGCCTGACGACGCGAGGGATTCACAGGCGCCTACTTCCCGCTCTTGGCGGCGTGGGCGGGGGTTCCCTCCGTGAGCTGCCCCTTGTTGACGTCGACGACGCCGGGGGCGGCGGCGGGTACCATCCCGAGCTCCTTGGCGCGGCCGGCCAGCGCGTCGGGCGCCGAGGCCTCCTGAACCTGGGTGCGCAGCGTCTCGACGTGGTCCTCGGCGACGTTGAGCTCGATCTGCTTCTCCTTCATCCGGTAGGCGGTGTCGGCCATCTTGGCGTTGAGGAGCATCGAGGTGATGAGAGCGCCGGCCAGCACGAGGATGATGACGGTCAGGAAGGGAAGGGAGGACGAGGCCGCCCGGGAGGCGCCGCTGACGACCCGCAGCTGAGGCCGGTTGACGGCACCCGCCTCGGCGCGTCCCTGAGTGCTGGTGGAACCACTTGCCTGGGCGGTGCGCCGCGTCGCGATCGGGCGGGTGACTCGAGCAGTAGCAGTGGCGCTCATCAATGTGCCTTCCCTGTGGCGTAGTTGGACTGGTGTGGATGGACGATGGTGCAGTGGAATCGTTGGCCGCCTGGGGCGGTCCGCCGGCGTCTGGAGCGGCTGGGCCGCCTAGCTGCGGTGGCGACGGCGGGCGGTGCGTTGACCGCTGCGGTGCCCGGGGTCCCGTCCTCGGCCGCCGGCGGGCGCAGAGGCCTCTGGCGAAGGGGCCTGGTCGGCCGGACGCAGGCGGACGGCTGCCCGCAGTCGCACCGGTGCTGAGCGGGGGTTGTGGTCGAGCTCGCGGGCGTCGGCCTTCTCCGCGCCGTTGGTGAGCAGCTCCAGGTAGGGGCGGTCCGCCTCGGGGACGACCGGCAGGTCCTGGGGCGCCCGGGAGGTGGCTCCGTGGGCCAGCGCCCGCTTGACGATGCGGTCCTCCAGGGACTGGTAGGACTCCACCACCAGGCGCCCTCCCACGCGCAGGCTGTTGAGAGCCCGGGGCACGGCCCGCTCCAGGACGTCGAGCTCGGCGTTGACGGCGATGCGCAGCGCCTGGAAGGTCCGTTTGGCCGGGTGCCCGCCGCTGCGGCGCGCCGGCGCGGGCACGGACTGACGGACGAGCTCGGCCAGGTCCTGGGTACTGGCCACCGGATCCCCGGACTCGCGGCGGCGCACGATGGCGGCGGCGATGCGGGAGGCGAAGCGCTCCTCGCCGTAGGTGCGCAGAATGCGGGTGAGCTCGGCGGCGTCGGCATGCGCCAGCAGGTCCTGGGCGGTCATTCCTGAACCCTGGTCCATGCGCATGTCGAGAGGCGCCGGGCGGGCGTAGGAGAAGCCCCGCGAGGCCTCGTCGAGCTGAAGGGAGGAGACCCCCAGGTCCATGAGGACGGCGTCCACGGTCCCCTCCGCACGAACGGAGTGCTCACGAGCCACCCGGCTGACGGCGTCGTAGGTCGCCTGAACCGCGACGAAGCGGTGCCCGAAGCGGGACAGGCGCGCCGAGGCCAGTGCGATCGCCTCGGGGTCGCGGTCGATGCCCACGACCTTGAGGGTCGCGAAGCGCTCGAGCGCCGCCTCAGTGTGGCCCCCCATGCCCAGGGTGCAGTCGATCATGACCGGCTGGGCCGGGCTGGGCGCCGTCGCGCTGCCGGCAGCCCCCTCGATGGCGGGCGCGAGCAGGTCCAGGCAGCGCTCCAGGAGCACCGGCTCGTGCCGGCCGACGGCGTCGGCAGCGGATGCCTGCGCCTGAGAGCTGGTCATGAGGCGTGCTCCTTTCTGGTGCTGGCCCGGCCCCGGTCCGGGTACCCGGCTGGTTGTCAGTTGCTGAAGACCCCTCGACATCCGCCCCCCCCCCCGGCGCACCGTGCGGGGCGGCCATCTCGCCAGGACTCCTCCCGTGGTTCCGGCGCCGGGGAAGAGGCGTCGGACTCGACATCGGGCGGAGACCTCACGAGATGGTTCGCCAGAGCCCAGATGGCATCTGCGTGCGGTCCGTCGGGTTCGTTCAGTTGTCGAAGAGGTCGAGGCGTCAGAAGAAACCGGGGATGATCTCCTCGGCCGTGTCGGCGAAGACCTGTTCCTGGGCGGCCAGGTAGGTGCTCCAGGACTCGGAGTCCCAGATCTCCACCCGGGCACCGGCTCCGATCACCGCCAGGTCCTTCTTCAGGCCCGCGTAGGCCCTCAGTGGGGCCGGCAGAGTGATCCGCCCCTGCTTGTCCGGGATCTGCGAGTCCGCCCCCGAGAGCATGACGCGCACGTAGTCACGCGCCTGCTTCTGGGCAAGGGGGGCCTCACGCAGCTGGGCGTACATGCGCTCGAACTCGGCGGCGGTGAAGGCGTACAGGCAGTGCTCCTGACCTCGAGTCAGAACCACGCCGCCTGCAAGCTCCTCACGGAACTTCGCCGGGAGGATGAGACGGCCCTTCTCATCCAGCTTGGGTGCATGCGTTCCCAAGAACATGAGCCACCTCCTTCCCCTCGACGACCCCGTGTACCCCACCCTACTCCACTTCCCTCCCTTTTCTCCCACCCCTTCTCCTCGAGAGCGTCACAGCTGCGTATCACCGACGACGGCACCACCACCCCAGACCCCCGCCTTTTCATTGAAATCACAGCAGTTCAACACCCGTTCACGCGGAGTGGAGGGAGGTGGAGGACAGGTGGAGGGAGGCATTCACCACCACCCTCCTCGGCGTGGTGGATATCCAGGAAAAAAGCAGATTCCACTCGGCCTGCACGCAGGGTTCTGGTGGAGTTCGGAGCTCCGAGCAGAGGTAGGAGCGGAGCCGCACCGCTCTCGAGGCAGCTCTTCCGAGTCCGAGGAATTCCTTGAGATTCTCAGGATTCTGTCCCGACCTGACGAGGTCCGCAGAGGACTGATCGGGGCCTGCAGATACTCAGGTCCTGTCTGCAACGGGTGAGCGTTGGAGACAGGACCTGTGGAGCCGTGCCGGCGGGAGGGATATGGAGGTGGAGGGAAGTGGGGGCAGTGGAGGGATGTGGGGATCGGCGTACGCCAGCACCGCTGCAGGGGCGCGGGCGCGGGCGTGGTGGAGCGGCTGGAGAGGAGTGGGGGCTCGGGGAGGTGGATGCGGGCCGGTCAGTCCTCTGAGTCGCGACGGCGATCCCAGCGCTCTGACTGGCGATCCATGAAGGAGGAGCGCTTCTTCCCGCCGTTCCCGCTCTTGGCGGGCCCACCTCGACCTCCCGCGGGGCGACGCGGGCTCGACGTGCTCTCGACCCGGGTCAGCGCCATTGCGACACCTCCGACGGCCACGAGGAAACCGGCGACCCCCAGCAGGATGGACAGGAGGCTGTGGGGCACCGAGACCCCTGCGATGAGGAGCGCCAGACCGACCAGGACCAGGGCCACACCACCACCGATATGGCGGGGCGAAGGCCGTGAGAGCCGACGCTCCTCACGCTGGAAGGTCTGAGCCAGCTCGGGGTCATCCTCATGGAGCTGCGATTCCAGGTCTCGCAGGACCTGCTGCTCTCGCTCTGACAGTGCCATCATGCTCCTTGCTTCCGGGCGGGGCCGGGGATCTGCGCCGTAGTTGCCAGGATAGGCGCTGTGGGGGCTCAGGAGAAACTCACCGACGAGGTTGGCCGAGACGCAGGCGGCTCCCCCACCCGGGTCACGGACGACGACCTCGCCCTCCTCGCCCTTCCTGCCCGGGCGGCGCCTTGGTGGGGCTGTCTCCTGACAGGAGGCTGGCCGGGGCCACTGCGTGAGTTCCCCACCTGCGGCGCACGGCGTCGGCGGCCCGCTCGGAGGCGCCGCGCCGCGGGTCCTCGTCCAGGAGGAGCTGCACACCGTCGTCGGGGCGCAGCAGTCCCTCGACCCGCACCCCCAGGAGGCGGAAGCCACCGGGCGGGGTGGGCAGGGCGGAGTAGAGCGAGGAGACGGTCTCCCAGATGTCCTGGGCGAGGTCGGTGGGGGTGGCCAGGGTGCGTGAGCGGGTGACGGTGGTGAAGTCGGCCCCTCGGGCCTTGAGGACGGCGACCCGGCAGCGCCGGTCCGCTGCGCGCAGACGGGCGGCGCACTGGTGGGTCTGGTCCAGCAGGACCCGCCGGGCGTGCTCCCGGTCGGTGAGGGTCTCGAAGAAGGTGGTCTCGGTGCCCACCGACTTCTCCTCACGCACCGGCTCGACCCGGCGGGGGTCGACGCCGTGGGACAGCTCGTGCAGGTGGCGCCCGGCGGCCCGGCCGAGGATCCTCTCCAGGTGACGCACGTCAGTGCCCGCCAGGGTGCGCACGTCCTGGATCCCCCATCTGGCCAGGACCTCCTGGGTCCGGGTGCCGACGCCCCACAGGGCCCCGACCGGCAGCACGTTGAGGAAGTCCTGCGTGGCGACGGCCGGCACCAGGAGTAGTCCGTCGGGCTTGGCGTGGGAGGAGGCGAGCTTGGCGATGAACTTGGTGGAGGCGATGCCCACCGAGGCCGGAACGCCCACTCGCCGGCGTATCTCGGCGCGAATCCAGCGGCCGATGGTCACCGGGGAGCCCATGCGGCGCCTGGCCCCGCTCACATCCAGGAAGGCCTCGTCGATGCTCACCTTCTCCAGGGCGGGGGTGACCTCGGCCAGGACGGCCATGACCTGGGCGGAGACCCGGGAGTAAAGGCCGTGGCGCACGGGGAGGACCACGGCCTGGGGGCAGCGGCGGGAGGCCACAGCCATGGACATCGCCGAGGAGACGCCGAAGGCGCGGGCCTCGTAGGAGGCGGCCGAGACGACGCCCCGGCCGTCGCGACCGCCGACGATGACGGGACGGCCGGCCAGCTCGGGGTGCTCGAGGAGCTCGACCGAGGCGAAGAAGGCGTCCATGTCGACGTGGATGATGGGGGTGGCGGAGTCGTCGTCCCCCCAGGACCGGCGCGCGGCCTGGGAACGGGGTGCCCTGCTCATCTCCACCTCCTCAACGAGTGCGACGGACTCACCGGCTGACGGCCCCCGAGGAGTCCGCCCGCGCTCCTCTCAGGCTACCGTGGGGCTGTGACACGTAGACGCAGGAGCTCCGGGGCCCCGGCGCTGACCGACCTGCCCCCAGGCCCGGTGCGCACTTCCCTGGCCACGGCCGAGCTCGTGGCGCGAGACACCGGGATCCTTCTCATGCTCGACGGCGCGGAGTCCTCCTTCCTGGACCTGCGCGACCCCTCCCACCTGGACTTCGAGTACCACCAGCAGATGGACGCGGTGCTCACGGCGCTGCGCGGCGAGGGCGACCCCCTCAGGGCGCTCCACCTGGGTGGGGCGGGCTGTGCCCTGGCCAGGGCGTGGGACGTGACCCGCCCCGGCTCCCAGCAGGTCGCCGTCGAGATTGATGAGATCCTCGCGAGCCAGGTGCGGACCTGGTTCGACCTGCCCCGTTCCCCCAGGCTGCGGATCCGGGTCGGCGACGCCGCCGAGGTGGTGGCGGGGCTGCGGCCGGGCCAGTGGGACGTCGTGGTGCGCGACGTGTTCAACGGTGGGAGCGTGCCGGCCTCCTGCAGGAACCGGGAGTTCTTCGACTCCTGCCTGAGGGCGCTGGCTCCAGGAGGACTGCTGCTGGTCAACACCGCCTCCATGCCGCGTGCCCTGGCCGGCGCTGAGATCGCCACGCTCGCCGGCGCCCTGGACGGGGACACCTCCCGCGCGTTCATCGTCGCCGATCCCGCCGCGGCGCGTGGCCGGCGCCGGGGCAACCTGGTGCTGGTGGCCCGCCAGGACCCCTTCACGGAAGGCGAGCTCGAGGAGGCCGAGCGCGCAGTGCGCCGCCTGCCGCTGCCGGTGCGCACCTGGTCGCTCGATGACGCCGCGCTACCGCGCCCTGAGGGTGTCCGGGTCCGCTAGACCCGCACGAGGCAATTGACCGGCCGCCGGTCCGGGGGCGCCAGCAGCGCTCGGTACCGGTCAGCTCCCGCGGCCGGGGTTCCAGCCCTGGGGCCCCAGGTCCCCGGAGTCGTTGGCCTCCAGGAAGGCCTCCAGGCGTGCGCCGATCTCCTCGGCGCTGGGCAGGTTGAGGATCGGCGCGGAGGTGTCGACCTCGTCGATGGCGATCCTGGGGGCCATGGCGTCGTACTGGGCCTCCAGGGCGGAGACGACGGCGCTGACCTCCGGTTGCTGAGCGGCCTCGGCGTTGATCTCGGCACGGTTGATGCTGGCGGCGGCCTCGAGGTCCCCGACCGGCAGCGCCAGGCCGGTGGCCTGCACGACGGCGGTCAGCAGTGCCGAGGCCCCCTGCGGGAACTCGTCGCGGGCCACGTAGTGCGGGATCGCGGCCGAGACTCCCCGGGAGTCCAGGCCCAGCTCGCCCAGACGCAGCTCGAGGTAGGCCGACATCGACCCGGGCAGCTCGACGTGCCCGAAGAGCTCGGGCTGGTTGGGCAGCAGGTCGGGCTGGCTGCCGTGATGGTGCACGTAGGTCGGGCGCGTGTGGGGCACGGCCATGGGGATGCCGCTCATGCCGACGGCCTGGCTCACGCCCATGGAGACGGCCAGGTGGGCCACGGCTCCGACGAACTCGTCCCAGCGGTAGTCCGGCTCGCTACCGTGGAGCAGGAGGACGTCCTCGCCGTCGTCGTCATGGAGGAGATCCAGGACCAGCTCGGGCATGGTGACTGAGGAGTAGTTGTTATGAACGAAGGTCATCGTGGGACGCCGGGCGCGGTAGTCCACGAGGGCGTCGATGTCGAAGGTGGCGACACGCTCGCTGGGGAGCGTCATGAGCAGCTGGTCGACGGCCAGTGCGCCGGCGTTGCCGGCGTCCATGGCGCCCTCGAAGTAGTGGATGAGGACCCTCGGGGAGATCGGCTGATCCGCGGGGTGCTGGATGGTGAACAGTGGTCTCACGAGCCCGTCTCCTCCTGTCTGGTCTGGTTCATCCTCCCGTGGCATGGGTCCGTTGGTGCGCTTGCCGCCCGAGGTGACGGGCGGCGAGACCGACGGCGCCGGGGAGGGCGTGTCCGTGTCGTGCGATGGTCATGGTCTGGGCATGGCCTGGGTTCGGCACCCGGAGCGATCCCGTTTGAGTCGCTCCATGGTCGAGCGACGTCGAGCGTCCTCGGCTCAGTGAGACGATTCGGCGTTTTATCAGGATTCGTCCGGGTGAGTGCCCGGGAACGGCGGTTAGCGTCCTGGGCACTCCTGCCAACACCTTCTGGATTGTCGATGTTCCCGCCCGCGCCGGGTTGGGGCGCCTTGTTCGCCCTCGGCGTCCCCGTCGGGGCGTCAGCAGGAGAATAATGGGTCAACCGTACTGAAGCCATCACCGACCCCAGTACCCGTCAGCGTCAACCAGAGCCGGCCAGTGCACCCCACGCGCATGCCTGCCAGAACCAGAACCGATGCGAGGCCTTGTGAGTCAGACGATCCCCTCTCGCCCACCGCACTCCCAGCAGGAGGCGCCGTCGCGGGCGGAGGAAGATGCGGGCAGTGTCCGCGAGCGCGAGATGCGCGGTGAGCAGGTCGTCGTCGACCTCGCCTACAGCGAGCTGGATCGCCAGCTGGCTCAGGCCCGCCACTCCCTGGCCCGTACCGAGGCCCAGGGCGTCAGCGGCACCCACCAGTCCCGCGGGGAGCGAGACGCCTACGCCGTGCACTACTCGTCGCTGGTCTCCTCCCTGGAGGGGGTCGAGGACCGTCTGGTCTTCGGACGGATGGATATGAGCACCTCGCCCGATGACGCGTCGGACTCGGGGGCCTCCGGGCGGGCCCCGGCCGCAGTCTCCGGCTCTGGCAGGGGCACGGGCGGCTCCTCCCCCGTCACGGACGGGGGCCGGCGCCACTATGTGGGGCGCATCGGTCTGCAGGACGCCCAGCACCGTGAGGTGATCCTGGACTGGCGCGCCCCTCTGGCCCGGGCCTTCTATCAGGCCACGGCCTCCGAGCCCATGGGGCTGGTGCGCCGGCGGCACATCGACACCCGGGCCCGTCAGGTGCTCGGGGTGGAGGACGAGGTCCTGGACCTGGCCGCCCTCGAGGCCGGCCAGGTCCCGTCCGGCTCGTCGGGGACCTCCGTGGCCACTGGGGACCTGCAGGGCGAGGGCGCGCTCATCGCCGCGATGTCCAGCGCCCGTGACGGCCGCATGGGTGACATCGTGGCCACGATCCAGGCCGAGCAGGACCGGGTCGTCACCTCCTCGGGCCGGGGTGTGCTCGTGGTCCAGGGAGGCCCGGGGACGGGTAAGACGGCGGTGGCGCTGCACCGGGTGGCCTACCTGTTCTACTCCGAGCGCGAGCGCCTGGAGCGTTCCGGCGTGCTCCTGGTGGGGCCGTCGCGCACCTTCCTGCGCTACGTGGAGCAGGTGCTGCCCTCCCTGGGTGAGACGGGGGTGGTCTCCACGACGATCGGCGACCTGGTTCCCGGGGTGCGGGCCACGGCGCAGGAGGAGGCCCGTATCGCCGAGCTCAAAGGTCGCTCCCTGTGGGTCAAGGCCCTGGAGCGGGCGGTGCGGGGCCTGCAGCGCGTCCCGGATGCTCCCCGTGAGATCGAGGTCCAGGGGGTGCGCCTGTCCCTGGAGCCCGACGACGTGCGTGAGGCGGCCTCCCGGGCCCGTCGGGGCGGCAAGCCCCACAACCTGGCCCGCGAGGCCTTCGTGATCTGGCTGCTGGAGCGCCTGACCGACCAGTACGCGGCGGCCACGAACCAGGACGCCTCGGACGCTGACACGCGCGCCTGGATCCGGGAGGACATCCGTACCGCCCGTGACGCCCGTCGGGAGATCAACCTGTGCTGGATGCCGACGACGCCCCAGGGGCTGCTGGAGCGGCTGTGGAGCCGTCCCGCCCTCCTGGAGCAGGTGGCTCCGTCCTTGAGCGAGCAGGAGCGTGCGCTGCTGCACCGTGAGCCGGGGAGCGCTCTGAGTGCGGCGGACATCCCGCTCATTGACGAGCTGGCCGAGCTGCTGGGCCCCAGTGAGGACGCCCAGGCCCGGCGCGCCCGGCTGGAGGCCCGCCGCCGCGAGGACCTGGTGGCCTACGCGGCCCAGGCGATCGAGTCCCAGGAGCTGGGCGGTGGGATGGTCAGTGCCGAGATGCTGGCCGACCGGGTCTCCCAGGGCGGCCCGACTCTGACTCTGGCCGAGCGGGCCCGGGCGGATCGGACGTGGACCTACGGGCATGTCGTCGTCGATGAGGCCCAGGAGCTGGGCACCATGGCGTGGCGGGCGCTGGCGCGTCGCTGCCCGGTGCGCTCCTTCACGGTGGTGGGGGACCTGGCCCAGTACTCGGGCCCCCACGCCCCGGGCAGCTGGGGCGAGGTGCTCACCGCCCTGGGGACGGCGTCGGCTGAGGATGCTGCGGAGGCCCAGGGCCGGTCCCGGTCGCAGTCGCGTCACCGGGCCCGTTCGCGCTCGCGGCAGGGCCGGCAGTCGGGGCGCTCGCGTGGAGGCTCGACCCCGCTGCGCGAGGAGGCCCTCAGCGTCTGCTACCGCACGCCGGCCACGATCATGGAGGCGGCCGAGGAGACGGTGACGCAGTTGGGCCACCCGCCGGTCTACCCGGTGCGCTCGGTGCGCGACCTGCCCGACTGCCTGGAGGTCACCGACCTGTCGCAGTCCCCTCAGGGTGGGCAGCCCGAGGCCTGGGCGAGCCTTCTGCGCGAGGTCGTGGCCCAGGAGTCGGCCAGCCTGGACGAGCAGGTGGGTGCCGGCGTCGGGCGCATCGCGGTCATCTGCCCCTCCCCCGGCCGCACCGAGGCGCTGCTGCGCCAGGACCCGGACCTGGTCGCGGCGATGGAGGCTCCGGGAGGCGACGTGCTGCGCTCGCGGCTGCTGGTGGTCGACCCGGTGCTGTCCAAGGGGCTGGAGTTCGACGTCGTGGTGCTTGTGGATCCCGCTGAGATCGGTGAGCGCAGCGCGGGCGACCTGTATGTGGCGATGACTCGTCCCACGCGCCGCCTGCGGGTGGTCAGCCGCCTACCGCTCCTCCGGGGCCTGGAGCCGCGTTCCTCCGGCCGGTGAGCCGGATCGCACAGGGTTGTCAACGCCACCGACCACGCAGGTTACGCCACCGTAGGTTACGGTTGCTCCTGAGTTCTCATCGTCGCTCGCGGGCGGCACCCGCGGCGGGCGAAACCCTCCCCGTCGGGGGAAGGCTCACGGCAGACAAGGGGGAAGACCCATGAGTGCTTCACACGCGTCGGTAGCCGCGCTCACGCGTGGCGCCGCGTCGGCGGCCGGCTCGGACGCCTCCGGTCATGAGGCCCTTGAGGCCGTCTACCGTCAGGCGGGGGTGCCCTCCACGATCCCTGCGGTGAGCGAGCCCCTGTCCTGCATGCTGCGCGACGCCGCCCGGGACTTCCCGGACCGGGTGGCCCTGGACTTCCTGGGCGCCACGACGACTTACTCCCAGCTGGAGACCCAGGTGGCGCGGGCCGCGGAGGCCCTGCGGGGCCTGGGGGTCGGGCGCGGGGACGTCGTCGGGGTCATTCTTCCCAACTGCCCTCAGCACGTGGTCGTGGCCTATGCGGCCTGGCGCATCGGGGCGATTGTGGCCGAGCACAACCCGCTGGCGCCCGCCGCCCAGCTGCGCGAGCAGTTCCACATCCACCGTGGGCGCGTCATCATCGCCTGGGAGAAGACCCTCGAGCGCCTTGTGGCGGCGGTGGGCTCACTGGAGGCGGCGGGCCTGGGGGGCCTGAGCGTGTACTCGGTGGACCTGTCCCGTCATCTTCCGTTGCGCAGCCGCCTGGCGCTCAGGCTGCCGGTGGCGGCCGCCCGCACCCAGCGCCGCGAGCTGCGCGGCAGGATCCCGGCCGGGGTGCGCTCCTGGGACGACCTGGCCGCCTCCGCCATCCCCTTGGCCACAGGCTTCCCGCTGCCGAGCGTCTCGGAGGCGGCGGCCCTGCTGTACACCGGCGGGACGACGGGCACACCCAAGGCCGTGTGCCTCACCCACGAGAACCTGCGCTCCAACGCCGAGATGTCCTTGGCCTGGGCGTCGGGCACCACGAGCGCGGGCAAGGAGACCTTCTACGCGGTCCTGCCCTTCTTCCACGCCTTCGGCATGTCCCTGTCGCTGCTGTGCGCGGTGGGGCTGGCCGCCACCCAGGTGGTGCTGCCCAAGTTCGGGGCGGACCTGGTGCTGGCCGCCTGGAAGCGGCACCCGGCCACCTTCTTCCCGGGGGTGCCGGTCATGTTCGACCGTCTGGTGACCCGGGCGCGGGCCACCGGGGCGAACCTGTCCTCCTGCAAGATCGCCGTGTGCGGGGCGGCCCCCAACCCGCTGGCGGTGGCGCAGGCCTGGGAGGAGGCCACTGGTGGCACCATCATCGAGGGCTACGGGATGACGGAGTCCTCCCCCATCATTCTGGGCAACCCGATCTCGCCTGCGCGTCGGCCCGGCACCCTGGGGGTGCCCTACCCCTCCACGCAGGTGCGCCTGGTGGACCCTGAGGACGTCGAGCGCGAGGTGGCTCCCGGGGAGGTCGGCGAGCTGCTGGCCCGCGGCCCCCAGGTGTTCTCCGGCTACTGGGATAACCCCGAGGAGAGCGCCGAGGTGCTGCTGGACGGGGGCTGGCTGCGCACGGGCGACCTGGTGCGCCAGGAGGCGGACGGCTTCTACGTCATCGCCGACCGCCGCAAGGAGCTCATCATCTCCGGGGGCTTCAACATCTACCCCACGGAGGTGGAGGCCGCGGTCCGCTCGATGCCGCAGGTGGAGGAGGTCGCCGTCGTCGGGCTGCCGGCCGAGGCCGGCAATGAGTCCGTGGTCGCCGCGATCCTGCCCAAGGAGGGCCAGACGGTCACCCTGGAGCAGGTGCGCGAGTGGGCGGCCAAGAACTTGTCCAACTATGCCCTGCCGCGCCAGATCGCGATCCTGACCGAGATGCCCCGCTCCCAGATCGGCAAGGTGCTGCGGCGCGTGGTGCGCGACGAGCTCCTGGCGGCCCGGGAGGCGGCCTCCGGGGCGGCGACGGCGGCGGCCGTGTCCATCGTCGAGCACTTCCCCGGCAGGGGTGAGCGCAGGGACGGCGGTCAGCAGGAGGGCGGCCAGGACGGCAAGGCCGGGCCGCATGACAGCGCGGCCTCCCGCTGAGGGCATGCCTTCAGATCGCAGCCGTTCCAGATCACCTGACTGCTCCCACCCACAGCCCGATTCGACTCCACAGACATGACTGACAGCACGATCAACGCCGCCGCCTCGCCGCAGCGGGCCACCCAGGACCACCGCCACTACCTGCGCTCTCACTACCAGCCCGGTATCCCGGCGGCGATCGAGGTTCCCGACGCGCCATTGAGCGAGCTGCTGGAGACGGCGGCGTGCTTCTACCCCGATCGGGTCGCCATCGACTTCCTGGGTGCGGCGATGACCTACCGCGAGCTGCTGGAGGCCTCGGAGCGGGCGGCGCAGGTGCTGCGGACCTCGGGGGTGCACAAGGGCGACCGGGTGGCCCTCATCATGCCGAACTGTCCGCAGCACGCCGTGGCCCTCTACGGGGCGCTGCGCATCGGTGCGATCGTGGCAGAGCACAACCCGTTGGCGCCCGCCGAGGAGATCCGCTCCCAGCTGGATGCTCACGGGGCCCGGGTCGTCATCGTGTGGGAGAAGGGCATCGATCTCGTCACGGATCCCAGTCCGGCTTCAGGCGCCGACGGCGATGCGCTCCAGGGGCGCACGGTTTTCAGTGTGGACCTCTCAGCCGCAATGCCGGTGCGTCTGCGCGCCGCGCTGCGCCTCCCGGTGGAGCGGGCCCGCCGGCAGCGGGCCGCCTTCCGGGCCCAGAGCCTGCCCGAGGGGGTGCGCTCCTGGGACAAGGAGGTGGCCGGCGCTCACCGGATCCCCTCACGCTTCCCCTACCCGGCCGGCTCCGACATCGCGGTCCTGCTGCACACCGGCGGGACGACCGGCACCCCCAAGGCGGCGATGCTCACGCACACCAATCTGCGGGCCAACGCCAACCAGGCCATCGCCTGGGTGCCGATGCTGCATGAGGGCGGGGAGAACTTCCTGTGCCTGCTGCCCTTCTTCCACGCCTTCGGGCTGACCTTCAACCTCTTCTGCGCGGTGCAGAAGGCCGCCACCCAGGTGATGCTGCCCAAGTTCTCGGTGGATCAGGTGCTCGCCGCGCACGAGCGGCGCCCCTTCACCTTCTTCGTCGGCGTGCCGGTCATGTTCGAGAGGATCCTCGACGGCGCCCAGAAGCGGGGCACGAAGCTGGGCACCCTGCGCTACGGGGTGTGCGGGGCGGCCCCGATGCCGCCGGAGGTCGGGGCCCGGTGGGAGAAGGCGACCGGCGGTTTCTTCGTCGAGGGCTACGGCATGACCGAGACGAGCCCGATAGTTGCGGGCACACCCATGGGGCCCTCGCGCCGCCTGGGTGCGTTGGGTCTGCCCTTCCCCTCCACGGATGTGCGCGTCGTGGACCCCGAGGACCCGGACCCCGACCGGGAGGTTCCCGACGGTGAGCCGGGCGAGCTGCTGGTGCGCGGCCCCCAGGTCTTCGCCGGCTACTGGCAGGACGAGGCGGCCACGCAGGCCGCGATCCTGCCGGGAGGCTGGCTGCGCACGGGCGACATCGTGCGCCGGGAGGACTCCTTCCTATGGATGGCTGACCGCAAGCGCGAGCTGATCCTCACCGGCGGCTTCAACGTCTACCCCAGTCAGGTGGAGGCGGCGATCCGCTCCATGACGGGCGTGGCCGACGTCGCCGTGGTGGGGCTTCCCGACGGCGCGATGGGCGAGCTCGTGTGCGCCGCCGTGGTCCTGGCCGAGGGGACCGCGCCGGGGTCGGTGACCCTGGAGGCGGTACGGGAGCACGCCGAGCGGACGGTCCCGCGTTACGCGCTGCCGCACCGCCTGGAGGTCATTGAGGAGATGCCCCGTTCCCAGATCGGCAAGATCCTGCGCCGCCTCGTGCGCGAGAAGGTGCTCGAACGAACCACGGGAGAGGACTGACCGGCCGCGGTGCCGGTCGCTTCTGATCCCGCCCTGGGGCCTACGGGGTCAGTGCCCGCTCCCAGGGCTCGACGTCGCCGGGGAAAACCCGGAAGATCGGGTGCGCTTCAAGCCGCTCCGGCAGAGGCAGGAGGTCGGGGGCGCGGCCGGCCAGCTTGGCCTCAAGGTGCCTGCGCTCCAGGTCCACCTGCCCCTCGGTGACCGTCAGGCTGACGCCGGTGCAATCCGGCTCAGGCACGTCGATGCGGGTGGCGTCAAAGCGGTAGCCGCGCCGGACGGCCTCCTCGCGCAGCCCCCACAGGTAGGCGCCCACCGCCACCGCCGGAGTGACCGGATCAGGAACGGCGCGGAAGCGTTCGAGCTGGGGGTGGTTGCGGTAGCCGCGGGTGCGCCCGGCCAGGACCGCCTGGGCCAGGAGCGACTCGCGCCAGCAGGCCACCAGGCCCGCACGGTCCAGGTGGCTCGGGTGCAGCGACCACATGCGCATCGCGAGCGTGCCCTACCGGTTCTCAGAGCAGCCCGGAGGCGGCCAGGACCTCGCGCAGGGCGGCGACCTCGGCCTCCTCGGCGCGTACCAGGGGAAGGCGCAGAGCGGGGCTGGGCAGGCGTCCCTGGAGGTGCAGGGCCTCCTTGGCCATGACGGCTCCCTGCCCGCCGCCCATGATGGCGTGGACCAGGGGGCGCAGGCTCCGGGCGAGGGTGCGGGCGCTGGCCAGGTCACCGGCGTCGACGGCGTCGATCATCTGGCGCCAGGAGTGGGCGTCGGCGTGGGCGGCCACGGAGATGACGCCGGAGGCACCGTGGGTGAGCCAGGCGAAGTTGAGGCCGTCGTCGCCGGAGTAGTACTCCAGGCCGGTGGACTCCATGCGGCGGAAGCCCTGCTCGACGTCCCCGGTGGCGTCCTTGACGGCTTTGACTCGGGGGTTCTCGGCCAGGCGGGCCAGGGTCTCCTCGGTGATCTTCACGCCGGTGCGCCCGGGGATGTCGTAGACCATGACGGGCAGGTCGGTGGCCTCCACGACGGCGTTGATGTGCCGGTAGACGCCCTCCTGGCTGGGGCGGTTGTAGTAGGGGGCGTTGATGAGCAGGCCCTCGGCGCCGGCCTCCTGGGAGGCCACACCGATGCGCACCGCGTGGGCGGTGTCGTTGGAGCCGGCGCCGGCCATGACCATGGCACGCCCGGCCAGGGCGTCCTTGACCTGACGGATCAGCTCCTGCTTCTCAGGGGTGTGGGTGGTCGGGGACTCACCGGTGGTGCCCGACAGGAGGATCAGGTCGGCGCCGTCGTCGGCCAGGCTGACCGCCAGGGCTCGGGCGGCGTCGTAGTCGACCTCCCCACTGGGCGTGAAGGGGGTGACCATGGCGACGCCGACGGAACCGAAGCTGCGGGAGGGGGCTGCGCTCATGGCGCCACCCTAACGTGCCCCCGGCCAGCCGAGGGTCCCTTCTCATGATCTGTCTCATAGACGCCTGCGTTCCCGCCTGGGCTCGTTGACCCGTCAGGGCCGTCACTTAGGCTCGGTCCATGACCTCCGCGACCCCCTCGCCTGCATCGCCGTCATCGTCCTCCGGGAGCCGGGACGGCTCCGTCCTGGGCGCCGATCCTCTGGCCGGGCTGAACCCGGATGCGAATACGCGCGCCCCGCACCGCCACTCCCCCGACGCCCACAACTGTGCGGAGCATGACCATGGCACCCCCCAGGCACCGGGGGGCTTCGTGCGGCCGGCTCGGGTGGAGGACCTGACGGCGATCGGGCAGGTCCAGGCCGCCACCATGCTCGCCTCCCTGGAGGCCGGCCACACCGCCGAGCACAGTGCGCCGCTGCCCCAAGGCGTACGGGCGATGATCGCCGCCCCCGTCATCGCGGCAGGCTGGGAGGCGGCAGTGACCGAGCCGCCCTCGCCCGAGCACCACGTCCTGGTGGCCACCACCGCCCAGGCGGACGCTGTGAGCCGGACGGTGGTGGGCCTGCTGGGTCTGGCCCCCACCCAGTCCATGGACGCCGAGGGGCACGTCGACGAGGCCGGGGTGCAGGCCGTGGAGGTCACGGCCCTGGGCGTGGAGCCAGCCAGTCAGCGCCGCGGGCACGGCTCCCGGCTCCTGGCGGCTGCCGTGGACCTGGCCCGTCAGGACGACGCCAGGGCGCTCGTGGCCTGGGCGGTGCGCGGGGACGAATCGATCAGCCGGATTCTGACCTCGGTGGGCATGGCGCCCACCGGGGCCCACCGGGTGCTCGGCGTCGGCGAGGGCATCACTGAGGACTGCTGGGCGGCCTCGCTGTAGCGCCTCACCGGCCCCGACTGGCTCCCGTCTCAGAGGTCAAGCAGGGCGTCCAGGCCGATGGTCAGGCCGGGGCGGCTGGAGACCTGCCGCACGGCGAGGACCACGCCGGGCATGAAGGAGGCCCGGTCGAAGGAGTCGGTGCGGATGGTCAGCTGCTCGCCGGGGTTACCGAGCACGACCTCCTCGTGGGCGGTCAGCCCCCGCAGACGCACGGCGTGGACGTGGACGCCGTCGACCACCGCACCGCGGGCACCGTCGGGGTCGGTCTGAGTGGCGTCCGGCATAGCGCCCAGGCCCGCCTCGGCACGGGCGGCGGCGATGCCCTGGGCGGTGGCGACCGCGGTGCCCGAGGGCGCGTCGACCTTGTTCGGGTGGTGGAGCTCGATGACCTCGGCGGACTCGAAGTAGGGGGCGGCCTTCGCGGCGAAGCTCATGGCCAGCACGGCGGACAGGGCGAAGTTCGGGGCGATGAGGACGCTGCGGCCAGCGGCCTCGGGCCGGGCCAGGTGCTCGCGGACGTGCCCGTAGGACTCCTCGGTCCAGCCGGTGGTGCCCACGACGACGTTCACTCCGGCGTCGAGCAGGGCATGGACATTGGCCTCGGTGACGCTGGGGACGGTGAAGTCGACGGCGACGTCGGCACCCGCCAGGTGCTCGGCGTCGAGGGTGTCCCCCACGTCCAGGCGGGCCACGAGCTCGAGACCCTCGGCGTCCTGGACCGCCTGGCAGACGGTCGATCCCATGCGCCCGGCGGCGCCCACAACAGCTACGCGAATCGTCATGGCCCCACCCTAGCGACTCACCCGCCCACCGCGAGGTCACGTCCGTCTCCCGACACCGACTCCGGTTGTCCAGCGCCTGGACGTTCGGGATCCGCCTCAGGTGGGAGACTGCATGCGTCCCCCACGGGGGAGCAGCCGGGAGTCGATCCGAACAGAGTCACCAATCATGATGGATGCTGAAGGCACTCCCACATCATCAGAAAGGGAACCGCTCGTGACTACAACCGCGGAGCAAGCACCAGCCGCCGCGCCCCAGGCATTCTCCAAGGCGCCCGGTACCGGGGTCGCCCTCGTCACCGGCGCCTCCTCCGGCATCGGCGAGGACACCGCCCACAAGCTCCGGGCACTGGGCTACATCGTCTACGGCGCAGCCCGTCGTACCGACCGTCTCCAGGCCCTGACCGCCGACGGCATCCGCCCGCTGGCCATGGACGTCACCGACGACGCCTCCATGAGCTCCGGCGTCAACCGCATCCTGGAGGAGACCGGCCGCATCGACGTCCTGGTCAACAACGCCGGCTACGGCTCCTACGGGGCCATCGAGGACGTCCCGATCGACGAAGCCCGTCGCCAGTTCGAGGTCAACGTCTTCGGTCTGGCGCGCCTCACCCAGCTCATCACCCCGCACATGCGAACCCGGGGCTCGGGCACCATCATCAACATCTCCTCCATCGGCGGGAGGCTGACCACACCACTGGGCGGCTGGTACCACGCCACCAAGTACGCCGTCGAGGCCCTGAGCGACGCGCTACGCATCGAACTGTCTCCTTTCGGGATTGACGTCGTCGTGGTCGAGCCCGGCGGCATCCGCACCGAATGGGCATCGATCGCCGCCGACCACCTGGAGGCAACGGCCGAGGGCAGTGCCTACGCCGACCAGATCCGAGACGTGGCCGGAGCCATGCGCAGCGAGTCGAACCGGCGGCACTACTCCCCGCCGGAGGTCATCGCTCGTACCGTCGGCAAGATCGTCACCGCCCGCCACCCCAGGACCCGCTACGCCGTGGGCTTCATGGCGGGGCCCCTCATCGCCGCGCGCCGGGTGCTGCCCGACCGGGTCTTCGATCTGCTCATCGGTGCCGCCTTCGGCTTCCGGCGCTGACCGAAGGCCACACGAGCCTGTCAGCACCGCCAGGGGCCGACCACTGGAATCAGCCTGTTGGTGCCCCTCTTCTGACTCCTGCGGTGCTCGATGAGCAGGTCATGGATGCCATCGGTTGTCGGCAGCTGTCAGGCGACCGGGCCCACGAGGATGCGGGCGCGCTTCTGTTCCACCAGCCAAGCGGCCATCTCCCGGACCTCCTCGGTGGTGACGGCCTCCAGGCGGCGCAGGTTGTCCTCCATGGAGCGCAGGCGCCCGGTGACGACCTCGGCCCGTCCCAGGCGACCCATGCGCGCCAGGGAGTCCTCTCCCCCGAGCACCATGGCCCCGCGCAGCTGGCCGCGGGCGCGCATCATCTCCCGCTCGGTGACGCCGTGCTCGGCGAGCTTCTCAAACTCGCCGATCATGACGGCACACACCTCGTCGACGTCGCCGGGGGCGCAGCCCGCGTAGAGCCCGAAGGCGCCGGCACCGGCGTAGGAGGTGTCGAAGGCGTAGGTGGTGTAGGCCAACCCCCGCTTCTCGCGCACCTCCTGGAACAGGCGCGAGGACATGCCCCCGCCCAGGATGGTGGTGAGCACGCTCATGGCCCAGCGCCGCTCATCGCGCACCGCGATACCTTGGCAGGTCAGGTACAGGTGGCTCTGCTCGCTCTCGCGCGGGACGGTGATGTCGTGGACATCCAGGGGCGCGAAGGGCTCGATCTCGAAGCGGCGCTCACGCGGGACGGCGTCGGGTGAGGCGTCCCAGCCGGCCGCGGCCAGGTCGGCCAGGACCCGCCCGCAGACCTCATCGTGGTCAACAGCGCCGGCGGCGGCCACCACGAGGGTGTCGGAGGCGTAGGTGCGCTTGTAGTGCTCCCACACGGCGTCGCGCGGAACCGCAGTGACGGTCTCGTTGGTGCCGCCGATGGGGCGGCCCAGCGGCGTGTCCTCACCGAAGGCGGCGCGGGCGAAGGCCTCCTGGGCGACGTCGGCGGGGTCGTCGGCGGCGTCGGCCAGCTCGGAGACGATGACACCGCGCTCGGTCTCGACGTCGGTGGGCTCCAGGAGCGAGGAGGTCACCATGTCGGCGAGCACGTCAAGGGCCTGCATACCGTCAGGGGCGAGCACACGGGCGTAGTAGGAGGTGTGCTCCTTGGAGGTGGCGGCGTTGGACTCCCCGCCGATCATGTCGAAGGCCTCGGCGATCTCGTGGGCATCCCGCGTGGCGGTGCCCTTGAACAGCAGGTGCTCCAGGAAGTGGGTGGAGCCCTCCTGGCCGGGCACCTCGTCGCGGCTGCCGACGCCGAACCACATGCCGATCGAGGCTGAGCGCAGCCCTGGCACGGACTCGGTGATGACGCGCACCCCACCGGGCAGGACCGAGCGGCGGGTGAGAGCCCCGTCGTCGTGCAGGGTCAGCTCGGTGCCGTCACGGCCGGGCCGCCCACGCCCGAGCTCCACCTCGGCGTAGTCAGTCGGGCTCGAGGACTGCCCGGTCGCGGGGGTCGAGGAGGGCTGAGAGGCCGCCGGCCGGGCTGATCCGGCGCGCATGTCTGGGTTGGTCACCCGCGAAGACTAGCGGGCTGGCGGGCCCGGTGTCGTTCCCGCACCCGGCCGCGTGCTGCCGCGGGCAGCGAACACACTGCCCGATGACGGCGGTGTCCCCGCCCGACCCAGAGGACCGGACGGGGACACCGGAGAGATGCGTCAGTCGGCTAGGGCCGCTGAACGGGTCTCACTCCTCCTCGGAGGACTCGGCGCTGCGCATGCGGCGACGGCGCGGACGACGCTCGCGGCGCGGCTGCTCGCCGTCCTCGTCCTTGGCCTCGCGGCGCGAGCCGCCCTCACGGGAGGCCTTACGGGAGGCCTCGCCCTCGGCCTCGGCGGCGAGCTGCTCGTCGGTGAGGACCGCGTGCAGGCTCAGCTTGCCGCGCTGGTCGATCTCGGCCAGCTCGACCTGGACCTTGTCCCCGACGTTGAGGACGTCCTCGACGTTCTCCACGCGCTTGCCGCCGACGAGCCGGCGGATCTGGGAGATGTGGAGCAGGCCGTCCTTACCGGGGGTCAGCGAGACGAAGGCGCCGAAGGTCGTGGTCTTGACCACGGTGCCCACGAAGCGCTCGCCGATCTCGGGCATCTGCGGGTTGGCGATGGCGTTGACGGCGTCGCGGGCCGCCTCGGCCGAGGGGCCGTCGGAGGCGCCGATGTAGACGGTGCCGTCGTCCTCGACCGTCAGGTCCGCGCCGGTGTCCTCCTGGATCTGGTTAATCATCTTGCCCTTGGGGCCGATGACCTCACCGATCTTGTCCACCGGGATGCGCACGGCCAGGACACGCGGGGCCGTGGGGGCCATCTCGTCGGGGGCGTCGATGGCCTGGGCCAGGACATCGAGGATGAACAGGCGGGCGTCACGGGCCTGGCCGAGCGCGCCGGCCAGCACCTCGGAGGGCAGGCCGTCGAGCTTGGTGTCCAGCTGGAGGGCCGTAATGAAGTCACGGGTTCCGGCGACCTTGAAGTCCATGTCCCCGAAGGCGTCCTCGGAGCCGAGGATGTCGGTGAGGGTGGCCCACTTGGTCTCGCCGTCGATGACCTCGTGCATGAGGCCCATGGCGATACCGGCCACGGGCGCGCGCAGCGGCACACCGGCGTTGAGCAGGGACAGGGTGGAGGCGCACACCGAGCCCATGGAGGTCGAGCCGTTGGAGCCCAGGGCCTCGGAGACCTGGCGGATCGCGTAGGGGAAGTCCTCGCGGGTGGGCAGGACGGGCACGAGGGCCCGCTCGGCCAGGTTGCCGTGGCCGATCTCGCGGCGCTTGGGGGCGCCCACGCGGCCGGTCTCACCGGTGGAGAAGGGCGGGAAGTTGTAGTTGTGCATGTAGCGCTTGTGGGTGACCGGGGAGAGGTCGTCCACCTGCTGCTCCATGCGCAGCATGTTGAGGGTGGTCACGCCCAGGATCTGGGTCTCGCCGCGCTCGAAGATGGCCGAGCCGTGCACGCGGGGCAGGACCTCGACCTCGGCGGCCAGGGTGCGGATGTCCTTCAGGCCGCGCCCGTCCATGCGCACGCCCTCGGTGAGGGTGCGGTGGCGCACGATCTTCTTGGTCACGGAGCGGAAGGCGGCCTTGAGGGCCTTGGTGTCCTCCTCGGTGGGGAAGGACTCGGCGAGCTCGGCCAGGACCTCGTCGCGCACGGCGTCGGTGGCCAGGTCGCGGGCCTGCTTGCCCTCGGTGGCGATGGCGGCGGCCAGGCCGTGGGCCTCGGCGGCCTTCTCCACGGCGTCGTACTGCTCGTCGGAGTAGTCCAGGTAGAGGGGGAACTCGGCGGTGGGCTTCGAGGCGTGCTGGGCGACCTCGAGCTGGGCCTCGCACAGGGCCTTGATGTGGGGCTTGGCGGCCTCCAGGCCCTCGGCGACGACGGCCTCGGTGGGGGCCACGGCCCCGGCGTTGATGAGCTCCCAGGCGTGCTCGGTGGCGCCGGCCTCGACCATCATGATGGCGACGTCGCCGGACTCCAGGACGCGGCCGGCCACCACCATCTGGAAGGTGGCGCGCTGCTGCTCGGAGTAACGGGGGAAGGCCACCCAGTGCCCGTCAATGAGGGCCAGGCGGGTACCGGCCACGGGCCCGGAGAAGGGCAGGCCGGCGATCTGGGTGGACATCGAGGCGGCGTTGATGGCCAGGACGTCGTAGTCGTCGTCGGGGTGGATGGCCAGGACGGTCTCAACGACCTGGACCTCGTTGCGCAGGCCCTTGACGAAGGAGGGGCGCAGCGGACGGTCGATGAGGCGGCAGGCCAGGATGGCGGCGGTTCCGGCGCGGCCCTCGCGGCGGAAGAAGGAGCCGGGGATGCGGCCGGCGGCGTACTGGCGCTCCTCGACGTCCACGGTCAGGGGGAAGAAGTCGAACTGGTCCTTGGGGTGCTTGCCCACGGTGGTGGCGGACAGGACGGCGGTCTCACCGTCGAGGTAGGCCATGGCGCTTCCAGCGGCCTGCTTGGCCAGGCGGCCCGTCTCGAAGCGCACCACGCGCTTGCCGAAGGAGCCGTTGTCGATCACTGCCTCGGCGGCGGTGACCTCGGGGTCGTCAATGAACATGAAGTCTCTTTCTCGCGATCGTCGTGCCGGGTCCGTGGCCTTCGATCGAGGCCCACGGAGCCGAGTGCTGCCATACGCGGATCTCCTTGATCCGACGGCGCGAGCACGGTTCCGGAGGCCACCACCGAAAACCGACGGGGCCGGCCGCTCCCCGGGTCTCTTCCCGAGGGCGGACTGCGCCACCTGCACACTCCTGGCCGGCTCGCACGCTGGGAGAGCATCGATGAGCCGGCGAGTACACGAGGGCACAGCCGCGCAGATTCTATCGTGCGCGGCCCCGTGATGCCGATCAGCGCCACCGGATGCCACGTGAGATGGGACGCGCGGAACCGATGACTTCCTGGACTGAGCTCGCCTGATCGCGACAAAGTGGTGACCAACGTCAGGACAAAGCAGTCCTGTCCCCTCTCATCTCAGGAGCGTCAACGATGACCCACCGCATGATCTTCAACCAGACCGGCTACTTCGGCAGGGGCGCGATCGCCCATATCGCCCCCGAGATCGCCCGCAGGGGCCTGACCAAGGCATTCATCATCACCGACCCGGTCCTGGCCGACAACGGCACCGCCGCCCGCATCACCGACCTGCTCGATGAGGCCGGCATCGACTGGGAGATCTTCTCCGACGTCGTCCCCAACCCGCCGATCGAGAAGGTCCAGGCCGGCCTGGCCGCCTTCCGGGCCTCGGGCGCCGACGTGCTCATCGGCCTAGGCGGGGGCTCGCCCCAGGACACGTGCAAGGCGATCTCGGTGATCGCCACCAACCCCGACTTCGAGGACGTGCTGAGCCTGGAGGGCCTGTCCCCCACGACCCGGCCGGGCGTGCCGATCATTGGCGTGCCCACCACCGCGGGCACGGCCAGCGAGACCACCATCAACTACGTCATCACCGACACCTCCAAGCAGCGCAAGTTCGTGTGCGTCGACCCCCACGACATCCCGGTCCTGGCCATCGTGGACCCCGACCTCATGGACGGCATGCCCCGCTCGCTGAAGGTCGCCACCGGCCTGGACGCCCTGACCCACGCCATCGAGGGCTACATCACGCCGGGCGCCTGGGATCTCTCCGACGCCCTGTGCCTGCGCTCCATCCAGATGATCGCGGCGAACCTGCGCGCCGCTGCTGACGGGGACGCCGACGCCGTGGAGCAGATGGGCCTGGCCGCCTACATCAACGGCATGGCCTACTCCAACGTCGGGCTCGGCCTGGTCCACGGCATGGCCCACCCGCTGGGCGGGCGCTACAACGCCCCGCACGGGGTCGCCAACGGGATCCTCCTGGCCCCGGTCATGGCCTTCAACGCCGAGCACACCGGGGAGAAGTACCGCGACATCGCCGAGGCCTTCGGGGTTGACGGAGCCCGGACCATGCCGCTGGAGGAGGCGCGCGCCGCAGCCGTGGAGGCCGTGGCCCAGCTGACGAGGGACCTGGGCAACCCCACCCGGATCTCCGAGGTCGGGGTGGAGGCCGATGGCATCGAGGCCCTGACCGATGACGCCTTCGCCGACGTGTGCACGCCGGGCAACCCGCGCCCCGCGACCCGTGAGGACATCAAGGCGCTCTACACCTCGCTGCTCTGAGCGCGGGCGAGGCGGCCCGGAAACGCCGTGCGGCCCGGCTCCCCTCCAGGGGGCCGGGCCGCACGGCTCAAGGCTGTCAGCGCGCTCAGCGGCGGATGCCGAGGCGGGCGATGAGAGCACGGTAGCGCTCGATGTCCTCCTTCATGAGGTAGTCGAGCAGGCGACGGC
>ERZ772927.57-NODE-57-length-92738-cov-32.7542_pt1 | contig 92738 bp, 71 predicted proteins | sample MGYA00512115_ERZ772927 | MGnify/ENA primary metagenome ERZ772927 (study PRJEB29015, sample SAMEA2737924) | human oral metagenome | biome: human oral; feature: human-associated habitat; material: dental | place: China | collected 2013 ... | reverse complement strand
CGCGATCGACCCCGACGCTCACTCCGTCACAGTCGCCAACTCGGATACCGGCGAGGCCTACACGCTGTCCTACGACTACCTGATCCTCTCACCCGGCGCGCTCGCCGCCCGTCCGCCGATCGACGGCCTCGACTCCCCGCGCGTGCACACTCTGCGCACGGTTGACGATGCTCTTGCCCTGCGCGAAGCATCGGGTACCCGTGCCATCGTGCTCGGTGCCGGCTTCATCGGCATCGAGGCCGCTGAGGCTCTCGCCGCTCGCGGTTTCGAAACCCACCTCGTCGAGCTCGCCGAGCACGTCCTGCCGCCGCTCGAGGTCGAGATGGCGACGCTGGTTACGCAGGAGCTGCGCGGCCTCGGCGTTCACGTCCACGTGGGCGTCGCCGCCCAGACCATCGCCCACGCTGACAACAACGATGTCGTCACCCTCTCCGACGGAACAGAGCTGGACGCCGACGTCATCGTCCTGTCGACCGGCGTCCGCCCCGACACCGCTTTCGCCGAGGCCGCAGGTATCGCGACCGGCCGCGGCTACATCCTCGTCGACGAACATGGGCGTACCAGCGCCGACGACGTCTACGCGGTCGGTGATGGCACGATCGGCCGCGATCACGACCGCCCCGTCGCCCTGGCCGGACCCGCGAACCGCGGGGGACGCCTCGTGGCCGACGCGATCGCCGACGCCGAACACGGCGAGGCCACCGCACGCCCCATCCCGAGCCCCCAGGGCACCGCGATCGTTCGGATCGGGAGCCTCACCGCCGCCATGATCGGCGCTAACCGCCAGGCCCTCGATGCCTTGGGCACCGAGTACTTCACGGTGCACACGCACGCCAACCAGCACGCGGGCTATTTCCCAGGCGCCAAGCCCGTGCACATCCTCATGCACGTTGGCGCGGGCGGCGAGATCCTCGGCGCGCAGGCCGTGGGCACCGACGGCGTGGATCGCCGCATCGACGTCATCGCGACCGCGATGCGTGCGGGACTGAAGGCAGCCGACCTGATCGACCTGGACCTGGCCTACGCGCCGCCCTACGGCCAGGCCAAAGACCCCGTCAACCAGACCGGCATGGTCGCCCACAACGTGGCGACCGGAGAGCTCATCCTCACCGGCCCGGACGCCCTCACCGAGGACATGCCGGTCCTCGACGTGCGCACGCCGGGCGAGTACGCTGCCGGACACATGCCCAACTCCCTGAACATTCCCCACACGCAGCTGCGCGATCGCCTCGATGAAGTCCAAGCCTGGGCCGACGAGAACGTCGGCGACCAGCCCTTCATCGTCATGTGCGCCGCGGGCGTGCGCTCCTGGATCGGCTACCGCATCGTGCGCGCGGCAGGCTTTGACGTGACCATGCTGTCGGGCGGTATTCAAACGTTGCGCGCGTGGCTCGGCGACCGTGCCGCCACGGTGCTCGTTAAAGAATAGGGGAGAGGCATGGCGACGCAGACGCAGATTGTGAACCGACTCAAGCGCGCTCGTGGGCAGCTTGACGCCCTCATCGAGCAGCTGGAAAGTGGGGACGGAAACTGCCGGGAGGTCTTGACTCAGTTCGCGGCCGTCAACTCCGCCATGAAACGAGCCAGCTACCTCGCGGTTGCGACGATCATGTCGCAGTGTGCGCAGGAGGTTGTCGGCTCGCGGGACGAGGCCGACCCTGAGTCGGTGCGAACGGAATCGTTCGTGGCTGCGGACAGGGTGACGATGGATGAGCTTGAGCAGCTTTTCCTCCGCCTAACCTAGCGCGGCGACAGATCTAGTATCACGAATAGAACAACCACCGATGCGCAACGATTCCCCAGAGGATCCGAGGCACAACAATGAAGGAGGCAATCATGTGTCGACCCACCACCTGCGAAGTATGCGGAAAGACCACCTGGAAGGGCTGCGGCAAACACATCGACTCGGTGAAGGAGAAGGTTCCCGCCAATCAGTGGTGCGATAAGGACCATTCCGACGAGGAGTACGCCGCCGCCGAGAAGAAGCGCGGTTTCTTCGGCAGCTTCTGCAAGTAGGCGTCACCCCTCTGGTAGCGTTGCGCGCGCCGCGACGCTGGTTCATGTACGCCCATTTCGCGGCCCGCACAGTGGACGTGTCAAAGTGCTTTTTTATTCATGCGACGCGGCTATCATTGAGTCATGAGGTGGGCGACAAGATCAACGTGGATTCGTATCGCCGTGCTGTTCGGCATCTACATGCTGGTGTCGGCGGCGTGGTTCAGCTTTATGTCCTTCTCGGACTCGATGGACATCGTCAAGAGCGCCGCATTCCTGATTCTGCTCGCGATCCTGCCGGTACTAGCGATGGTTTTCGGCGCCTGGGATGGTGTGAAGGAGGGCTTCAGCCTCCTGTGGCTGCTCGCGCCCTTCGTGTGTTTCCTGGCGCCGATGTATCTGTTCCTCAACGACAGCGCGCTCATCTACGGGGTGGGTTACAGCCTCCTTGGCTTCGGGGCCCATAGCGTCGGTTCCTTCATCCACGCGCGTTCCTCGCGGCGGATGTAGGTGCGCAACAGGCCGATTCGCGCGCTGAATGCGACTACGCGGATAGGTTACGAACATGCGGATAGGTTATGACGATGCGGATAGCTTATTAACCTATCCGCAAGTGAATAACCTATCCGTATCCGCATAACCTATCCGCATGCGCATTCGTGGTTCTGTTCCTGTGCACAGCACCCCTTTCCGCCCCGGCATCTCCCACGTAGGCGTACTATGTCCAGCAGCGCGAAGCAGCGTCGGCCTCGTGCGATGCATGGGAATGCGGAGGTATTCAGCATTGTTCTGGGATCGAGTTGCCCCGCTCTACGACCTCGCCGTCAACGCGCTCAACAGGAGGGTGTACGACGGGACGGGCGGTGCCGTTGCCCGGTTGATTCGCCCCGGTGACACCGTGCTCGAATGTGCCTGCGGAACGGGCGCGATTAGCGCCGCCATCGCCCCCGCATGCGCGCGTGTGGTTGCGACCGACTATTCCGAGGGGATGCTCAAGCAGGCACGCAAGAAGCTCGCGAAACACTCGAACGTCACCGTCGAGCAGGCGGATATCACCGACTTGCGCTACGCGAACGACTCGTTCGACGCCGTCGTGGCGGGCAACGTCATCCACTTGCTGCCTGAACCGGGCGACGCGCTCAAGGAGCTCAAGCGGGTCGTGCGCCCGGGTGGCACGATCATCGTGCCCACCTACGTGATTCCCAAGAAGTGGGCGCACACCATGTTCCTGAGTGTGATCTCCCGATTCGGCGTGCACTTCCAGGAGCACTTCGACCCGGTGTCCTACCGGGCGTTCTTTGAGCGTATGGGCTGCACGGGCGTCACCTACCGCGTCGTGCGAGGACGAATTCCCTGCGTGATCGCCTCCTTCACGAACGATCAGTAGATGCCGAGCCCAGGGCGACGTTCCGTAGCATCGCCCCGTAGGTGACCGAGTCGCGGCTCATGCGCTCGCAGTGTCCCCAGCCGGGCCAGATGCGCAGTTCGGCCTCCGGATAGAGGCGAGGGATCACGCGGCGCGCGAGCTGCAGGTCCGAGTCTTTCTGCCCGTACGCGAAGGTGCAGCGTCGCTGAATGGTGGGGGAGAGGGGTGGCAGGCTGACATGCGAGCAGTCGCGCACGATCGCGCGGATGTTCTCCTCGCTCATTGCGGCGAAACTAGCAACCATCGAGCGTGCGGCATCCTCGCCGTAGAGGCGCGCGAGCTTGCGTGCCCCCGCCTCGGGGTCGTGCACGGCCTTTCGGTGCTTCGCGATTATGACTCGGCTGAGAACGGCCCCGCTGATTCGGGCTACGGGGCCGCCCGAGTAGAAGCTCACTCCCTCGATGAACAGCCGATTGAACGAGAGGTCCGGGAATCGCAGCAGCTCGAACAGAATGACCCCGCCGAGCGACGCCGCGAACCCCAGCGATAGGCGACGTACCCCGTGGGAGGCCAGCCACTCGTGGATCGCTGCCGCTTCCGCCGCCGCTGACATGTAGGGGGCCGAGGCCTCGTCCCCGTGGGCCGACAGGTCCGGCACGAGGAAATCCAGGTTGGGACCCATGCGGTCGCAGAGGGCTGCCTTCATGCTCGAGGCCGAGGACAGCATCGGGTGAATGATTAGGACGGTGGGGGAGTTTTCCCCTCCAGGCCCGTAGACGTGCATCTTCATGGCATCGCTCCGCGCAAGTCGCCGGGCGCGCCGCTGCGCCCGGATGGGACTGATGAATGGAATGGTAGCGCCGTGGCGGCTCGAAGGGGCTCGCTTCAACGCAGCAAACAGGCGCGGGGACCAACTGAGCCAATCAGTTGATGAGCGCCTACTAGCCTCCGCGGGGGAACGAGGGTAGTGTTGCCACGTTAGCCCCCTATGAAGGAGTGAATGATGCTCGTTGTGACGACCCCGACCGTTGAGGGTGCGCCCGTCAAGCAGTACATCGGCATGGTCTCCGGTGAGGCGATCTCCGGCGTCAACATGTTCAAGGACTTCGGTGCGAACCTGTCCAACATGTTCGGTGGCCGCGCCTCCCAGTACGAGGAAGAGATCGGCGGCGCCTCCGCGACCGCCGTCAACGAAATGTGCGCCCGCGCCCAGGCCATGGGTGCCAACGCGGTCGTCGGCGTGAAGGTCGACTACTTCACCGCCGGCACCAACAACGGCATGCTCGCCGCCATCGCGACGGGCACCGCGGTCATTCTCTGACCCATATCCGCGTGCCACTGAGCACGCGACTCATAACCCGCCAGGAGATGGTTCGGACCCAGTGTCCGCGCTCTCCTCGGCGGGTTTGTCGTTGGTAGCCACCGCCGCAAAAATTAAGGTCAACTATTGTTACTAAGGCCTCGCTAAGAAGAGCTAGTCTACGGCGAAAAGATGGGTGCGTAAAGCCCTCGACGGATGGTGAGAAGAAAACTTTTCAGTAAGGATAGGTAACCCTACCCTAGACGTTGGGTTATGCCGTATCCGCGGCCATGCCCTGACCCAGTTGTCAACCAAGTGAGCCATAGATGTCCCATCGCACAACCTCGGCATTGGTGCTGCTAACCGCGGGCACCCTTGCCATGACCGCCGTGACCACCCCGGCGGCTTTCGCGGCCAACAGCCCCGAGGAAAGCCAGTCGGGTGTCCCCGCCCCAGCCTCGTCCGTCGACGCCCAGTCCGGCGCCCCGCAGTCGGGAGCCGCCGACGAGGCCGGGGCCGAGAACCCGACCACCACCCCCGAGAGCGTCCCCGCCGACGACACCCCGACGACGATCATCGTCCAGCTCGAAGACGGCTCGGTCGGCATCCCGTGGTATCAGCGGGTCTTCGGATTGTCGTCCTCAACCAAGCACGAGACGGTCAAGGAACGTATCGAAACCTCGGTCGAGGCAGTGGTCCCCGGTGCGGACATCACCGACGTGCGCGACTACACGCACGCGTTGGACGGTTTCGCGATCCAGGCCCCGGCCTCGTCCCTGGACGCCATCAAGGCGACCGAGGGCGTCAAGGCTGCGTTCATCGAGCGCCACCACAAGCCCATGGTCGTCGAGGGGGACGCGGGTGCGCTGGGCGCCGAGGCCGTGGACCCGGCCCTGCAAAACGCCTCCTCCCTGGAGATGACGCGCGCGAACCAGACCACCCAGAAGGGGGATCGTCAGGTCGTCGAGGTTATCGACACGGGCATTGAGGCCACCCACCAGGCCTTCTCTGGCTCCATGGATGGCGTCGACGTGCGCCTGAGCCAGGGGGACGTCGAGGCCCTCGTCGGCAAGCTGCCGCACGGCAAGACCGGAGCCTACCTCAACAGCAAGATCCCCTTCGTCTTCGACTACGCGGACAACGACGCGGACGTGCTGCCCAAGTCCAGCAAGGACCTGTCGCACGGCACCCACGTCGCCGCGATCGCCGCCGCTAACGCGGCTGACCTGCAGGGCACCGCGCCCCACGCGCAGATCATCGTCGCGAAGGTCGCCTCCGACAAGGACGGATCGATCCCCGACAGCACGGTCCTGGCGGCCCTCGACGACGCGGTCGTCATCAAGCCCGACTCGATCAACCTCTCCCTCGGCGAGGATGCGGGCATGGGCACCGAGGCCGGAACCATGTACGCGGAGGTCTACAAGAACCTCGCCAACGCGGGAGTGACCGTCAACGCCGCCGCGGGTAACTCCTACTCCAGCGCGTACTCCAACTACAGCGGCAAGAACAAGCCCTACGCCTCCGATCCCGACGCCGGCACGGTCTCCGAGCCCGGGTCCTACAGCTCGACCCTGGCCGTCGCCTCGGTCAACAACCAGGACGCACTGCCCTACCTGACGGTGGGGGAGCGCCAGGTCGTCTACCGCAAGTCGCGCGGCCTGAAGGACGCCGTCGTGCCGAGCCTCCTCGACATCCCCGAGGCCACCTACACCCTCGTCTACGCGGGCATCGGTGACGCGGCCGCACTCGAGAAGCTCGTCGCCGAGCACCCCGGCGACCTGTCGAAGGTCATCGTCCTCGAAGACCGCGGCGGCTCCGACAGTGCGACGGGCGCGGACATGACCCACGAGGCCAAGGTCAAGGGACTCACCCAGCTGACCTCCAAGCCCGCCGCCCTCATCATCGGCGACTCCGAGACGGTCGAAAACCCCTACGTGGCGACCATTGAAGCCACCCACACGATGCCGACCGTGACCATCACGAAGAAGGAGAAGGACGCGCTCATCGAGGCCATCAAGGCCAGCGAGTCTGGCTCTATCACCATCTCCAACCCTCACGCGGGCCTCAAGCTCGCCTCGACCAACCCGTCGGTCTCCGACTTCACCTCGTGGGGCGTCACGCCCGATCTCAAGCTCAAGCCGGAGATCGCGGCCCCCGGCGGCAACATCGTCGCGGCTGTCCTGGGCAACACGTACCGCTCCATGTCGGGCACGTCCATGGCGACCCCGCAGGTTGCGGGCATCGCGACCCTCGTACGCCAGCGCGTCAACGACGACCCGGCATTCGCCGGCCTGTCGGAGGCGGACAAGGCAGCGATCGTCACCACCCTCATGATGGGCACCGCCCACCCGCTGCTCGACATCGACCAGAACGACGGCACCTACTACTCGCCGCGCCGCGTGGGCGCCGGCCAGGTGGACGCCCTCGCAGCCACGACCACGACCGTCTACCCGAGCGTCGTGGGAGCCGAGAATCCGTGGCGTCCCAAGGCTGACCTCGGAGAGGGGACGACCGGCTGGACCTTCCAGGTGACCCTGACGAACATCTCCGACGCCGACCACACCTACACGCTGGGCGGCCAGGCGCTCTCCGAGATCGTCGAGGGGGGCCTCTTCACTGAGCACTCCAAGAACTGGGCGGGGCAGGGCATCGACCTGACCTACTCCGCTGACTCGGTGACCGTGCCCGCCAAGGGCACCGCGACCGTGACCGTCACCGTGACCCCGCAGGGCGCCTTTGCCTCGTACGCGAACGCGAACGCACCCAAGGGCACGTTCATCGACGGTGCTGTCACCTTCACCAGTGCCGACGGTCAGCCCGACCTGACCGTCCCCTACATGGGCTTCTACGGCTCCTGGGGCGCGCCCGCCGTCTTCGACGGCAAGTGGTACGACGGTACGACGAGCACCGCGCACGCCTGCTCATCGACCCTCATCAACCCCGCGACCGAGGTTCCCCTGGGCGCCCTGAACCCGCTCGCCGGACAGGAAATTGACGATGTGCGCGCGGTCGACCCCGCGTACTTCATCATGTCGCGCTCTGCGCTGCCCGAGGCCCCCTCGCGCATCCTGCCGCGCACCTGCCTGCTGCGTAACTCCCCGAAGGTGACCTACACCTACACGAACGAGGCCGGCGAGGTCGTGCGTGAGTACACCTTCGAGCGCGCCCGCAAGTCCCTGTTCAACTACCACGCCAGCAAGGTCGAGCCCATCGAAAGCCAGGAAGGCAACAACCCCGTCTTCGACGGCTTCGACAAGGATGGCAAGGAGCTGCCCGCGGGCCGCTACAAGCTGACGATCGATGCGGCCTCGGTCGCGCCCTCGAGCGTGGCCTCGCAGCTGACCTGGGATTTCACCCTGGACACCGAGGCTCCCGTCATCTCCAACCTGACGGTGACCGGCGAGGGCGATGAGCGCGTCGTGTCCTTCGACGTCACCGACAACTCTCCGCTGGCTGGCATCGCTTTCTCCGAGTCCCCGACCTCGCGTCGCTACTACGACGAGAAGGAGGCCGTGGGCGCGAACCGTCAGGCCGACGGCACTTACGCCAAGCACTACGAGATCAAGTGGGCCGACCTCATCGACCGCGCGGACTCCTCGGATCCGGCGACCGCCTACCTGTTCGCGTGGGACTGGGGTAAGAACCAGGCCCGTCAGGTGATCCGCTTTAGCACGATCACGATGACCTCCCTGTCGCTCACTCCGCAGGACTCCGAGGTTGTCGCGGGCGAGACGGTCGCGCTGAGTCCCTCTTACGAGCCGGCGAACGCGAATGTCACCGACCTCGTATGGACGTCCTCGAACGAGGCCGTGGCCACCGTGAACGAAAACGGCGAGGTCCGCACCCTGGCCGCCGGCGAGGCGACGATCACCGCGACCGACGCGTCCCAGCCGACCCTGTCGGCCAGCGCTCGGATCCGCGTGCGCACGATCTCTGAGGACGCGGGCATCGAGCTCGCGGACACCCAGGTGACGCTCAAGGTGGGCGAGACCGCCTCCGTGAAGGCCTACCTGGCGCCCTCGCTGAAGGACCGTGCGGTGACGTGGAGCGTGGAGCCGGCCGACCTGGCCACGGTCGCCGCCGACACTGACACGCGCAAGGCGACCCTGACCGCCGGTGATCACGCTGGTTCGGGCACGCTGACCGCCACCGTCACCACCGAGGCCGGCGCGGCCAAGACCGCGTCCATCCCCGTCACGGTGCGCGCCGCCGACGCCGACGACTTCGAGATCAACGAGGACGGCGTCCTCGTGAAGTACAAGGGCTCGGCCACCGAGGTCACCCTGCCCGACACCGTGACCTCCATCGGCGAGCGCGCCTTCGCGAGCTCCACCGTGGAGCACGTGACGGTCCCCGCCTCGGTGCGTTCCATCGGCCTGGAGGCCTTCATCTACAGCTCGCTGAAGAAGATCACCTTCGTTGACGACGAGGCCCACCCCGCCCAGCTGACCACGATCGCCGACCGCGCGTTCGCCAACACGAGCCTGGCGGCCATCGAGCTGCCGCGTTCCGTGGTGACGATCGGCGCGGAGGTCTTCGACTACAACTCGGCGCTCACCACGATCAAGCTGGGCCCCAACGTAGCCGCCGACTCGGTGACCTCGGGCTACGCCGAGACCGCCGCGCTGACCAGCGTCGAGGTCGATCCCGCGAACCCGAACTACGAGAGCGTGGACGGAGTCCTGTACTCCAAGGACCACTCGCGCCTGATCCTGTACCCGGCCGCCAAGAACACGGGAGGCACGTACACGGTCCTGGACGGAGTCGCGACGATCGCGCCCAAGGCCTTCCAGAAGGCTGGCATCACCTCCGTGACCCTGCCCGACAGCCTGCGCTCGATTGGGGACGAGGCCTTCCGCCTCTCCGCGCTCACCGCGGTCACCCTCCCCGAGAAGTTCGAGACGGTCGGCACCTGCGCCTTCTGCTCCGCTGACAAGCTCGCGAGCATCGACCTGGGTGGCACGATCTCCCTGGGCGGCAGCGCGTTTGAGTCCACGAGCGCCAAGGAAGGGGTCAACTTCCGGCCCGAGCTCGGCCGCCTGACCACGATCGGCGACTTCGCGTTTAGCCGCACGGCGCAGTCCTCCGTGACCCTTCCTGACTCGGTGACCGCAGTCGGCGAGCAGGCGTTCTCGGAGAGCACGGCCCTGACCTCGTTCCACATCGGAGCGGGTGTCACGTCCTTCGCTGAGACCGCCCTGTACAACGACCGCAAGATCGCGACGCTGACCGTTTCCGCCGACAACCCGGTGTACTCGGCCGAGCACAACGTCCTGTACCGCAAGGCGAATGATGGCCTGCACCTGATGCTGTCCCCGGCCGCCAACACTCTCACCGACTACACGGTGCGCGCGGGCACGGTCGAGATCGGCGCGACGGCATTCGCCAACAACAAGACGCTCACCCGTGTCGTCCTGCCCGACGGCCTCAAGGTCATCGGCGACGACGCCTTCGCGGGCACAACTGCCCTGACCGAGCTGGTCATCCCCGAGTCGGTCGAGCGCTCGAGCGGCGTCACCGGAAACTCCCTGGAACTCGTCGAGTACGGCTCCAAGGTGACCTCGATCCGCATGGAAGGCAGCTGGGTTCCCATGCCTCGTCGCATCGTCGTGCGCGGCGGCGTGGACGGCTCCTTCGTGTACGACGGTCGCCCGACGAACGGACGCCGCCAGAGCGCCTACTTCGGCGAGGGCATGACCCGCGTGTCCTTCGGCGTGGACGTCCCGCGCGTCCTCGTCCTGCCCTCGACGCTGACCCGCCTCTACCTTGAGCCGGAGTTGAGCGACGAGAAGAAGGACGACACCCACGTGTACGTCGCCGCGGCCGAGGGTTCGCAGGCGTGGAACGTCGCCAAGGACGCCCTCGAGGCGGCCGGCATCGACCCCTCGCACCTGCACACCTACACGGGTGCGTCGATGACCCTGGCGGGTACGAACATCGCCGAGGCCGGGGGAAGTTACACGTACACGGGCGAGGTCGGCGCGTCGGTCGACGTGACGGCTGAGGTTGCCGGTGGTATCGCTGGTACGCAGCAGGTGCGCGCCGTGCAGATCGGAGCGGATGGCACCGAGACGCTCGTGCGCGACTGGACGACGGTGACGGACAGCGGGGATCGAGCTGCGGCCTCCTCCGTGACCTTCCCGTGGACCCCGTCCGCCGCGGACGTGAGCCTGCGTGTGCAGGTGCGCGACGCCTCGTACCTGACGAGCACCCTCATGATCAAGCTGCCGGGTACCCCGGACCCGACACCGGCGCCTGAGCCGACGCCTGCTCCGTCTCCGGACCCGACGCCCGCTCCCGAGCCGACTCCGGACCCGACGCCCGCTCCCGAGCCGACTCCGGCTCCTGCCCCGCAGGACGGCCAGTGGGTGAGCGACTCTGTCGGCTGGTGGTACCGCTATGCGGATGGCACCTATCCGGCTGGCCGGACGGTGCAGATCGGTAACTCGATCTACCGCTTCGGTGCGGATGGCTACATGCGTACTGGCTGGGCGAGTGAGGATGGCGCGTGGTACTTCCACAATCCGTCTGGTGCTCAGGCGAGTGGCTGGGTGAAGGATGGCTCCTCCTGGTACTACCTGAACCCGACGACCGGACACATGGTGACGGGATGGATCCTCGATGGGCTGACCTGGTACTACCTGACACCCGGCAGTGGTGCGATGGCGACCGGTTGGGTCAAGGATGGGTCCTCTTGGTACTACATGGCCCCCAGCGGCGCGCTGACCACCGGCTGGCTGCGACAGGGCTCCTCCTGGTACTACCTGAGCACCGACTCCGGTGCGATGGTCACCGGCTGGCTGCAACGGGGGTCCTCCTGGTACTACCTGCACCCCGCGGGTGGTGCCATGGCCACCGGCTGGCTGCAGCTGGACGGAGCTTGGTACTACTTCGACCCGAGCAGCGGAGTGATGGCCACCGGCTCCCAGCGGATCGGCTGGCGTTCCTATCGCTTTGCTGACTCAGGACAGCTGATGAACTGACCTGTTACCAGGCTTCCCACACGCCCCCGGAGATCATCCGGGGGCGTGTGCTTGTCTCACCACCCATTGGTCATTTGTCGCCATGGCGGGTCAACCCAGGGTGCGACGTGCGCATCTTGTTCGACCATTCGGTCGATCATGAAGTAAATCGCCTGCGTAACGGGCGGTTGGGGTCGTTGTCAGATGCGATCAATATAAACTATTGGTCTTCTTGACAGGTTGAGTGGAAAGATGCAACAAAACCCTAGAAAAACTCGATGAGAAGGAGGTGAATCAGCTAGGTGATGCCAGGCCTTCGTGAAAGGGCTAAGTATGCTACTACTTGCGCAGATGCGGGTGAATCGGCCGACATATGTTGAGAGAATGGGTCGTAGGGGTATCCGAAAACCCTAAAAAGCGATATGTTTGACATGAATGGCTGCGATCGCAACGCGAGGCCTTCTCCTACCGAATGCTAATTTAGGGGTTCACAGATGTCCCATTCAAAGTTTGCGGTGCTGGCGTTTGCGCTTGCCGGCACCCTGTCGCTGACTGCGCTTGGCGTGCCTGCTGCCCATGCGGTCAGTGCTGATGCCGCCGGGCAGGCTAACGCTGCCGCCTCGCTGAACGCAGATGCCGACGGCTTCATCATCAACGCCGCCGGCGTGCTCGTGGGCTACACCGGTGGTGCCAGCGAGGTGCGTATCCCCGAGGGCGTCACCGAGATCAGCGCAAATGCCTTTAATGGCACGAGCCTGACGAGCGTGTGGATCCCCGCGAGCGTGCGCGCAATCGACGACTATGTCTTTTCAGGCCAGCCGCTCACCGAGGTTACCTTCCAGGATGACGACGCCCACCCCTCGCAGCTGGAGACGATCGGGGATCGCGCCTTCGCAAACACGGCGCTCGAACACATCACCCTGCCCCGTTCTCTCACGATGGCGGGCCTGGAGACTTTCAGTGACATGGCAAAGCTGCGCTCCGTCCACGTCGGTCCGAAGGTGTCGGCCCAGGGCCTGTTCGCGGCATTTGCGCGCACCCCGCTCCTGGAGAGCATCGACGTCGACGATGCCAACCAGAACTACCAGAGCCTCAACGGCGTCCTGTACACGAAGGGCCTGACGCACCTGGCGACCTACCCGGAGGCGAAGAACGCCGGTGGTAGCTACGCGATTGCCGAGGGGACCTCGACGATCGACGAGGGAGCCTTCACATCTGCGCAGATCACCTCCGTGACTCTGCCCTCGACCCTGCGTCGTGTGGAAAAGGCGGCGTTCGCGAGCTCGCAGGTCACCTCCCTGACCCTGCCGGAAGGCTTTGAATCCATGGACGACATGGCGTTCTGGTACATGCCCAAGCTGGAGCGCGTTGACCTGGGAGGCGCGACGGCCGTGTCGGACAGCGCCTTCCGCTACGATAAGACGCTCACCGAGGTGAACTTCCGCCCCGACCTGGGGCGCCTCACCAGTGTGGAGGACTACGCGTTCGAAGCCGCGCCGATCACCTCGGTCACGGTGCCCGAATCGGTGACGAGCATCGGGAAGTTCGCCTTTTCCGACAACAGCTACCTGACCCGCGTTCACCTGGGCTCGGGCCTGACCTCCATCGGGGAAGGCGCGTTCGTCGGGGCGACGTCCCTGGCCTCGCTGAGCGTCGCACCCGCCAATCCCGTCTACTCGGTGGACAGCGGCGTCCTCTACCAGAAGTCCATCGGGGGCAGAATCCTCGTCCTGTCTCTGCCCACGAACGGGGCCACCGAATTCACGGTTCCTGGCGGCACGGTCGCGATCGCTGACTACGCCTTCTCGAAGAACATGTCCCTGCGCCGCGCCGTCCTGCCCGAGGGCCTGACCACGATCGGATTTGGCGCCTTCGACGGCTGCGATAACCTGACAGACATCGTCATTCCCGACTCGGTGACCGTGGCCCGAGGCCTCGTCAACAACGGCTTGGACACCGTCGAGCTGGGTTCGCAGGTCACGGAACTGTGGATGACTCCGCGCGATACCACCACCCCGCGCCACATCATCGTGCGCGGTGGCAATGATGGCGAGTTCTACTACGAGGGCAAGGCTACCAACGGACGTCCCGACAGCGCGTACTTCGGTGAGGGGATGACCAGCTTCACGTTCTGGTTCGACACGCCCCGCGTCCTGGTCCTGCCTTCGACGGTGAAGGAGCTCAAGCTCGCCGAGGATATGGCGGCCGACCTCAAGGCCGACACCGCCGTCTACGTCGCAGCTCCCCGGGGTTCTCAGGCGTGGCAGATCACCGAGGCTGCCATGACGCAAGCTGGGTACAACACGGCCAACCTCTTCGAATACGCCGAGCCGGCCTTGAGTGTGTCGGGCACCGGCATCGACGAGGCTGGGTCCGGGTACACTCTCACCTCAGCGGTTGGCGTCCCGACGACAGTGTCTGTCTCCACTCAGGCTGGCGTCCTGGGCACACGCCAGATGCGTCTCGTTCAGATCGAGCCCGACGGGCGTGAAACCGTCCTGCAGGAATGGGCCGCGATGTCAGAAAGCTCGGACACCGCCACTTCGACGGGCTCCTTCTCTTGGACTCCGACCAGCAACGGCATCGTCGCGCGTATCGACGTGCGTGACGAATCGAAACTCGTGAGCTCGACAACCGTGACCTTCAAGGCCTCCTCGGCCTCGGTGCCCGCGCAGGGAAAGTGGGTGCGCAGCGGTCGCAGCTGGCAGTACCACTACGCGGACGGTACACGCGCCACGAGCACCTCGCTCGTGATCGACGGACAGACCTACCGCTTTACTGCCAAAGGAAACATGCGCACCGGTTGGTTCTTCGAGGGGGGCGCGTGGTATTACCACGGCTTCTCGGGCGAGCAGGCCTCCGGTTGGGTTCTCGACGGCTCCTCCTGGTACTACCTGAGCCCGGCCACCGGCAAGATGCAAACCGGTTGGGTCAAGGATGGTTCGTCCTGGTACTATCTGGATCCGAACACGGGTGCCATGGCCACGGGTTGGTTCAAGGATGGTTCGTCCTGGTACTATCTGAGCCCGGCCACGGGGAAGATGCAGACCGGCTGGGTGAAGGACGGCGACACCTGGTACTACCTCAATCCCACCACCGGCAAGATGATGACGGGGTGGCTCAAGGACGGCGGTGCCTGGTACTACCTGAAGACCGGAAGCGGCGCGATGGCCACGGGCCGACTGCGCATCTTCTGGACGTGGTACACCTTCTCTGAGACGGGGCAGCTGATCAGCTAGGTTGCCCCTGACACTGACCGTCCAGGCCCGCCCCCCGATTCGCGTTGGGTGTGCGGGCCTGACGTCTGTCGAAGCGGTTAAGCGCCAAAATTCCCAGGGTTTTTTCAGGTTGTCTTGCTGTTGTCGCAAGGTTCGCTCCTCACAATGAATGTCATCACAAGGGAATACGGCACGGACCATGAGGGTCCGGGACATGCCGGCGAGACTTTTTCAAGGAGCTTTCTGGGAAAACTTGCACTGTGTTGATGGGATAAGCCGAGGGGCCGACCGTAAGGTCGGCCCCTCGGCTTATATTCGGGCCTGCACAAAATGTCAGTGTGTGGACACTGGGCCATCTATCGGACATGCATACTGCACAACTGGAAGAACTTTCGCATAATGGGACGGCGCGTCACCCGGACGCGCACCAGATCGTCATCTCGTCGATACGTAAGTGAGCCATTGATGACCCATCACTCCACCCCGGCACTCGCGCTCGCCGCAGCCCTCGCCCTGACCGGCGTGAGCGTCCCGGCACTCGCAGCGAGCCCGCAGCCGGGCGGTGTCCTCCCCGCCAACCCCACCTACACCTCGTCGAAGGACGCCCAGTCGGGTACACGAGTCGAGGACGCGCTGCTGTCCATCCGCCAGGCCGAGGCCGGGGGAGTGACCCTGCCCGACGCCTCGTCCGCCCAGGAGGCGGCCGACGACACCCCGACGACGATCATCGTCCAGCTGGAGGATGGAACAGCCGGTAGCTCGACGCAGGCCACTCGCGACGACGTGAAGGCCCGCATCGCCTCCGCTGTCGAGGGAGTCGTCCCCGGTGCGCAGGTCGCGACCGTGCGCGAGTACACCAACGCTTTCGTTGGCTTCGCCATCAAGGCGCCCGGCTCCTCTCTCGCCGCGATCCAGAAGGTCGAGGGAGTGAAGACCGCCTTCATCGAGGGCGTCCACAAGCCGATGGAAACCGGTGCCGAGGGGAGCGGTGCGCCCGTCCTCAAGAACGCCTCGTCCCTGGCGATGACGCGCGCGAACGAGGTTGCCCTCAAGGGCGATCGTCAGGTCATCGAAGTCATCGACTCTGGCCTGCAGACCGACCACGACGCCTTCGCCGGCTCGATGGACGGCGTGGATGTGCGCATGAGCCAGGCCGACGTGCAGGCCTTCGCGGGCAAGCTCCCGCACGGCGGAGCGGGCACGTACGTCAACAGCAAGATCCCCTTCGCCTACGACTACGCGGACAACGACGCCGACGTCGTGCCCCATTCCGAGAAGGACCTGTCCCACGGTACGCACGTCACCGCGATCGCGGCCGCCAATGCGGACGTCCTGCAGGGCACCGCGCCCCACGTGCAGATCGTCGTCGCCAAGGTCGCCTCGGACGAGGACGGCTCGATGCTCGACAGCGCCCTGCTGGCGGCCCTTGATGACGCGCTCGTCATCAAGCCCGACGTCATCAACCTGTCCCTGGGCGACGACTCCGGCATGAGCAGCGACGCGGGCAGTGTCTTCGCCGGCGTGTACGAGAAGCTCGCCGCCGCTGGCATCACCGTCAACGCGGCGGGCGGCAACGCCTTCTCCAACGCCTATGGCAACAACTCCGGCCAGAACAAGCCGTTCGCGACCGACCCCGACACGGGCACGCTCGGCGAACCCGCCTCCTACAAGTCCACCCTGGCCGTCGCCTCCGTTGATAACCAGGAGGCCCTGTCCTACGTGAGCCTGGGCGATCGCACAATCGCCTACCGCACCGCCCTTGACGGTCAGGGCGAGGCCGTGCGCGGCCTGCGCGACGTCCCCGAGAAGACCTACCGCATCGTCGACGCTGGCGCTGGTGGCACCGACCGGCTCGAGCAGCACGCGGGCACCGACCTCTCCGGCGTGATCGTCCTCGAGGATAAGGGCGGTACGGACTCCCGCGACGGCTCGGCGATGACTGAGGAGCTCAAGGCGCGCAACCTGACGGCCCTCTCGCCGGCACCCGCGGCCCTCATGGTCGCCGATACGGATGAGGCAGACACGCCCTACCAGGCGATCCTCGGCTCGACCACGTCGATGCCGACGGTGACCATCACCAAGCGTGACGGGGAGGCGATCCGCGAGGCCTTGGCCGCCGCCAACGGAGCCGACGTCACCGTGACCGTCACGCACTCCGGCATCGTGCTGGCCTCGAACAACCCGACGGCCTCGGAGTTCTCGGCGTGGGGTGTGGCCCCCGACCTGACCCTCAAGCCTGAGATCGCTGCCCCCGGCGGCGACATCATGTCGGCCTACCTCGGCAACGAGTATCAGCGCCTGTCGGGCACCTCGATGGCATCCCCGCAGGTCGCGGGCATCAGTGCCCTTGTGCGCGAGCGCCTCGCGGGCGATCCTGCCTTCTCTGGAATGAGCGCCGAGCAGAAGAACGCAGTCGTCACCAATCTCCTCATGGGCACCGCCCACCCGCTCATCGACGTCGAGCTGAGCGACGGCACCTACTACTCGCCGCGCAGGGTCGGCGCGGGCGCCGTCGACGCGCTCGCAGCGACCACCGCGACCGTCTACCCGACCGTCGTCGGCGCCGCCGATCCCTCCCGACCCAAGGCCGACCTCGGCGACGGGACGAAGGGCTGGACCTTCCAGGTGCAGCTGACCAACCTCTCCGACGCTGCCTACACCTACACCCTCGGCGGCCAGGCGCTCTCCGAGATGGTCGAGGAGGGCCTCTTCCTCGAGCACTCGCAGAACTGGGCGGGCGCAGGAATCTCGCTGACCTTCTCCGGTGACGGCGTCGCCGAGGCCGGGGACGCCCAGCAGATCACGGTCCCCGCGATGTCGAACGCCACCGTGACCGTCACCGTGACCCCCGAGTCCGAGTTTGCGGCCTTTGCCTCGGAGAACACCCCGAAGGGTACCTTCATCGACGGCGCCGTGACCTTCACGAGCGAGGACGGGACCCCGAGCCTGACCGTGCCCTACCTGGGCTTCTACGGCTCGTGGGGAGCCCCGGACGTCTTCGACGGCAAGTGGTCGGACGACGAGACGACACCCGTGCACGTCTTCCGTTCCGCGCTGGTCAACGCGCACTCGTCCATCCCGCTGGGAGCGCTGAACCCGCTGTCGGACAAGCAGGACTCGAACCTGGTCACCACGATCAACACGCAGCGCCTCATCACCTCGCGTGCCAAGTGGGCGGGCGCCCCCGACAGGATCGCGCCGATGACCGGCATGCTGCGCTCGGTCCCGTCGATGTCTGTCACCTACCGCAACTCCGCGGGCGAGTCAGTGCGCTCCTACACGATCAACCGCGTGCGCAAGTCCCTCTACGACCTCGAGACCGGCTGGACGAAGCCGGGTGAGTTCGCCGGTGAGGAACCCTTCTTCGATGGCTACGACCAGTCCGGCAACGAGCTGCCCGACGGCGCCTACACGCTGACGATCGAGGCTGCGACGGATGGTCCGTCCTCGCACAAGCACCAGATGAGCTACGAGTTCACGCTGGATACGCAGGCCCCCGTCATCTCCAACCTGACGGTGAGCGGCGAGGGCGACGCCCGCACGGTGTCCTTCGACGTCACCGACGCCTCGCCCGTGGCCGGCATCGACTTCCACGAGGATGCCGACGGCACGTGGTACTACCGCAAGCTCGTCGAGGACGACGGCGAGATCCTGGCCGACGGCACGCATCGCTACCACTTCGCCGTGCCCGTCTCGGAGCTGAAGGCCGCCTGGGCGCAGCAGGGACGCACGGACAAGGCCCCGGTGACCCCGTACCTCTTCGCCTGGGACTGGGGCGTCAACCCCGCCAAGCAGGAGGTGCGCCTCCAGGGCGATCCGACTCCTGCTCCGACCCCGGCACCTGAGCCGACGGTGGATCCGACGCCCGCTCCCGAGCCGACTCCGGCTCCGAGCGTGGATCCGTCCCCGGTGCCCGCGCCCCAGGGTGGGGCGTGGATCAGTGATTCGGTCGGCTGGTGGTACCGCTACGCAGACGGTTCGTACCCCAGGAACGGTGCTGCCCTCATCGACGGAGCCACCTATCGTTTCGATGCCAGCGGATACATGCGCACCGGCTGGGTGAGCGAGGCTGGTTCGTGGTTCTACCACGACGCTTCGGGTGCTCAGGCGAGTGGCTGGGTGAAGGATGGTGCGTCCTGGTACTACCTGGATCCGGCGACGGGTCGCATGGTCACCGGTTGGCTGCTCGATGGGCTGACCTGGTACTACCTGACACCCGGCAGTGGCGCGATGGCGACTGGTTGGGTCAAGGACGGCTCATCCTGGTACTTCATGCACTCCAGCGGCGCGTTGACGACCGGGTGGCTGCGCCAGGGCTCCTCCTGGTACTACCTGAGCACCGACTCGGGTGCCATGTACACGGGCGGGCACTGGATCGGCTGGAAGTGGCACTACTTCGCCGAGAACGGCCAATGGAACGGCTGAGGCCTAACGCGCAGCACTGACAGCGCGTAACGCGGTGTGCGCCCCCGGGAAACCGGGGGCGCACACTCGTATTGGGATCACTCAGTTATCTGCGGGGTTAATTTCCCAGGATATTCTCAGCTCACCTTGCCATTGCCGCAAGGTTGGGTCCCTACAGTAGGTGTCATCACAAGGGAATACGGCACGGGCCACACGGGCCCGAGCAATGCCGACGAGACATCATTGAGGAGCCTTCTGGGACAACTTGCACTGTGTTGATGGGATACGCCGAGGGGCCGACCACGAGGTCGGCCCCTCGGCGTGTCTGCACCTGGAGCGACTCGGGGGAACTGTGGGTGAAAAGTGCTATGCGTTGGTGTCGTGGCGCCGCGGTCTATGCTGCGAAGTCTGTGCGGTGGGGTTTTGTGGTGGGGCCTGTGGTGCGTGTTTCCTACGGCGGAAGTTGTCTTCTGGATAGGAACGGCTCTTCTGGATAGGTTATTGTCCTATCCAGAAGCCGATGACCTATCCAGATCGTCGTTTCCTATCCAGTTCGTTGGTGCTTGTCACCTTCGGTGGCTTCTGAAGTGGCAGTGCTGAGGGGGTACTACGCGAAACCCTCTCAACGCGTGTTGCCGGTGTGTCGGACCCTTGTGTCGTGCAATTCCGTCGTTGATTGAGGTAATCGCGTCACGCGACCTCCCTCGGACCCTCATGCGGCGCCCCCGCTGAGCGGTGTCACCGCCAGCTGATTGGGGGGTTGTGGTGTCCACAACGCACATCACCAGGGTAAAATCGCCCACAATAGGCCGCGCAAAAGCCGGGGCGCGTCAGGCATATTTCCCAACGTGCCCCGGCCTCGTCTTTTGGAGACTCTGAGTGCTACTCAGAGGCGCTCAAAACCAGCGTCCCACGCGGCGCGCATGGGGTTCGCGTCTGCGACCAGCTGATCGAAGCGCAGGTCGGCGATGTCGATGACCTCGCCGAGTGCGAAGCGAGCCTCGCGGGCGGGGGAGTGCTCGACGCGACGCCAGCCCGAGGACAGCAGATGCTTGCGGTCCACCACGTTGTCCACGCAGATGACCAGCGGGCGGCCAAACTTCTCGCGGTAGGCGGCAGCCAGGGCGCGCAGCTCCTCGGCTTCTTCGGAGGACACCTCGCCCACGGACAGGGACGAGGTATCCGAGCTGGCCTGCTCGTCGCCCGCACCATCGAGGACCAGGGAGACGACGTCCGTGTAGGACGCGATGAGCTCCTCGGCCTCCTCGGGGTTGGCCGCCAGGACCGCGTCCTCGAAGGAGGATCGCAGCTCAGACACGGAGGCGAAGGGACGAGATTCCCAGGCGCGCTCGACCGGCCACGTGTGCGACGAGAACATCGAGGAGAAGGTCGCGACGAACTGGTCGCGATCCATTGCGTTGACGTCGTCCAGGTTGATCTTCTTGCCGTCCACCACGGCCACGTCCGGCGAGGCCTGGCGTCCGATGTGGAAGAACAGGATGTTGAGGATGATGGCCGTCAGCGAGCCGATGGTCACGCCGGAGCCGAAGATGATCTGCAGCCAGGAGGGCATGACCGAGACGATGCCGGGCTTGAGAGTCACGAGGAGGGCCAGGCCGATCGACGTGGAGACGATGACGGCGTTGCGGTTGTCGCGCAGGTCAACCTTCGCCAGGGTCTGGATGCCGACGACGGCGACGTTGGCGAACATCGCCAGCGAGGCGCCGCCGATGACAGGGGAGGGGATGGCGGCGACGATGGCCGCGGCCTTCGGCAACAGGCCCAGGATGATCATGAAGACGCCCGCGGCGGTGACGACCCAGCGGGACTTCACGCGGGTCAGGCGCACGAGGCCGACGTTCTGCGCGAAGCAGGTGTAGGGGAAGGAGTTGAGGACGCCGCCCAGCAGCGTGGATAGGCCGTCGGCGCGCAGGGCGTTAGCGATGTCGCGCGGGGCGATGCGCTTGCCCACGACCTCGCCGGTGGCGAAGACGTCGCCTGTGGTCTCCACGGCGGTCACAGCCATGACGATGATCATGGCGAGGAGCGCGGTGGCGGAGAACTTCGGGATGCCGAAGTAGAAGGGCGTGGTGATGCCCAACCAGCTGGCTTCTCCCACGCCCGAGAAATCGGTCTTGCCCATCACGAATGCAACGCCCGTCATGATAACGAGGGCGAGAAGGACGGATAGGGTCCCGATGAAGCCCTTAAAGAGGCGCTGGATGATGACGATGATCGCGATCGTTCCAAAAGCGAAGCCGAGTGCCTCGAATGTTGCGGTTGCCTTCGCTGCATCACCGGTGGCCTGATCGGCCCAGGCGACGATGTCTCCGGCGGAGACAGACAGGAGCGTCGTGCCCATGACGGTCAGGAGCGTACCCGTGACGATCGGCGGGAAGAATCGCAGGAGCTTGGCGAAGAAGGGCGCCACCAGGAAGACGATGAGACCGACGGCGATGATGGAGCCGTACATGGTGGCCAGGCCGGTCGTCGGGTCGGCGCCGGGCGGCGTGGCCGCTGCTCCGATTGCGATGAGGGGGGAGACGGCGGTGAAGGTGACGCCCTGGATGAGGGGGAGCTTCACGCCGATGAAGCGGCCGATGCCGGCCGACTGGATGATGGTGGCGATGCCACAGGTAAGCAGGTCTGCGTTAATGAGGTGGACCAGCGTGTGGTTGTCGAGCCCGAGGCCGGAAGCAATGACGAGCGGGACGACCACGGCGCCCGCGTAGAACGCGAGGACGTGCTGAATGCCCAGAATGGTGAGTTTCCCAAAGGGAGGGACTTGATCGACGGGGTGGGGAGCGGACGAGGGGCTTGATGCCATCTGTGTCTCCTGGACCTTTATCCAAGTGTTGAAGGGACCCCTCCATTCTCTGCGATCGGGATAAGTGTTTTATGAGTTATTTAAAAAGTGTGGCGAGTGATATGCTCCGGGTGCTTTTCGTTTACGATGTGAACAAAGCTGGACGTATGCGGGAGGGAGGCCGGTATGTCGCGCAATGGTCGTCCTCCGTCGATGGCGGACGTGGCGGAGATGGTCGGTGTCTCGCATCAGACGGTGTCTCGCGTTGTGAACGGCAAGGGGCGCGTATCGCCTCGGACACGTGAGCGCGTGCAGGCCGCGATTGAACAGCTGGGATACCGCCCGAACTCGGTTGCCCGTGCCCTGGTGACCGCCCGCTCGGGCATTATCGGCGTCGTGACCACAACCTCGGCCCACTTCGGGCCCTCCGCGATGCTGGTTGCCCTGGAGGTCGCCGCCCGCGAGGCCGGGCTTTTCACGTCGGTTGTGGCCCTCGATCGTTTCGGTCCTGACGACGTGGCCAGTGCCTTCGACCACTTCTCCTCCTTGGCGGCCGAGGCGATCGTAGTCATCGCGCCGGTGGATTCTCTCGCCGAGGCCGTGGCATCGCAGGGCGCGTCTGTGCCGGTGATTGCGGTCTCCGGCGGGCGCACGTTCGGTCGCGGGGTGTCGGTCGTTCACGCGGACCAGCGCGGAGGTGCGCGCGCGCTCGCGGAGCACCTGACGACGCTCGGTCATCGCGATATCGCCTGCGTGGCGGGTCCTCAGGAGTGGTTCGAGGCGCGTGAACGCGTGGCCGGGTGGCGCGAGGCGATGGTCCAGGCGGGTCTGCCGATGCGCGAGCCGCTCGTCGGCTCGTGGGAGGCGCGCTGGGGGTACGTTGCAGGACAGAACCTCGTCGAGGATGGCCTGCCTGATGCCGTCATGTGCGCGAACGATGAGGTCGCGGTCGGCCTCCTCCGAGCCTTCGCCGAGGCCGGGGTGAGTGTTCCGGGTGACGTGTCGGTCGCGGGTTTCGACGACGTGCCGATGGCCGCCTACGCGGGGCCGGGGCTGACGACGGTGCGTCAGGATTTCGCGGACCTTGGGCGCTGCGCGCTTGAGGCGGTCAGCTATGCGCTCGACGGTGAATCGGTGGACACGTACGTGCGTCCAACGCGCCTCGTTGTGCGCGGTTCGACAGGAGTTTGCCCTCGTTAGAGGCTCTTTTTTGTATTCGTGCTTGCCTTATGCGCGGGTGAGTGTTAACGTTAACCCATCCGATGCTCATCGGTGCTCAGTGAGGAGTACGAATGGATCGCCGCAACCCCGACACATGGACCCCCGAGTTCGCGCGCGAGATCGAGCGCGTTCGTGAATACGTCGCCACCCTGCATGCCGAGCTCCCCCGCTGGGGCCTCGTCGTCTGGAACAAGCAGCGCGCCTCGGCCTGAGGTATCGCGAAGCTTTTCATCGGGGCGGGGAGTGGCCATGAGGTCGCTCCCCACCCTTGTGTATGCCCGTGGGGTGTCTGCGGGGTGTTGTATGCCCGCGGGGTGACGTGTATGTCCCGGCTTCTTTCCGTCTCGTGAGCAACCGCGAGGATGGGCGACACCTGCTACTGAAGCGGAATGTGTGGGTGGGGTCTGTGTGCGTCGCCGTCTATGTTTGTCCGTTTTAATGAGAGGGGTGTATCCTCGGTGTGCGTGAAAGTTCCTGTTATCGAAAAACGTGCCGGTGGTGACGCATTTGAGTTCCGCAGAATTGCAACCACTCGGCAAGTTTGAGTGACCTGTCGCACAGAATTGACGGTATTTGAGCAGAAAAACGAGATATTTTCGTGAAATCCGCGAAATCTGGCCCTAAAGTCGGCAAAATCGCCAAAGATTTCGTAGTGTGTCATTCGTGGCCACGACAGTGGTAACCAAGAACGAACAGGAATGAGGTTTCTCAATGTCCGTGAACCGTACCGAGCTTGTCGCTCAGATTGCCGAACGCGCCGACCTGACCAAGGCGAAGGCCGACGAGGCCCTGGCTGCCTTCCAGGCCGTCCTCGTTGAGTCCCTGGCTAAGGGCGAGGCCGTCAAGGTGACCGGTCTGCTCTCCGTCGAGCGTGTTGAGCGCGCCGCCCGCACCGGCCGTAACCCCCGCACCGGCGAAGAGATCAAGATCCCCGCTGGCTACGGTGTGAAGCTCTCTGCTGGCTCCACGCTGAAGAAGGCCGTCTCCAAGTGACGCGCTGACACTAGCGAATAGCCTGTGGGGCACGACCGAGTGGTCGTGCCCCACACGCGTCTCTACCGTCGGATGGCGCCAATGGTGTGCAGAGAGCTCGTACGCGCGGTTTACAGGAAAAACGTGTTGGTTGTGTGGTGACTTGTCGGCTTGCTGGTGGTCGACGATGAACATTGAAGGTGGTTGTTTCATTGTGGGAGCGTGGCCGAACGTGTGGTCTGCGATGTGGGTGCCGCACCGCCCCGAACCGCGACCTCGCCGCCACCCAACGGGGGCATTTGCACCATGAGGGGCGCGACACGCCGGCGACACGCCAAAGGGAGGCTCCTCATGCTGCAAAACCCCCACCATTATCCCTGGTGTCAGGCTCCCTCACTGGTGCAGTGCCGCTCGGTGGGGTGCCGATAAACGCCGGTAGGGCATCACTGACGGGAACGGGGTAGGGGCACGGTCGGCCAGATCCGCGAGCACACCAGCCCAACGGCAGTGCCCTCGACGATGCCTGGGAGCGAGCCGCGACGGGCACTAGGAGGGCGAAGCAGCCCTGCGCCCTTCAGATGCGCATAACGGCCCGACGGTGTGGCTGTCGCACATAACGTTGCCCCCGGCTCGCGTCAGCGGGCCGGGGGCAACGCATGGAGTTCGCATGAACGTGTGTGTTAGGCGTTCACCTCTTCCTTGACGCTCAGCGTCAAGAGCGGGTGGTGGCACGCCACGCGGTGCGTCTCATCCGTGAGCATGGGCTGCACCTTGCACTCCTCGCCAGCGAACGGGCAGCGTGGGCGGAAGCGGCAACCCTCGGGCGGGTTGACGGCGCTCGGCGGCTCGCCGGTGAGTTTGATGGCACTCTCGTCGTGCTTGAACTCGGGGTCCGGCACGGGGATCGAGTCGATGAGCGCCTTCGTGTAGGGGTGCTTCGGGTTCTGGACGACCTCGTGCGCGGGGCCCTCCTCGACGATGCGGCCCAGGTACATGACGCCGATGCGATCGGCCATGTACTGAACGACCGCCAGGTCGTGGCTGATGAACAGGTAGGACAGGCCCAGCTCCTGCTGCAGGTCCTTCATGAGGTTGAGGACCTGCGCCTGGACGGAGACGTCAAGCGCCGAGACGGGCTCGTCGGCCACGATCAGGTCGGGAGCCAGGGTCAGCGAGCGAGCGAAGCCGATGCGCTGGAGCTGTCCGCCGGAGAACTCGTGCGGGTAGCGGTCAAGGATCTCCTCGGTGAGGCCGACCTGCTCGAGGATCTCCATGATGCGCTCGGCGATCTGGCGAGCGTTGCCGGTCTTCTGGATGCTCATGGGCTCGGCCAGGATCTGGTCGATGCGCATGCGCGGGTCCATTGCCGCGTAGGAGTCCTGGAACATCATCTGCACGTCGCGGTGGATGCGCACAGCGTCGCGTCCCTTGAGCGTAGCCAGGTCGCGTCCATCGAGTTCGATAGCACCGCCCGACGGGGGCTCGAGGCCGGCGATAAGGCGACCCACGGTGGACTTACCGCAGCCGGACTCGCCGACGAGGCCGTAGGTCTCGCCCTTCTTGACCGTGATGGACACGCGGTCGACGGCGGAAACGACGCCCTTCTCGCGCTTGAAGAAGCCGGAGCCTGCCGACTCGTACTCGCGCGAGGCCTCCTTGACGTCGAGCAGGACCTCGTGAGAGATCTGCGGGACAACCGAGGCCGTTTCTTCGGCCTTGGTGGAATCCAGCTTGCCCTGGAGAACCGCGGGGGACTCGTCGCCCTCCTGCACCGGGTGGAAGCAGGAGAAGGTGTGGGTCTCATCCCCGCTCAGGTCCGGGTAGCCGGCGCGGCACTCGTCGGTGGCCCACAGGCAGCGTGCCGCGAAGCGGCAGCCCACCGGCAGGTTGGTCAGCGACGGGGGAGCGCCGGGGATGGAGAAGAGCTTGGTGCCGGCCGCGAGGGCGCGCTCGGGCAGGGCCGCCATGAGCGAGCTCGTGTAGCGGTGCTTCGGCTCGGTGAACAGCGTCTTCGTCGGCGCGGTCTCGACGATACGGCCGGCGTACATGACCGCGACACGGTCGGTGTGACCGGCCACAACACCCAGGTCGTGGGTGATGAGGATGACGCCCATCTTGTACTCGTCGCGCAGCTCGTCGATGAGGTCGAGGATCTGCATCTGCGTCGTCACGTCCAGGGCCGTCGTCGGCTCGTCCGCGATGAGGATGCGCGGCTTGCACACGAGGGCCATGGCGATCATGACGCGCTGGCGCATGCCGCCCGAGAGCTGGTGCGGGTAGTTATTGATGACGACCTCGGGACGAGGCATGCCGACGCGCTTGAGGATCTCGACGGCGCGTGCGAGCGCTTCCCGCTTCGAGAGCTTCTCGTGCACGCGCAGCGGCTCGCACACCTGAAGACCGATCTTCATGGTCGGGTTCAGAGAGGTGAGCGGATCCTGGAAGATCATGCCGACCTTCGTGCCGCGCAGCTTGCGCTTCTCCTTGAGGGGCAGCTGGGTGAGGTCCTGGCCGTCGAGGATGATCGAGCCGGAGGAGACCTTGCCGCCCTGGGGGAGCAGACCCATGAGGGACAGGGCCGTCATGGTCTTGCCCGATCCGGACTCGCCCACGATGCCCAGGGTCTCGCCCGGGTTCACGTGCAGGTCGACACCCGAGAGGGCGCGAACCACGCCGTTGCGGATCTCAATATCGGTGTGCAGATCTTTGATCTGAAGGAGTGGAGTATTCATAGTTCAGTACTCACCTCTTGCGCAGTCGAACTTCGAAGGCGTCACGCAGGCCGTCGCCGATGAAGTTGAACGACAGGACCAGGAGGATGATGAGGACGCCCGGCGGGTAGAGCAGCCACCAGTTGCCCGAGTAGACGTGCGACTGGCTGTTGGAGAGCATGGCTCCCCAGTCGGTGGCGGGAGGCTGCGCGCCCAGGCCGAGGAACGACAGGTAGGCGACGTAGAGGACGGCGTCTGCGACCTGGAAGGTCGCGTTGACGATGACGGTGCCGATCGTGTTTCGGACGATGTGTGTCCGAATTGCTCGAGGCATCGAGCCGCCCATGCCGCGCATCGCGACGACGTACTCGCGCGTGCGCAAGGACAGGGCCTCGCCTCGAATCAATCGGGACGTTCCCAGCCAGGACAGGGCAGACATGATGATGATGAGGACCGGGACGGTCGGCGGGATCATCGTGGCGATCAGCATGAAGAGGAACAGGACGGGCACCGACATGAGCGCGTCAACGATGCGCATCATGATCGCGTCGACCCAGCCGCCCACGAAGCCGGCGATCGCGCCGTACAGCGTGCCGATCGTAGTGGCGAAGATGCCGGCGAACAGGCCGACGATGATCGAGGTCTGGCCGCCCTTCATGAGGCGTCCGAGCTGGTCGTAACCGACCATGTCGGTGCCGAGCGGGTGCTCGGCGGAGGGCGGTAGGGCCGAGTTCGACAGGTCCGTGTGGATCTGGTCGGTCACGTAGAACATCGGGCCGATGAACGAGAAGGCCATCAGGATGAGGATCAGGCACACGCCGAAGACGGCGAGCTTGTTCTCCATGAAGACCTGCAGGCCCTGCAGCTTCGTTGACTTGCGGGCGGTGCGCGCCTTGGCCGGCGCTGCGATAGGTGCGGTTGCAGTGGTCATTTGGCACGTCCTGCCAGTCGGATACGGGGATCAGCAAGGGCGTAGAGGAAGTCTGCCAGGAGCGCGCCGATGACGGTCGCGAAGGAGACGATCAGGGCGACGCCGAGGAGAATCGGGTAGTCGCGCCTACCGGTCGCCTGGTAGTACATGTAGCCCATGCCGTTGAAGTTGAAGAGCGTCTCGATGACGAGGGCGCCACAGAACATCGCGGGGATGTACAGACCAATCATCGTGATGACGGGGAACATGGCGTTGCGCAGCGTGTGAACGAAGACGACGCGGAACTCCGACAGGCCCTTCGCGCGAGCGGTACGCACGTACTGCTCGTTGAGGTTATCCACCATCGAGGAGCGCACGTAGCGTGCGTAGGCGGCGATCGTGCCAATCGACAGCGCGCACACGGGCAGGACCAAGTGATCCCACTGTTCCCACATGACCGACAGGGACTCGCCCTGCGGTGCGTCGTTGGGCAGGATCGGCCACACCTGGGAGAAGAGGACGATGAGGAGCAGACCCGCGAAGAAGATCGGCGTCGAGTAAGCCAACAGACACGCAATCGTCACGATGTAATCGGGGGCTTTATTTCTCTTGACGGCCTGCCACACGCCCAGGGGGATCGCGACGATGAGAGCCAGGATGGTGGACAGGAGAGACAGGAAGATGGTGCGCGGCAGGCGGGCAGCCAGCAGGTCGTTGACGGACTGGTTGTGCTGGTAGGAGTAGCCGAAGTCGCCGTGCGCAATTTTGTTCAGGTAGTTGACGTACTGCTCGGGGATGGGCCGGTCGTATCCGTTTTCGTGGTCGAAGGCCGCGAGCTGTTCTTGGGTCGCATCCTTACCGAGTGCTGCTCGGGCTGCACCGCCCGGCTGAGACTGGAGGAGGATGAAGGTGATGATGGTGACCAGGAAGACAACGATGACTGCCTGGCCGAGGCGTTTGAGGATGAACTGGATCATTGCGAACTCCACAGTAAGGGGGCAGGCGCCCGCATGTGCGGGTGCGGGCGCCTGCCCCGTGAGGCGTCAAGGCGAAGGTTTACTTACCTTCGGTCGACCACGACCAATCCTCGGGCCAGGTGTCGCCGGTGGCGTCGAGTTCGCCCAGGTCGAGCGTCTTCTTCACCGCGGTGATCTGGTAGTACGGGTTGGGCATCCACAGAACGGGGAGGTCCTCCGCGAGGTAGTCGTTGTATGCCTGGAGAGCGTTGGGCTCGGAGGAGCGGGTCGACTCTTCGATGAGCTTGTCAGCCTCGGGGTTCTTGTACTGGCCGAGGTTGACGGGGGCGTCAGAGGCGAAGAGGCGCTCGCCGGACGCGTAGATCGGGAAGCCCCACGAGGTCTGGGATCCGAAGAAGGACATGTCCCAGGTGCAGGGGGTCTCGTCGTCACATGCCTGCGAGGCGCCGACCGAGTCGGGGACCTCGTTCATGTCGATCTTGATGCCGAGCTTGCCGAACTGGGAGATGATCTCCTCGAACATCTGGTGCGTGGAGACGAAGCCCGACTGGGAGATGAGCTTGAAGTTCAGCTTGTCGCCGGCGTTGATACCCTCGCCACACTGGTTGGCGCCGGTGCCGGGGTTCTCGCAGGTGGTTTCACCGTCGGGCACGACCTTCCAGCCGTGGTCCTCGAGGAGCTTCTTGGCGGCATCCGGATCGAACTTGTAGACGCAGCCCTCGGTGGTGCCGGTCTTCTCAGCGGGCATCGGGACGGGGCCACAGGTCGGGGAGGCGGTGCCGGACCAGATCTTCTCAGACAGGGTCGGCTGGTCGATCAGCTGCTGCATCGCCTGGCGGATGTACTTCTGGTTGATGAACTTCGAGCCGGGGGCCTTCTCGTGGAAGTTCAGGGCCAGGTAGGTGATGGAGTTGCCGGGCCACAGGAAGACGTTGTAGCCCTTGTCCTCGACGGCCTTGCGCTGGTTGTACTGCGCGGCCGGAATGTAGCCGAAGTCGATGGCGCCCGAACGCACGGAGTTGAACTCAGCGTCGTCACCCGTGAACGCCTTGTAGATCAGCGCGTCGATCTTGGGCTTGTCCTCGCCCCAGTAGTTCTCGTTGGGGACGAGCTTGAGGCCCTGGTCGGGGGTGAACTCCGCGAGCTTCCAGGGGCCGTTCACCGTCTGCCACAGCGGGTTGGTGGCGTAGGAGGACAGGTTCTTGGCCTCGCCCTGCAGGTAGGCGAAGACCTTCTGGGCGCCCTCGGGGGTGCGGTCGAGGTCGGAGACGGCCTCGTCGGCGCTGGTCTTGTCCCAGGCGTGCTGGGGGAGTAGAGCGACCTTGTTGATCTGGTTGTCAATGAACCAGGCGGGGGCGAACTTGGTCTCGGTGGTGATCGAGAACGTGTGCTCGTCGATGATCTTCAGATCGGCACCGTCGGGGAAGAAGCCCTTCTTGTACGAGGCCCATTCGTCCTTGTTGTTGGTGACGAGGTTCCACCAGAACTCGATGTCGCGGGTGGTGACGGGCGTGCCGTCGGACCACTTGGCGTCGTCGCGCAGCTTGATGGTGTAGGTCAGGCCGTCCTCAGAGACCTCGGGAACGGTGCCCAGGGACTTGGGGAGGTTGATCTTGTAGGGGGTTTCAGAGGTGGACTTGTAGGCGAAGAGCGGGCGGTACATCGCCTGGATGAACTGGCCGTTTTCGCCCTGCGTGTAGCCCTTTGCGGAGATCGGGAAGATCCAGTTGGGGGTACGCGAGGCCATCGTGACCTCGTTCTTTCCGGTTTCCGAGTTGGCTGCCTGGCCGCCGCCGCTACTGCTGCTGCCACCACAGGCGGACAGGCCCAGGGAGGCGACCATTGCGAGGGCCGCGCCGGTGACCATCCACCGCTTCTTTCTAAGGTTCATGACTGCTCCAAATCAACGTTGATCGGGGACACTGACGGATGACAACCCTGTCAGATGATGTTCATCATATGACAGTTTGTCGGCGAATGTTGCCACTTTGGGCAAAATATGGAATGTTACGAAAAAATAACAAGATATTTCGACGAAAGAAGTGTCAGACTTTCTTCGGTGAGGCATAATGAATCATGTTCTCAACGATGAGCGCAGTGTAACGTTGTAGTTACTGCATGCGTACCTAGAGGAGGTGTCATGGCCACGCATGATGTCGACGAGACCGTCCTGACGCTGATTGGGTCCGGTCAAGCGGACACCAGGCCCGCGATTGTCAAGCAAACGGGCCTCGCACCATCAACGGTGTCGGCCGCTGTGTCTCGCCTCGTCGAAGCCGGGGTCATCGCGGAAGCGGAGCACTCTGTTTCCACGGGTGGGCGGCGTGCACGCCGCCTCGTCACCTCCGACGGCGCCGGAGCACTCGCCCTTGTCGAGCTGGGAGCCCACCACGGCCTCGTTGCCCTGACGGACCCCACCCGCGGAGTCGGGCAGGCATCGAGCCTCCTTATCGACATTGCGGAAGGCCCCCAGGCGGTGCTCGACGCTGTCATGGACGAGGTGTCCCGCCAGGAAGAATCTGCCGGCGTGCGGGTCGGTGGCATTGCCCTGGCGGTCCCCGGTCCCGTGGACGCGGAGCGCTCTCGCGTGATCCGCCCCGCCCGTATGCCCGGGTGGGACGGCATCAATGTCGCCGAGGCCGTCACCGAGCAGTGCGGCCTGCCCGCCCTCATTGAAAACGACGCGCGCGCGGGAGCCATCGGCGAATCCGTCTACCGCCGTCGACTTCAGGGCGGGACCCCCATCGACACGCTTATCTACGTCAAGGCTGGCTCCGCCATCGGCGGCGCCTACCTCGTCGATGGCGTGCCGCAGGTGGGGCAGGGCGGACTGGCCGGGGATATCTCGCACATCCCCGTCGAGGCCGCCGCGGGCCGCCCCTGCAAGTGCGGCAACGTCGGATGCCTCGAAACGATCGCGTCCGCCGACTCGATCCGAGCAGACCTGGCCGCAGCAGGCCTCGTCTATGAGAACAACGCACAGCTTCTGGCCGCAGCACGCGACGGTATCCCCGAAGTTGCGACGGCCATCCGCCAGGCGGGCACCCTCCTGGGCCACTGCGTCGCCCACCTCGTGTCCTTCCTGGCACCCCAGGGAGTCATCGTCGGTGGAGCACTCTCCGCCGTTGACGCCTTCACCGCCGGAGTGCGCGCCGCACTCCACCAATCCTGCCTCCCCTCGATCATGGAACACCTCGTGATCGAATCGTCTCGATCAGGGCGCGAAGCGGCGCTCTGGGGGCTCTCGACACTTACCCCCTCGAAGATCTCAAAGGAGAATCGCTCATGACCAAGCCCCGCATCGCGGTTGCCGGCATCCACATCGAATCCTCGACGTTCACCCCCTACATCTCGACCGCCGACGACTTCATCGTCACCCGCGGCGAGGAACTGATGGACCGCTTCTACTGGCGCGACGAGGACTGGGCCACCCAGATCGAGTGGATCCCCGTCCTGCACTCGCGCGCCCTGCCCGGCGGTGTCGTCGAGCGCGGCGCCTACGACGCCTGGAAGGCTGAGATCCTTGAGGGCCTCGCGGCCGCGGGCCCCCTCGATGGCCTCTTCTTCGACATCCACGGCGCCATGAGCGTCCAGGGCATGGACGACGCCGAGGGCGACCTCATCAACGCCATCCGCGGCGTCATCGGCCCCGATCCCATGGTCAGCGCCTCGATGGACCTGCACGGAAACGTCTCCCAGGACCTCTTCGACGGCTGCGACATCCTCACCTGCTACCGCCTCGCACCCCACGAGGACGCTCTCGAGTCGCGCCGTCGCGCCGCCTACAACCTGGGCATGCGCCTCCTCAACGGCCAGCCCAAGCCCGTCAAGGCCCTCGTCCATGTCCCCGTCCTGCTCCCGGGCGAGAAGACCTCGACCCGCATCGAACCCGCCAAGTCCCTCTACAAGATGATCGACCCCATCGAAGCGATGGACGGCATCCTGGACGCCGCGATCTGGATCGGCTTCGCGTGGGCCGACCAGCCGCGCTGCAAGGGCGCTGTCGTTGTCACGGGTGACGACGCGGAGCTCGTCAAGGAACAGGCCGAGCGCATCGGCCAGTACTTCTGGGACGTGCACGACCGCTTCGAGTTTGTGGCCCCCGTTGCCTCCATGGAAGAGTGCCTGGCAGCCGCCGAGGAGGGCCCCAAGCCCTTCTTCATCTCCGACTCCGGCGACAACCCGGGTGCCGGCGGCGCCGACGACGTGACGGTCGCGCTCGCGGCCCTGCTCGCGTGGAAGCCCGTCCAGGAGGCGACGCTCGACGTCATCTACGCCTCGATCATCGATCCCGCCGCGGCCGCCGTTGCGTGGGAGGCTGGTGTCGGCGCCGAGGTCGACCTCGAGGTCGGTGGACACATTGACACCCGCGAGCCTGGCCCGCTGAACGTCCACGCCACGGTCGAGGCCCTCGCCGACGACCCGATGGGTGGCCACACCGCGCTGCTGCGCACGGGCGGCCTGCGCTTCATCATCACGACGAACCGCAATCAGTACACGATGTACAGCCAGTTCGAGCTGCTCGGCGTGGATATCACCACCGCCGACGTCGTCGTCGTCAAGATCGGTTACCTGGAGCCCGACCTGTACGAGACCCAGAAGGGCTGGCTCATGGCGCTGACCCCCGGTGGCGTTGATCAGGACCTCATCCGCCTCGGTCACCACAAGATTGAGCGCCCGATGTTCCCCTTCGATCCGGATATGGCAGATCCCGATCTGCATGCTCAGGTCGTCGTACCATGAGCGCCGTCAAGGATTCCGCGGGCCCGGTATTTGCGGGCATCGACATCGGCGGCACATCCATCAAGTGGATGATCGTCGATGAGGCGGGAGCGATCCTCACTCAGGGAAACGAGCCGACGGACCGCGAGGCCGTGGCCGAGCAGGTGGGACGAATCGGCGCGCGACTCGCGAGCGACTATCCGGGACTGGTCGGTTTCGGCCTGATCTGCCCCGGCCTCGTCGATGAGGAGAGTGGGATCGTCGTGTACGCGGCGAACCTTGAGCTGCGTGGCGTCCAGCTGGCCCGCGTGGTCGAGGACGCCACGGGCGTACCTGCAGCACTCATGCACGATGGGCGCGCCGCCGGCCTGGCTGAGGGACTCCTCGGCGCGGGCCGAGGGGCTTCCTCCTTCCTCATGATGCCTATCGGTACCGGGATCTCTGTGGCCCTCATGCTCGGTGACAACCTGTGGAGTGGTGCGACGTTTAGCGCCGGCGAAGTCGGGCACGCGCCCGTTTTCCCCGGTGGTGAGTCCTGCCGTTGCGGGTCGCGCGGGTGCCTGGAGGTCTATGCCTCGGCAAAGGGCATCGCCCGACGCTACGAGCAGGCGACCGGAGAGGACATCGGTGCGAAGGCGGTCGAGGCCGGCATCGGTACAGACCCGGTCGCGACCGAGGTATGGGACACCGCGGTTCGTGCACTCGCGCTATCTCTCACCCACATGACGCTCACCGTCGACGTCGAGCGCATCATCATCGGCGGCGGCCTGTCGCACGCGGGCGAGAACCTGCTGGCGCCACTGCGCGAGGAATTCGCTTCGATGCTGACATTCCGTGACGCTCCCGAGATCGTCCGCGCATCCCTCGGGGGAGCGGGTGGTCGCTGGGGTGCCGCGATCCTGGCCGCTCGCGTGGGCGGCTCGACGTGCTACGAGAGGTGGCAGCCGTGACGACTGTAGAGATTTGCGTGGAAGATGCCGTGGGCGTGCGCCGCGCGCGCGACGGGGGAGCGGATCGTATCGAGATCTGCACCGACCTGTCATGCGGCGGCCTGAGCCCCGCATTCGACGAGGTGGCCGCCGCCCTCGAGGTGGCGCCCGCTGGCGGCGTTCAGGTGCTCGTGCGCCCGCGCCCCGGGGACTTCGTGCATACGCGCGAAGAGGTCGATCGCATCGCCTCCGATATCGTGACCCTCTCGTCGATCGGTCGTGGATCGGACGTGCGCCTCGGCTTCGTCGTTGGCGTCATTACCCGCGACGGGCAGATCGACGTGAACGCGGCCGCGCGCCTGCGGGACACAGCCGAGGACGCGCCGCTGACCTTCCACCGTGGATTCGACCAGGTTGCGGATCAGGATCGCGGTCTCGACGTTCTCATGGAACTCGGGTACGACCGCGTGCTGACGACGGGTGGAGATCCGGCCGTCGCGCAGCCGGACGCCCTCGCCCGTCTCGTCGAGCGCGGGGGAGACGACATCATCATCCTGGTGTCGGGTGGCCTGCGCGCTCATAACGTCGCCGAGGTCGTGGCTGCCTCGGGAGCACGCGAGGTCCACATGCGCGCCCCCGGAACCTCAGGAACCGATCAGGCGGAGGTTGAGCGAATCGTCGCTGCCCTGCACGGATAACCCAGCTCACACGTTTCCAAAAAATCTTCGTCGATTCGTCTGACAAATCGACGTCAGCCGTGTAAGGTTAAACACATGAGAATTGGAATTTTCAACGACGAAGATCAGATCGCATCCCTCGCAGCGGACCGCATCCTCGAGGTGTACCGCGCTAAGCCGAACTTCGTGCTCGGCTTGGCCACCGGCTCCTCGCCGCTCAAGCTCTACGCAGAGCTCGTGCGCCGCTACGAGGCCGGTCAGATCTCCTTTGCCCAGGTTCGTTCCTACAACCTCGACGAGTATGTGGGCCTGCCCCGCGACCACTACGAGGGCTACGCGAACTTCATCCACCGCAACCTCGTCGACCTCGTCGACATGCCCGAGGGTGCGGCACACGGACCCGACGGCTGGTGCGATGACCTTGAGGCCGGCGCTGCCGCCTACGACGAGGCCATCAAGGCCGACGGCGGCATCGACATTCAGGTCCTCGGCATCGGCTCTGATGGCCACATCGGCTTCAATGAGCCCGGCGGCACCCTTGCGTCGCGCACCCACGTGGGCGTTCTGACCGAGCAGACCCGCCGCGACAACGCCCGCTTCTTCGATGGCGACATCGACCAGGTCCCCACGCACTGCGTGACTCAGGGCCTGGGCACGATCATGGACTCGCGCGCCCACATCTTCATCGCCACGGGTGAAGGCAAGGCCGACGCGGTCAAGGCCATGATCGAGGGCGGCGTCACCCAGCGCTGGCCCGCGTCCATCCTCCAGCACCACCCCGACGTCACCGTGCTCCTCGACGAGGCCGCCGCCTCCAAGCTTGAGCTCGCAGACTTCTACAGGGAGGTCTGGGAGAAGGAACACCTGTGAGATAGGTTCCCCACCCGACTTCGCCCCGGCCTCGTCAATGCGAGGCCGGGGCCTTATTGTGAGCGTCGCTTCTTCGCTCCCGGCGCACGCGTGCCACCCGTTGGAAGCACACCTCGGCACGTACAATGGACCCCATGCGTAATGCCCTCGACGAACCCACCGGCCCCTCCGCGCCCTCCGGTCCCTCCACCGCGTCCTCGACCGGCCTGCTGGAGCGTACCGAGACCCGCAAGGAGCGCACCGGCGGGGACGGCGACCGCTTCGCCCACTTCGTGCGTAAGGACAAGGCGAACTCGTCCATGGTGACGGGGCAGCCCGTCGTCGCCCTGTGCGGCAAGGTGTGGATTCCCACCCGCGACGCCTCGCAGTACCCGGTGTGCCCCACCTGCAAGGAGCTGCGTGACTCGATGGGAAAGAACGGGCGTAACTGGCCCTTCTCCGACGGCGGAAAGGGCTCTGACAAGTGAGCGAGACGACCCGGCGCGCACCCGTTGGCAGGCTGCGCGCCTGGCAGGCCGCTGCCCTGGATCGCTACATGGCGACGTCCCCGCGTGACTTCCTGGCTGTCGCAACTCCGGGCGCAGGTAAGACGACATTCGCCCTGACGCTTGCGACCGAGCTGATTGCCCGCGGCATCGTCGACAAGCTCACCGTCGTGTGCCCCACCGAGCACCTCAAGGGACAGTGGGCCTCGAGCGCCGCGCGCTTCGGCATCCACATCGACCCTGACTTTACGAACTCGCAGGGCGTGGCCGGCTCGCACTTCGATGGCGTGGCTGTCACCTACGCGCAGATTGGCTCCAACCCGGCCGTTCACGCGGCGCGCACCCGTGCCTACCGTACCCTCGTCATCCTCGACGAAATCCACCACGCCGGCGACTCCCTGTCGTGGGGCGATGGCGTGCGCGAGGCCTTCACGGACGCGACGCGGCGCCTGGCACTGACGGGTACGCCCTTCCGCTCCGATACCTCTCCGATTCCCTTCGTCACCTACGAGGAGGACGAGGAGGGCATCCGACGCTCGCGCGCCGACTACACCTACGGCTACGGCGACGCCCTCAAGGATGGCGTCGTTCGTCCCGTCCTGTTCATGTCCTACTCGGGGCAGATGGCCTGGCGCACCAGCGCGGGCGACGAGGTGAGCGCCCGCCTGGGTGAGCCTCTCACCAAGGACATGATGAAGCAGGCCTGGCGCACCGCGCTGGACCCCAAGGGCGAGTGGATCCCCGCCGTCCTGCGCGCCGCCGATATGCGCCTCGAAGAGGTGCGCCGCGCCGTGCCCGACGCGGGCGGCCTTGTCATCGCCTCCAACCAGGAGCACGCACGCGCCTACGCCCGCCACCTGCGCCTGATCACCGGCAAGGCCCCCACGATCGTCCTGTCCGACGACGCGGATGCCTCCGACCGCATCTCCGAGTTCGCCGACTCCACCGACAAGTGGATGGTCGCCGTGCGCATGGTGTCCGAGGGCGTCGACGTGCCCCGCCTCGCGGTCGGCGTCTACGCGACCAACGCCTCCACGCCGCTGTTCTTCGCTCAGGCCATCGGCCGCTACGTACGAGCCCGTCGTCGCGGCGAGACGGCCACCGTCTTCATCCCTTCCGTTGTGCCCCTGCTGACGCTCGCCGGCGGCATGGAGGTTGAGCGCGACCATGCGCTGGATCGCCCCAAGCGCGACGAGGCCAGCGAAGACGACATGTGGAATCCTGAGGACGCGCTTGTTGCGGCCGCGAACCGCGAGGAGAAAGCTTCCTCCGACCTGCTCTCCCAGTTCGAGGTCCTGGGCGCGGACGCCGAGTTCGACGGGGTCCTCTTCGACGGTGCCGCATGGGGTGCCGGCGCCGAAGTAGGCTCCGAGGAAGAGCAGGAATACCTGGGTATTCCGGGCCTGCTGGACGCCGACCAGGTGACGACCCTGCTGCGCGCTCGCCAGGCTGACCAGGTTGCCGCGCAGAAGAAGACCCGCGCCGCGCAGAAGATGCGCGAAGAGAATGCCGGCATCCCCGCCCACAAGCTGCGTGCCGCCAAGCGCAAGGAGCTTCAGCACCTGGTCTCCACGTGGTCGCGCCGCTCCGGCGAGACCCACGCGACCATTCACTCGCGCCTGCGTTCGCGCTGCGGCGGCCCCGAGGTTGCCCAGGCCACGACCGAGCAGATCGAGGCCCGCATCGCCCTGCTGCGCGAGTGGTTTGTCGGCCGCCACTGACGCGCACTCCCGCAGCACTGTCCGCGCCCTGATGCATAACCAGCCCCGGCCTCATCCCTCCGAGAGAAGGACGAGGCCGGGGCTTCGTTCAGTGAGAGGTGGGGGTCAGTCGACCTGCTCGTAGCGCGTGGGGATTGCGACCTCGCCCTCGGACAGGCGCCACGCCTGGTAGGGCAGCTCGTTGCGGGCGCGCAGGTGGTGCTCCTGGGCGCGGGACAGTGCCTCGGGGCCCCAGGCTTTGGCGTCGATCTGACCGCTGCGGACCAGCTGGACCTGCAGCGGGCGGGCACCGCGCTCGGCCAGCAGAGCCTGGCCCTCCTCGAAGGACATGCCAACGAGCAGGAGTTCCTCGGTTGCGTAGCCGTCCTCGCCCATGACGCGGCCGGCAACCTTGCGTCCGCCGACCGTGGACTTCGACTCGGCCTTCTTGGCCACGGAAACGATCTGGCCGTTGCTATCCTCGCGCTGGACAACCTTGTAGACCAGGGCGGCCGTCGGGACGCCCGAGCCCGTCACGAGCTTGGTGCCCACGCCGTAGGAGTCCACGGGGGCCGCGCCCAGGGCGGCGATTGCGTACTCGTCCAGGTCGGAAGTCACCGTGATCTTCGTGGTGGTCGCGCCCATCGCGTCGAGCTGTCCGCGCACCTTGAACGCCTCAGCGACGAGGTCGCCGGAGTCCAGGCGCACCGCGCCCAGCTCGCCGCCGGCAGCACGCGCTGCCTCGACCGCGTTGATGACGCCCTGCCTGATGTCGTAGGTGTCCACGAGCAGGGTCGTGCCCGGGCCCAGCTTGGCGACCTGAGAGTCGAAGGCGTCGCGTTCGGTGTCGTGCAGGAGCGTGAACGCGTGGGCGGCCGTGCCGATGCAACGGATGCCGTAGCGCTTGGCTGCCTCGAGGTCGGAGGTGCCCTGGAAACCGCCGATGATCGCGGCGCGGGCGGCGGAGACCGCTGCGCGCTCGTGGGCACGGCGAGCACCCATGTCCATGCAGGGACGGCCGTGGGCGGCGATCGTCATACGCGAGGCGGCGGAAGCCACCGCGCAATCGTGGTTGAGGATCGACAGGAGCAGCGTCTCCAGGAGCGTGCAGTCCGCGAACGTGCCCTCAACGGTCAGTAGGGGAGAGCCGGGGAAGTAGCACTCGCCCTCGGCGTAGCCCCAGATGTCGCCCGTGAAACGCCACGAAGCCAGGAACTGTGCGGCCTCCTCGGAGATGATCCCCTGGTTGTGCAACCAATCGATCTGCTCAGCGTCGAACTCGAAGCGTTCCAGGGCCTCGAGAATGCGACCGGTGCCGGCGACAACGCCGAAGCGTCGTGTGGCGGGCAGGCGGCGCCCAAACAGCTCAAACGTGCAGCGACGATGCGCGGTGCCATCCTTCAGGGCGGCGTCGAGCATCGTGAGCTCGTACATATCGGTCAGCAATGAGGTAGATGTCGATGCAGGCATACTGTGAGCCTACCCTGAGAAGCGTGTCACCGGGGTGCGAATTTCCTTCCCTGATACCCAAATACGTTTTAGTGTTGACGTATGACAACGATGTTCCAACCTGCGTCCCGCACGCACGAGGCACCCACCGCGGTGCCGCGTTGGCGTGCCGTCGTGTGGGACGATCCTGTCAACCTCATGAGCTACGTGAGCGCTGTGTTTCGCCAGTATTTCGGCTATTCCAACGCCCGCGCTGAGGAACTCATGATGGCCGTTCATACGCGCGGGCGCGCCACCGTTTCCACGGGCGTGCGCGAACGCATCGAGGCGGACGTCATGGCTATGCACTCCTACGGTCTGCGCGCCACCATCGAAGAGGACCGGGACTGAGGATATGGAAGGGTTCGCTCTTCGAGACGGTGTCTACGCCTCGTCGATGAGCGACGGCGAGGCGCTCCTCCTGCGCCAGTTGGCCACGGAGGTTCTCGTCGTCTTGGATGATCCCGGTGAGTACGCCGCGACCTCGTCCATGGTGAATGCCGCCACCGAGACCGAGCAGCGCCGAGACGAACCCCGCGAACGCACTCTGCGTATGCTGCTGCCCTCGATGAGCGAGGATGACGAAGATGCTGGCCGCCTGCGCGCCCTCACCGAGGATTCTCTGCGCACCGATAAGTCCGTCCGTTTGCGTGCCATCGTCGGCGATCTTGACCACATCGTCCACGGTGAGAGCGACACTCTGAGGATCCAGGCCGAGGACGCGTGGTCCTGGCTGGGTGCGCTCAATGACATTAGGCTCGGCTTAGCCGGTGAGCTGGACCTATCGGATTCACACGACGCTCAGCGCATCGAAGAATTGGCGCTCAGTGAGCCGACGGGGGAGCGCTCGCAAACCGTCGCAGCCATCTATATGCTCATCACATGGTGGCAGGACTCACTCCTAGAAGCTGTCAATAATTCCCAGTAACGCATAAGGTCGATACATGAACAACGCCCCGATCGGAATTTTCGACTCGGGCCTAGGTGGGCTGACGGTGGCTCGCGCAGTCATCGACAAGCTGCCCGACGAAGAGATCATCTACCTGGGCGACACCGAGCATACGCCTTACGGCCCGCGCGCGATCGCGCAGGTTCGCTCGCTGACGCTCTCCGCCCTCGACGAGCTGGCATCGCGCGGAGTGAAGGCGCTCGTCATCGCCTGCAACACGGCGACGGCCGCCGCGCTTGCGGATGCTCGGGAACGCTACTGGATCGATGCCGGGATCCCCGTCGTCGAGGTCATTACCCCGGCGGCACGCCAGAGCGTTATCGCCACGCGTAACCACCACGTGGGCGTCATCGGTACGAAGGCCACTATCCAGTCCGAGGCGTACCTGCGCGCGCTCGCAGCCGTCCCCGGGCTGACGGTCAGCCAGCAGGCCTGCCCCGCTTTCGTTGACTTCGTCGAGGCCGGGGTGACCACGGGCGAGGAGATTGAGGCCGTGGCGCGCGAGTATCTGACGCCGCTGAAGGAAGCGGGTGTGGACACGCTGATCCTGGGGTGTACGCACTACCCGCTGCTCACCGGTGTTATCGGCCGCATTATGGGCGAGCGAGTCACGCTCGTGACCTCCTCGGAGGCGACCGCGAACGTTACCTATAACGAGCTCGTGGACCGCAGGCTCCTTCACGACCCGTGGCCCGTGGGTGAAGGGCCGCAGCACCAGTTCCTGGCCACGGGCGCTTCCGACTTGTTCCCGCGCCTGGCTCGCCGTTTCCTTGGCCCCGAGGTGGGCTCCGTTGCCCGCGTGAACACCGGCGGTGGTATCGCGTGAAGTTGACTGTCATCGGCGCTACCGGTTCGATGTCTGGCCCGGAGTCACCGGCCTCGTCCTACCTTGTTCAGGCCCGAGGCCTGGACCCTCGATCGGGGGAGGAGCGGACCTTCTCGCTCGCGTGCGACTTGGGTCCCGGTTCCTTCGGCGCGCTGTGGGCGCACGTGTGCCCATGTGAGCTCGACGCCCTGGCGCTGTCCCATTGTCACGCGGACCATATGGGCGACATCATCTCCCTGCAGGTCTACCGCAAGTGGGGCCCGGGGGCGACCGCATCTGCGCTGCCCCTGTACGGTCCTGCTGAGACGATGCGTCGCGTGCGCCAGATCGAAGGCGCCCCGGACGATGAGGCATACGAGGCTGAATTCGTCTTCACCCACATGCAGCTGGGCGAGGCCTACCAGGTTGGTCCCATGACGATCCGCCCCTACCGCGCCCTGCATCCGGTCGAGGCATTTGGCCTGCGCATCGAGGGGCCCTCCGAGGATGATCCTGAGCGCCTGGTGTCGCTGTTCTACACGGGGGACACCGACCTGTGCGACACGATCATCGAGGGGGCGCGCGGCGTTGACGTGCTCCTCAGCGAGGTCGGCTTCACGAGCGACGAGACCGAGCCTGACATGCACATGGACGGCGTGCGTGCGGGTGAGGTCGCCACGCGAGCCGGAGTGGCCCGCATGATCGCGACCCACATCCAGCCGTGGACGCCCCGCGATCGGGTGGCCTCCGAAGTGCGACAGACCTGGTCGGGTCCCCTCGACTTCGCGACCTCCGGGATGCAGGTCAGCCTCTGAGCCGACCCTCGCACCACCGATGGGTGAGGCGAGGTGGTTCCTCGGTCAGTCGCCGGATGTCGAGTATGAGGCGTTGTGACGCTTCCACTCCGCCAAGTATGTGGCCACGCGCGCGGGGCCTGACGCCTCGGACCAACCGTGGTTCTTGTGGCGCAGCAGGATCTTGCGAGTGCCCAGCGACGGTAGCGGGGTGATGCGCATGCCCTCCGTGTGGGCCCCGGCCAGCGCCATGGCCGGCAGGATCGTCGAGCCCGTGCGGGCGCGTACGAGGGTGCGGGCGGCCTCGTAAGTTGTGTAGAGGTGAGGTGCCCAGCGTGTGTCCGGAAATGCTTTCGTGATACGGCGCATGACGTGGTCGCCGCTGGTGCCTGGACTGACGCGCAGCCAGGTGAGGTCCGCAAGGTCTTCGATCGAGCCGATCGGGGGAGCGGAGTCCGGGGTGACGAGCATCCAGGGTTCGTCGAGGAATGGGACGTCCGTGTACCCGCGAGGAGCGAGGCCCGGGTCCTCGTCTCGTTCGATGACGAGGATGTCGTAGTGGCCGGTGCGCAGCGCGGCCATGCCCGGGGTCTCTTCTGTTTCCTCGATGCGCAGGTCGACGCCGGGCAGGGCGTCCGCGAGGTCGGGGAGTGCGGGGATGAGGGTGGAGCGGCAAATCGTCAGGAACGCCCCAACGGTGACCGTTCCCGTCACCTGGCCGGTGAGGGGACGTAGCGCCTTGAGGGCTTCCTCGATATCGGCGTTGATGCGCTCGCCGGCCTCGGCGACGATCGTGCCGGCCGGGGTGAGAATCGCGCCGGACGTGGTGCGCTCGACGAGCTTGAGGCCGACTTCCTCCTCAAGTTTCTGGATCTGCTGGGACACTGCCGAGGGCGAGACCATGAGGATGTCGGCGGCGGCAACGATGCCGCCTTCACGCGCGACGGACAGAAGGAAAGGCAGGCGGCGGGGGTCGATATCCACGCGAACTCCTTCGTTAAGTGAAACTGTAAGATAACTATAGAACCATTCAATTGTGCTTGACTAGCGGAAGGTGCATCATATGAGTCATGACGATCTTCTCTCTCGCAATCACGATCCTCGGCTGGGTGGGCGCCGCCGCCTCCATCGCCGCCTACTACCTGGTCTCCTCCAAGCGCTTCGCTCCTGACTCCCTGCGCTACCACTCGCTGAACGTCTCCAGCTGCATCCTGCTGGCGATCGCCTGCGCCTCGACCGGCGCGTGGCCGTCCTTCCTGACGAACGCCATCTTTATCGGCGTCGGATGTACCATGATCTGGCGCGTGCGCGACCGCCTCGCGCGCCGCATCATGCAGGTCGTCCGCTTCTTCGACGTGCGCCGCTACCTGCCGCGTCGTGCGCGCCTGGCGCGCGCTCGCTGACTCTTCGCTGAATTGGGGTGGTGAGGGGGCAGGCCGTGGGCCTGCCCCCCTCACCGTATCCACCTGCTGATTAACTAAGAGAAGTAACCCTCTTTGGTCAAGAATTTTCCAAGCTGTACCAAGGAAAAGTCCGTAAGATGCGCTTCATAGAAAAATAAGAAAACATCGATGGAAAAAACGGGCTTTGAGGCGCACTATGTCAGTATGACGCGGTGACAGATCCATCGCACTGTACTCAAAGAGGAGCACACAATGTCTCGTTTCGTCGCATCACTCCTTCGTCGCCTCACCCATCACCGCAGGTGGCGCCAACAGCGCAACCCCCTGCAGTTCTCGATGGACCGCCCCATCTTCGGTAACCTCGTCGCCCGTTGATGGCGCGCCTGCGGGCGCAACACAAATCTGCCGGACACCCTCGGGTGCCCGGCACATTTGTGTCTGCGGTGCTTCTCAGCCGCGCAAGTACTCCACGATGTGGGGCATGAGGGCTCGGAAGGCGATGCCGCGGTGGCTGATCGCGTTCTTTTGATCCGCACTCATCTCAGCGGTCGTAACCTCGAAGCCCTCGGGGACGAAGATCGGGTCGTAGCCGAACCCGCCCTCGCCGCGAGGGGAACGCGTCAGGGTGCCGCGCACCTCGCCGCGCTCGACGAACTCGCGACCGTCCGGGGTGACGAGGACAGCGGCCGACACGAATGCCGCTCCGCGATGGGCGTCGGGAACGTCGGAGAGCTGATCGATGAGCAGACGCAGATTCGCCGCATCGTCCCCGTGGGAGCCGGCCCAGCGCGCGGAGAAGATACCGGGCGCCCCACCCAGAACGTCCACCGTGATACCGGAGTCGTCGGCGATGGCAGCCAGACCGGTGGCGCGAGCCAGCGCGCGGGCCTTGATGAGGGAGTTCTCCTCGAAGGTCACACCGTCCTCGACCGGGGAAGCCACGTCGAAATCGCTCATACGCGCCACGCAGCCGGCCTCGAAACCCTCCCATGCAGGGGCCAGGATGGCTTCGAGCTCGCTGACCTTGTGCGCGTTGGAGGTCGCGAAAACCAGGCGCGCGCTCACGGACGCACCTCGACGCGCTCCATGAGGGGAGCCTCAAGCGCGAGCTTCTGCGCCTCTGCGAGCCGGGCGTTACCCAGGGTTGCCAGGTCCAGCAGCTCGTTGAGCTCGTCGCGGTTAAAAGGAGCATGCTCGGCGGTGCCCTGCACCTCGATGAAGCGACCGTCGCCCGTCTGAACGACGTTCATGTCGGTTTCGGCGCGCACATCCTCGACGTAGGGCAGGTCCAGCATGGGGGTGCCGTCGATGACGCCCACGGAGATCGCGGAGATCGAGTCGGTGAGGACCTTGGCTGAGGGCTTGAGGATGCCCTGCTCCTTCGCCCAGCTCACGGCGTCCGCGAGGGCCACGTAAGCGCCCGTGATCGCTGCAGTGCGGGTGCCGCCGTCGGCGCGCAGAACGTCGCAGTCCAAGACGATGGTGTTCTCGCCGAGTGCAGAGACATCGACGATGCCGCGCAGGGAGCGGCCGATGAGGCGCGAGATTTCCTGAGTGCGGCCGCCCACCTTGCCCTTGACGGACTCTCGGGAGGAGCGCTGCTCGGTTGCACGCGGAAGCATCGAGTACTCGCCGGTGACCCAGCCTTCGCCGGAGTCGCGCTTCCAACGCGGCACGCCTTCGGTGAAAGACGCAACACACAGGACGCGGGTGTTGCCGAACTCGATGAGGACGGAACCCTCACCGGTGCCCGACCAACCGCGGGTCATGGAGACGGGACGGAGCTGGGACGGGGTGCGCCCATCGGCGCGCAGGGGAGTATTTGTCATAGTGCCTAGGGTAGCCCACCGCGTTACCGTGGAGTTATGAGTCTTGATCTACCTCTCGTCCGCGGTCACGTCGACGCGGCCGTCGCACTGCGTGAATCCGTGGCTCCCGTCGCCCTGGTGCGCGCCGGTGAGGCCGATGTCATTCTCGTGGACGGTGCCGGCTTCGTTCTCCTTGACGAGGTTGAGGCATCCCCCTCGGGAGCCCCTGTCCTGCGGCGCCTGAGTGGGGACGAGGCCGTGCGTGCTGCTGAAGGAGGGACGGCCTCGTTCATCGGTGTCGCGCAGGGGCGCTCCGTCGTCGCGATCGAGGTGAGTCGGGACGAGGCCTGGGGACGCTGGGAGCATCTGCGCACGGTCGGGTGGCAGCTTGACGGTGACGACGCGGCCCTCGCGCTGACTGCGCTCGCGCTCGCGGGCTGGCACGCCAACTACCGCTTCTGCCCGCGCTGTGGGGCTCCAGTGCAGCTGGTGTCCGGCGGATGGGCCGCGCGATGCGAGGCGTGCGATCGGCTTGAATATCCGCGCCAGGACCCGGCGATCATCGTCCTCGTTGAGGATCATGATGGGCGCGTCCTCCTCGCGCACAACGCCCTGTGGCGGCCCGGCTTCGTGTCGATTATCGCAGGCTACGTCGAGGCCGGGGAGTCCCCGGACATCACGGTTGCCCGCGAGGTCGCCGAGGAGGTGGGCGTCGACATCGAGACGCCTACCTACGTCGCGACGCAGCCGTGGCCGTTCGGGCGTTCACAGATGATGGGCTACCGGGCTCGCACCGCTTTGCCGCGCCCCACCCCGCAGGCGGATGGTGTGGAGATCGAGTGGGCGCGCTTCTACAGCCGCGACGAGCTGACCCGCGCGCTGGATAACGGGGAGATCAGCGCACCCGGTCGCGCCTCGATCGCCTACGCGCTGCTGCGGGAGTGGTACGGCGAGGAGCTGCCGAGCGGCCCGGACGGCGCGGGACGCAACTGAGCATGGGCGATGGAACAATGGGGACCATGAACCCCGAGGAACTGCTGGAGGCCCTGGACCCCGATCAGCGCGCCGTCGCCACGCAGGTCGCTGGCCCGCTCGCCGTCCTGGCGGGTGCGGGCACCGGCAAGACCCGCGCGATCACGTACCGCATCGCGTACGGGGCGGCCGTTGGCGCCTTCGACCCATCCAACGTGCTCGCCGTAACCTTCACGCAGCGCGCGGCCTTCGAAATGCGTCACCGCCTGGCCCAGCTGGGTGTTCCTAAGGCTCAGGCGCGCACCTTCCACTCCGCCGCGCTGCGCCAGCTGCGCCATTTTTGGCCCACCGTCGTGGGCGGTCCGCTGCCTGACGTCATCCCGCACAAGGCCTCCCTCGTCGCGGCTTCCGCCGCGCGCCTGGGGATCACGATCGATCGCACGAACGTTCGCGACATCGCGGCCGAGGTCGAATGGGCGAAGGTCTCGATGATCGATGCCGCCCACTACGCCTCGCGCGTGGCTCGCCTGCGCCGCGATGTGCCCGCCGGGCTGGATGCAGGCGACATGGCGCGCCTCCTCGACGTGTATGAGGACGCGAAGAACGAACGCGGCGTCATCGACTTTGAGGACATCCTCATCTACCTGTGCGGCATGCTGCAGGAACGCGCGGATGTCGCCTCGATCGTGCGCAAGCAGTACCGCTCTTTCGTGGTCGATGAGTTCCAGGACGTCAACCTCCTCCAGGCACGCCTGCTCGACCTGTGGCTGGGTGGGCGCCACGATGTGTGCGTCGTCGGCGACGTCGCGCAGACGATCTACTCCTTTACGGGAGCGTCCCCGGATTACCTGACAGGTTTCGGACGCAAGCATCCGGGCGCACGCATCGTCGAGCTGACCCGCGACTACCGTTCGACCCCGCAGATCGTGAGCTTGGCGAACGACGTCCTGGCACGCTCGAGCCAGCGCGAGGGCACGGTGCGCCTATCCAGCCAGCGCGACGGCGGCGCCCAGGTCTCCTACCGCACCTACGACGACGATCGGGCCGAGGCCGAGAGTGTCGCAGCCTCGATTGCAGACCTCATCGCGGGCGGTATGGCGCCTCACTCGATCGCAGTTCTCATGCGTACGAACGGCCAGTCCCAGGCCTTCGAAGAGGCCCTGGGAGCGCGCGGTATTCCCATCGCCGTCGCCGGGGGAAAGCCCTTCTTTGCCCGCGATGACGTGCGTACCGCAATCTCACGCCTGCGGGCCGCGGCGGCGGCCGCCACCGACGACGGGAGCGTGGGCGAGATCGTGCGTGATGTCCTCTCGGGCGTTGGCTGGGCACCCGAGGCACCCTCTGGCCAGGCGGGGTCTGAGCGCTGGTCGAACATGAACGCGATCGTCGGCTGGGCGGACGACAGCAAGGCGGAGACGCTCGCCGCCTTTGTGGCGGAGCTCGACGAACGGGTTGCCTACCAGGTCGAACCGGACAAGGCCGGTGTCGAGCTGGCCACGATCCACGCCGCCAAGGGCCTCGAATGGGACGCTGTCTTCCTCGTCGGCGTGGCCGAAGGCCTCCTCCCGATCTCGTACGCAAAGACTGCGGCCGCCCGCGAGGAGGAACGCCGCCTGCTGTACGTGGCCGTCACCCGTGCCCGCGACCTGCTGACCCTGTCGTGGGCGCGCTCGAGGGGCGCCGATGGACGCGGCAAACGCAAGCGCAGTCGCCTGCTCGACGGTATCTGGCCCGAAGACGCGCGAGTGGGCGCGCCGAAGAAGAAGGCGCGTGCCTCCACGCGCGCCCTCAATCAGGCCTTCGAGGAGGAGGCCTCGCCCCAGGCGATCGAGCTCTTCGGGCGCCTCAAGGCGTGGCGTCTCGAGGTCTCGCGTCAGGCGGGCGTGCCGCCTTTCGCCGTGTTTACCGATCAGACCCTGCGCGACATTGCCCAGGCCATGCCAAAGAACACGACGCAGCTGCGCGTTATTCGTGGCATCGGTGACGTGAAGGTGCAACGCTTTGCCGCCCCGGTGCTCGCACTGGTGCGCGGCGAAGAGGTCATCGTCGACGAAGAGGCCTGAGCTAGCAGGCGACGCCCTCGATGCCGCAGACGCATTCGTGGGCGCCGATCGCGCGTTCGACGGTGATGGTTCCGTCCTCGTCGACCGTGGCGATCTCGGCGCACAGGTGCGGGGTGAGTGCCCCTGAGGCGAAGTCGCGCAGCAGGCGGGCAATCCGCAGGGCGGCCGCGAAGTGTGCCAGCTGGGGGAGTGGCCCGAGTGGCCACTGGGCGAGTTCTCGCAGGTGGGTGAGGTGGTAGGGGTCCTGCTCGGCTCGCGCGTGCTCGATGCAGTGGAAGCATGGCGTGGAGCCGGGAATGACGAATGGCCCAATCTCGTAGGAGTGCTCTCCGCGCGTGATGAGCAGGTGAGGCGTGTCTGTGGCCATCAGTTCAAAGGGGATTCCGGGGTCCTGCGCCCGATCCGCCGACACGAGGGCGACGTCCGGCGCGTCCTGGGCATGCAGGTCGGGCAGCGGGATCAGTGATGAGAGTTCTCGGCGCACCGCACGCGAGCGCGGCGTGCCCGTGTAGACGCCGCCAAACACGCGATCCCAGTCGCCGTCCACCAGGGTGGGCGCGTCGATGCGGAGCCGCAGTGCGAGGGTGTCGACCAGCGAACGGAGAGCGAGGATAGCGGCTGGTACCGCCCCGAGAACTCCTACGGACAGGAGCGGGCGTCGGTCGGGGTGCTCCACGAGGTCCGCCACGGCCAGCGCAGCGAGGAGGCTGGGGGAAGCCTCGGGAGAGTCCGAAGCGTGAACGGGCCCGGCCTGGCTGGCGAGCCAGAGCTGGTCGCTTGCGTGCAGGTCGTCGAGGCGCACGTGTCGGGCGCGGTCGCCACCGATTTGGACGCTGCCCGGGCCGCGCCACAGGATCGCCGTGTGATGCATCAGGTTCATGATGGTCTCCTTCAGTTTGTGACTGTTAGAGACATGATGAACCTATGTGTGTCGCCCGCGTGGCGTTTTGGAAAATCTGTGGATAACTTGTCAGATCGTTCCTGTATGCATCAGTCTGTCGCGTCCTTGGGGGTGGGTGCTTCGGGGTCTTCGGGGTCGTCAGTCGAGCCGGCCGAGGCCTCGTCCCCGGGTTCCAGCCCATCCGCCCAGCCGAGCGTTCCATCCAGGAGCGAGTTGAGTGCGGCGTCGATATCCGCGTCCTCCTCGGCCGCTGCCCGGCGCAGCGTCAGGAAGGTGTCCGGCGTGGCCAGCTCCGTCTCGGAGGGAACCATATCCGGGTGTGACCACAGGGCCTCGCGAGCGTCGCGCCCGCCGTCGGCCTCCACCAGCGCAAAGATCGACGCGGCTCCGCGCGCCTGACGCGGGCGCATCTGCAGACCCATGAGTGTCCCGAGGATCTCCTCCGCGGGGCCGCCCGACGCGCGGCGGCGACGCATCATCTCGCGCAGCGCGTCTGCGTGGGGAAGGTAGGGCAGGGTAGCGCGGGCCGTCACGACCTCGACCCAGCCCTCGATGAGGGCCAACATCGTCTCCAGGCGTGTGAGCGCACGACGCTGATCGGGCGTCGTCGACAGCGCAAACACGCCGCCGCTGAGGGCAGACTCCACCGAGTGCGGATCCGAGGGATCCACCGAGCGCGCAGCCTCGGAAATCGCCTCCGTGTCGATCGCGATCTGGGACGCGTAGCGCTCGACCGCGCGCACCAGGTCGCCCTCCAGCCACGGGACCGAGGCGAAGAGTCGGCGATGCGCCGCCTCCCGAACGGCGAGGAACTGACGGACCTCATCGAAGGGGATGTCGAGCCCCTCGGAGAACTGCGCGACGTTGTGCGGCAGTAGGGCGGCGTGCGACGTATCCGACAGGGGGATGCCCGTGTCGAAGGTGCCGAACGACTCGCCGGCCAGGGCCGCCAACGCGCGTGCGATCTGCGCGGAGAACATCATCGCCGACAGGCGCGGCATCATCTCCTGTGTCTTGCCGAGCATTGCAGCCATACCGTCCGGCAGGGAGGCTGCGTCCCCAAGGCCCTCGGAACCGAACTGCTCCGAGAGGGCGGCGGACAGGGCGCGCGAGACGTTGAGTGCCACGGGCTCGCAGATGCGCTTCCACGTCGGAATGGTGTGCTCGACCCACGCGACCTTGCTCCACACGTCGCGGGTAACCGGGCCGGAAGCAAAATCGGTGACCGCGTCGAGCCACAGGTCCGCGACGGTCATCGCCTGACGTGCGGCCTCGGCCTCCGTGGCCGTGGGGGAGGGGTCGCCGCTCGCGTACGCGGCCTGCTTTGCGCTGTCCTCCACCATGCGCCAGTTGACGGGGCCTGCCGTCGTGTTCATGAGGAACTGGAACTGGCCCATCGCCGCGCGCATACGCGCGGGATCGGAAAACTCCGGGGGAAGATTCGCGGGATCGAAACCCTGAGCCTGCAGGGCGCGCGCGGCCTCAGCTGCCGCCTCCTCGCCCAGGATCGAGCGCAGGAAGTCCTCAAACGGGGTGCCGGAGTCAAACTCGTTCATGACAACAGACTAGCCGCCCGTTGTTCGCGAGGGCTGACAATCTTCTGCAAAAACGCTGAGAGCTGAAGGGGTGGCGCGCGGCGCGCGTGCGCAGGGGGAGCGGGTGGGACACAATGACACGGTGAACGATGCGCAGATGACCTCGGAGAATATCGAGCTGGTGCCCCTGCAGGAGGACGACTCTACCCGGCGTATCCCCATCGTCAGCTGGCGGATCGTCACGGCGGTCCTCGCCGCGCTCGCCATGGTGGTGATCCTCTTCTGGATCCCTGTTCCCTTCGTGGTTAACAGCCCTGGCCCGACCTTCAATGTGCTGGGATCCGACAACGGAGTTCCCATGCTTCAGATCGAGGGAACCGACCCCACAACGGGGGAAGCGATCGAGCAGGACGAGCCTCAGTCCACCTCGTACAAGGCACCCGCGAAGCCGGGGCAGGGGCAGCTGCGCATGGTGACGGTCTCCGAATCGGGAAACCCCAAGTCTCGCCTGAACTTCGCGCAGCTCATCGCCGCGTACTTTGACCCGCACAGCAAGATCGTGGACTACGAGTCGGTGTATCCCAAGGGATTGACGCAGGAACGGTCGAGCGTGGCTCAGCTGGCCATGATGCGCAACTCGCAGACGACCTCGCAGGTCGCCGCCCTCGAGTACCTCGGGTGGGAGGTCCCCGCGACGGTCACGATTGAGGGTGCGGTCGAAGGAACCAACGCGGAAGGGGTCGTCCAACAGGGAGACATCCTCCGCGCGATCACGACCCCCGACGGAGTACGTCACGAGATCACCAGCGCCGCAACTCCTTTCGCACTCATGCGCTCGGTGCCGGCCGGCTCCACGATGACGCTGACGATCGAGCGAGAAGGCGCCACGCAGGACGTCTCCTTCGCATCCGTCGCCGCGTCCGCCACCGAGAGCGGCTCCAAGCTCGGCGTCTACCTCTCCGTCGACCCCGCCCTGCCCGTCGACATCACCGTCAACATCGACGGCGTTGGTGGCCCGAGTGCTGGCATGATGTTCTCACTGAGTATCATCGATCGCCTGACCCCCGGTGACATGACCGGCGGCAACGTCATCGCGGGCACTGGAACCATGTCCTACGACGGGCAAGTCGGAGGTATCGGTGGCATCCAGCAGAAGCTGTGGGGTGCGCACCGCGACGGGGCCCAGTGGTTCCTCGCCCCTTCCGAGAACTGTAACGAGGTCGTTGGACACGTCCCCGATGGGCTGCGCGTCGTCTCGGTGTCCACCCTCGACGAGGCAGTGAACGCCGTGCGCTCCATCGCCGACGGTACCGGGGACGCCCTGCCGACCTGCCAGTAGCGCGGGGGCGCTCTCAAGCCCGCCCTCCGACTTTCGTCAGGTGGGCGACAAATGGCCCCGGCCTCGTCCATCTGGTCCGGACGAGGCCGGGGCCTCTTAACGCTGTCAGGCTTGCTCGTCCGTCACCGGCTCGAGAGACGCTCGCAGGGCATCCACCAGCGCGGGGACGAGCGCCGAGCCCTGCCCGACCTTGTCGTCAGAGTCGAAGGCGCGGGTACGCAGAGCGCACCACGACTCGCCCGTACGCATCACGCCAACGGCCAGACGCACGTCCGTTCGCAGGGGGTGATTCGAGATGAAGGCCAGGGCCTCGTCGGGGTCCTCGGGGGCCTCGTCCTCGACCTCCGGCGGAACGACGATACGCTCGACGGTCAGTGCTGCCCCGGGAACGGTCTCGGGCCAGGCCAGATGCGCCAGAACTTGCTCAATGTCGTCGTCAGCCAGGTCCTCCTGGATGATCGCGCTCAGGTGGTCCTCGGTCCCATCCCAACCAGTGCGCAGCTGCTCGGCAATGTCAGCAGGCAGATTCGGGTCGGCCAGCAGCATCGCCGTCGGTACCAGCGCGTAGATGGACGGGGCGTGATCCCAGCCCACGCGGGCAGCGCCCTTCTCGATATCGACAACCACGTTGGCCAGCGCGATCTCGCGCGCGCTCGGCATCATTTCAACAGTCATGCCCCCATAATCTCACGGAGAGCGAATAAGACAGAGACGAAGAAGTGCATGTGCGCGGCTACACTGGATCGGAGCCGAACGGTTTTACAGAGAGGACTGCCGTGAGCTTCAATTTTTCGGTCTTCCCACCGGGGGGAGCGCGTGCGCCCCGAGACCCCGATAGCCCACCCGTCGACCTGAAGATGCACAAGCCTGGCCCCGGAGCGATCACTCTGGGCGTCCTGATCGCGATCGGCGCGATCATCTACGGCGCGTCGATCGTGTGGACCGAGATCCTGTGGTTCCGCCAGATGAGCGCCACCCGCGTCATCCTCACCCAGTGGGGAGCGCACATCGGTCTGTTCGTCGTCGGCTTCGTCGTGGCCGCGGCCCTCATCTTCTTCTCGATGGCCTACGCGTACCGGCATCGCGCGTCCTCAACGCGCGGGCAGGCGTCGGCCTCCCTGCGCGCCTACCAGAAGGCTCTCGAGCCCGTGCGCCGATTCGCGTTCTGGGGCGTCGCTCTGTTCTTCGGTTTCACGAACGGTGCTCGCCTGGCCACGGAGTGGCAGACGCTGCTCCAATTCCTGAACCGTTCCTCCTTCGATCAGGTCGATCCCCAGTTCGGTCTGGACATCTCGTTCTTCGTGTTCGTCCTGCCTGCGCTGAAGGTCCTTGTTTCCTTCCTGATGACCGTCACCGCCATCGCCCTCATTGCGGCCCTCATCGTGTCCTACCTGTACGGAACGATCCGCCTGGCGCCGCGCCCTCACGCCTCGAAGCAGGCGCGCCTGCAGTCTGGCTTGATGGCCGCCTGCCTCTCGCTCTTCATCGCTGTGAACTACTGGCTGGGCCGCTACGAGCTGCTCACCTCGGACTCCGGCTCCATTCATGGCGCTATGTACTCCGATATCAACGCGACGTTGCCCGCGCACTCCATCCTGGCGGTCATCTCCGGACTCGTTGCTGTCCTCTTCGTCGTCGCAGCCTTCAAGGGCACGTGGCGCCTGCCTGTCACCGGCGTCGCGGTGACGGTGATCGCTGCCCTCGTCCTGGCTGGCGCCTACCCGGCCCTCGTCGAACAGTTCCGCGTGCGCCCTAACCAGCGCAGCCTTGAATCTCCCTACATTCAGCGCAACATTGACGCCACGCTGGCCGCCTACGGCCTGCAGGACGTCGACTATCAGACGAACTACGACGCGGCCACCACGGCCTCGGCCGGTCAATTCGATACCGAGTCCCTCACCTCCCAGGTGCGTCTGCTCGACCCGCAGGTCATCACAAAGACTGTCCAGCAGCTTCAGCAGTCTCGCCTGTACTACGGCTTCAACTCGGGTATGAAGGTCGACCGCTACAATGTGGGCGGGGAGCGCCGCGACACCGTGATCTCTGTGCGCGAGCTCAACCTCTCAGGCCTGTCCGCCGAGCAGCAGACCTGGGTGAACCAGCACACCGTCTACACCCACGGCTATGGCGCGGTCGCCGCATACGGCAACCAGCTGACCAGCGATGGCCTGCCCTCCTACTGGGAACAGTCCGTGCCCTCCGTCGGCGAGATGGGTGACTACGAGGAGCGCGTCTACTTCAGCCCCGGCTCGCCCGACTACTCGATCGTCGGCGCTCCCGAGGGCTCCGAGCCTCAGGAGCTCGACTACCCGGACGACACCGCGGTTGGCGGCCAGGTATCCACGACCTTCGTCGGCAACGGCGGCCCCTCAGTGGGCAACGTGTGGAACAAGCTCCTGTATGCGATCAAGTTCGGATCCACAGACCTGTTCTTCTCGTCGCAGACGAACGAGGCCTCGCAGATCCTCTACAATCGCGATCCCCTCCAGCGCGTCGCGAAGGTCGCGCCCTACCTGACGCTCGAACAGTCCGCCTACCCGGCGGTCGTCGACATGGACGGTGACCCGTCGACCCCCAAGCGCCTCGTGTGGGTCGTCGACGCGTACACGACCACGAATAACTACCCGTACGCGCAGCACGAGACCCTCTCGAATGCCACCGTGGACTCTCGCTCCACTGAGGTCGGCCAGTACGTCCAGGCCAACAAGATCAACTACATGCGTAACTCCGTTAAGGCCATCGTCGACGCCTACGATGGCTCCGTGCGCCTGTTCCGCTGGGATGACCAGGATCCGATCCTGCGCACCTGGGAAAAGATCTACCCCGGCAGCGTGGAGCCCGTCTCGGCGATCTCGGGCGATCTCATGAGCCACCTGCGCTACCCGGAGGACATGTTCAAGGTTCAGCGCAACCTGCTCGCCACGTACCACGTGACCGACGCTGCCGGCTTCTACTCCGGCGGCGACCGTTGGCGCCTAGCCGAGGAGACCTCCACCCACGGTGCTGCCTCCAGCTCCGACTCCTCCACGCGCGTGGACGCGGCGGGCAACCCCGTGCCCGCTCCGACCGCACTGCAGCCGCCGTACTACCTGACCATGCAGATGCCCGGACAGGACAGCGCTGAGTTCTCCCTGACCTCGGTCTTCGTGCCCGGTGGCGGCGGCGAGGGCCGGCGCGAGGCCATGGCGGGCTTCCTCGCCGTCGACTCCGAGACCGGTAACACCCCCGGCCAGGTGCGCGAGGGATACGGCAAGCTGCGCCTGCTCGCACTCCCGTCCTCGACGACCGTTCCCGGCCCCGGCCAGGTGCAAAACAAGTACGACTCGGACGAGAAGATCGCGACCCAGCTCAACCTGCTCAACCAGGCTGACTCCACGGTCATCCGCGGTAACCTCCTGACCCTGCCGGTTGGCGGCGGCCTGCTCTACGTGCAGCCCGTCTACGTGCAGGGTACGGGCTCGGCGTCCTACCCGGTGCTCCGATCGGTCCTGACCGCCTTCGGCGACAAGGTCGGCTTCGCACCGACCCTGGAAGAATCGCTGCGCCAGCTGGTCGCCGACGATGGTAGTGCGACGACCCCGCAGACGCCGCAGACGCCGCCGGCGAGCGACGACGGCAGCCAGTCGGGTGCGACCCCGCCGGCCGCCTCGGGCGATGCGAACGCCCGCCTGACGCAGGCCATCAACGATGCCGCTCAGGCCATGCGTGACGCCGATTCGGCGATGAGCAAGTCCGATTGGACCGCCTTCGGCCAGGCACAGACGCGTCTGCGCGACGCCCTGGCCCGCGCCGAGGCCGCCCAGCAGGAGCTCGGCGCGGCGACGCCCACGCCGACGCCCAGCCCGAGCCCATCTGCCACGAGCGGTGCACAAAGCGGCTCATAACCGCTGACGGAAGCCACCGCGCGCCCGGTCCCGCCGATCACATGTCGTGAGGGGGCGGGCGCGCGGTCGTCTGTGGTTTGCGGCAACAACTTGATGGGGGAGCTTATCCCAGCATGAGTTGTTGACCGGCTCGCCTTGGTGCGTCGTTGCTATGGTGAGGACGTCTGTCCTGGGACCCATCGACATCGTGGAAGGAAGACGATGACTCTGCCCAATAATCCCTTCGCTACGCCCTCGGGCGTGCCTCAGCCGAGCCAGGAGCCGGCGGAAGCTTCGTCGCTGCCGGCTCCGACGGGTGCTCCCTCGCTGCCGACTCCGACGGGTGCTCCCGTGATGGTGGCGCCGGCCGCAGATCCTTTTGGCGCGGCGCCCCTGCACACCGGCGCAGTGATTTCGGCGCGCTCGTCGCGATCCATGCGCGGACGCATTGCGGCGTGGATGCTCATCGTCTGCCAGAGTATCTCCCTGGTGCACGGATTCATCCCCTATCGGTTTGATCATCTCGATGATTACGTTAGCCGGTTCTCGAACCCGTTGTTCTGGTTGTGGCGTCTGATGGAAATCGTTGTCATCGTGCTTGCGGTGCTCTATATCCGTAAGGGTGCTGCCATTGCGCGCTATGTTGCCGCATGCGTCATTTTGGTGTTGTTCTTTGTTGTGACGCCGATCGTGTTGGTTACTAATGATTCTGTCTGGTACTACGCGTTCGTGCCTGAGCCCGGTATTTATGAGCTCGGACTCTTGGGTGCGCGCTTGCTCCTGATGCGGGTGCTCGATTGGATCTGTGTCATCGCCGCGATCCTGCTCGCGATCCCGGATTTCAAGCCGGTGCCCTCGCCCTACGCGATGAGCGCTCCCGTCCCTGCCGCAGGAGTGGCTCCGGCCGGCCACGTCGCCTCGCCGTCGGTGACGCCCGAGGCCACTTCTTCCGAGGCGGCACCCGAGGCCTCGTCCGCTCAGGCGACGAACGTCTCAGGATTTACCGCGCCCCAGTGAGCGCTCTGGAACTGTGTGAACGCGGTCGCGTGAGCGGCTAGGATCGGATCAATGCGCCGCTTTTCACCGATGGAAGGAAAATGATGGCGGATCCCCGATACCCATACTCCAGTCCCGTAAACAGTGATGAGCAGCGGGCTGCGCAGATGTCGACCGGCTACGTGAATGCCCCGACCTACGTGCCAGTGGTACCGGAGAGTAAAGCCGTGGCTTCTCGGCGTGGGGTGGTTGCCGCGTGCATCCTCCTGTTTGCGAAGCTGGTGCTCCTCGTCGATAAGTTCATTCCCTGGAGCTATGAGCTCTCGGCGCTGTACGCATCGCGTACTCAAGGGACGTCATTCTGGTTCTGGATGGTGGTGAATGGCGTGCTCCTTGCCTTCCTCATCATCTACCTGGCCAAGCGTGTCAACCCTCTTCGTTACATCGTTGCCGGTGTCGTTCTGGTGACGTACCTGATCATGCAGCCGTGGGCGGCCGTGGCTTTCAGGATGCCCTGGTACACCCCGTATCTGCCGATGCATCTGCCGTATTACAGTGGGATGGATAGCCTGCGGTCGGTAGCAACGTGGGTTCTGTCGTTGACGTGTATCGTGGCTTCCATCCTTCTGGCGATCCCCGACCGGAAGCGAGTCGTTCCCGCTGACAGATACTGACCGCTGGGACGTAAATCACCGCGCACAGTTTGTGCCCTCCCGGTCGATGCGCTAGAGTATCTAGAGCCGACGCGGGGTGGAGCAGTTCGGTAGCTCGCCGGGCTCATAACCCGGAGGTCGCAGGTTCAAATCCTGTCCCCGCTACCACCACAGACCCGGTCCCGTGAGGGGCCGGGTCTTTTGTTTCACGCCCATGTTTCATGGTGTGAACGTCTTGACGTATACAACCCTCGGCGCGATAGTATTGGCTGTTCGCCATCAGGAACTGCACCTACGGGTGCGAGAGGAATACAGATGAGCACTATCGATCCGTCGCAGCTCACCGCTGCCGACTTGAGCAATCCGGCGCTTTCGGCCCAGGATCTCGCGGATATCACTGCCGCTCGCCCGGACCTGCGTCCCTACGTCGCAACGCACCCGTCGCTGTACCCTGCCCTTGGGCAGTGGCTGGCGGACCAGGGTGTTGTTCCCGCGCAGCCCCCGGCTGCCGAGGAACCTGCGGTCTCCGAGCCCGAGGCCACCGCGGAGGAAGCCGGCGAGCAGGCCGAGCCTTTCGCCGGTGTCCACGAGGAAGCGCAGCCCGAGGCCGAGGCCGCCCCGACCGAGGCCCCCGTCGAGCAGCCCGCGGTCGAAGAGGCGCACGTTGAGACTCCCGCAGAGCCCGAGGTTGCTCACGTCGAGCCCGAGGCTCCCGTGAGCGAGGCCGCCGAGGCGCACGATGACAGCCTCGAGCAGGCAATCCTCGAGGGTGCATCGCAGTCCGAGGCTCCCGCGGACGGCGAGGCCGCTCCCGCCCTGTCGACCGAGGAACAGGTCGCGCAGTCTCCCTTCAGCAACCCGCCCAAGGCAGATGCTCAGCAGCAGGGTCAGCCCCAGGTGGGCACGCAGCCGCAGGGTCAGCAGCAGTTCGGTGCGCAGCCGCAGCAGGGACAGCAGGCCCCCTTCGGCCAGCCCGGCCAGCCCCAGTACGGCACGGCTCCCCAGCAGGGGCAGCAGGGTCAGCAGGGGCAGCCCCAGTTCGGTGCACAGCCGCAGCAGGGCCAGCAGCCCCAGCAGGCTCCCTTCGGCCAGCCGCAGGGCCAGCGTCAGTTCGGTACGGCTCCTCAGCAGGGCCAGCAGGCCCCCTTCGGTCAGCCCGGTCAGCAGGGGCAGCAGCAGTTCGGTGCGCAGCCGCAGCAGGGCCAGCAGGGGCAGCAGCAGTTTGGTGGCCAGCCGCAGCAGGGCCAGCAGCCCCAGCAGGCTCCCTTCGGCCAGCCCGGCCAGCAGCAGTACGGTCAGCCGGGTTACGCTCCGGCGGGACAGTCGACGGGCCAGCAGTTCGGTGCTGCCGCCCAGCAGTTCGGTGCTGCCGCGAACTCGGCGTTCAACCAGTTCCAGACGGCCGTTGTGGCCGAAACGGGCAAGGTGAGTGGCCGTTCCATTCGCGCGACCTACTCGCTCATCGGTATTGCCGCATCGGCGGTTCTGATCTTTATCTCGATGTTGCTGCCTTTCGTTTCTGCCTACGGCTACAGCGTGTCGTTGTTTGGTGCGGGTGGTCTCTACGCTTCATTCCATCTCATCTTGCTGCTCGCTGTCGTCGGCCTGGGGGCCGCCTACTGGTTCACGAACCAGAAGTGGGCATACCTCTCGGCGGGCATCGGCGCGCTCGTGGTCGCGTTGCTTGGCATTATTAAGTTCTTCAATGTGGCATTCAACGACTTCGTGTCCCCCTCAATCGGCGCATTTATGCTGGGTCTAGTCTCCCTCGGGCTCGGCGCTGCGGGCGGCCTCCTGCTCATGGAACTGAAGAACGGTGCGGTTGCTCCGATCAACAACCCGAATGCCTTCGGTGGCGCGTTCGCTGGCGTGCAGATGGGCCAGCAGCAGGGCCAGTTCGGCCAGCAGCAGGGCCAGTTCGGTCAGCCGCAGTATGGTCAGCAGCAGGGTGGCTTCCAGGCTCCTCAGGCCGGTCAGCCGCAGTATGGTCAGCAGCAGGGTGGCTTCCAGGCTCCTCAGGCCGGTCAGCCGCAGTATGGTCAGCAGCAGGGTGGCTTCCAGGCTCCCCAGGCCGGTCAGCCGCAGTACGGCCAGCAGGCTCAGTTTGGCCAGCAGCAGGGCCAGCAGCCCCAGCTGGGCGACAAGCCCTACAATCCTTTCGGTCCTCAGGCGTGATGCGCTGAGAGCCTGGTGGCATGAACGAGGGGCCCGCGGTGATCCGCGGGCCCCTCGTCTATGCGGTGAGCGTTATTCGTCGTCGTCTTCGCTGAAGTCGACGCCTGCGACGCCATCGAGGTCGGCCAGGGTGGTCACCAGCAGGGAGCGTGAGAGGTCCTGGCGCGTCGATGCGGTGAATCGCGCGGTGGTCGCGCGGTCACTTGAATCCGTGTGGGTCGACACTGCGGAGACGGTCCAGCCGAGGGCTGATACCTGGCTGAGGAGTGTGGAGAGGACGCCGTGCCCCGGCGTGTAATGGATAGTGAGCGTCACCTTGTGGCCATGGGTGCGCATGAGGATGAACTGAACGAGGGGCGTCAGGAGCGCGATGACGATGAAATGCAAAACCGTGCCGGCCGTGGCAAGCCACCACAAGCCCGCGCCACACGCCATGCCGATCGCCGCGGTCTCCCAGATGGTGGCCGCGGTCGTGAGGCCTCGAATCGCGCCGTGACGGGTGAGGATGATGCCCGCGCCGAGGAAGCCGATGCCGGAGACGATCTGCGAGGCGACGCGAGAGGGGTCATATCGGGTGATGCCGTCGACCAGGATGTCGGAGAATCCGTACTTGGAGATAAGCATCATGAGGCAGGCGGTGAGGCCGACGATGGCCTGCGTTCGTATGCCCGCGCTCTTGCCTCGGATCTGTCGTTCGAGGCCGATGGATGCAGAGAGGATGAGGGCGAGGAGCATCCAACCGATGCTCATGAGGGATTGCGTCATAGGAACCTCCTGCGGTGGCGTGGGTGGGTTTAGTGTAACTGCCCGGCGGGTGTGTGGCTCGTTTGGTGCGGGCGAGGCCGTGGTGGGCAACGGGGTGACATAAGCGGAAGGAGAGCCCCGGCCTCGTTAAAGAATGAGAAAAGAATCTACCAATGTCGACACAAGCGTTTGTGGGACTAATATGGGACTCGACGATCGACAGATGAGGAACCGACTCATGGCTACCCCCACTCCCGACGACATCGCCAACGATGTGCAGGAGCGCTCCAACACCGCGCTCAAGCGCGGCCTGGCGTCGCGTCACATGCAGATGATCGCCATCGGTGGCGCGATCGGCACGGGCCTGTTCCTGGCCTCCGGTGCGACAGTCGCGAACGCCGGTCCCGGCGGTGCCCTTCTTGCCTACGCGGCGATTGGCCTGATGGTGCTGCTCCTCATGCAGTCCCTGGGTGAGATGAGCGCGCACCAGCCGGTCGCGGGCTCCTTCCAGACCTTCGCCACGAAGTTCATCTCCCCGTCCTTCGGCTTCGCGATGGGGTGGAACTACTGGTTCAACTGGGCGGTGACGGTGGCCGCGGACCTCGTGGCATCGGGCCTCGTCATGGCCTATTGGTTCCCGTCCGTGCCGTCGTGGCTATGGGCGGTGGGCTTCCTCGTGATCGTCGTCGGGCTCAATGCGCTCTCGGCGAGAGTCTACGGTGAGGCCGAATTCTGGCTGGCTGCCATCAAGGTCGTCATTGTCATCGTCTTTGTCCTGTCGGGCGTCTTCATGATCGCCGGCGTGATGGGCGAAAACTCTCCGGGCCTGTCGAATTGGATGATCGGGGACGCGCCCTTCCACAACGGCTTCGTGGGCGTTATTGCAGTCTTTATGATCGCGGGCTTTTCCTTCCAGGGCACCGAGCTGGTGGGTGTGGCAGCGGGTGAGTCTGAGAATCCTCGCAGGGATGTGCCGCGCTCGATTCGCACGGTTTTCTGGCGCATCATGTTCTTCTACATCGGCGCGATCGCGGTCATCGGTACGCTGCTACCGTACACGGACCCGAGTCTGCTGAGCGCGGCCGATGACTCGGCGAACAACATCGCGCAGTCGCCCTTTACGCTCGTGTTTGCGCGCATGGGTATCGGCGCCGCGGCTGCTGTTATGAACGCGGTCATCCTGACCTCGATCCTGTCCGCGGGCAACTCGGGCCTGTACGCGGCCTCGCGCATGCTGCACTCAATGGCCCTCAAGCGCCAGGCGCCCGCGATCTTCGCCCGCGTCACCAAGGGCGGTGTGCCCGCCTACGCGATGGCGGTGACGACGGTGACTGCGGCGCTTGGCTTCCTTACGCAGCTGGTCTTCAACGACGCGTACATCTGGCTGGTGAACATCGTCGGTATTTCCGGCATCATCATGTGGCTGGGTATCGCGGTCAGTCATATTCGTTTCCGCCGCGCGTACCTGCTGCAGGGGTATTGCCTCGAGGACCTGCCATATCGATCGCCGTTCTTCCCGGCGGGCCCGATCATCGCTTTCGTCATGTGCTTGGTGGTCATGGCGGGACAGAACTATGAAGCTGTGCTTCACGGCCAGGTCTGGGAGGTTGCCTCTTCCTACATCGGCCTGCCGCTGTTCGGCGTGGTCTGGTGGGGCTACCACCTCGCGCGCAAGGATCGGGTGGTGCCGCTGGCTGAGATGGACGTGGCCCCCGTGGAGATCGAGCCTGTCACTCGATAGAGGGGACGAGGCCGGGGCCGGGTGGGCAGTTAACGCCCGGTGCGCCCCTTGTCTCCCCTGGGCTCTGCCCGGCGTGGCAGTGCGTGAGCGGCGTGGCACTTCATAGGATGGGGCCATGATCAACACGCGACGCATTCTTGCCGTGACCTCCCTGTCCGTCCTGGCCCTGGGCATTGCCGCCTGCTCCCCGCAGGGCGCGCAGCACCAGTCGGGGTCGCTGGCCTCGTCCGCTTCCCCGAGCGCTTCCGCCTCTCAGAACGACATGCCCTCCCAGAGCGGCGCTGGCCCTCAGAGCGGCGTGCCCGACGAGGGCAACCAGGCCCCCGACGTCAATGTCGCCGACAACGACCAGCGCTGCGACCTGACGAACCTGCAGCCCTCCATCGACTCTCAGCAGGAGGCGGGCGGCACCACCTACGTGGAAATCGGCTTCACGAACGAGGGGCCATCGTGCTGGATTGACGGCTTCCCGCAGATCATCTTCTCCGGCGGCGGCTCCGTCATCTCCACCGCCGTGCGCGACGGTGAGGACCCCGGCAACGTCTACACGATCGCTCAGGGTGGCCGCGTGGGCGTGACACTGACGGCAGAATCGACGGACGGAGTTGAGGGGTGTACCCCCGCCGATTCGGAGCTGGTCGACATCATGCCCGAGGCGGGCATCGGCGCGACGAGCCTGCAGCTGACCCTGCGCGTGTGCCAGGAGATGCCCTCGGTGTCGGTGAGCCCCTTCGAGCCGCGTTCCTGAGGAAGCCGCTTTCACTGCTGTGAACAGGGCGGGCGGCGAGACGGATAACGTCTCGCCGCCCGCCTGCGTCTAGGGGCCGGCATTTGCTCTCTCGGTGAAGGTTATGGTCATTCCTGGTGACGGAATATGAGATTTGGGCGCGTGCTGCTACGCTGAACCAGCTGGAAGAAGTCGCGCATCCGCAGCGCCACACCGAGGTGTCCGCGATCGTGCGCGTGGCCCCTTCTTCACCGGTTGACGCGTAACCCGTGCGCGCCGACTGTGCACACTGAGATCCTTAAGGAGATACTCCCATGGGTATGCGTTCCACGACGCAGGCATTCCAGTTCGACGTGCCGTTCGAGCAGCTGTTCCAGCTCGCCACCCCGGCCGCGCAGTCCGTTCCGAAGGCGACCGTGACGCTCGCCGATCCCAACCGTCAGGTTGTCACCTTCGATACCTCGATGGGCATGATGTCCTGGGGCGAGAACATCGTCGCCGGTTTTATTCCCTCCGGGGGCAGCACCATCGTTGAAGTCACCTGCACGACCAAGGGTCTGCCCAACCTCATGCAGGACAGCCGCAACCGCAAGCTGATCGCGCAGTTCGTGACTGCTCTGTCCAACCTCGCGCAGACTACCGCCGTGGAGGTCGCTCGCTCCTGACGGCCCCTGAGCGTCAGGCTCGGCCCTGGCCTCGTTGATTCCTGAACGAGGCCGGGGCCGAACCGTGCGCGCAGGACTGGCTGATTGCGGTCGGGGAGTGCGTGCGCGATAGGCTGGATGCATGAGTGCCTTCGGGGCACCACGCGAGGAGGATCGGAGACGTATGAGCAAGTTTGCGCCGCCCACAGGCGACGAGAACGCCGCTCCCGGGACTGTGCCCGCCGAGCAGGCTGGTGCTGCCCAGCCGGTGCCCGGGCCGAATGCCGCATGGAATCAGGGGAGTGGTGCACCTATGAGCCAGCCTTGGGCGCCCTCACCGGCTCCCGTGGCGCAACCTGGTTCGCAGATAGCGAGGTCGAGCTACGGCACCTTCTACGCGGTCACAGACAAGGACGGGAGATCGCTGGGCCGCTGGCTCATCTGGAGCATTGGGCTGGCGTGCGCCGCCTTGTTCACGTGGATCGGTATCGAGGGCGGCGAATGGCTCTACGCGTCGGCTTCGATCGCCGGTGGCGTCGTCTGCCTGCTGCTGGGAGCGGTAGAGGGAGGCCGGTCACCCTGGTTTGTCAGTGTCGTGTCCATGCCCGACGGAACGATTCTCGTGCGTCCCGGTACCACCGTGATGTATCTTCGTGTCCTCACAGCGCTACTTGCCAGTGCCGCGGGAGTGTGTTTCTTCTACGTGTCTCTCTTCAGCGTAGACGCTGATATCAGGAGCATCGCTGGTGGTAACGTGCTGTCAGCCGCAGCGGTCGCGCTCTACCTGGTTGCCAAGATTATCGGATCTCAGAGCCGTGAATGCATCGTCGTGAGCCAGCAGCGTGTGGATATGTGGGGCAAGGGCGGCATCCACTATTCGATCCCGTGGAGCGACCAGCCCAGGGTGATCGGGCAGCGCAACAGTGGTAAGAGCCTGCTGATTGGTGCCGGACAGAATATCGATTGTCTCGTCGTGTTCACGACTCTGCGCATCCGTCCGTCGCGCGTGAGAAGCCTGCTCGCCTATTACCAGACAACGCCGGGTGCGCTCGACCTCCTCTCCACCCCCGAGGCGCGTGACGAGGCCATGAAGGCCCTGAGCTGAACGCCATGCGTTGAATCCGCAGTGGTGATCTGACCGCTCGACTCGGCCCCGTCCTCGTTCATAGTGACGAGGCCGGGGTTCGTGTCTGCGGGTAACAACAGAAAGTTGTTTCTGCATTTAGCTGTCGTGGTTATTCAGTAGATGTATGCTGTTCCGCATGTTGCTTCTATCAACGTCGAACCGGGAGTAATGCAATGGCGCGTGGCTACAGAGCAATTGTGGAATTGGATGGGAAGGAAGGCGCGCTGCAAACCGCGGATCGCCTTTTTCATGAGTGGGTGCACAAGAAATATCTGAGCAAAGGTTCTCAGTCGCGTATCGAGTGCGATGCGGAGGGAATCTACCGATTCGGTGAGCTGACATCCCAGAAAGGGAACATCGCGGATATCGTCGCGACGAAACTAACGGAGACGTCCGAGGATAAGCACTACGAACGTCAACTCCTCGAACTCGTCGAACGTACAGGCGACGGCCATCAGCAGTGGACGACGCGTATCTTCGCCATGCACGCGACCAAAGAGTCCCACTATCGGGATGTGGTCTGGATCGAGGTCACACCACCGCGCGACAGTGAATGGGACGCGAAGCCTCCGAGGCTGGTGCACGATCTCATCAGTGAGGGCCATTGCTATGACCGGGGGATGCCGCTGTCGGAATCTCTTCAATCTATCTCCGATGACCGTCAGGTCGAGGAGCTGATCGGCTGGATCCGTGACGAACGTAGGCGTGCCTCCGTCGTCGTGGCCGCTCCGCTTACGGATGGGAGCGGAGAAGGGGACCTCGTGGCGGAATGTCGATGGAAGGAAATCCTTGGGTCGCTGACTTGGGACTCGGCCGGCTGTGCGTCCTACTTCCTCCTAACGCCCGACGGGTACCGTGAGTTCCGCGCTGGGATCGGGCAGGGGTGTGGCATGCCTAAGGGGAGCCTGCGTACCTACCTGCCCGGTTTTAACCCGGAGGAACCTGCGGACAGGCTTCGCCACCGGGTTCTCACCGCTCCTACGCTCCTACGCGGTTATGACGAGAAAAGAAAGCGTTTTCGCCCTGAATTGTCGGCGATTATCGCACGCACCCCCTGCGAATATCTGTGGGAAAACGGCCTGGACAAGGAACTGCGTCGCGCGCAAGCGCCCCTAGACAAGAAACGCCTCACGGTGCCCACGTTCTATCCGCTGCGCGAAGTGACGAGGACGGTGGAGCTGCTCGACGAGAGGGTACGCCAACGGGTCGCCGAGTCTCTGTCCGCGCTCTCTCGTGAGACAGGGCTGCCGGTCGAGGAATCGAGTAAGCCTGAACTGGTGAAGCCGGAGGACGCTGCACCGGGTGCACCTGTATCCGAGGCGAACGGTAGGGCAATGGTTGCCGAGCCAGCGCTGCCGCGTAGCGAGTCCCGACACCTGGCGTGGTACGAGCCACTACGCCGCCTGATCCGCCGCTTCTTGCCGTCATTTAATCCGCGTTCGCACACCGAGCTGGAGAGTGGTGTCGCCGCTCTCTCGAGTGGCCTAGATGCAATGAATGAGGCTCACTCGGAGCTTGCGACCCAGTGCGACAAGTTGCGCGATCAGCTGGCTGCCACAGAGGATCGTCTCGATGAGACGGTTCGTGACAGTGAGGAAAAGTCCGAGTTGCTGTTGCAAAAGGGGGAGCTCGAGAGCGAGTTGCGCGAAGCACAGGCGGAGAGGGAGTTTCTCAGCAAAAGGAATCGCTTCCTCGAATGGAAGTTGAAGAACCCCGACGCTAAGGACAGCGAGCGCGACTTCGTTGAGGAACAGTTGGACAACATCCCGCAGAGCATGTCGGAGCTCTTCGATCGGATGACGGAGGGCGGATACGAGTCAGTGACGAGATATGTCGTCCTGAGCGAACCCGATGCGATGATTGATGACATTCTGAAACTTGACGCTCTTGACAGTGGACGCTACGCCGCCGAATTCTGGAACTACATCCTCGTCCTGCGCGACTATATGCGAGCGCGCGAGGCTGGTGATTTTTCGGGTGGAAACGTCCATGACTACCTGGCAAATCCGCCGGATGGCTACCGCACCTGTTCTGCCTCACGTCATAAATCGAATGAGAGCGAAACCGTGAAGGGGAACGAGAAGATGCGCAGGGAACGCACCAGGCCGGTTCCCGCGGAGGTTGACCCTCGTGGTGAGATTGAGATGTGGGCGCACTTTGCGCCTACCCACTGCGACCAGAACGCGCCGCGTATGCATTATTACCCGGATACGACAAAGACGAACAAGGTCTATATCGGCTATATCGGGCGTCACCTGACGAACACGAAGACCAACTGAGGGGCTGTCACGCGACTCGGCCCCGGCCTCGTTCATAGTGACGAGGCCGGGGACGAGTCTTGTGTGCAGCGTGAGGGCACTGCGTCCTCCCGGCTGTACCCGTAGTCGCCGAGCTCCAGGTGGTGCGCGCCGTTCGCGGCGAACGCCGTATCCGCGAGTTTGACGGAATCCGCGTTGAACTCGCGGAACGTAATGCAGGCGATGTTGATGGGCGCGTACTTCTCGTACTTGTTGATCGGGAAGGAGAATGTGTGGATGCCCGGGGTGAGCTCCACATTGATGGAGATATCTTCGCGCCAGTCGGAGGCACTTTCCGTCTTGTTGAAGGTGACGTACTTCAGGAGCTTCTGCTGACCCTTCTTGCCCAGTCGATCATCACCTGGTGGCTGGCGCCATCTGCCTGCCGGCTCGAGTAACGCGGTGAGAAGGTGAAGGCGCCTCCCTGTCCTGCGTCAACGGTGAAGGTGACGGCGTCCCCGTCCTTGGCAATGCCCGAGGTGTAGGAGCCGCCAGAGGCGGAAGCGTCGCCCGACACGATGGTAACGTCGCCGCTCACCTTCGTCTGGTCGGACTCGGCCTCGATACGCACGCCGTTGTCGGGGGTGATTTCGGGATGCTTGTACTCGTTGGCCGCCGCGTCCCAGTAGAGGGTGGTCGGGTCGTAGTCGTTCGCGTAGGCGGTGACCACCATCGGATTCTTCGTGCCCGTGGCGCGTACGCTCTGCAGGTAGCTGGCCACCTGCGCGTTGGTCTCGTTGTTGTCCCACAGCTCCGTGTACAGGTACGTGGATGAGCCGGGAATGATCTTGTCGTTTCCGGCTCCGTCGGGCAGGTTGACGCCCACTGGGCCCTTCGTCTTCTCGGCGGTTTCGTTGACGAGCGCCGACAGGCCCTCGGTCAGGTTGAGCTTGTTGCCGGAAGCGTCCTTTGTGACGGTCTGGCCGAGCGTGTCGATGTGCGTGCCGGTGAACTTGAATTCATTCTTCTGGGTCGCGTATTGGCCAGTGATGTAGTCGCGTCAGCCCTGGTTGTTGACGTTCATCATCGTCATGTGGTTCTGGGGCTTGGGCGTGTTGGGGGGCACCTGGACCCACCACTGGCTGCCGAAGTCGCGTTGCCGGTTGGAGCCGTTGTCCTCGCGCAGGATCCAGTCTTCTTTGATGGCGTTCGTGTCGTAGCCGTCGTTGACTGCGTACGCCATGGAGTAGGCCAGCGAGGCGGCGCCAACTGCGTCTGCCTTGGTCACGTAGGTGTTGGGCGTAGGTGTCTCGGTACCACAGCGGCCACTCGTTCTTGAGGTCGCCTTTGGCGACGGGCTGCTCGTGGCGGTACTGCCAGTCGTAGTACTGGAAAGCGTTGAGGTGGTAGTCCTGGCTGAGCTTCGTCACGTAGTCGGACGGGGCGTGGAAGAGGTAGGGCTCGTAGGTGGCGTTGTCTGCCAAGCCATCGGGGGCGGTGGGCTTGAAGTGGGAGAGGTAGCCCCTGCGCGGGAAGCGCGTCCAGCTGGTGGAGGCATCGAAGGCGGTCTCCGCGTGCGTGCCGTCTCCGCCGGTCGCGGTGACGAGGTATCCCCGGTTGTTCTCGCTCGGCGTCGTGTAGGTCCAGGTGGCCTTGCCGTTCGTCACGGTGGCGTCGCCCGAGTCGATTTCGACGCCGAGGTGGCCGACGGAGAAGTGGACGGTTCCCTCGGTCGAGGCTTCGGCCGTGATCGTCGCCTGCTTACCCGGTTCGTGCGTGGACTTGTCCGTGTAGGCGCGGGTGACGTGCGCCGTGCCAGTGGCGGTTGCCGGGGTGCTGCTCGGCAGGGGCAGAGCGGTGGCGACGACCGTGAAATCCCCGTTGAAATCACGCGCGCCCTCGCCGCTTCACCCGCCCTGCGCGGCAAGCGCGACCTCATCGAAGAGTTCTACCGCCGAGTGTCCCTCAACGGGGACGTTCCCACAGAGTTCGAGTCCTTCATCGCCGCCAAGCGCGACAGCGAACTCGACGCAATCATTGAGGCCGAACGCCTCGGCGAGGGTGCGCGAGACTTCGCGTACGACTCCCTGCGCGAGGGCTACGTCCCCGACGAAGGGACCGGCCTGTCCTCGATCCTCCCGCCGGCCCGCCGCTTCGGTGGCGGTGGCAGCCGCGAAGCCATCCGCTCGCGCGTCCTTGACGCCCTGCGGACCTGGGTCGAACGATTCTCCGGACTCGGAGGACTGTGACGAACCGGCCCCGGCCTCGTACAACGCACGAGGTCAGGGCCGGGTTCGTCTCCCGACTGATGGCAGGGGAGCGGTCGAGGCTGCTCCTGAGGAAACGGATTACTGCTTGTGGCTGTCGCTGTCGCCGTCTGCTTCGGTAACCCCGGTGGTCGCTGTTGGGGTTTCTGCAACGTTGGAATCGCCCGGGTTCTCAGTTTCAGCCGGAGCGGCTGGGCTGGTAGGGGCGCTGGGCGTAGCAGTGAGTCGTGGGCTCAACCAGCGGAAGAACTCGCGGAGTCCCCACGCGCACAAGGCAGCGACGAAGTGGTAGTACAACCACGGGGTTACGAACCACCAGCTGGGGCCGCCGACATAATATCCCAGCAGAACTCCCAAGAACCACAGGACCGCCACGTCGGAGAATACGGCCCCCACAATCGCGACAGCCTTCCACCATCCGCCCTTCTCGAGGAACTTTCGGGTAATGGCTATCAACACCTGGAAGAAGGTGAAGAAGCCCATGAAGCCATAGAAGTAGAAGTCGGTGAGTGTCAGGCTCATGCCATAGGCGACCGGCAGTCCGGCCAGGAAGATCACGTGGAGGACCAGGTATCGGACGATGAACGTCACAATGCCTCGAGGGTCTCTCGATTTTGTCATGCCTCCAGCTGCGTCTTCGGAGCCGGCGGGGTTCTCCGTAACAGCCGGATCGGTGGGACTGTTAGGGGCGCTGGGCGTAGCAGTGTCTCGTGGGCTCAACCAGTAGACGAACTCGCGGAGTCCCCACGCGCACAAGGCAGCGACGAAGTGGAAGGGCAGCCAGTGGGTCACGAGCCCCCAGCTGGGGCCGCTGGATATACCTCCTATCAGCCATCCCAAGAACCACAGGACCGCCACGTCGGAGAATACGGCCCCCACGATCGCGACAATCTTCCACGATCCGGCCTTCTCGAGGAACTTTCGCGTGATGGCTATCAGCACCTGGAAGAAGGTGAAGAAGCCCAGGAAGCCAAAGAAGTAGATGAGCGCCAGATCCATGGCATAGGAGAGCGGGAGCCCGACCAGGAAAATCACGTGGAGCACCAGGTACCGGACAAAGAAGTTAACAATCCCTCGCGGGTCACGCTTATCTGTCATGCCCCCCATCCTAACGGGGTTCTCAGCTGCGAGGTCCAGTCCTTCAAGCCGCTAGCATCACAGCGATACAAGCCCGCCCTGCTTCCAACCCCGGCCCCGTTAATCAATGAACGAACGCGGTCACCGGGCCGCTCAAAGGCTCCTACACTGTTCTCATACGCCACAAAAGAGCAAGGCCGCTGAATGCAGCGCAGGATCAGGCGAGCGTGGCGTTGAGTGGGAAAGCGAGGACAAACGATGTCGTCCACCGACCAATACCTGGAGTTCGTGCTCGACCTGCTGGGCGAGCTGGAAGACGTGGCGCACCGCAAGATGATGGGCGAATATGTCCTCTACTACCGGAGCAAGGTCGTGGGTGGCATATACGACGACCGCTTCCTGCTCAAGGTCACGCCCGCCTCCGAACGGCTTCTATCCGAGGCCCCACGCGCCATCCCCTACGAGGGGGCGAAGGAGATGCTCCTCGTTGAGATAGAGGACCGCGACGTGCTGTGCGACGTAGTCTCGGCCATGTGGGAGGAGCTACCTGCGCCGAAGCAGAGGAAGAAAAAGTAGACGCGGCCCCGGCCTCGTGACGACGAGGTCGGGGCCAGTTTTCGCTTTTCTGGAGGCAGGGGAATGGTTGAAGCCGCTCCTGAGAAAACGGACTACTGCTTGTCGGTGTCGGTGGCACCGGTGGTGGCCGTCGGGGCGTCTGCAACGTTGGAATCGCCCAGGTTCTCGGTTTCAGCCGGATCGGCGGGAGTGTCAGAGGCGCTGGGCGTGGCAGTTTGCTGAGGGTCCGGCGAGTGGAAGATCTCGCGGAGTCCCCACGCGCAGAAGGCAGCGAAGAAGTGGAAGGGCATCCATGAAGTCACGAGCCACCAGTCGGACCCGCCGCCGGCAATGCCCGCCACCAGTCGTCCGAACCACCACAGGATGGGTACGTCGATGAGGACAGTAACCGCGATCACGATAGCCTTCCACAACCCGGCGTGGTCGAGAAAATCCCGGGAGATGGACGCCAACACCTGGAAGAAGGTGAAGAAGCCCATGAGACAGAAAATAGTCAACAGAACGAGGCTGGATGACAAGGAGAGTACGAGTAAGACCAGGAGGCCCACTTGGAGCATCAGATACCGGACGACGAACGTAATAATCCCTCGAGGGTCCCGCATATCAATCATGCCCCCATCCTAACGGAGCACGCAGGCGCGAAGTCCAGGCCCCTCACGCTCCTTGCGTCTCGGCGGCACCAGCCTCACCTGCTCCCGGTCCCGGCCTCGTATTGGACGAGACCAGGGCCGGGTTGCGCATTCTGCTGATGGCAGGGGAGTAGAAGTTCAGAGGGAGGAGACGAACTCCGCGAGGCGCTTCGCGTGCTCGCGCGAACGCTCCACCATGTCGGCGCGCGCCGCCTCATCCGTGCGATTCGCGTACGACACCCCGTACAGGGGAAGGCTCCCCGCAAACTCCATGCCCGTCAGCGCACACGTCGCCTTCGCGGGCGTCAGCAAGTCGTTGAAATCGACGGAATCTGGTGCGTAGTACGCCTCCGGCGCACCCGTCGTCACCGACACGACCAGCTTCTTACCGCGCAGAGCCGTACCCGAAGACCCGTGGCTGAAACCGCGCACAAACACGTCCTCCATCCACTTCTGCAGCAGCGCCGGCCAGCCGTACCACCACAGCGGATACTGCAACACGATGACGTCCGCGGCGCGAAGCTTTTCCTGCTCCGCCTCAACATCGAACGTGTACTCCGGATAGAGGTCATCGAGATGATCGATCTCGGCGCCAGGAAGCAGGACCGCAAGCTCCTCCAGGATCGTCTTATTCGCAACCGAATCATCGGCGGTGCACGGGTGTCCTGACACAACCAGAACGTTGGACATCGCATTTCCTTTCGTTGATGCGAGGAGTCTACGTCCGCCCGTGGCCCCTGAACAGGGCCTGGAGTTCCATTTCGCGTGGGGTGAAGCCCCGTCCCCGAAGAGAAAATGACGCAGGACTACAGTAGAAGCATGGCCAACACTGACTCCCAGCCACTCACCCTGCGCCGCTTCCTCCTCGTCGTTGCAACGGGCGTCGGTGCGGGCTTCCTCTCCGGACTCTTCGGGGTGGGAGGCGGCCTCGTCATCGTGCCCGCCCTGATGGGCGTCCTGGGCATGGATCAGCGCCGCGCCTCGGCCACGTCGCTCGCCGCCATCATCGTTACTGCTGCCGTCGGCTCGGGAAACTACGCCCTGCACGGCGAGGTCTCCTGGGCCGGAGCCGCCCTCCTCGTCGTCGGCGCGCTCGCGGGCTCACAGGTCGGCGTGTGGCTCCTGCGCCGCCTCCCGGCCCCCTCACTGCCCTGGATCCTCATCGGCTTCACCGTCTTCGTCATCGTCTCCCAATACCTCCACGTCCCCACGCGAGAGGGAAGTGTGTCGCTGACACCGGCCTCGTGCGCCCTCATGATCCTGGTCGGCCTGTGCGCCGGTATCCTCTCCGGCCTGGTCGGCGTGGGTGGCGGATCCGTCATCGTGCCCGGCATGGAACTCGCCGTCGGCGCGGGAGACCTCATCGCGCGCGGCACGTCCCTCCTCGTCATGATCCCCACCGGCATCGCCGGCACTGTCACCAATCTGCGCCATGGCATGGTCGACCTGCGCGTCGGACTCATCGTCGGCGCCTCCGCAGCGGCCACGGCCCCCGTCGGGCGCCTCGTGGCCACGTGGGTATCCCCGAGCGTCGGCGCGATCCTCTTCAACGTCTTCCTGCTCTCCATCATTGCCTCGACGATCATGAAGATGCGCAAGAAGGCGCGCGCCCAGGACTGAACGAAACGGCCCCGGCCTCGTAAATGTGAGGTCGGGACCGAAGCGTCAGCCGCTAGCGCGCCTGAAGCGGATCACTCGTCGGCGGCGCTGGGGTGCGTCATGTCGGCGGGAACGACCCACGCGTCGAACTCCTCGGCCGTCAGGAAGCCCAGCTCGAGGGCGGACTCGCGCAGCGACAGGCCCTTGTGATGCGCGTTCTTCGCGATCTTCGAGGCCTTGTCGTAGCCGATGTGGCGGTTCAGGGCCGTCACCTGCATGAGGTTGATGTCCAGGTTGTGCTGGATCTTCTCGTAGTTCGGCTCGATGCCGTACGCGCAGTTCGTATCGAAGGACACGCAGGCGTCGCCCAGCAGGCGGATGGACTCCAGGACGTTCCACGCCATGACGGGCTTGAAAACGTTGAGCTGGAAGTTGCCCTGCGAGCCGGCGAAGCCGACCGTCGCGTCATTGCCGAACACCTGGGTGGCGACCATGGTCATGGCCTCGCACTGCGTCGGATTCACCTTGCCCGGCATGATCGAGGAACCGGGCTCGTTCTCGGGGATGATCAGCTCGCCGATGCCGTTGCGCGGACCCGACGCGTACCAGCGCACGTCGTTCGCGATCTTCATGAGGGCGTCGGCCAGGACACGCAGCGTGCCCGAGACCAGCACCAGCGCGTCGTGCGCACCGAGGGCGGCGAACAGGTTGTCGGCCTGTGTGAACTCGATGCCGGTCTCCTCGGAGATCTTCTTGGCGGTGAGCTCGCCGAACTTCGGGTGAGCGTTCAGGCCGGTGCCCACGGCGGTGCCGCCGATGGCCAGCTCGCGCGCACGGGTGTCGGCGTACTCGATGCCATCGAGGGCGAAGTCGATCTGAGCAACCCAGCCGGAGATGACCTGGCCCAGGCGGATCGGGGTCGCGTCCTGCAGGTGGGTGCGGCCCACCATGATGACGTCCTCGAACTCCTTGGCCTTCTTGTCCAGGGTGTCACGCAGCTGACGCACGCGCGGGTACATGTCGTGCAGCTCAGAGACGACCGCGATGTGCATGGCGGTGGGGAACGTGTCGTTCGAGGACTGGCCACGGTTCACGTGATCGTTGGGGTGCACGGGAGACTTGGTACCCATGGTGCCGCCCGCAATCTCGATGGCGCGGTTGGAGATGACCTCGTTGGCGTTCATGTTCGACTGCGTGCCCGAACCGGTCTGGAATACGACGAGGGGGAAGTTGTCGTCGAGCTTGCCGGAGATGACCTCGTCGCCGGCCTGCGCGATGTAGTTCGCGATGTCGGCGGGCAGTTCGCCCAGCTCGGCGTTGGCCAGGGCCGCGGCCTTCTTCAGGATGCCGAGGGCGCGCACCATCGGGCGGCCCCACACGAAGGTGTTGCGTCCAATGTCGAAGTTGTGCAGCGAACGCTCGGTCTGAGCGCCCCAGTAGCGGTTCGCGGGGACCTCAACGGCTCCCATCGAGTCGGTTTCGGTACGGGTTTCTTGTGCCACAGGTGGCTCCTTCGCGTAGGGCTTACGTACCCCTCTAGGATAGCGCCGCCCGCGCGTTGAGGTGTGGGGCACTCGTCCTAGTCGCGTCCTAGTCCAGGGGCCGGTCCGCGCTCTTTGCGCGGTGCAGGAGCCACCAGGCGCACGCGCACGACAGGGCGACGAGCGAGAGCGCCAGCAGGAAGGGCGACAGCGGCATCCAGCCGTACAGGGCCGTGGCGCTGACAGGGGCGACGATCCACGTGATCGCGCCGGTCGCGTTGATGACGCCGGCGATGCCGCCCTGCTCGCGCGCGCTCACCGCCAGGGACGCGCCCGCCGAGTAGCCGGGGGAGGCCATGCCCGAGGCGATGCCCATCGCGAACGTTGAGACTGCCAGCGCCCACAGCGACGGCGCGATCGTCAGGCATGAGAGGGCTATAAGGGCGAGCGTCATGCCCGTGCGCAGGAGAGTGCGCGGGCTCCACCCCAGGCGCGGTACGACGATCAGCTGCATGAGCATGGCGCCGGCGGCGTTGGCCAGCAGCATGAGGGCGGTGACGGAAACGGCGGGCGCGGGCTCGAGTCCGCCGCGGTCCTGGACGAGGAATCCCATCGTGATCTGAACGACGCCGTTCGCGAAGTAGATGCCGAATACCGAGGCGATCCACGGGGCGATACGCCGGTCGGTCCACCGCACGCGCGGGGGCAGTTCCCCGTCCGCATTCCCCGCACTCTTGATGTCCGCCGTGGTTTCGATCGACGAGGCCGGGGCTGCCTCCTCTTGTTTGCTGACCTCACGGGTCAGGTGGGGCAAGCGCCTCCTCGGGCGCGTGAATGCTCCGTCGCGGGGCAGCCAGATCAGGGCGATGGCCAGCGCGATGAGCACGAAAATCGGGGTGGCGTGCACGGGGCCGAAGATCCACCACGCGCCCAGAGCCGACGAGACGAGGGAGCCGACCATGACGGACAGGTTGATCGCGCCGGAGAATGCGGACGTGCCGCGCACGCGCGAGGCCTCGTCGGGGGTCACCTCTGCGACGAGGGCCTGGCCCGTCGGCGGGATCGCGGCGACGGCCGCGCCGAAGAAGGGGCCGCGTGCCGCCATGATGGCGCCCGCCGCGAGGAAAGCGCCGATGTAACCGGCCGCTCGCGCCCACACCGCCGCCGAAAAAAGCGTGCCCGCCGTGAGTGCTAAGAACAGTGCCAACAGGATGACGCGCCTGCGTCCCCACGCGATCGAGCGGCGCCCCCAGAACTGGCTGAGCGCCGTCACCGCAGCGGCCGCCAAGGAAACAGCCGCGCCCACGATCCACTCGGGCAGGTTCAGGGCGCGCGACAAGGGAGCGATCGACACGTTAAGCATGTTCTGCGCCGTGTACGTGAACAGCGCGATCGCCACGAGCGCGCGCAGCGTCGGATTCGTCAGCAAAGGTGATGAGGGCACAATGCATCCTACGACGAAGGCCCCGCGCGATGCGCGGGGCCTTGCCGGACAGGTATCGAAACGGGGAAACGCTTAGCGCTGCACCCAGGTGCTCACCTTCCAGCGAGCATCCCCGGAGCGCTCACGCCACTCGGCGTCGCTGCGCTCCTCGTCCCTGCGCCACAGCGCCGGATCCAGCGGCGGCGCATACACGAAGGACAACCCCTCGGGTGCGCTCGCGGCCACGTCCAGCTCCAGGTCGGTCACCACGGCCTCGTCCAGGAGGGGAAGGGTCTCGGCGTAGAGCTGAGCCCCGCCCGTGATCCAGATGTAGGGGGCGTCCGTGCGCGAGGTTTCCTCGCGTGCGATCTGAAGCGCCTCATCGACGGAGGAGACAACGAGAGCGCCCTCGGCCTCGTACCCGGGTGTGCGGGTGATGACGATGTTCGTGCGGCCCGGCAGGGCGCGCCCGAGGGCCTCCCACGAGCGGCGGCCCATGATGATCGGGCAGCCCATCGTGGACTCCTTGAAGTGGCGGAAATCAGCGGGAACATGCCAGGACATGGCCGTACCCGTCCCAATGATCCCGTTGCAATCCTGCGCCCAAATCGCTCCCAGCTTCGTCATACCGCGACCGGAGCCTTGATCGTGGGGTGATGCTGGTAGTCCGTCACCGAAATGTCATCGAAGGAGTACTCGAACATCGAGGGAGCCTTCGCGAGCTCCAGGCGCGGGAACGGGTACGGCTCGCGGCTCAGCTGCTCGGTCACCTGCTGAGTGTGGTTGGAGTAGATGTGGCAGTCCCCGCCCGTCCAAATGAAGTCGCCGACTTCCAGGCCCGCCTGCTGGGCGAACATGTGGGTGAGCAGCGAGTAGGACGCGATGTTGAAGGGAACGCCCAGGAACATGTCAGCGCTGCGCTGGTAGAGCTGCAGCGACAGGCGGCCGTCGGCCACGTACAGCTGGAAGAACGCGTGGCAGGGCTCAAGCGCCATCTGCGGCAGGTCGCCGACGTTCCACGCGGACACCACCATGCGGCGCGAATCCGGGTTCGTCTTCAGCGTCTCGAGGACCTGGGAGATCTGGTCGATGTGGCGGCCGTCCCCGGCGTTCCACGAACGCCACTGGACGCCGTACACCGGACCTAGCTCGCCGTCCGCGTCCGCCCACTCGTTCCAGATGCGGATGCCGTTGTCCTGGAGCCAGGACACGTTCGACGAACCCGACAGGAACCACAGGAGTTCGCCGACGACCGACTTGAGGTGCACGCGCTTTGTCGTGATCAGTGGGAAGCCCTTCGACAGGTCGTAGCGCAGCTGGGCCCCGAACATGGAACGCGTGCCCGTGCCGGTGCGGTCACCCTTGGGGGTGCCCTCGCGCATAATGCGCGCCAGCAGGTCCTCGTACTGGCGGTCGACGGCGCTCACGTCAGTTGATCCGCTCGTTCGTCCACGTGTGCGAGGCCGACAGCGCCTGGTCGACGACCGAGTGCTCGATCGTGCAGTTGCGCTTGATCGCGGCATCGGCGCGACGCTTCAGATCCTCGATCTCTTCCTCAGACAGTGCGGACATGTCCTGGACCAGCTCGACGTCCACGTGCGTGAAGCGGTCGTTGTCCTGGTCGTAGTCGGCGGAGACACCGACGAACTGCTCGAAATCGTCGCCCAGGCGGGCGGCCATGCGCGCGTCTGAACTCATCGCGTTGCAGCCCGCGAGCGCGAGCTTGAGCAGGTCGCCGGGGGAGAAGAGGCCGGGGCCGTGACCGATGCGGATTTCGGCGCCGTCCTGGTTGCGGGCGACGTACTGACGCACGCCCGTACGCTGCATGTACAGAGACTTAGGTGTATCACTCATGGCACCTATTGTGGCGCGAAAAGACCCCGCCCGCCCGAAATGCAACGCCGGGCGGGCGGGTTTCCTCGCAGAGCGTAGCGAAGGTTCAGCGATGCTCCTCCAGCCACTGCGTGGCCAGCGCCTGCTCGCGCTCCACGACGCGGCCCAGGTGCGCCACGGCCTCCTTCTCGATGCGACCGCCCAACAGGGGCACACGCACCGACACGTTGCCGGTCACCACGCGAACACTGCCCTCCTCGGTGCCCGCCAGCGTGGACGTGGCCTCGACGGACACCGGGGCGCCGTCCACGGTCACGGACGTGCGCGAGGTCGCCTCGGCCTCGTCGGTTGTCCACTCCTCGGTGAAAGCGATGCGCAGATCGGACTTGACAAAGCGTGCGGCCGCCGCCGGAATAAGCTCCGGGCGCACGGTGCCGGCGAATGACACGCGCTGACCCTCCACCGACACGGCGGAGGAACCCTCCACGACAAACTGGCCGAAGCGTCGCTCCAGGTAGGTGGGGGTTAGGTACATGGTGACGACTTCGTCGACCGTACCGGGATACGACATGGACTGCGTGAATTGCATGGTTCTCCTGACGAAAGAAGCGGCGCCGAAGCGTGTCCCGGCGCTCATTTACAACTAAGGTCCGCCCTCGCGGCCCCTCTCCCTTTAGAGTAGATGCATGCGTAGTCTCATGCAGTTAGCTGAAGAAGCCTCTTCGACGCCGTTGTCGGAGCAGGACATCGATTGGCTGCACCTCCTCCTCGCGGACTGGCAGGTGCTCGCCGACCTGGCGGCCGCCGACCTGGTTCTGTGGCTGCCCGCCGACGATGGACGCTTCATCGCGGCCGCGCACTGCCGTCCCGCGACCTCGACGACCGTCCACGTGGACGACATCATCGGCCTCCACCTGCCCGCCGCCCGCGAAATCGACCTGCGGCGCGCCCTGCAGACCGGGCAGGTCGTGCGCTCGCCCGCCGCCCGCTGGGCCGGCACCTACTCGATGATGGAAACCTGCGTGCCCGTGTGCCACGACGGGCGCATCATCGCCGTCGTCACGCGCGAGGCTAACCTCTCGAGTCCGCGTCTATCCCTCGGCTTCGAGGGGTGGACCGTTGCGGCGGCCGACACCCTGTGCCAGATGATGGCGCGCGGCGAATACCCCTACGACTCCACCCCGCAGGTTACCTCCCACGGCGTCCCGCGAGTTCTCGACGGCGCCGTTCTACTGGATGCGGAGGGCCGCGTCCAGCACGCGACCCCCAACGCCGTGTCGTGCCTACGCCGCCTCGGCATTCGCACGCACGTGACCGGAAAGGTTCTCGCTCAGGAGATCACCGAGGTTATCGGCGACGGTACCCTCATCGAGGAATCCATGGCGGTCGTCGTCATGGGCCGTGCCTCCTGGCGCGTCGAGATCGCCGCGCGCGCCTCGACCGTCAGCATGCGTGCTCTGCCCCTCGTCAACGGGCGTAAGCGCCTGGGCGCCGTCATCCTGACGCGCGACGTCTCCGAGGTCCACCGTCACGAGCAGGAACTCATGACGAAGGACGCGACGATCCGTGAGATCCACCACCGCGTCAAGAACAACCTGCAGACCGTGTCCGCGCTTCTGCGCCTTCAGTCGCGCCGCTCCTCCGAGGAAGCGGTCAAGGTGGCTCTTGCGGAGGCCGAGCGCCGCGTGCAGGCCATCGCGACCGTGCACGCCGCCCTGTCGCAGAACGTCGATGAGTCGGTTGACTTCGACGAGGTCGCGCGCACGATCGTGCGCATGGCCGGTGCGATCGCGTCCACGGACCACGCCGTCGAGGTCATCACGACCGGCAGCTTCGGCACGATTCAGGCCGATCAGGCTCAGGCCCTGGCGACCGTCCTCAACGAGCTGGTCGCCAACTCGGTCGAGCATGGCCTCGCGGACCGTGATGGCCTCATCGAGGTGCGCGCCGAGCGCGAGGGAACATCCATGACCGTGACCGTCGCAGACGATGGCGTGGGCTTCGTGCCGGGCACGCCTATGAGCGGCCTGGGCACGCAGATCGTGCACCAGATGGTGCGCGGCGAGCTCAAGGGCTCGATCGAGTGGGCGCCGCGTGAGGGCGGCGGCACGCTCGTCACGCTCCACGCCAACCTGGACCCCGCCTGATCGGGGATCCGCCCAGGCGGTGTGAATGATCAACGAACGAGGCCGGGGATCCATTGTGGATCCTCGGCCTTGATCGTCTGTGCGGCACGTGCGGGCGCTGTGGCTTGTTAGCAGCCTGCGCGGCGTGCGCGCGCGGCGCGGCGCTTGAGGGAGCGGCGTTCTTCTTCGCTCATGCCGCCCCACACGCCGGAGTCCTGATTGTTGTCGATGGCCCACTGCAGGCACACGCCCACGACCTCGCACTCGCGGCACACGGCCTTGGCCTCGGCGACCTGCCTAATAGCCGGACCCGTGTTCCCGATGGGGAAGAAAAGTTCCGGGTCTACGGTCAGGCATGCTGCCTTACTGCGCCAATCCATGATCTGTCTTTCGCTCCTCGTGTCCTGTGCGCCTGGTTCTCTTTTGCTCTTTTTTAGTGTCCGCTAGGTCATCTTAGTCGTGCAAGGTCGTGTCAACAGTGAAATGGAGATGTCACTATGTGTCTGCTCACGACCGGCCAATAAGGTGGGACTTAGGTGTTAACTGACTCTGCGGTCAGTTGAACAGTGCTGACGGTATCACCCTCGCTGATCAGTCCGCAGGTCATGTCCCATCGTCGTGCAGTCAGGGCGAGCGGGGGCGTGTGGCTGTGTTGAATTAATGTGCGAATAACGTTGTGTGTGGGGTTGAGTGCGAGGACCCTGTGCTCGTCCCATCTGGTGATACGAGTCCACGCTTCTTCGGGAATTACGTCAGAGATCTGTGGTGTTTCCCAACCGAGGTGGGCGTGGATGGCCTCGATGACCCGGGCATCGTCCCTGCGTCCGATGATGATCCACGGCAGTGCGTGTTCCCAGGCGGGGGCGCTGTAGGTGGGGCCGATCAGGATGGGAGAGCGGGTATTTCTGACCAGCGCTGTGACCTGCGAGGGGGAGGGGATGCGCCAGTCGTTCCCGTCAGCCGGGCGGTGGTGTCGCAGGTGAATGCCCTGCCTGGGGATGGTGGCGAGGCAAGGTCTCTCTCCCGGTCGCACGACGAGCGCCTGCCCCTCACCGAGAGCTCGCAGCTCTCCGGGCGCGATTCCGGCGTGGACGGCCTCGTCCGCGTCCCGGGCACGCACGATGCGCGTCGAGAACGCTCCCATTGCCGCGCTCGACGGGGTGAATCTGCCCGCGAAGGCGGCGACGATGACGACGTCAGCGCGCCTGGCCTTGGCCAGGAGCGAGGTCCACAGCGCCTCCGCCTGGGGAGCAGCGAGTGCCTGCGACAGATACGAGCGCAGCTGCGGGGTATCCGTGAGCGCGAGGACCGTGGGCCCGTGGTCGCAGATGCCTTCCAGCAGGTCGATGGCGCTGGGTGCGTCCGCAGGCAGCTGGGAGGCCACGCCTCCCACCGCGTCCTCGCCAATCACGTGGAGAGGGCGGCGGGTACCGTGCGCGATTCGGGTTGCGAGGGACAGCGCCCATTGCGCGGCGAGATGCGCTTCGTGCGCGCTGGTCTGAATCTGGATGCTTCCCCCGTCCCAGACGATGGGGACGTGATGCTCGATGCCTTCCGCGAGGCCGAGAGACACGGCGGTGCCGCCTGGGAGTCCGTCGTGGGCCGCGTTCCCCTCCGGGGTGTGATCGACAGAGCGTTGTGCGGCGTCGTCGACATCCTCCCAGTTCAGTGCCTCGGGTAGGGGTGGCGCCCACAGGGGTTCGGTGGTCGTACGAGGCCACGTGGCGTTGCAGCGCTCGACCACTGACGCGATGTCGGCGAGGTAGGTCAGCTGGATCGTACCCACGTCCGACAGGACCGCGCGACCGGGGATACGCGGCAGTGAGGCGGCGCGTCCGTCCCCGATGATGTCGGTGGAGTCCGAGGTGCTGACGCAGCGCAGGCACAGCCGAATGTCCATGTTTGCGCGCATCTGTGCGCTCACTGCGCCCGAGGGGCGTTGGGTGGCCGCGATGAGATGCAAGCCGAGGCTGCGTCCCTGCGCGGCGAGGCGGAGCAAGACCTCCATCGAATCGGGGTGGGCCTGGGCGAGAACGCGGAACTCGTCGATCGCGACGATGAGACGAGGCGGGGGAGCGCTCACGCTGACGGGATCCTCCTCGTGAGCGCTCTCCCACGCGGCGAGGTCGGGGAAACCAAGTGCCCTGAGGGATTCCTCGCGTCGCTGGAGGATCGACGCGATTCCCTCCAGCGCTCGGGTTGTGGCGCCGGCGTCGAGGTCGGTGAGGAGCGCCTGTGTGTGAGGCAACGCCTCGAGGCGGGCGAAGGTCGCCCCGCCCTTGTAGTCGATGAGGATGAAGCGGACCTGTTCGGGGCTGTAGCAGTGCGCGATCGCGGCAAGCCAACCGAGGAGCGCCTCTGACTTACCCGATCCGGTGCACCCGGCGACGAGCGCGTGCGGCCCGTCGGCGACCAGGTCCAGGTTGAGAGGCCCTTCCTCTCCCAGGCCGATCCGCACGCTCAGCCCACCGCCGCGTCCCCGCGCCGAGGACGGATCCCAGTCGAGCCGCGCGGGTAGGCTGTCTTGCGCGTCTGCCCGGGTGACGGTCCACCACCACTGCGAGCTCACGGGTGCGTCATCGGTGACGCACACCTGCGCGCACCACGCCGGAAGGAGCGACAGTGAGGGGGAGTATCCGATGTGGAGCGTTGGGTGGGCGGCGTCGCGCGTGCAGTGCGGGCAGGAGTCGCGGTCGCTGACGTGGATATCCACGCCAGCGTTCCCAATGAGCACGGGAGCGGCGCTGTTCCACCACACGCGCGCCCCGCCAAGCTGAGCGGCGATCTGGCCGGCGCACCACAGCGCGCACTGGGATGCGTGGGCGCCGACGATGCCGATCGCCTCGCACTCACCCGGCTCTCTCGCGTCAGCGGACGCCGCCAGCCGCACGCGCCGTCCCACGCGCGTGGGACGCCCCGGCCACACGGCTGCCCGCGCAGAGCGTGGGGGAGCGGACGAGGCCTGAAGCCCAGCGAGGACCAGGGACAGTGCCCCGCCATCCCAGCCCAGGCGACGCCGGCGTGCCCGCCACACGACGACGACCGCAGCTACGATCGCGACCAGCACGACGCCCGCGCAGGCCGGCACGAGCACCGAAGGTAACGAAATGGACGAGTGCAGCCTCCACAGCAGGAAACCTCCCATGATGAGCACAGAGATCAACGGAGCGCCCCGCAGGAGAGAGGATCCCGTGATCGCCCCTCGGCCTCGTCCGGAAGGTGCGGGCCAAACCAAACAACGAGGCCGTCCCCGCACCTCGAAGATGTCCTCCTCCAGACGGATGCGGGTCCCCGCAGGGAGAGGACGGGCGTCCCGATGGCGGCGCCATAGGGGGAGCCGAGCGCGCACACGCACGGGGGAAGCGCCGGGCGACACGCGCAGGACTGCTCGGCCGTCCCGCGTCGAGAATCGGAGGTGCTCTCGAGCAACGGACGCGCACGTCAGCGGCACGTCCCCCGCTCGCCCGACCGTGCCGGGGGCGAGCACGACGCCGACGTCCGGGCCCGCGACGCAGGCCAGGTGAACGTCGGCTCGCAAGGCTGATCGGGCGAGGCAACCGGAATCCTTCATGCCTCAACGATCCCGCCGCGCTCGCGGCCGATCAAGCGGCGACAGAAGCCCTGTGGATAACCCGAGGCACTCGCGTGCTCCTGTGGATAACCACCCCGCAGACCCGTGTGGCTATGACCACCTCCGCCGCCCAAGCGCCCCGCCCGCCGGTCGGCCAGCCTCGTCAAATGCAAGAATGGTCCCCATGGCTGACTCCACGTTCGAGACGACCCGCGACCGCTACAACGACCTCGTTGACCGCATCAACGAGGCCCGCGCCGCCTACTACGACCGTGATTCGCCGACCCTCGCGGACGCTGACTACGACTGCATGTACCGCGAACTTGAAGAGATCGAGGAGCGATACCCGCAGCTGCGCGGTGCCGACTCGCCCACGATGAGCGTGGGCGGCAGCGTCGACTCCGGTTTCTCCGAGGTGCGCCACCTCGCTCAGATGATGTCCCTCGACGACGTCTTCTCCCTTGAGGAGCTCGCCGGGTGGGAGACCCGCATGGCCGACGCCACCGGCATATCCGACCTCGAGATGACGACCGAGGTCAAGGTCGACGGCCTGTCCATCAACCTCCTGTACGAGAACGGCCGTCTCGTACGCGCGGCGACCCGAGGCGACGGCTACGTCGGTGAGGACGTGACCGCTAACGCGCGAACCATTGCCTCGATCCCACAGACTCTGAGCGGCACCGTGCCCACGCGCATCGAGGTGCGCGGCGAGGTGTACTTCCCGGTCGCCGACTTCGCCGCCTTCAACGAGGCCCGCGTCGAGGCCGGGGAAAAAACCTTCGTCAACGCGCGCAACGCCGCCGCCGGCTCCCTGCGTCAAAAAGACCCGGCCGAGACCGCCAAGCGTCCCCTCGCGATGGTCGCCCACGGCATCGGCTTCGTCGAGGCCGGGGAGGACTTCACCGAACCGACCACCCAGATGGGCTGGTACGAGCAGCTGCGCGACTGGGGTCTGCCCGTCTCGCCCTACACCCGCGTACTCACGGGCCGAAAGGCCATCGAAGAGCGTATTGCTGAGCTTGGAGAAAAGCGCCATGATCTTGAACACGAGATCGACGGCGTCGTGGTCAAGATCAACGACCTGGACCTGCAGCGTTCCCTCGGCTCGACCTCACGCACGCCGCGCTGGGCGGCGGCCTATAAGTTCCCGCCCGAAGAGGTCCACACGCGCCTGCTCGACATCCGCGTCCAGGTGGGCCGAACGGGCCGCGTGACCCCGTACGGCGTCATGGAATCCGTGCTGGTCGCGGGCTCGAACGTTGCGCGCGCGACCCTGCACAACGCCCAGGAAGTCGCCCGCAAGGGGGTCCTCATCGGCGACCTCGTCGTCCTGCGCAAGGCCGGCGACGTCATCCCCGAGATCGTCGCCCCCGTCGAGGACGCGCGCAACGGATCCGAGCGTCCCTTCGTCATGCCTACCGAGTGCCCCTCCTGCGGGACGACGCTCGTCCAGGAGAAGGAAGGTGACGTCGACCTGCGCTGCCCGAACAAGGGTTTGTGCCCCGCTCAGATCACCGAGCGCCTCGCCCACGTCGGCGCCCGATCCGCCTTGGACGTGGAGGGCCTCGGCGACGAGTCTGCGCTTGCCATGACCCAGCCCGAAAACGACCGTGACGAGGTGGCGGCCGCCCTGGTCGCCGGCCACAGCGTCACGCTGGAGGACGGCACCGTTCTCACCCTTGAGGGCGGCCGCGAGCTGCCCCACGGCGAGCAGATCACCCGCGCCGAGGAACTCCTGCCCGCCCCGCAGGCACCCGCCCTGCGCACGGAGGCCGCGCTCTTCGACCTGCGCGCCGAGGACCTGCGCGACGTCATGGTGTGGAAGCCCGTGAAGAAGAAGGGCGAGGAAACCGGGGACTGGAAGCAGGTTCGCTACTTCTGGACCAAGGCCTACAAGCCCCGCAAGCTGCGCGGACAGACCGTCTTCGAGCCCATTGAGCCCAGCGCCTCCAAGGGCACGGAGAAGATGCTCGTCGAGCTGGAGAAGGCCAAGAGTCAGCCTCTCGCGCGCGTCCTCGTCGCCCTGTCCATCCGCCATGTCGGCCCCACGGCGGCCCGCGCGCTCGCAGAGAAGTTTCTATCGATGGACGCCCTGCGCGCCGCCTCGGTCGAGGAGCTCTCGGCCGTCGAAGGCGTGGGCGAAGAAATCGGCCGATCCCTGCGCGACTGGTTCACGGTCGACTGGCACCTGGAGGTGCTTCAGGCGTGGGCGCGCGCGGGCGTGCGCATGGCTGACGAGGCGCCCGAGCCGACTTCTGACGTGCTCGCTGGTCTGACGATCGTCGTCTCGGGCGCGATGCCCGGGTACGACCGCGAGGGCGCCAAGGAGGCGATCACCTCGCGCGGCGGCAAGGCGGCGGGCTCGGTATCGAAGAAGACCTCGCTCGTGGTCGCGGGCCCGGGCGCGGGTTCCAAGGAAAAGAAAGCCAAAGAGCTGGGCGTCCCCGTCATCACCGAGCAGCAGTTCGCGGACCTCCTCGAGGGAGGCCTGGCGGCCGTCGGCCTGTAACGAGGCCGGGGGTTTAGACGAGTGGCTCGAAGGGGCCCAGCAGCATCTCGCCGACGCGGGTGAGTATCGAGCGCTTCTCCCACTCGTCGATCGTCAGGCGACGGGCAGTCGTGAGGTCGTTCGTGAAGATCTCCTCCATGCGCGCAGCCAGCGGGCGGGAGAAGAACTGCAGGCAGACCTCGTAGTTGCCGCGCATCGACAGGCGGTCGATGTTCGCCGTGCCGATCGTCGACCAGCGCCCGTCCACCGTCATCGTCTTGGAGTGGACCATCGCGTGACGGTACAGCCAGATCTCCACGCCCTCGCGCAGCAGCTCGCCGTAGTAGGGGCGCGCCACCCAGTCCGCCAGGATGTGGTTGGAATACTCCGGGATCAGCACCTGGACGCGCACGCCACGGCGGGCGGCGGCGATCAGGGAGCCGAGGACCTCGCGGTCGGGGATGAAGTACGCCGTCGTAATGAGCAAGCGGTTGGTCGCGCGCTCGATCGCGTCGATGTACATGCCGCGGATCGGGAAGAGGAGGTAGTGCGGCAGGTTGAACTGCGCGGTCACGTCTGCGCTCCATGCGCGCGCACCCTGATCTGGCAGTTCCGGGCAGGTCTTGGGGCGGAAGTGGTTCCAGAAGTCGACGAAGCCGTTTTCCAGCTCCCACACGGCCTCGCCCGTGATACGCACGTGGGTGTCGCGCCACTCGTTCGCAAACGGATCGCCGATGTTGTAGCCGCCCACAAAGCCGACCTCGCCGTCGACCACGAGAATCTTGCGGTGATCCTGGCCCGTGCGACGAATGTTCAGGGTGAAAAATCCCGAGCGCAGCGTCGGGAACCTGCGCACGTGCAGATTCGGCATCACGGGGAACTTGTAGAAGCGCGGATCCTGGTTGAGGACGCCGAAGCCGTCCCACACGCAGAACACCTCGACGCCCCGCTCGGCGGCGGCGATGAGTGCGTCCTTAAATCGTTGTCCCCAGCGGTCCGAGCGCCAAATGAAGGTCTCGAAATAAATGTGATGCGTTGCCCCTTCGATGGCCTCCAGCATATCCGAGTACAGGGAGGTTCCCTCCGTGTACGTGCGCGCCACGGTGTTGCCGATCTGCGTGTCGGCGGGAGGCAGGGTGGGGAAACCGTGCACGCCACCGGGGATACGGGCGGTGCGCATGCGGTCGATCGCGTGCACGGTCACGACTGCGGCCGCCTGGGCGGCGAGCAGCGCGATTCCCGCTTTTTTGACGATCGACCACGTCTGCCTGGTGAGTTGGCGTCGCTGTGAAAAGGCCATACGGGTAGGATGCCACACATGTCACGCATTAGTACTGACGAGGTCGCCCGCGTTGCGGGCCTGGCCCACATCGCATTGACCGACGAGGAAATCACGCGTTTCGCGGGTGAGCTCGACGCGATCGCCGACGCCGTCTCCAAGGTGTCCGAGGTCGCCACCCCCGAGGTTCCCGCCACGTCCCACCCGATTCCGCTGACCAACGTGTGGCGCGAAGACGAGATTGGGCAGACCGTGGACCGCGACGAGGTGCTCGCTCAGGCGCCCGCCGCCCAGGACGGCATGTTCCTGGTTCCGCAGATTCTGGGGGAGGACTGATGAACGAGCTGCTGAAGAAGAGCGCCCTCGAGCTGGCGGACATGCTGGCCGCCGGCCAGATCACCTCCGTCGAGCTGACCCAGGCCTGTCTGGACCGCATCGACGCGATCGAGGACCGCGTCAACGCCTTCATCACCATCGACCGCGAGGGTGCCCTGGCGACCGCGGCCGACGTGGACGCGCGCCGCGCGGCGGGGGAGACCCTGCACCGCCTGGCGGGCGTGCCGATCGCCGTGAAGGACAACGTGGTGACGCGCGGCCTGCGCACCACCTGCGCCTCGAAGATCCTGGGCGACTGGGAGCCTCCCTACGACGCGACCGTCACCGCCAAGATCAAGGAAGCCGGCCTGCCCATCGTCGGCAAGACCAACATGGATGAGTTCGCCATGGGTTCGTCCACCGAGCACTCCGCGTTCGGTGCGACGAAGAACCCGTGGGACACCGAGCGTATCCCTGGCGGCTCCGGCGGCGGTTCGGCCGCTGCTGTCGCGGCCTACATGGTGCCCCTGGCCCTCGGTTCCGACACGGGCGGCTCGATCCGTCAGCCCGCGTTCGTGACCGGCACGGTTGGCGCCAAGCCCACCTACGGCGCGGTGTCGCGTTTCGGCCTGGTGGCCATGGCCTCGTCCCTGGACCAGATCGGCCCCGTCACCCGCACGGTCGCCGACGCGGCCGCCCTGACCGAGCTGATCGGCGGCTACGACCACAACGATTCGACCTCCCTCAACGAGCCGGTCCCCGCGCTCACCGAGGCCGTCGAGTCCGTGGCTGCGCAGGGCTCCATGAAGGGCCTGAAGGTCGGCGTCGTCAAGGAGCTGAGCGGCGAGGGCTACCAGAAGGACGTCATCGACGCCTTCAACGCCACCGTCGAGAAGTTGCGCGAGGCCGGCGCTGAGATCGTCGAGGTCTCCTGCCCGCACCTGGAGTACTCGCTGGGCGCCTACTACCTGATCATGCCCGCCGAGGTCTCCTCGAACCTGGCCCGCTTCGACGGCATGCGCTACGGCATCCGCGTCGAGCCCACCGAGGGCCCCGTGACCGCCGAGCGCGTTATGGCCGCCACCCGCGAGGCCGGCTTCGGCGACGAGGTCAAGCGCCGCATCATCCTGGGTACGCACGTGCTCTCGGCCGGCTACTACGACGCCTACTACGGCAGCGCCCAGAAGGTGCGCACGCTCATCCAGCGCGACTTCGACGCGGTGTTCGAGCAGGTTGACGTCCTCGTGTCGCCCACGGCCCCCGAGACGGCCTTCAAGTTCGGCGAGAAGACTTCCGACCCGCTGGCCATGTACCTCTACGACGTCGCCACGATCCCCGCGAACCTGGCGGGCATCCCCGGCGTGAACGTGCCCAACGCGGTGTCCTCCGAGGGCCTGCCCATCGGCTTCCAGGTGCTGGCCCCCGCGCGCGGCGACCTGGTCATGTACAAGGTGGCGTCCCTGGTGGAGGCGCTCAGCGACGACGTCGCGGGTCAGTGCCCCGCAGCTAACTGGGAGGAAAAGTGATGACTGAGCTCATGGATTACGACGAGGCGGCGCGCCGCTTCGACCCGGTTCTCGGCATTGAGGTGCACGTCGAGCTGGGCACCAAGACCAAGATGTTCGACGCGGCCCCCAACGCGTTTGGCGGCGACCCGAACACCTTTGTGACCCCCGTGTCGCTGGGTCTGCCCGGCTCGCTGCCGGTCGTCAACCACAAGGCCGTCGAGTACGCGATCAAGATCGGCCTGGCGCTGAACTGCGAGATCGCTGAGTACTGCCGTTTCGCGCGTAAGAACTACTTCTACCCGGACCTGACGAAGGCCTTCCAGACCTCTCAGTCCGACGAGCCGATCGCTCACGATGGCTACGTGGACGTCGAGCTCGAGGATGGCACCATGTTCCGCGTGCAGATTGAGCGCGCGCACATGGAGGAGGACGCGGGCAAGAACACGCACATCGGTGGCGCGGACGGTCGTATCCAGGGCGCGGACTACTCGCTCGTGGACTACAACCGTGCGGGCGTGCCGCTCGTGGAGATCGTGACCCGCCCGATTGAGGGCGCCGGCGAGCGTGCGCCCGAGGTGGCCGCCGCCTACGTGCAGGCCCTGCGCGACATTTTCCGTGCCCTCGACGTGTCCGAGGCCCGTATGGAGCGCGGCAACGTGCGCGCCGACATCAACGTGTCGCTGCGCCCGACGCCCGACTCCCCGCTGGGTACGCGCACCGAGACGAAGAACGTGAATTCCTTCCGCGGCATCGCCTCGGCCGTGCGCTACGAGATGCAGCGCCAGGCTCAGATCCTGTCGGAGGGTGGCACGATCCTGCAGGAGACCCGTCACTACCACGAGGAGGACGGCTCGACGTCGTCCGGCCGTGAGAAGTCGGATTCCGAGGACTACCGCTACTTCCCCGAGCCCGACCTGGTTCCGATCCGCCCGGATCGTGAATGGGTGGAGGAGCTGCGCGCCTCGCTGCCCGAGCTGCCCGTCGCCAAGCGCCGCCGCCTGCGCACCGAGTGGGGCTACGCGGACATGGAGATGCGCGACGTCATCAACGCCGGTGCCCTTGAGCTCATCGAGGCCACGGTCGCTGCTGGCTGTGATCCCGCCTCCGCCCGCAAGTGGTGGATGGGTGAGATCTCGCGTCGCGCCAAGGAGCGCGAGGTTTCCCTCGACGAGGCCGGGGTCAGCCCCGCTCAGGTCGCTGAGCTGCAGGGGCTCATCGATTCGGGTCGTATCAACGACAAGCTGGCGCGCCAGGCCCTTGAGGGTGTCCTCGCGGGCGAAGGCGATCCGACGCAGGTCGTTGAGGCCCGAGGCCTCGAGGTTGTCTCCGACGACGGCGCCCTGACGGCGGCCGTCCAGGAGGCCCTGGACGCCAACCCCGACATCGTCGAGAAGATCAAGGGCGGCAAGGTCCAGGCGGCCGGCGCCCTCGTCGGCGCGGTCATGAAGGCCACCCGCGGGCAGGCTGACGCCGCCCGCGTGCGTGAGCTGATCATGGAAATGGTCGGTGCCTGAGGTTACTCCGCACGAGCCTCACGGGGGCCGGGATCGATGCGATCCCGGCCCCCGTCGGCGTTTCCGGACTGGGCGTCCCGGGTGTGTGCACGCGGCCCTGAAAGAGCGCCCCGGCCCCGTGCCTGCCCTCCCGAGGAGGTGCCCCGGCCTCGTCCCTGACCGTTCGCACGTGTCCACGTTGTGGCCTACCCCTTCCTGGGGGAGCGGAAAGTTACCTAGGATGAGCGCTTGAGGACAGCTGGGCCGACTCTGGCCGGGCGCCCAACGAAAGGACAGACATGCGCACATCGCCGTCGTACACCGCCTCCTACCGTATCGAGGTGGACGAGAAGACGACTTCCATCGCGTCCATTGTTGACGCAGTCTCTTCGACTGGAGCGGAGATCAAGGGCCTCGACGTGGCCGACTCCGACCGCGGGCGCATCATCATCGACCTGACGTGCGACATGCGCGATTCCGAGCACCGCCGCGAGGTCCGCGACGCCATCGGCGCGCTGCCCGGCGTGACCGCCGATTCGGTCTCCGACCAGACCTTCATGAGCCACATCGGCGGCAAGGTGGAGATCCACTCCAAGGTGCCGCTGCGTAACCGCGACGACCTCTCGCGCGCCTACACGCCCGGCGTGGCCCGCGTGTGCACCGCCATCCACGACATGCCCCAAAAGGCCCACCTGCTGACCATGAAGGCCAACACGGTCGCGGTCGTCTCCGACGGCACCGCCGTCCTCGGCCTGGGCGATATCGGCCCCGAGGCTGCCCTGCCCGTCATGGAAGGCAAGGCCGTCCTGTTCAAGGAGTTCGGCGGCGTCGACGCGTGGCCGGTCGTCCTGGACACCAAGGACACCGAAGAGATCATCTCGATCGTCAAGGCGATCGCCCCCGCATACGGCGGCATCAACCTGGAGGACATCTCGGCGCCCCGCTGCTTCGAGATCGAAGAGCGCCTGCGCGCCGAGCTCGACATCCCCGTCTTCCATGACGACCAGCACGGCACAGCGATCGTCGTTCTTTCGGCACTCATCAACGCGCTGAAGATCGTGGGCAAGAAGATCGAAGACGTGCGTATCGTCGTCTCTGGCGTCGGCGCGGCCGGCAACGCGATCATCCGCCTGCTGCTCGCCCAGGGTGCGCGCGACATCATCGGCTGCGGCCGCGACGGTGCGCTCTCCGGCGACGACACCGAAGGCATGCACCCCTCCCGTAAGGCGCTGGCCGAAGCAACCAACCCGCGCCACGTTCACGGCTCCCTCAAGGAGGTCCTCAAGGGTGCCGACGTCTTCATCGGCGTCTCCTCCGGCAACATCCTCGATCCCTCCGACGTCGAGACCATGGCTGACGACGCTATCGTCTTCGCGCTCGCCAACCCCACGCCCGAGGTCGACCCGATCGGCGCCGCCAAGTACGCCGCCGTTGTCGCCACGGGCCGCAGCGACTACCCGAACCAGATCAACAACGTTCTGGCCTTCCCGGGTCTCTTCCGCGGTCTGCTGGACGCAAAGGTCAAGGAGATTACGACCGAGGTTCTGCGCGTTGCCTCCGTGGCTATCGCGTCCGTGATCTCCGAGGACGAGCTCTCGCCCTCCTACATCATCCCCGGCGCCTTCGACAAGCGCGTTGCCCCCGCCGTTTCCAAGGCCGTGCGTCGCGCCGTGCGCGACCTTCCGACTGTCGATATCCCCGTTCAGCCCGACATGGATGTGAACTGAGAGTCATTTCGGGTGTTTGGCGGGCCTGATCGCGCTGGTGATGCGCGGTCGGGCCCGCCTTTTCGTTGACTGTGCACGGCCATGCAAGCTGAATCGACCCAGACTTTTCGTTGTGTTTGGTGGGTTTGTGGGGTGTGTGGTGGGGGTCACGGTGTTTT